>VOFD01001240.1_pt1 | contig 29504 bp, 38 predicted proteins | sample 5384101 | NCBI WGS metagenome assembly VOFD01 (sample SAMN12384723, study PRJNA508395) | human gut metagenome | isolation source: healthy gut C | host: Homo sapiens
CGGTGAAGTCGGTGTTGCGGAAACGGTTTCGACTGTTCACGGTTTGTTGTCCCAGGCGTCCGTCAGCACCATATATTGGCAGTCACGTGAACTGCTACCACGGCCAACTGTGAAGAGAATTTGGATTTTGACCAGCGTTTTCTGTCGACGCGATGCGTAGCGACAGAACCAGAGGTTTGTCTATTGCAACAAATTGTCACACATTTGTCATATAGGCCGAATTCCTTCAAAAACTTCCAGACCCTCAAAGTTGATGAAAAATGGATGGTGTAGATAAAAACCAAAATCGGTAAAAAATTTATATTTCGCCTTCAGCCCACCTCGACCAGAAACCAAAAGTTGCATGGCAATGCATTTTCGTTTACATAAATATAACATGTATTTTTTCGAGGAATGGTTGCCGGTCGTTTCGATTAGCCGAGCCAGAGGTTATGATGAAAAGCCTTGATTTCCCATCAACATTCTACTACTTCTGATCCAGAATATATTTACTGGCAGCATAGGTTGAGCAGTGACCACGCTTTGTTAGCATATGCAGCGATCCGACTTTCACAACGGATATATGATTTTCAGACTGTTATTTTGCGCTTGTCGCACCGGTATTCGGAGTAAACATATGAAAACGACAAATTTTTGTCGTTTTTGTATATACTTTACATTTGAACCGATTTGTAACACATACTTCTGATTGTCACAAAGTGACCATTTGTAACGAAATTTGTGTTCTTCAGACGTAATAAATGTTGAAAAATATGACGCTAAAGATATTCGTTGTCGACTACATTACACTGATCGGCAAACATAACATTCGCCTGACAGCCAGATAAGACTCGCAATATCGACAGTCCGAAGCCTGTACTGAGCAGATGGAGGCTGAGATTTGCCCGATCTGATTATTTCGATATCCAAAGTCCGACATGGCCTCCATGCCGTCAAGAGTGACGAGCGGTTCTGCACCGATGGTTACATGTTATCGAGCGAAGACAGTCACTGGAGCGTAGGTTTATCTGACACCGCTTCTTGGCGGCTATCTTGCCGATCGTTTTTGGGGCAATCGCCGGTCGATTGTGCTTGGTTCTGTCGTGATGGCAGCCGGACAATTCCTGATGTTTCTCAGCGCGTGCATGTACACTCGTCCGTCGGCCCATTTGATCATGCTGGTCGGGTTGGGCTTGCTGATCTTGGGCAATGGTTTTTCAAGCCCAATATTTCGTCGATGGTCGGCGATCTTTATGCGAAAGGCGACAGCCGCCGCGATTCGGCTTATACGATATTCTACATGGGCGTGAACGTTGGCGCGATGATTGCGCCGCTTTGGTGCGGATTGGTCAGCAACAATGAGAGTCCTGAGGGTTTCAAATGGAGTTTTCTTTCGGCTGCTGTCGGGATGCTGATAGGAGGGTTGGTGTTTTATTGCTTTAAGAATAAATACCTTCGCGATCCGGAAGGATATCCTATCGGCGGGAAGCCGGCAAGGACGGAGAAACGCGACAAGGCGGAGCCATCCGGAACACGTCGCGGCGTTTGGTTTTATGCTGTGGCCGTGGTTCTTTTGCGGGATTGTTTGCCGCTTTTTTTGCTGCCGGCAACGATGTGATTGGCGCGTCGATTTATTCAGTTTCGATCACAGTGCCTCTGATTATCATTACCGATCGTTCGCTGACGGTGATTGAGAAGAAGCGAATAGGCGTGATTTATGCCATTACATTTTTTGTCATATTCTTTTGGGCGGCATTCGAACAGTCGGGCGCGTCGCTGACGTTTTTCGCAAACGAGCAGACCGACCGCCATATATTCGGATGGGAGATGCCGGTCTCTTATTTTCAATCGTTCAATCCGATATTGATTGTCGCTTTGGCTCCGTTGTTCAATGTGCTTTGGTCGTATTTGAGGAAAAAAGGCAAAGAACCGGCGGCAACGATGAAGCAAGCCTATGGGTTGATATTGCTCGGCATCGGGTATCTGATAATTGCGCGAGGCACAGGGCAAGCCGACGGCGCGGCGAAAGTGAGCATGATGTGGCTGACGGGACTGTATTTCATGCATACGCTTGGCGAGTTGTGCCTTGAACCAATCGGCATGTCGATAGTCAACAAGCTGTCGCCGGCCAAGTTCTCGTCGTTGCTGATGGGGGTGTGGTATCTGAGTTCGGCAGCTGCCAATAAATTTGCCGGCGTGCTCAGCGGTTTTATCCGTCCGATGGCAAAACGACGGAATTTTTAGGTTATGCAATTGCCGACATGAATGATTTCTTCATGTTGTTCGTATGGATGAGTTTTGCGGCTGGCATCGTGTTGATGTTTCTTTCCCGCCGTTTGGAAAAATTGATGTAAGCAAGTATGGGAAAAGTTAATTCGAGAGCCTTCCTCTATGTGTTTTTGGGGGCGTTGACGGCGTTTGCGCCGTTGGTCACGGACATGTATCTTCCGGCGTTGCCGAGCATGACGGGCGATTTCCGCACGACGATGTCAATGGTCCAGCTTGGACTGACGTTTAGCATGATCGGTCTTGCTGCAGGGCAACTTTGTTTGGCCCGTTGAGCGACAAATACGGTCGCCGCCCGCTTTTGTTGTTGTCGATGTCGCTGTTTGTCGTGGCTACGGTGTTTTGCATATTCGCACCCGATATACAAACGTTTGTGTCAATGCGCCTTTTGCAGGGCATCGGCGCTTCCGGCGGCATTGTGATTTCCCGTTCGGTGGCTGCCGATACGTTTTCCGGCCGAGATTTGGCAAAGGCTATGGCTGTCATTGGCGCGATTAACGGCATTGCTCCGGTTGCGTCGCCGGTGGTTGGCGGCTTTTTGTCGACACGATTGGCTGGCGCGGCATCTTTGTTTTGCTGCTTGCCGTGGGAGTCGTGTTGTTTTTTTTGCGAATGTGCATTTTCGCGAAACGCTTTCGCCCGAACGCAGGATTCGCGATGGCGTGCGCCGGATGTTCTTGAATTTTGGGGAAAGTGCTGCGCAATCCGCGATATGTGTTTTTCGTGCTTCAATTCGGGTTTGCCAACGGCGTCCTTTTTTGGCAATATTGCTTCTTCGCCGTTTATCATGCAATCCCATTATGGCTTTTTCGGCGCTTGCGTTCAGCGCGTTTTTGCGATTAATTCGGTGGCGATAGGCGTTGCGGCCGCTTTGTCGGTGAAATTCCGCCATACGGAATACGGCACGTTGACGGGAAGCGTCGGGATGCTCATTGTGTCGCTGGCCGAGTTTTTCGTGTTGTGGTCCGATGGCCCGTTTTGGCTGTATGAGTCTTTGCTGTTTTGCTGTTGTTCTCGATGGGATTGACATTCACGTCGACCACCGCGATTGCGATGAACATCGAACGCGACAATGCCGGCACGGCATCTGCCGTGTTCGGGGCGACGGGTTTTGCCTTCGGCGGCATTGTGTCTCCGCTTGTGGGGATGGGCAACATGTTGGCGACGACGGGCGTCGTTTTCGTGGTTTGCAGCGCGATGTCGTTGGCTTTTGCTTGCCTTGGCGCGCTTCGCAAGCATTGAATCCTATTGGCAAGAGCGGGCAACCTGCAATATGGCGGCATGGTCGTCGGGCGCAAGCCATTGGATATCGGGGTCTTTCGCGAACCATGTCAGTTGCTTTTTGCGTATACGCGCGTGTTTTTTGGATTCTTGCAATGGCGGTGTCAAATTCCATTTCCCCATCCATCCATGCAAACAACTCTTTGTAGCCTACGGTGTTGAGCGAATTGAGATGTCGTTTGGGGTACACGCGCCGTGCTTCTTCCACCAAGCCCGCGTCGAGCATTTTGCAGACTCTGTTGTTGATGCGGTCGAAAAGTTGTTGCCGTGGAAGAGTCAGCCCGATTTTCACGATGCGGAACGGGCGCTGCTTGATTGTTGCGGTGCGCAACTCGGAATACGGCTTGCCGGATTCGATGCAAATCTCGACGGCATGCGCCACGCGCTTCATGTTTTTCAAATCGACTTGCCGGTAGTATGCCGGATCTAATTTTTTCAATGTTTCGCGCATGGCGTCGTCGCCGTTTTGCGTTCGCATGGCGGCCACGTCGGCGCGTGTGTTTTGGCGCTGATTTCGGGCAGTAAGTCAATCCCTTTGCATACGGCATCGACATACATCATCGACCCTCCGCACATGACGACATACGGAGAACGAGCAAACAATTCTGGCAACAGGCGCATCACGTCGTCTTCGAAACGGGCTGCGCTGTAATAGTCTTCGAGTGCCAGAATGCCTATGAAATGATGCTTTGCGGCTGCTTGCTCTTCCGGCGTCGGCGCGGCTGTGCCGATGGGAATGTCATAAAAAATCTGGCGCGAATCGGCCGACACGATTTCTGTGCCGAGATTTTGCGCCAGACGTATTGCCGCTGCCGTTTTCCCTGCGCCGGTCGGTCCGGTGATGACGACAAGCGTGTTCATCCCGTTTTGCTTTTTCGGTTAGCGTTGTGCCACGAGTTTGCAGATTTCCACAATCACATCGGCAGCTTTTTCCATTGACGGGATGGGAACAAATTCGTAGCGTCCGTGGAAATTGAGGCCGCCTGCAAAAATATTGGGGCAAGGCAAGCCTTTGAAGGAAAGTTGCGCGCCGTCTGTCCCGCCGCGAATCGGTTGCACTTTCGGTTTGACGCCGGCATTTTCCATCGCTTGTTTGGCGATGTCGACCACGTGCATTACCGGCTCGATTTTTTCGCGCATGTTGTAATATTGGTCTTTTATTTCAATGGATGCGCATCCCGGATATTCGTGGTTGATTTTGCGTGTCAGATGTTCAAGCTCTTTTTTCCGGCGATCGAAGCGGTCGCGGTCGTGGTCGCGTATGATGTAGGTGAGCTTCGTTTCTTCTACCGTGCCTTCGAATCCGATAAGGTGGTAGAAACCTTCATAGCCTTCGGTGTGTTCCGGTGTTTCCCAGCGCGGAAGCATGATGCAAAATTGGTTGGCTATGCGGATTGAATTGATCATTTTGTGTTTTGCATACCCCGGATGCACGTTGCGCCCCTTGAAGGACACTTTGACGGAAGCGGCATTGAAATTTTCAAATTCCAATTCTCCGATTGCGCCGCCGTCCATGGTGTAGGCCCAATCGGCGCCGAATCGCTGAACATCGAATTTGTGTGCTCCCAATCCGATTTCTTCGTCGGGGTTGAAAGCGATGCGGATGTCGCCGTGCTTGATTTCAGGATGATTTTGGAGATGCTCGATGGCTGCGATGATTTCCGCGATGCCGGCTTTGTCGTCGGCGCCAAGCAATGTCTTTCCGTCGGTCACGATGAGCGACTGGCCTTTATAGTCGGTCAATTCGGGGAAGTCGGAAGGGGAAAGCACAACTCCGGCAGCTTCGTCGAGCACGATGTCGCCGCCGTCGTAGTTTTCTATGATGCGCGGATTGACATGGCGTCCCGACATGTCGGGCGACGTGTCGAGGTGGGCGATAAATCCTACTGTCGGTACTTTTTTGTCGATATTGCTTGGCAATGTAGCCATCAGATAGCCGTTTTCGTCGAGCGAAATATTTTGCAAGCCCATTTTTTTCAACTCTTTTTCAAGTGCTTGCGCAAAAATCATTTGCCCGGGAGTGGAGGGGTCAGATTGGTCAATTCGTCACTTTGAGTGTCGAATTTCACGTAGTTCAAAAATCTTTCGACAACGTTCATAATATTAATTTCTGTAAGGTTTGCGATTTAGAATCATTACTGCAAACTTACTGAAAATCTATGGAAAAACTGTCACTAAAATATAGATTAACGAAATATGTGTAGATTTTGAGCAATTTGTGACGGAATGTGGGATTTGGATATGTTTCTTTTGAATAGGTCGAGTTATTTTTTGTGGACGGAATATTTATGTATGGAAATCTTTTCGTTTTGTTATAACAGCATATCTGATGGGATGTCCCGACGCTTGAACGATTTGATAAGCAGTGTGTGGGGAAATGTAGAAGGGAAGCCGCTTCATCTGCGCGAATTGAATGCAATGTCTTTTTGTGCGGCAGATGGCGCAAAGGTGGTGGGCTATGCAGGAGATCTTGTTGTGGCAAAAAAATCGACGGCATGTCGCGTGTGCGATGTGCCGTCGATCGTATTGCAGTGGTTAAAAAACTAACTTATTCAGCTTTGCCTTCGCTGCCAAGAACGTATTTGATCTTGTGGATGTAGAGTTTTTTCATGTTGTCGCGAGCCGGGCCGAGGTACTTGCGCGGGTCGAATTCGGCCGGTTTTTCGGCGAATACTTTGCGCACGGCAGCCGTCATGGCAAGTCGGCTGTCGGAGTCGATGTTGATTTTGCAAACTGCTGATTTGGCAGCTTTGCGAAGTTCTTCTTCGGGAATGCCGATGGCTGCTTTCAATGCGCCGCCGTATTTGTTGATAGTGTCGACTTCTTCTTGGGGAACCGACGAAGATCCGTGCAGCACGATGGGGAATCCCGGCAGTTTTTCCATCACCGCGTCGAGCACGTCGAATGCCAATGGGGGCGGAACCATGCGTCCCGTTTGCGGATCGATGTGGCATTGTTCGGGCGTGAATTTGTATGCGCCGTGGGAAGTGCCGATGGAAATGGCCAGCGAGTCGCAGCCCGTGCGGGTGGCGAAGTCGATAACTTCTTCGGGGTTGGTGTAGGTGTGGTGTTCGGCGGATACTTCGTCTTCTACGCCGGCCAGCACGCCGAGTTCGCCTTCCACCGTCACGTCGAACTGGTGGGCGTATTCCACCACTTTCTTCGTGAGGGCCACGTTTTCTTCATACGGCAGGTGCGAGCCGTCGATCATGACAGAGGAGAAACCGAAATCGACACACGATTTGCAAAGTTCGTAGCTGTCGCCATGGTCGAGGTGAAGTACGATTTGCGGATGTTCCCAACCGAGCTCTTTCGCATATTGCACAGCGCCTTCTGCCATATAGCGAAGCAATGTTTGGTTAGCATAATTGCGAGCGCCTTTCGACACTTGAAGGATTACCGGCGACTTTGTTTCTGCAGCAGCTTGGATGATAGCTTGGAGCTGTTCCATGTTGTTGAAGTTGAATGCCGGAATTGCATAGCCTCCTTTTGATTGCCTTGGCAAACATCTCACGCGTGTTTACAAGACCTACATCTTTGTAGTTTACCATAGTTGTATGATATTAATAATTAGTTGTTTATCTTTTGTCTCAATTCGGGTGCAAAATTACGATTATTGGGACGAAAATCAAAAAAAATAAAGTTTAAACTTTCTTATTGCGGCAAGAGCGTGCGTTTTGGCTTATTTTTGAGTCATTTGACAACGGGGACGAGCATTTCTTCCATCGATATTCCTCCGTGTTGGAATGTTTCTTTGTAGTATTGCACGTAGTGGTTGTAGTTGTTGGGGTAAGCGAAGAAATCGCGGTTGGTCGCGAAGATGTAGGTTGTGGAAAGGTTGGGTGATGGCAGTCCGAAAGAGGCGGGCCGCTTGATTTCGTAGACTTGCTTTTCGTTGTAGCTTAGGTTTTTGCCCAATTTATAGCGCAGGTTGGTGTTCGTGTTTTTGTCGCCGACCACTTTTATAGGCGAGTCGACGCGAATGGTGCCGTGGTCGGTGGTCAGCACGACACGGGCTCCGCTTTCTGCAATGCGTCGGAACAGTTCGCCGGCGGAAGAGTGGCGAAACCATGATTCTGTCAGCGACCGGTAGGCCGCATCGCTCGAAGCCAATTCGCGAATCATTTTTGAATCGGTTCGGGCGTGGGAAAGCATGTCGATGAAGTTGAACACGACAACGTTGAGGTCGTAGTCGTTCAAGTTGTTGAAATTTTTGGAGCAATTTTTCTCCAAACGTTGTTTCATAGATTTTGTTGTATGAAAAGCGGGAGTGTTTGCGGAAACGGTACAATTGGGTTTGGATGAGTGGCGACGCGTTGATGTTTTTCCCTTCTTCCGAATCTTCGTCGACCCACAAGTCGGGGAACATGCGTTCGATTTGCACCGGCATCAGCCCCGAAAAGATGGCGTTGCGGGCATATTGCGTTGCCGTGGGCAGGATGGATGTGTAGAGTTCTTCTTCGATATTGAAATGTTCGGAAACGATGGGCTTGACGATGCGCCATTGGTCGAGCCGGAAATTGTCGATGAGGATGAAGAATACTTTTTCGCCATTGTCGAGCGGCGGGAACACTTTGCGCTTGAAGATGTCGGGGCTCATCATGGGGCGGTCGTCGGAATTGAGCCACGATTCGTAATGCTTTTTGACAAATTTGCAGAAAGCGGCGTCGGCTTCGTTTTTTTGCATGAGCAGGAGTTCGTCCATGTTGGTGTCGGTCTGCGACAATTCCATTTCCCAGAACACCAATTTCCGGTAAAGCTCATACCAATCGTCGATTTTGCCGGCATTGCCGATCAGCTGCGATATCCGTTGGAATTCTTGCCGATAGTCGGAAGTGGCTTTTTGCGAGACTAGCACATTGGAATGAAGATTCTTTTTCAGCGACATCAATATTTGGTTCGGATTGACCGGTTTTATCAAATAGTCGGCGATTTTGTTCCCGACAGCTTGATTCATGATGTTTTTCTTCTTCGCTTTTCGTGATCATGATGACCGGAACGTCGGGACTGTCCTGTTTGATTTGCGACAATGCTTCCAAGCCGCTGATGCCCGGCATGTTTTCGTCGAGGATAATCAAGTCGAACGGTTCTTCCGCCACTTTGTCGAGCGCGTCGGCACCGTTGCTGACGGTAGTCACGTCGTATCCTTTTGCTTCAAGAAAAGAATATGGGGTTTCAGCAAGTCGATTTCATCGTCTGCCCAAACTATTTTTCCGTTGTGTTCCATGTCGTTCCGGTTGGTTAGATATGTACAAATATAGCGTAAGCTGAGTGCAAAACAAAAACTTGTTTGATTTTGTTTTGCCGCGCTGAGTTTGTATAGCTTAAATCAGTAGAAGTTGTGGGCGGAACACAAAGGGGCGGTCAGAGCGAGCCGTTTTCGATGGCGGCTTCGGCTTCCGATATTTGTTGCTCGACTGCCTCATCGGATTGCTCTTGCAAGAAGAGAAAATAGTCGTTGAACGAGCGGCCTTCTTTCAGCAACAAATTGAAATTCTTTTCGCTGATAAACACCGGACGCACTTGCGGCGGAATTGTCACTTGCTTGTCGGCAAACAGCAACCGGCTGTATTCTTCCAAGTCGGCGTAGTCGGTGAATCCTTTGACGACTATGATGCCCAGCTGCCCGAATGTCATTCGGTCGATGTCGAAGTCGCGCACGGCATAGGTAGAGAAATTGTGGCGTGCCACGTCGAAGAGCAAGCGATTGGACGAAACGCTGTCGACGGAATATGTGAGCAGGCACACATGCGGCCCTTCGCGCGACGGGTCGAACGGCGTAAATTCGGTGGTGGCATTGCCTTCTATTGTGTCGTTGGAGAGGCGTATCGACCAAACCATCCCTCGGATGTTTCCGCTTGTTCGGAATTGATTTTTGCGCCCTTTTGCCAAATCTTTCAGAATGTCGGATGCCATCGGGGTGATGTCGGTTTCGGATAGCGCACGAGCAGTTCTTTCAGCGTTTCTTGGAATTTGTCGTACTCTCCTTCCGGCAAATAGGCGAAAGCATGCAGCAGCATAAATTTCGGCATGATTTTCGAAAGCGGGTAGCGTCGCATCATTTCTTCGTATCCTTCGTGGACTTCTGCGTTGCGGTTGGCGAGATAGTCGGCATAGGTCTTTTCGTACATTTCTTCCTGATCTTTTTCCATGTTGCGCAGGCTTTCGATGTAGTTCGGATTTGCCAATGCCAGCCCGTATTTGCTTTCCGGGAAATCGGAGAGTATTTTTTGCCGGTATATTTCCGCTTTGTCGGAATATCCGTAGCGCACGAACATGAGGTACATGTTGTAGTAGACGTCGAGCCGATAGATGTTGTCGGGATAGCGTTCGAGCAATTCGTTGAATGCGTTTTCGGAGGCGGTGACGTCTTCCAGCTTGTCTTTCAGGATGATTCCCATGTTGAACAAGCCTTCTTGTATGATGTTGTTGGGTTTACAATTTCCTCTTCGGTTTTCGGGATTTGCACCAAATAGTATTCCGGATAGTGGGGGTCTTGTTCCCGAGCCAGCTGTTCTTCGTTTTCTTGATTTCGGCAATTTGTTCGTCCGACAAGGGATTGCCCAACGAATCGGTCAATTCTTCCGTTTCGTCTTCGCTGTAGTCGGCTTCTGCGTCGAAATCCGACATGGAGAATGTGGTTTTGTTGATGCGCCGCCAATCGTCTTCCAGCTTTCTGCTTCCCCAACGGCGTTGGAATTCGGTTTTTCCGGCGTTTTTAGTGGCGGTGTTGTAGAAATACCATGATTTGTCGGTGTTGAGCGTGTAGGTTGTCGTGTTGCTTTGCAATTGGCTTGCATTCGCGCTTTGCTGCGCGAGGTATTCTTGCCTGCGGGCTTCTTCGGCTGCCTCTTCTTCTTTTTTTCTTCAATTCGGCTACCAAGCGTTCGGCCACTTTTGTTGTTCTTCGGGCGAAAGTTTCGCCAAGCGGCAGCGAGTCTTGCAATGTGACGTTTTGCGAGTATATGGCCAATTCGTCGAGCACGTCGGAACGCAATTTCAGAGTGGCGTAGTTAGGGTAGTCTTCCGGCAATTGCGCGATTCCTTCGGAGTAGCATGGTTGCGCTTTGTCGTATTCGAAGCGGTCGAAATAGATTCCTCCCAGCGTGATTTGGTTGATGGCTTTGTCGATTCCGTTGCGTGTGCTTTTTCGTTGGCAAGGATGTAGTTTTCGACGGCTTTGGCCGTGTCGCCGCGCGACAGGTACATGTTTCCGACGGCATAATAGATTTGGTCGAGATAGTCTTTATTGCGGTCGAGGCGTGTCATTCGCAACAAAGGATTTCACTTCCGATTCGATGTTTGTGCCTGAAAACACTTCGCTTTGCTTGATGCGCGCATTAAATTGGGTGCGGTATGTCGCGTTTGGAGCGCCAGCCACGCGCTTGAACATCCGGTAGGCGTTAGCATTGTCGCCGTTGGCTTCATACACTTGCCCGAGCAGAAACGACAGCCGCGTTTTTTGCGCCCCGCCGGTGGCTTCGACAGCCGCGTTGAGCACGGGTGCGGCTTGCGCGTATTGTTTCGTGCGCACGAGAAATCCGCCGTAGGCTGTGTTGTAGAGTTTTTTCAGCCGCTTGTTTGTAAGTTCTTCCGGTTTCAGGCGGGCGACGACGTTTTCAGCCTCGTTGGTCCATCCCAATGCGGAATAGCTTCTCAATTGCCATATTTTTGCTTCAGTGATGAGTTCGGGCATCCATGTGAAATATCGTTCGATATACATGAATGTGGCAGCGGCACCGAGAAAATCCCCGTTGAGATATTGGGCTTCTCCCATCAGCCGCCATGCATTGTGGAGGAAGGGGTTGTACTCTCCGCGTTGCAGAAATTCGCGATATTTCGGGTCGCGCATCTTCGAGCGGTTTCGTTTCGGCTTTTTTGGATGGAGTGGAGCGCTATCGCTTTTTGCATTTTTCGATGGTCCGATCGAATTGGACGACGGGTGCGTGGCTTTTTCGTCGGCAAACGACTCGGCAGGATGCAGGTAGATGAAATCGGAATAATCGTCTTCGTATTCCTCTTCCATTTTTTCAGCTCTTCTTCGTAGTGTGTCTCTCCGTTGAAATACACATTGTAGCGCGTTGTAAATGCTTGGAAAAAGCGCGAACCGGCTGTGTTTTTCTTCGTGCTGCAAGAATACAGCGCGATGGAAATCGCAGCCAGTGCCACAATCGCATATTTCGCCGAACGACATTTCATATCATTAAAAACGCAAAACGGGGTGAATTATTGCCGTTTGCCGCAGCAATTGCGAGCGACGGCATAGATTATGATTTGGGTGATGACAATTGTTGCGGAAGCCGGTATGTCCATGAAATAGGAAGCAAACAATCCTGCCGTGGCGCTGACAACGCCGATTGCGGCAGCGAGCGCCATCATCGGGCGCAGGCGGGATGTGAACAATTCTGCCGTCATTTGAGGCACGGTGAACAGCGACATCAATAGCATGATGCCGATTAGTTTAAGCGTCAATACGATGCAAATGGCTGTGAGCACGGTCATCATGCCGTTGACAAGCGCGACGGGCATGCCGATTGTGCGTGCGAAATCGCTGTCGAAGGCGCATATTGCAATCGGGCGGAAGTATTTTGCCAACAGGAATAGCAGCAAGGCAACGAATCCGGCGAATATTGCCAAGTCGGCCGGCGTGATTGTCAGGATGTTTCCAAAAAGGAAAGATTGCAATTCCGGCACGTAGCCCGGTGTAAGGAAAATGAAAAGCACGCCTATTGCCATGCCTAATGCCCATATCACGGAAATTGCAGAGTCGGAGCGCACTTTTCGCCGCGTCGAAAGCCATTCAGCCCCCAAAGCGGCGGCTACGGCAAAGATTCCGGCCGATGCAATCGGGTTCAGTCCCAAATAATATCCGAGGCCGAGGCCGCCGAACGATGCGTGGGTCACTCCGCCGGCAACGAAGAGCATCCGGCGAGTTGCCACGTATGTGCCGATAATGGCGGATGCTATGCCTACCAATATCAGCCCGATCAGTGCGTTGCGAAAAAAAACGTATTCAAAAATTTCCATGCGTTCAGTTTGTTATGTTTCGTTTTTGCCGTTCTTCCGCGACGAGAAACAGCAATTCTTCTTCGACAGCTTTTGGAAGGGCGATGCCGCGCAATTGCAATGAGCGCGCCCATCCTGCAATGTCGTCGGGCAGCAATGTCAGCAGCACGTCGCGAAATTCTTCGGTTTGGCTTTCCGTATATTCTTCGGGGCGCAATCCTTTATAGGCGTCGAGTTCTTCATCGTCGTAGTAAACGATTTCATCCGAAATGCCTTTGATCAAGGAATCTTTTTCACACACGATGTGCATGCCGCAGCATTGTGTTTGCGTCGGCGTTTCGCTTGCGCCGGCATCGGTGTTGTCGCCTGTTTTGCCGTGGCTCAAACGATGGAGCGCGTAGAGAATCATTCCGAATGCGGCGGTCACAGCCGCAATGATCAAAGCTGCTTCCATTCTTCTTCCATTTTAAATCCGGCTTTCGACAATTCTTGCCAAAAGAAGGGTAGGATTTGGCGACGACTTCCGGATTGCAAATTTTTATTTTTGGGAAACGCAATGCAGCAGGCGCGAACGCCATTGCCATGCGGTGGTCGTCGAATGTTTCGATTTCCGGCATGTTTTCGGGGAATATGCGTTTCCCGTCCCATGAAAGGGAACAGTCGGCATCGGATTCGACAATAAATCCCAATTTCAGCAATTGCGATTTTAACGCCTCGATTCTGTCGGTTTCCTTGATTTTCAGAGTAGACAAGCCGGTGAGCCGGTAAGGGATGCCGTTCAGGCATGCAGCGACAGCTATGGTTTGTGCCAAATCCGGCTGTTTCGTCAAGTCGAGAGCGAAGGACTTGACGCGGGGGAAATTGCCGGTTTTCAGCGTTGCTCCGTCGTTGTCGAATACAGTGTCGACGCTAAAAAGCCGGAATATTTCTTCAATCCGCTTGTCGCCTTGCACGCTGTCGGCACGCAAACCGTGCAGTCGGATTTCCGATTCGGGCAACAATGATTTCAGTTCATACCAATAGCTTGCAGCCGACCAATCTTTTTTTTCCGAGTCGATGGCGGCCGGCTTGTATCCTGTCCCGTCGACGCGAATTTCGTTGGAATTAATGTCGAGCCTTGCGCCGAATTTTCGCATCAATGCGGCAGTCATTTCAATATAGGGTGTTGATACAACTGCTCCCGACAGCCGGATTGCCAGTCCGGTTTCCATGCAAGGGGCAATCATCATCAACGCGGATATGTATTGCGAACTTATGTCGCCTTGCACGTCGAGCGGCAGTTTCGAACGCAGCGGCTTGCCTGTGATGTGCAACGGCGGGAAACCTTCTTCCGTTCCGTAGTCGATGTCGGCGCCGCAACTGCGAAGGGCGTCGACTAAGATGCGAATGGGGCGGCGGCGCATTCTTGGCGAGCCGTCGAGCGTTATCCTTGCATCGGGCTTGGCTGCGAAATAGGCTGTCAGGAATCGCATGGCTGTCCCTGCGGCTCCTATGTCAATGCGACAATCGCGGCAGTCGCACGTTAAGGCGCGACGCAACACAGCCGTGTCGTCGCATTCGCCCGGATTGCTTGCGGCAAAGGAACGCCGGCCAAGGCTTTCATGATTAAAAGTCGGTTTTCGATGCTTTTCGATTCAGGCAATGCGGCATCGATGAGTTTCGGCATCGGGCCGCAGGACAATGTCAATTCGTTTTTTTTCATTGCAAACCGGCGGTTATGATTATGCAAAGTTAATGCTTTTCTTTTTTGTCGTGGGAAATTCATGCCGATCCGAAACTCTTTTTCCCGAAACTTCAATAGTTTCCACCTCTATTTTTGCGGAAAAAGATTTTGCCATGAACGACATTTTTGAAATTGAGATTATGCACCGCATCGTATGGGTGATTTCATTGGTTGTAGCTGAATATGTGTTGGTGCTTGCCGCTGTGGGCGGAGATCTTGTCAGCGGGGTGCGGAAAGCGCGCCGCCGAGGAGAGGCCACGCGAAGCCGTGCATTGCGGCGGACAGTCGACAAAATAGCGCGATACTATAATGTGCTTGCCGTGCTGACTGTGGTCGATGCCATGCAGCTTACAGCCGTGTTCTATTTGCGTGTGGTGGAAGGCTATGATGTGCCGACGGTGCCGGTGTTCACGCTGGTTGGGTCGCTCGGCATGGCAGCCGTGGAAGTGAAAAGCATTTTTGAGAAAGGCGATGAAAAGGAGAAACGGCAATTGGCGGAGATTGCCGAGTTGCTGGAAAACTTGACGGGAAACGAGCATGTGAAGCAAATTTTGAAATATTGAAGAATGCAAAAAAAATGAAGTGGTTTACAATTGAAGAATTGACACGCTCGTCGACGGCCGAACGGTTGCATATCGACAATAAGCCGAGCGAAGCGGTCGTAGGCAATTTAAAGCGTTTGGCGGAACAGACGCTTGATCCGGCACGGGCGTTGCTGGGAAGCCCGATTTTTGTCAATAGCGGTTATCGTTGCCCGCAATTGAACAAGGCGGTGGGCGGAGTGCCCAATTCCTTCCATTTGCAAGGCCGTGCGGCCGACCTCGACACTCGCAACGGGCGAAATCGCGAATTGTATGATATTTTGCAGGCGTTGCCCCATGTGGAATTGATTTGGGAGCGAGGCGGCGCATGGATTCATGTGGCATTGTAGATTTTTTGGAGGGATTGCAACTTTTGGAGTGTTTGCCAACGTCTAACGGGCAAACACTCCGATTTTTTATTTTGCACGATCATTTGAATATGAAAAGATTGATATTTTTGTTTGGCGTTATGGCCGCGATGCCTCAGATGTGGTCGCAAAATGGCATGCCGGCCGACACGCTGCAATCTGTCACGTTGGAAGAAGTGAAAGTGACACGCTCGGCAATTGTCGACAAGAGCGACCGGAAATTGTTGATTCCCACCGAAAAACAATTGCGCATGTCGAGCAACGGCGTCGATTTGTTGCGAAACATGCAAATGCCGATGTTGTCTGTGGATATTGTCAACGATCAAATTAAATTGTCCGGCAATGGGTCGCTTGCCATCTGCATCAATGGGCGCGAAGCAGATATCGCCGACGTGAAAGCACTCGATCCGCGCACCGTGAAGCGCATAGAATTTCACGAAAGCCCGTCGATGCGCTATGGTGGTGTCGACGGCGTGATCGACTATATCGTGGAGCAGCCGACTTCCGGTGGCAGTTTCGTGGCAAGCGGCCAGCAGTCGTATGTCGGTTGGGGAAATTACAACGTTTCCGGAAAATTCAACAAAGGAAATTCGCAATTCGGGCTTTATGGAAACTTTGGCGAGCGATACGGCTTTACGAATTGGCGCGACAATGAGGAACGCTATCAGACACTCGACGGGCAGCAGTTCACGCGCACGGAAAAAGGCTTGCCGGGGACGACGGAAACCCCGTGGTACGCAGTGGCGTTGGACTATGGATATTCGAAGTCTGACAAGATGCTTTTTGTGGCGCAAGCGAAGTTTCGCGGCAATCCCGGTCATGTGACCGAATTCAATGGGGAACTTGCAAATTCATATTCATCGGGTTGGCAGGGAGTTTTCGACCGTTCGGCGTACGATAGGATTCGCCCGTCTCTCGATTTGTATTGGCAACGAAACATGCAACACGGCCAATCGTTGATGCTTAACGTCGTAGGAACGTACGATTCAAAACAGTCGGAACATTTCTATCGCACTGAAAATCATGGCATCTCGCAGGACGACGCGGATTTGCAGACCGTAATCGACAGTCGCAGCTATTCGCTGATTGCCAATGGAAATTATGAAAAGCGTTGGGATATCGGGCGGTTGACAGCCGGCATTCGCTATTCTCATGGCTGGGGCGACAACGATTATCTCAGCAGCCATGTTCGGGAAAAGACCCGCGAGGGGAAAACGCTTGTCTACGCGGAGTGGTGGCAGCCGATTCGCGAAAAGTTCGATTATAAGTTGAGCATAGCGGGCAAACAACGTTCGTTTCGCATAGCGGGCGAGAAGCCGACAAACACTTTCGACGTGATTGCGTCGTTGGAAACGCGCCTAAGGCTGAATGGGGAAAATACTTTTGCGGTTGGGGCTTTCCACTTCGACAAACACGCCCGATGCAAACGATTTGACAAGCGCGTTGCAGGATTTGGACGAATTTCAGAAATATCGAGGAAATCCGGCGTTGAAACCTTATCGAAAGTACAAAGCGACAGCGCAGTACGAGTTGGCGAAAGGCGTGTTTTTCGGCCGGTTGAAAGCTACTTGCGATTATTACAAGAATCCGGTGATGGAGGACAAATATTGGGTGACGGAAGGCGGAGAAACTTTTTTGCTCAACACGCTTGCCAACCAGCGCAGCATGATGCAGGCCACGGTGCTCGCCACAGTGCGTGTGGCCGTAGTGCCCGACTGGCTTACTGTGGTCGGCAATATCGGATGGGAACGCGACGTGTCGAAAGGGCTCCATTACGAGCATCGCCATAGCAGCATGATTGCGAATTGGGATGTGATGCTGACTTATCGTAATTTTGCATTGGGGTATGCCGGAGGAATCAATCAAAAAAAATATTTGTGGGGCGAGACAATCCATGGCGATGAAAATTACCAAGTTGTGCAATTGTCGTATAAATGGCGTGATTGGAATTTTGCAATTGGCATAGTCAATCCGTTTATGGACAATTACAACGTTCCGAGCGAAAATCTCAATCGCTATGGCGGTTATACTCGCAAATGGCATGTAACGATGGCGGAAAATTTGGGATTCATCAGCATTTCTTATGCCGTGCAATGGGGGCGCAAGGCCAAACAAATGGAAAAACGATTGAACAACAGCTATGATGGAGGTGCGATCGGGACTACCGGCAAATGACAACTTTCGATAGCGCGAAAAAACGTAATTCGGGTAATAATAACCATAAAATTGGTATTTCATGTGTTTGCATTAATGCTTACTTTTGTAATAAAAAAAGATGAAAGGCAAAATTATCATGATGCTTGCAGGTTTGGTTGGCATGGGACAAGCGGCAACAACATCGCAAACGACGGAACCCATGCCCGGAAAAGACGGAAATAAGTATGTGCCTTACGAAGAGCGCACCGGCAACGAATCGATTGTCTACTTTACGCGCAATCTCAGCGCCGAAGGCCTGATAAAGGCTTACGAGCAAGTGAGCGCCAATATCGAAGGCCGTGTCGGAGTGAAATTGCACACGGAGAGCAAAACGGCCGAACATCATCCTCACAAATGGGTGGAAGCGCTTATTCGCAAGGATTTGCCCGATGCCAGCATTGTGGAAACAAACACATATTATGTTGGCGATCGCTATACGACGGAGCAACACCGGCAGACGTTGAAGGTGAACGGATGGACTTTCTGTCCGGTGGACATCATGGATGAAGAAGACACTTTGACGCTTCCCGTCGTAGGCGGCAAATGGTTTAAGAAAATGGCCGTCGGGAGCCATCTTCCCAATTACAATTCGCTTGTCGTGTTGACACATTTCAAAGGACATACGCAAGGCGGTTTCGGAGGCAGCAATAAGAATATCGGCATCGGCTGCGCCGACGGCCGGATCGGCAAGGCATGGATTCATACCACGCCCGGACAGGACAACCAATGGGATATCGTGAAGAGGAATTCATGGAACGAATGACGGAATCGACAAAGGCCGTTGTCGACCATTTTGGCAAACATATCACGTATGTCAACGTGATGCGCAACATGTCGGTTTCTTGCGATTGCGAGGGGTGAATGCCGAACCGGTGGTTACGCCCAACGTGGGCATCTTGTCGTCGACCGACATTCTTGCTCTCGACCGCTTGTGTGGATTTGGTGTATGCCATGACAGAAGCCGAGCATCATGACCTTGTGGAGCGTATCGAAACACGCCACGGATTGCGGCAATTGTCGTATATGAAAGAGCTTGGCATGGGCAACGACCGTTATATCCTTATCAATTTGGACAACGGTGGAAAGCGCATTACGCCGGCCGAAGCGGTGAAAGGGCTTAAACCGTTTGTGCAAGAATAACCGGCACTGACTGAGCATGCGAAAAATGAATCAAGGCGCGGAAGGCGAATTGCTTTTTCGTAGGGTGGATTTTTGTAAGTGTTTGTTTATGGAACGATTGGTAAAAAACGATATTGTTGGTCATCGTGACGGCGGTTTTCCTTTCTTGCACGGACGAGCCGCAGCAGGGGAACGAAAATCCTACGGAGATTTCTCCCGACGACAATGAAGAAAATAATGACATTACGACTATGAACGAAACTATAAAAATTGAAGTAAATGGCACGACATTCACGGCAACATTGGACGACAATGCCGCTGCGCGCGCATTTGCCGCCATGCTGCCATTGACGCTCAACATGCAAGACTTGAATGGCAATGAAAAGTATTTCTATTTGGATGCCGCATTGCCGGCAAGCCCCTACAATCCTGCGACGATTCATGCCGGCGACTTGATGCTGTACGGGTCGGCTTGTGTTGTCTTGTTTTATGAAACGTTTTCGTCGGGGTATTCTTATACCCGACTCGGGCGAATAGATGATCCTTCCGGATTGGAGGCCGCCGTGGGCAGTGGGAATGTGACTGTTTCATTTTTTGCAGCAGAAGAGTAAGCGACAATCTTGCGCGCATAGTTGTGGAAATTTTTTCTGCAATGCTTGTTTCGTTGTCAGATTTTTTTGCTTATTTTGTGCATAAATATGAAAACTATGCGTGTGATTCTTTCTTTTGTGGCGACTTTGTTGTCGGCAGCATCTGTGTCGGGGGCAAATTTCCACTTGGATTGCCGTTTGCATGATTTGCAGAAGGGCGATACGGTGTTTTGCGGATCCTACGAGTATATTTATTTTGACCCGATTCGAGTTGATACGTTTCCGGTGACGGAGGCAGGACGTTTGGCGGTCGACACGCAATTGCCGCATCCGGCAAACATGATCGTGTGGGTGCACGATGCCAACGGAAAGCCGATGTCGACATGCTTTCGTGGCGCGGATTTGCTCGCTGTCCCGGGCGATTCGGTGGAAATCGAAGGGACGGTGGCTTATTTGGGCGCGGCAGCCAAGTCGGGAAGCATCTACGACGATCCATTGGTGAATGCTTATGTCAAAGAGGAAAGTATTTTTCATGAAAAATTAATCGGAATATATCGGCAAATAGCGAAATACCGAACCGAGGAAAACGAAGACAGCCTGCAAAAATATTCCGCGCTTTACAATCAAACGAATTCGCATCCGCGTTTGCGCCAGCTGCGCGATTCGTTGATGCGTTCCAACGACAATTTATACGGCGCGGCGATTTATGCCAGTTATATCGACGGTTGCGGCATCGACGAGCAGCAACGGCGGTTGGATGCCTTTGCGCCTGAAATACGCAATTCCTATTTCGGAAAATTGTTTGAGCGGCATCTCTCCACGATGCGTTCCATTGCGGTGGGCGGCACGTTGGACGATTTGGCATTTGTCGACAAAGAGGGTAAGGCGCGGAAATTGTCGGACTATCGGGGGCATTATTTGATGATTTACCATTGGGGGCTGTGCCCGGGCACAATTTGGGCCAATCCGCGCATTAAGGAATTGTATGCAAAGTATCACGACCGCGGCTTTGAAATAGTTGGAATCACGCAGGAAGATTTGCTGAACACCTCTTATATGGATTCTCCGCTTGCCGACACGATTCGCGAGCTTGTCGATCAACCGTGGGCGGCAACAGTCTATTTGGACAATCCGAAGAACGCCTATCTAAAAAATCGCCTTTACTTGTCGGGCGTGCCGCTTGTTTTTGTCGTAGATCCCGATGGGACTGTGCTTTTCCGTGGATATTATGCCGATGGCGAGGACGAGGTTAAAAAGATTCTTTCCACGCTTGGCGAATGACAGCAGGGCTGCCGTTGGGTTGTAGAGCCGTTCAAATTTGGAGAAACCGATTTAAAGTCGTACCTTTGTGGCGAATTTCTGCGCATGTGGCGTAATTGGTAGCCGCGTTAGACTTAGGATCTAATGACGTAAGTCGTGGGGTTCGAGTCCCTTCATGCGCACGAAGGACAAAAGCTGTTTCGCAAAGCGAGGCAGCTTTTTATTTTTCCCGAGTGTCGAATGTTGTAATGTCTTCCTCCGTGTCGCCTCGCTGGCTGCGATATATGGAAAGTGGCTCGCCGGCGAGTCGAACGGACTGACTATCAGTCCCGAAGCGGCTTTCTGCGAATTTGTCAAGGCGACAATGTTGATTCTTTCCGAATCCCTCTGTTTTTCCTGTCGGAAAACCCTTCTTCCTATTGACGCGCTGTGCGCTTGAACAGATGAGGACATTGCGCGTTTGCCTAATGGTACAGCTTTTTGCTTTCCCATCTTTGGCAAGCGATTGCCGTGTTTCCACGATAGATGGATTCGCTGATTGCAAAGCGATATATATATAATTCCCGAAGATGTCGGAATGAGCGGAAGCGAAAAAATCCCTGCCGCAACTTCCGGCAGGGATTTTTATCTGATGTTTGAGATGAGTGTTATTTCTTCACGACGCGAAGCATGGTCGAAGCGTCGCCGGTTGTCACTTTCAGCACGTAAATGCCGCGAGGGTTGTTGGTCAAATCGACGCTGTCGACTTGTTTGTAGTCGCCAATCAACCGGCCGTCGGCGCTATATACTTCCACGTCGGCCATCGCAGCGCCGCCAATGTGCACGATTCCGGAAGTCGGATTCGGATAGGCGGTAATTTCTGATGTTTCCATTGAGCCGACACCCGCAGGATCGCCTACGAAAAAGTCGACAGAAGCCAAATCCGAATCGAAATTGCAGGTTGTCTCGTCGACTGTGAAGCTTATCGCGACAAAGCGATATGTCATGCCTTCTTTGAAAGCGGAAGACGACAACGTTATTGGCACTTCGATCACTCTTTCTCCGTTCTCGGACAAAGACGCTGTAACGGTTTGGCGTTTGAGCGCGCTTCCGGTTGACGCATTTTGCAATTCGCAGATTAATTGTCCTGTCACCGGCGTGGTGGCATTGTTTCGCAACGGCACGTAGAACGACACTCTGTCGCCCGGCTCTTTGATACCTTCTTCCACGAAAACGGCATCGGTCAGCGCTACATCGACGACATCGGCTGTCGCGCCGAAGATGATATCGTCGCCCGAAATGGTCATGATCGTGAATTCCGGCATGGCCACGCGAATCCAATCGTAGTCGTATCCGTCGCCGACATCCTCTTTCGTCACTGCCCATACGGTATATTCTCCGTCGGCGAGCGCTTCAAGCTCGTCTTGCAAATAGAATGACAATTCTGGGAAGATGTTCCATCCTTGCAGTGGAAGGTTCGAGTATCCTTCGGCAATTGCCACGCGGTTGAAATCTGCATCATAGACGGCCACTGACACGCTTCCTATGAAATCGTGGGCGGTGATGTTCCATAGATTGTTCACGTCGATTCTGATGCGGTCGCCCTTTTTGCTGCATCCACTTGCGGATTTACACCATATTCGCCCATCGTGTAGATATTGAAGGATTTTTGGCCTGTCGAGCCGCGCATGGTTTCGTCTTTTTTGCACGGTCACGATCGATTGGTCTTCGGTAAATCCTCCGGCACCTCCGCCAATTCCGAGGCTGGGCGGATTCATCAATTCCATATCGTAGAAGCCGTCGGAAGCGCCGCCCCAACCCCAATTGATGTGAAGGAAGTCGTTGCTGTCGTAGCCGTCGACCACATATTCATGTCCGCCGACAGTGCCTTGTCCCCCAAAGAGAACGGGACGGGCATTGTCGAGCTCGGATTTGATTAGCTCGCGAAAAGCGTTCACGGTGTAAGCATCGCGAAGGTGGGTTTGCGCCTTATAGCCGAAATAGGTGCCCAATGCTATGGCGATGTCTGAGTCGTAGGCCCCGCTTGCTACATAGGAGTAGCTCATGTCGATCGACACGCCGCAGTCGTACACATCAATTTGCCACAGCGTCTTGTGCCGTTTGCGACGAGAGGGAATTGTAGGTGTCGAGCATGTTTTTCCCAGTCGTAGACCGATTCGCTGAAATCAACTTTCAACGACGGGTCGTTTGCGTTTTGGTGTTCGCCTTGGCCTTGCACGGGCCATTCCCAATATTTCATCACTTGGGCCATCGCCGTCGCTCCGCATCCGGTGACGCTCCGGCGGTTGTAGTTCTTGTCAATGGGGCACATGTTGTTGTAGGGGGGCGTCTTGGTTCCATCGCGTAGTCACCAACGGCTCTACAATTGTTTCCGCAAGGGTCGACACCTGCACTTTGCGTGCTACGGCATCGCCCGATTGCACGCGAGCCACATAGTCGGCGTATTTGTTCAGCCATGCTTGCGCATTGGCGGGAATATTTGCGGAGTCGAAGAAGCCGTCGGCCGAATAGCCCACAATTTCCGTCAGCTCGTCGTCGCCCGAAACGATGATGAATCCTTTTCCGTCGGAGGAGTTGAACACATAGTAGGGAGCTGCGCTGCTGCCGTGGCGGTTCGCGGAGCCGGTACCAATTGCCGGTTTGGTTGCCCTAATTGCATGTATTTTGTCGCGACAGCCATCGCTTGCGACTCGCTTATTTGCTCGGCGGAGGCTGTGACTGCCATTGCGCCGATGGCCAATAAAAATCTATTTTGTTCATAATTGATTAAAAATAGCGGTCAAATAAAAAAACAGCGGTCAAAGATAGTGTAAACTGTTTAATTTGCAAATGCCTGAAACGCATTTGCGGCATAGAAAACATCTTAAATATGCGGTGTGTTGCGTATTATAAATATGGAAAAATTGACACTTCCATAGGCTCGATGGTCTGCGAAATGGGGCAATTGGGAGAAGTCGTGGTCGCGCGAATGCTCGATGACGAACACAGAGCCTTCTTGCAACAGGCCGGATTGGAGCACCAACTCCGGAATTTCGGCAAAGCGCGGCAAGGCATAAGGCGGATCGGCAAAGACGATGTCAAACGGGCTGCCGGCCGAGGCAATGAAGCGGAACACGTCGCCACGCACGAGCGTCAGGTTTTTTTCGTTGAGTTCTTGCGCCACTTTTTTTTATGAATTGGCATTGCACGTTGCTTTTTCCACGGCCGTGACAGCCTTGCATCCGCGGGAAAGCAATTCGAAACTCATGGCTCCCGTGCCGGCAAACAAATCGAGAGCTGTCAGCTCCTCGAAATCAACAAGGTTTTCGAGCACGTTGAATAGGTTTTCGCGGGCGAAATCGGTCGTAGGGCGTGCTGTGATGTTTTTTAGGCACATCAAATCTCCGTCGTCCGTATTTTCCTCTGATTATTCGCATAGCGGCAAAATTACTAAATCGAAAGGCGCTTGCATGGCATCTTTCCCCCATTCGCAACAATTCGGCGGGGAAGATGAGCTGTGCCACGTTTTTCAAATGTTCGCGCAGTCAGGGGTAACAGTTCCGATTTCAAATCTTTGTCGCCGACAATGCGCAACGAATCCGTCGGGTGCATGCCGCTTTGCTGCCAAGCGGCCATCACATAATAGAACGCGTCGTCGGCGTTGTCGAAATTGAAAATGTTGGCAAATGCCGGCTTTAAGTTGCGGAAGGCCGTTATGCTGACGGAATTTTCGGAAAAATGCGCAAACATGACATTGCCGTCGCTGCGCACATGTCGCGTTTTGAAAAAGCGCAACAAGGGCGTGAGGCTGTGGACGGTCGTCGGGTTGTCGAACGTGCGGCGCAAAAACGAGTCCAAAGCGGGGTCGATTCCGTAAACAATCGACAAGCCGGCTTCTTTTATTTCGTCGATTTGCACATGGCGGTCGTCGTTGGGGTAAAGAAAATCGTAATATCGGCGGCATTCTTCCGGATTGTTTGCGGAAAACTCGTCGGGGATGAGGGCGAAACGGTCGCTGTCGACTAAAAAGTGCGGCGGCCGAAAGGCGTCAAGAAAAAGGAGTTGTCGTAGACGGCTGCTTCCAATTCGTCGAGACGGTTGTCCTGCGAATTGTCGAAACGGATTGTGCCAAACGACAGCGAGTTGTCCTCCATTCGGCTATGTACTGCATATTTTATGCAGTCGCGACGAATCCGTGCGGCTAATTCCCATACTTCGGGATGGCGTATTTCCAATTGCGGTGTTGTCGCGTCGTTCATGCTCCGATGAGGTTGTTTTTGCAAATTTACGAGATAAATTCCGGTTTTCCAAATGCATTTTTGATGAAATCGGAAGAAAGACGGTCGCATTCGTTTCCTTTTTCCGCGGCGAGCGTTATCTTTGCACTGCCGTTGCAAGCGAGCAAGCGAGCTTGCAGGCAGATGCCCTGTAGTTCAACGGATAGAATAGAAGTTTCCTAAACTTTTGATCCGAGTTCGATTCTCGGCGGAGGTACGATGCGCGTTCGGACGCTTTTTGCGCCCGGATGCGCTTTTATTTAAATATGCGTATAGGCAAGGGGCGAAAAACGGCCAGCAGATTTTTAGTGGAATTTTGTCCTCCTCTGCCGCGCGATAGCGCGGATAGGGGAGGTGCCGCAGGCGGAGGGGTTCGTAAGAATTAACGTCGCAACTTTGCAAACTTGCAGAAAAGCCGCTTCGCGGCTGACGGTCAACCCCTTCGGCTCGCAAGCTCGCCACTTCCCCTATATCGCGCTGGCGCGGCGACACAGAGGAAGACATTGCAGCGTTTCCGGCTTTTAATTATGATGCACAGTTACATTGCCCATAGAGCAATAGCCTATATCGCGCTGACGCGGCGACACAGGGGAAGACATTGCTATGTTTCAGATTCTTAGCTATGGAGAGCGGTTGCATCAGCATAGGATAATATGCTTATATCGCCGCCAGTGCGGCGACACAGGGGGAGATATTTTCCGGTGGCGGTCTGTGGTTGAGAGATTGGGTCAAATGCACGCTGTTCTCCTTCGGATGTGAGAATGGAATCCCTTTGTCCAATCAAATTTATCCCCATTTTTTTGATTAAAAATCAGATTTCAGCTTTGTCACAATCCCACTTTTCATTCCATTATCGAAGAAGGTGATTGCGCACCATTTGCACAACACAGGGATTTTTGCCCGATTTTTGCCCGACATAAGGGTAATTTTGTGTAATCCCTTATAATAGCCGAAAGGGATACAAGTCGTTGAAATATGACGGCTTATGGGTAAAACAAATCCGGCCGCATTACGCGGCCGGAAGCAATCTTGTTGTCTTACCCGGATTCGAACCAGGACAGGCAGAACCAAAAACTGCAGTGCTACCATTACACCATAAGACAATCCTAACTAAAAGGACTCCTCGTCCTAAAAGCGACGCAAAGATAGAGTGATTTTTGCGAATGTGCAAATTTTATTTGATATTTCCTTTGTGTTTTAATGTATATCTTTGATTTATAGTTTGTTGTGTAGTGAAAATAAATTTGTCGAGTGTCGTATGTGGAAAAATTGTATTTTCGTGCAACCGGAATGGCCGGTAGCAACGTCTAATGCATAGAAAACAAAAAAACAATATTATAATGAAAAGAACATTTTTAGTTTTGATTATCGTTTTGACCGGCGCGATTTCCGCGTTTGCAGTTGAAACTCAGTCGGCATCTGCTCCGAACGAGATGGCTGTTGCCGATACAAGTAGAATCGTAAATCTTCCTGATACGGCGGCGGTTGCCGCAACGCTTTCATTCGAGGAACGTGAGGCGATTGCTGATGTGGTGCGTGAAGAAATGAACAGCAACAGGTCGTTTTACAATACCGACATGCCTGTGCGGATTGTTGAAAGATTGGTGGCAATAGTGGCGATAGTCATGCCGTTCCTTGCGATTATCTTTATTGCCGTTTTTCTGATCATTCATTCGACAAAGCGGCAACGGATCAAGTATGAGGTAATGGAAAAAGCGATTTCCGCCAATTACAAGCTTCCGAATGATATGTTCGAAGAGAAAAAGGAGAAGCCCGCAGACGCCATGCAGTCTTTGAAAAACGGCTGGCTGATTTTCTCCGTTGGAATTTCTTTCATGTTGTTTTTCCTTTTTGCCGGCAGCGGGAAGTGGCGTCTCTTTGCTTGTTGGTCGTGTTGATAGGCGGCGGCCGAATCGCCATTGCTTTATATGCAATCCGTGAATCGAAAAAATCAAAAGAGTCGGAAACCAACGGCACCGATGCCGAAAGCGATGCGAAATAAATTTGACGAACTTCGGTTGCTTGCGCGGTGCGCGCTGTCGGACGATCGGGATGCTTTCGGGCAAATCGTTGAGGCGTACCAAAGCGACATGCGGCGGTTTTTTCTCAACCTTACCGGCGGCGATATCGCTTTGAGCGACGACCTTGCCCAGGAAACGTTTCTGAAAGCCTACCTGAACATTCGAAGTTTTCGAGGGTTGTCGAAATTTCGGACGTGGCTTTACCGCATCGCCTACAATGAATTTTATTCATGGGCGAGGGAGCGGAAAGAGGAATTGGCAGAATCGTTGCCCGAGCGAATCGGGAGCGAACCGGCAACGGCGAGCAATATCCGAATCGACGCGGAAGCGTTGAAATTGCTGACGGTGGCCGAACGGACGGCCGTGACGCTTTTCTTTGTCGAAGATCGTCCCGTGAAAGAGATTGCTGCCATTATGGAAGTGCCGGAAGGAACGGTGAAATCGCACATAGCGCGGGCCAAGCCAAAACTTGCCCGCTTTCTTGAAGACAAATATTGAATGTAATTGCAATTAATGATATGAGAAATTCAGACGACGACAAATTGAAAACCTATTGAAAGAAGGTGCATGGCAAGCTCCAGACAATCCGTGGTTCACGAAGCGATTGCTCAACCGTTTGCCTGAGAGGCATGCGAGTCGTGGCAAAGCGATATGGATAGTCGTGTGTGTGGTGGCGCTTGCCGGTTGCATGGCAGGATGGCGGCTTTTTTCAGAACAAGTTGTCGACGACACGACCACCATTACGCTTTTCGACACGTTGAAAGTCGACAATGCCGTGATGTATTATTGCGCGTTGCTTATTGTTACTGTTTTTTATCATCCAGCAAATTGTGTCTGTGGCTATCAAGTCTCGGCAATAAAGTGTGCGCGCTTGCGTTTGGTCATGATAAATGGTGAATCTGCCGCTCGGATTTACCTATTTATTGCGATTGAACGCTTTTTTGATGCAGATACTTTTGTACAGCAAAAGACTAAAAAGTCGATTGATGTACAAGTTATTGAGTATCTGCATATTGTTTTTCCCTATTTCCGGCGATTGTCTTTTCCGGAACGTCGGATGCCGTCGATGATGTGCCAAGCGAGGAAACGCTCGATTCGATTTGGTTGAATTTGAGCGAAGTGGTCGTTACCGCGCAGGAATCGAAGGGTGTCGTTACGACATCGAAGATCAACCGTGCCGCGATGGACTTTTTGCAACCGACGAGTCTTGCGGACTTAATGGAGTTGCTCCCCGGCGGCATATCGAAAGACCCCGATTTGAGCAGTGCCAACACGCTCGGCCTTCGCGAGACGGGCACTTTCGATGCGCAAGGCAACGCCATCACCGACAACAATTACGCCATATCGTCGTTGGGGACGCTTTTTATTGTCGATGGCAATCCCATTGGCGCCGATGCGAATTTGCAATATTCTCCATTGTCGTCCACGCAATCGGTTTCTACGTCATCTTCCGCCGAACAAAAACGCAATACCACGAATCGGGGCATCGACATGCGCAGCATTTCCACCGACGACATCGAGAGCGTGGAGGTGGTGCGCGGAATCCCTTCTGCCGAATACGGCAATCTGACGAGCGGAATGGTGAAGATCAACAAAATAAGACGTGAGACGCCATTCACTGCGCGTTTTAAGGCCGATGGATACAGCAAACTTTTATCTGTCGGGAAAGGCATGCGGCTCGGCGAATGGCTTTTTGCTCAACGTCGATGCCGGCATTCTCGATGCAAAAACCCGATCCGACCGACAATTTGCAGCAATATCGCCGCGGAAACGCTTCGGCGCGTTTCACTTTCGATCGTCGAAATGTGCGGTATGCGGCATCGGTCGACTATACCGGCTCGTTTGACAACAGCAAAGCCGATCCCGACCTCAACTATGGGCGGATAGACGAATACAAGTCGACGTACAACCGGATCGCACTTGCCAATAATTTTGTTTTCAAGTCGAAGCGGGACTGGTTTTTCAAGCAATTAGAAATAAACACTTCCATTGCGCAGCAATTCGACAGGCTGACGCAGCGCCGTCTTGTCGCTCCGCAACGTTATGGGCTTGTGCCGACGACCGACGAAGAAGGCGTGCACGATGCCAAAATGATTTTTTCGGAATATATTGCCAATTATTTGAGCGATGGAAAGCCGTTTACGGCGTATGCCAAAGCGAAAGCCGTTTTTTCCGAGCGGACCGGCGTGGTCGACAATCGGCTGTTGGGCGGTGTAGATTGAATTTTTCAAAAATTTCGGACGCGGGCAAGTGTACGATCTCGACAGGCCGTTGTCGGTGTCCGGTTGGGGCTCGCGCCCGCGTGCCTACCGCGACATTCCGGCTCTTTCTCAAATTTCGGCATTTGCCGAATACCACGGCGTTTTTGTATGCCGGCCGCCACAGCGTGGAGTTGCAAGCGGGATTGCGAACCAACAGCCTGACGGGATTGGATAGCCGCTACGCGATGAAAGGGCGCGTCTATTTCGATCCGCGTTTCAATTTGAAATGGACATTGCCGTCATGGACGGTTGCAGGTCGACGCGTTTCGCTGGGAATAGCCGGAGGCATCGGGAAAACAACCAAAATGCCAACGCTCAACTACCTTTATCCCGACAAGCACTACAATGATATCACCGAATTGGGATATTATGACATCAATCATCCCACGGAGTACAGCCGCTTTGTCGTGAAGTTATGTTCAGGACCCCACCAACTACGATTTGCAACCTGCCGTCAATCTGAAAAAAAGAGATACGGGTGGAATTGTCGTTTGGCGGCAATTCTTTGTCGGTTGTCTATTTCCGCGAGAACATGTCGTCGGGATTCCGCTATATGGTATATGCGCCTTATGCTTAT
>VOFD01003065.1_pt1 | contig 29483 bp, 37 predicted proteins | sample 5384101 | NCBI WGS metagenome assembly VOFD01 (sample SAMN12384723, study PRJNA508395) | human gut metagenome | isolation source: healthy gut C | host: Homo sapiens
TGATTTCAAAGCTGTCTGCAAGAAATTCATTGATGCAGGCATTAAACCGATTGGAACCAGTGTAAAAGATACTTACCGCTATGCTTCATGACGGATTAGCACTTAAATCTGCCGGAGCAGACAAAAGTCACCAAGGCTTTGACAAAACAGGGTCAGTCCTACAACGATCCGACTTTGTAAAAGCTGCTAACTTTGCATCAAAGAATTGGTTGATATGGGCGCTTTCATCGACGGTGCAACGGTCTTTCCAATGATGAAGCAAGTGCTTCTTTCTATGCAGAACAGGTTCCAATGTACTTCACCGGAAGCTGGATGGGTGGTTCCATCGTTACCGATGCCGAGAAACCGGATAACTTCGCTGTTGCACCAATTCCTGTTGTCAACAGCGAAAACGCAAGTGTAACTGACTTCATGGGCGGAGGTTCCGATACTTTGATGGTATCCGCCGGCACGAAGAACAAATTGATCCGGGCGGTTCCCAGACAGCAGCATTGCTGCAGTCCGGGAGCCGCTCGTCATTATAACGATTCGTTTAAAGGAGGATTTCATGGACAAAGTAAGAAAAAACAAAACAGCAATCTTCGTTTTTTCTTTCCTTCTGCATTGCTGTTTTAGCCATTATTATCTTACCAATCTTTATGTCCGGATATTATAGTTTTTAGACTGGGACGGCATCACTTCCGGCACATTTGTTGGTATACAAAATTACATTGAATTATTTACAGAAAAAAGTCTTGGCTTCGGCCCTACGGTGCGAAATGCATTCATTTTGCCGGACTTTCTGTTTTTTTACAGCTTCCCCTCGCCCTGCTTTTTGCTTTGACTTTGGCAAAAGGCATCAAGGGTGAACGATTTTTTGTGGCGGTGTTCTTCATTCCGGTTTTGTTATCCACAACCGTCATCGGACAATTGTGGATGAAAATATACAATCCACAATACGGTATTGTCAATTCCTTTTTGCATGCCGTCGGTCTTGACACATGGTGCAAGACCTGGCTCGGTTTTGCGTATGTGTGTGATCTTTGCGGTAACCGGTTCTTTGAAGGCCTTTGACCTGATCTATGTATTGACCGGCGGCGGTCCGGCTCACGCAAGTGAAGTACCAAGTACCTTGATGATTAACATGATCTTCGACCGAAGCCGCTATGGACTCGAAGCTCGATTGCCATGTTTATCATTTTCCTGTGCTTCTTTTTTCGCAATACTGATCAAACGCTGTTTTCGAACGGAGGTGGACTAAATGAAAAAAAGTAAAAACCAGTGTAATGTACATTTTACTGTCTCTTTGGGCATTGGTAAACCTATTTCCGCTGTATTGGATGTTTACCTTCTCCCTAAAGACAAATAAAAGAAATCTTTGGTGACAACATCATCGGCCTGCCAAAAGAATGGCTGTGGAGTAACTATTCGGAGGCTCTCGATACCGGAAATATGGCACTTTACTTTTGCCAATAGTGCCATTGTCACCTTTGTTACGATTGCATTGACTGTCATCTTTTCCCTGATGGCGACTTATGCACTTTCCCGCATGGAATGGCGCGGCCGCAAACTTGTCAACAGCATTTTTATGCTCGGCTTAACGGTACCGATTCACGCGGCAATCCTTCCAATTTTTATCATCTTACGCGAATTAAAGATGACAAACTCCTATCAGGCGCTCATAATTCCTTACACCGCATTTGCATTGGCGATGGCGATTATGATCTGCCAAAGTTTCATTGAAAATATTCCACGTGAACTTGAAGAGTCTGCCTGTATCGACGGCTGTGGTGTCTATGGTATTTTCTTCCGCATTGTGCTTCCGCTCATGAAACCGGCACTTTCTACCATTGGCATTTTTACGTTTCTACAAGCGTGGAATGAGCTTATGTTTGCCGTCATTTTCATCAGTGACAGTAAATATCGTACATTGTCGGTAGGTATCCAGGCACTTTCCGGGGCTTACACAACCAAATGGGGACCGATTGGCGCCGCTCTTGTCATTGCCACGTTCCCGACCCTCATCATTTACTGCTTTATGAGTAAAAAATACAAGAAAGTTTAATGGCAGGTGCAATTAAAGGATAAATGTGCTATAATAAATTTATTATAGTTATTTTGGGGATATAACGCACTATGAAGAAATGTTTTTTGTCATTGGGGCTTCTGGAAAAAAATTCAGCTTTTGTTTCTTTGTACAATGATTGTGTGCATTTTATTCTGCTCAGGTATCTTCTATCTGATTTTGGAAAATCAAATGCAGCAATCGATCGCCGACAAAGAAATCCGTAATCGAACTGCTATTTCCAATAACTTGGACAGCACCATGAAGTCCATTAACAGCATCAGCCGCCTTACCATGCTTCGCAGCACTGTACGCACTTTTTTGCTTGCAGAGAGTAATTCTACTCCCCGCACACGAAATGCTATCCAGGAGATCCACGACATTCTAAATACATTTAATCTTTCCTGCAATGTCGTGATTCTCCGCATGGACGGCCAATACCTTAACACCGGTCCGGGAATCACCTATGTCAATACCGGCAAGATTTTTGAAACAGAATGGCTGGACGAAGTCATGGCTCAAAAGGGAAATTACGTTATTAAAGCAGGCACTCGCGATGCCTTTCGCTCAAACATTGGCGAAATGGTGTCTTTTGTCCGTGTCATCAATGACATAAACACCCAAAAACCGATCGGTATCCTGGCAATCAATCTCCCAAGCCGCTTCTTTGAACAGGCATATGAAGGGCTTTCCGGCGAAACCAGCCATTTTGCTCTTTATGACACAGCCGGCAGATTAATCTGCAAGGATAATGAAAGCACATTTTCCTCCTTAAAGCCGGAAAATTTACTTCAAAACACGCGCGAAGAAACGGACAAACTATTTTACAAAAGTATATTTACCTGCGACACATTGGGAGACTCTCATTTCATCCTTGCTTCCCGTCTGGAAGTACGGATTTTAGACGGGCTCCCTGCCAAATTACTGGCCGCTTTGATCATCGGCGCTTTTATACTTCTCGCATTTATGTGGCTGATCAATACTTATATTGCCAAAAATGTCATCTACCCAATCCAGCGTTTGGTCGACAGTATGGCCGAAGTGCAAAACGGCTGGCTGCACCGCGTTAGTATGAATGTAAACGATGACGAGATCGGTCTTTATAAAAAACAGCTACAATGCTATGCTGATTGAGATCAATCAATTGATCGAAGAACTTCTTCAAAAAGAAAAACACTGCGGATGGCTGAATTAGATGCTCTTCAGGAGCAAATGAAGCCCCACTTTTTGTATAACACTCTGGATATGATCCGTTATATGGCTTTGGAAAACCGAACCGATGAAGTATATAATATGTTGGAAACTCTTGGAAATTTTTACCGTCGTTTCTTAAGTAAAGGAAGCACGGACTTGTCTCTGGGAGAAGAAATAGAAATTGTAAAAAGTTATCTTACACTGCAGAGAACACGTTTTGAGGATATTTTTACGGATGAATATGAAATTGAAGAAGGTCTGTCTTCCATCCGTGTTCCGCGCCTGATTCTGCAGCCGCTCGTAGAAAATTCCATTTATCACGGAATTCGCCCAAAAGGCGAACATGGGGTTATCCGTGTCACGGTAAAACGTCAGGAAGATTTTCTTTCTCTTAGCGTTTACGACAATGGAATCGGTATGTCCGCACACCAGCGGGAACTTCTATTTTCCGGCAAAGACAGCCGAAGTTTTGGATTTCAGGGAACCATTGAAAGAATCCGTTATTATTATAAAACGGAAGATGTCTTTGAGATACACAGCGTCGAGGGGGAATATTGTGAGATTATTTTGAAACTGCCACTTTCAAATGGCTATTAGATATTTTTGTTATAATGTAAAGGAGCGTGTAGTTTTATGTATCGTGTCATGATCATTGACGATGAAAAGGCTCTTCGCAGCCTTCTAAAAGCATCTGTCAATTGGAAAGAAATGGGGTTAGAAATCGCCGGCGAAGCTGCCAGCGGAATCGAAGCCATCAATACAATTGATAAGTTTCACCCGGACATTATTTTTTGTAGATATCCGAATGCCCTTTATGGACGGCATCGAATTTTCCAAGATTGCATTAAAGCGTTACCCTGGAGTGAAGATCATTATACTAACCGCTTTTGATGAATTTGAATATGCAAAGCAGTGCATCGGCCTTGGAATCACTGATTATCTGCTAAAACCGATTGTACGTGCTGATATTCAGTCGGCTTGCAAAAAGCAATTCACGAACTGGATTCACAGCCAATTCGTGCAGAACAATCTTCTCCCATAGATATGCCATCCGATATGGACCGCATCAAACAATATATTATGGAAAATTACCACGATTCATCCTTGAATCTTACCGCCATTGCACAGGAATTTGGCTATAATCCAAGTTATCTCAGCCGGCGTTTTAAAGCTGACTGCGGACAAAACATTTCCGATTATATCACAACCTGCCGCATGGAAAAAGCAAAAAAAATGCCTGGCATCCCGGATGCTTATGTATATGACCGCAAAAGAAGTCGGCATCCGGACCCCAATTATTTCGGAAAATGTTTCAAAAAAATATACCGGAAGTTCGTACTCTGAACTTCTGAAACGGCAGCTATAGTTTTAGCAGAACCATTCCATTTTAGTATAGGTAATTCCATTACAGGAGGTTTTACGATATGAATTCTTTCTTTCAAAACAGATTATATGACTGGCTCACGACCGCATGCCAGCTTATTGTCCTTGGTTTTTTATTTCTATTTACAAGCATTCCGCTTGTAACTTTTGGTGCTTCTTTTACCGCACTCTATCATTGCATCTCACGGGAACACACAAAAACTTCCGCTCATATCTGCCGGGAATATTTTTCCGCATTCAAATCATTTTTTACAATGTCTTGTGCCGACAATCCTATTTCTTTTTACGGTGCTGCGATGGCCGTAGATCTCTCCCAGGTCTTTACCGGCAAAGCCACCAATCTCCTGCCGCCCTTTTTATGGATGGTAATCTTCCTCGTTCTCTGGGTTCTCGCCAATTATATCTTTGCCGTGATATCGCATCTGCGCGCTTCATTTCTTGCCGTCCTTCTGCTCTCCGTACGACGAACCTAACGGAAAATCTGCATCCGGTTTTAACATGGTTCATACCATTTCATTATATGAATTATGTTCTAAGAGATATCTCGATTTAGAAGTTCAGCCCGACGTCTAAAAATGAGTTTCAGGCTATTTGCAATCTTATGGATCGGTATGCCTATGGAGGTTTGCCGATTTTCATCGCTGACAGAGGATTTTCCAGCCTACAACGTTTTTGCCCATGCAATCGAAAATAAAGTTGATTTTTTGATTCGTGCCAAGGATTTGAATGTACAGCGTTTTCTTGGTGTCGAGACTCTTCCAGATAAACTGGATACAAACTGTTGAACTGATTTTGACCAGAACACAATCAAAAAAAGAAACATAAACATTCTGAAAAAGCATCACAATACCGCTTTATTTACAAAACACAACATTCGACTATCTTATTCCTGCTGATATTTACGATGAATATCCGCTCAAACTAAGAATCGTCCGCTTTGAAGTGGCCGATGGTGTTTTTGAACGAAGTCTGTTTCTGTTTTTCTGTTTTATCACATCCTTTCACGATAGCTACACACTCAACAAACGGGAGTGCCCACGAGACGCAATGTCTTTCTACGAAATTATGGAAAATCAAAAGAGTGGCAACGAACACTTGACACAAACTAACATTGACTTTTTTTCTTGTGTTTTCAATACCCTTATGATAATATATAAGTAGATAATATATTATACAAAACACATAAATATACAACAATATAGATAATATATTATCTATAAAAAAAACAACACATAAAGGTGACATAAAATGGCGAGACTAATATGGGAAAACAGCAGAGGAAATCGATATGAAGTCGGCGGGCAGAATACGAGGGATTCGCAAAAAGGCGTTCGATTTCCCAGAAAAAATTATCGGAAATGAGCGGTGTAAGTTACGGCTCAATTAAGCGTTTTGAGACGACAGGGCAGATTTCACTACTCTCTTTAACGAAGCCGGCATTTGCTCTGAATGAGGTGGATGAGATACGGAATTTATTTACGGATGTTCCGTATCGAAGTATTCAGGAGGTTATCAATGAGGGAAAATAAAGTGTTGCATGTTTATTACGGGGAGCGGCTTGTAGGGACGTTGGCACTTACGGAATCAAAAAAAAGCAAAGATTTGAATATGCTGATGAATGGGCGGCGGACGGTTTTTCTATCAGCCCTTTTTCACTTCCTTTGGAAAAGAAGGTTTTGTTCCCACAAAAGATTATTTTCGAGGGTTATTCGGCGTGTTTGCAGACAGCTGCCGGATGCGTGGGGACAGTTATTGTTAGATAGAATGTTAAAAAGCATGGGATAAATAGAAATGAATTTTCAATTATTGACCGTTTGGCAGTAGTAGGAAATCAAGGGATGGGAGCACTTATTTATCGCCCTGAAAGAAATCTGTCCTATGGTAAGGACGTGGATAATCTGGATGAACTGGCAGAAGAATGTCAGCGCATTTTGAATACAGAGGAGACAGAAAAACTGGATGAATTGTATCGTTTGGGCGGAACCAGTGGCGGAGCCAGACCTAAAGTTATGATGGAAATGGATGGGGAGCCATGGATTATTAAATTTCCGGCGCATGTGGACCGTGCGGATATTGGAAAAATGGAATACGATTATTATCTGTGTGCCGAGCAGTGTGGAATTACGATGAGTGAATGTAATTTGTTTCCGTCAGGTAAATGCGCTGGCTATTTTGGTACGAAACGCTTTGACCGGAAAAATCAACATGGAGAAATGGAAAGAGTGCATATGTTGACAGTGGCGGCACTTTGGAGTTGGATTTTGAGCGACCTGTTCTTGATTATCAGGATTTGATGAAACTTACGAAAATAATAACCAATAATTCACCGGAGGATTTGGAGAATATGTACCGCCGTATGTGTTTTAATGTATGCTCACAATCGAGACGACCATGCAAAAAACTTCTCTTTTCTTTATGAAGAGGAGAAAAAGTGCTGGCGGCTGAGTCCGGCGTATGATTTGACATATAGTACGACATATTATGGAGAGCACACGACAACTGTGGTGGAATGGAAAAAATCCGGGAAGCAAAAGAATTAATTTTCTAGGAACACAGGCCGGCTTATCAAAAGAAAAGTGCCGGAGCATCGCAGTGGAAATCAAAATTGTGTTTGATATGCTTTCAGAATATTTGAATCCATAAAAACGCGAATTTCCGGCACTTTTTCTTTTATTATTTTGCAGCTATTACGCTGACTTTAATTTTAGCGGTTACAACCATTTTAAGGCAACGGCGTAAATTGTCGCATGCCCTGCTTTTTTTGCTCTGATTTTACCCTTCTTTGATACGGTCAGTACAGAGAATGCTCACAAGGTAGCGGATTTTTACGCCATGAAGGATTTTCATAAGTTTTACTTCCTTTTCGTCAGCGAATGTAATTCCAGTGATTTACTGATTGCAGTTTTTTCTTCCTGATAATGCGGTAAGCCGTAATACGGTATTTATACCACGTATCTTTTTCACAGTTTTTGTGGGTGTAAGAAGTGGTTGTTCGGTTTTTGTCGGCAATTTTTACTTTACGCCTCTTTTTCCGTTTTCATTGCGTGCAGAGGCGTAAAATGAAATATCCGTCCGCATTTTTACCGGATTCAGAAAAGTTGGATTTAGCATTTTCGCTTGCTTTCACCGGTTGAATCAGCTTTTTGCTTACGGAAGCTTTGACTGGTTTTTTTCGTAGGTGCTACGGTTGGTATGACGGTTGGAACCTGAGTTGGAACAGTCGTTGGTGCTATGGTTGGTGTCATCGTCGGAAGTCGCCGTTGCCCGCGCGTTGGAGTGACAGTCGGCGTAGTGGTTGGTGTGGCAGTCGGTGTAGCAGTTGGTGTAGCAGTCGGTGTAGCAGTTGGAGTCGGGCTTGGTGATGGTGATGGTGTCTATCCACCTCGGTTGGTTCCGGCTGGGGTATGTATTTATCGTAATAAACTTTAAGTATCGTGGCATTGTTTAAAACTGGCACAATTCCAAATGTAGCAATATGTCTCCACCCTCTATATATCCATTTGGAGTCTTAATTTCTGCATAAACGGTCTTCCCAATGTAGGTTGGGGGCTTACGTATTCGTTCAGCAGTTTATGGTTACCATCTTCTGTTTCCTGATAGTAGAGAGTACCTTATAGGTTGTTTTTCTCCGGTTCAAATACAAATTCATTTGGTAATGTGTATCCGCGTTTTCAGCGAGAGTGTGACAGAGGAATCCTGCGGTGTGATTGTGCTTATGTGATAGTAATCATTACTATATTTTGTCGCATAAATTTGGGATCTGCTTCAGCCACAGTGACAGTGTCGCCAACGGCACCTGTCATAACCTCGGAAGATTCTGCCTTTTTCATAATTTTCTGTGTCCGGATTAAACTTCCAATGGTGATTCGATAAGATACTCTTCGTCAATTGGTTTTATAATCGTTTGGTAAACTGGAAGGCGTGCAAAGTTGTATTCTGCCTTGGAGGCATTGATTGATGAAAAAACCAATCAAAGCCTTTTTGTTGTCAAAAGGAGTGAAGGTCAATTTCTTTTTCAATCTGCGGTTTGGCTGGTCTTTTCGCATTGGCAAAAATCGCCATTGGCATGGCGGACGCCATTTTTTCACCATCGTAGTCAATCCATACGGTAAATGGCTTCTGTCATTTTTACCGCGTCTGCAAAACGCGTGGCACAGGTGGAAGAATCGCTGACTTCGATACTCTTTTTTGAAGCATCCTGATAGGGCGACCTCTAATATCTGTGTCATCAGAACGCCCACCGCACGCATCAAAATAAGCAAGATTTTCGTACGCCGTATAGTTTTTTCCATCTTTTGTTTTTTTCAACCGTTTTTGCTGGGTCAAGACCGTTTAGGTAATAAATGGTGATCGTGACGGGCATGGTCGTTGTATGCGATACCGATATGGTCAAAGCGTTCGGCATACGGAAATTGCGGTAAGCCACGTACTCTCTTGCCGTCCCGTGCCCCTCATAAGGATTAAAGTTTTTTTCGTAGTCATTTTTCCCGGTATAGGTTTGGTCTTTGTAGAAAGTATAATTGTTATCATAATTCCGACTTTCATAGGAATATTTTCATCATATGGATATACGTCGCCCGTTTATTCATGTTACAATAGGCACCATTATATTGGGAATCCATTTTCGACCATGGTCTTTTTTTTCGTCACATTGCATGCCGAATGTATAGGTGTCACCACCGGAATACGTATACGCTAAATCTTCCGGATCGGATATGTAATCTTCCATGAAAAAGGTTAAGGCCGTCGCCGCCGACTTCTCCGGGCGAATTTTTCCCTCCCGCTTCTGTTTGCAGGCGTTGACGCGTGCGTCCGGAGTGAAAAGGCAGGGCCCTTTTGTGGAAAACTGCGATCTGCTATTTAGCGGAACCAGTTGATTTAGTGTGATTATTGTGGAACGGTAATCAGAGGTACTTTTATTCGGATCTTCGGCGGCGGATTCGCGTGCAGAATTACGGTTTTGCTAATGTCAAACAGCCGGATTACTTTTTCCGGGGTTTCCTTTTTGAATATGGATTTTTTGCTCATAAGTGTCTGAGCCGGGTTGGTAGCTTTCTAATAGCCAGTGAACCTTTGTGTGGCTCTCCACCGCATTAGAGTCCATCACCCAGGATTCTTCCCAGCGTTCTTCTCCGGTACCCTCGCCCTCGGCAAAAGTCATTACAGCCGGCTCTCTTTGCCGCCCGCTTTTTGTCTGGTTTAAATGATGATGTTACCGGTACATTTGCCGAGATTACCAGCCCCAGAAGAAGGAGGCAGTAATCAAAAGTCTCTTGTGAAATTCTTTCCTTGTCATAATATCCTCATTTCCTTTTTTGTGTTTGCACTCATGAAATGTAAAATCATATTTCATTGCCAGAGCCATAAACAATTTATTCATGACCTGACCGGTGATTTCCCGGATTTTTAATTTTCCAATATAAGCGATGGTTTCACGCTGTATGTCATCCGGTACATGATATGCGCCAAGCGTTACTCTTAGAAAACCGCTCAAATTTTTTTCCAAAGTAAAATACATATCACATTTTTTTGCAATATAGGCACGCATACATCCGGCTGTCCCAATTTCCATTTCGTAAAAATCGCTTTCCTGAAAGTCTTTATTATACTGCCTGAAAATCATCGCAATTTTTTTTTGCTGTGTGCTTGTGAATATAATCCATCAATGCCGGTCGCGTGTAGGCTTCCATGTAAATGTCGCGGAGATGTTCATTCATCTCGGTAAGCGTTAACTGAATACAGGTTTCAACGGCGTAGAGAAGCACCGGATTTTCCCGGTTCCGATGATTTTTTCTCCTACACCAAACTGATTTTCAAACATGAATTCTGTAAGTTCTGCAAGAACGCCATCTTTTGTGTGAAAAATGGAGTGAAAACTGCTTTGCCGGATACGCCCGCATCATGAAGAATTTCCGTCATCGTTGTCTCGTGATATCCCTTTTCTATAAACAAGCGGACACTGGATGACAGAATTTTTCTGCTTCGTTTCTTCGCTGTCGTATTTTCTTGCCATGTGCTTTGTTCTCCTTCCTTTTTTTATTTTATGTAAAATCCCTTTGTGTGTGTCTCGAAATAGAAATGAATTGCTATTTGAGTTATAACTCAATTATAGCATGTGGGAAATTATTATGTCAATGAAAGAATTGTCTATGGACAGAATTGCCGAATCTTATAATGAAAGGGATTTATATAATGATAAGGGGAAAAGGTATGACATTACAACAGTTAAATATCTGGTGACAGTTGCGGAGTGTGGACATTTCGGAGGCGGCACAGAAACTTTTTATTTCGCAGCCGAGTCTTAGTGCAGCAATTCAAAATTTGGAAAAGGAAATGGGCGTGACTGCTTTTTTCACGCCCAAAGAAAGGTGTGTTGTGATAACGAGAGAAGGTGAGGAACGTTTGTCATTCCAGGGCGTTTTGGAGCAGGCGGATATTATGCAGAGCATTTTGGCAAGTGACAAAACCGGACGCCGACTGGGGTCGTGCCAGCATTATTCCTTTGCGGTCAACGTGTTTGTGGATTTGCGAAACAGCACGATGCCAGCCAGTATTAATTTATTTTGCGCGAGACGCAGACCGGAGAGATTATTGGATGACGTGGCGCAGGGGAAAAGCGAGGTTGGAATTTTATATTTGTCGGCGCACAACGAGGAAGTTCTGACAAAACTTATGAAGAAAAACGGACTTGTATTTGAAGAATTGTTTGTGGCAGAACCGCACGTGTTTATCTGCCGTGAGCGCAGCCAAATAAGAAAAGAGATACACTGGATGATTTGCGATATATCCGTATCTGGTATATGGCGGGGAGAACAGACTCTTATTTTGCTGAGGTTTTAGTATGGATTTTCGAAAAATATTCAGGTGCGCGACCGTTACAACGCTGTTTAACGATTGGGTTAAATGGTTACGGTTTCATCGGTGTCATCGACCAAGTTAAATGGTGAAAATATTATTACCAAAGCCTTGTCGGATTGTGATATGCGGATCGGCATGATTCGTATGAAAAATACGATGTTAAGCCGCTACGCTTTATATTATCAGGAGGCAATAAAAATTACCTGGCCATAGTCTGAAACTATGGAAAAGGCATGATTATATGTATTTCAAAAGAAATAAACAATGCTACACTATCCTCATCAAAAGAAAACTTAAGGAAAAGGTAAAAGAAGGCGAAACACAATATGAGGATGGGAAAATTGAAAGGAAGATTGGGACGAGACAATCAATGAGGCAATTCGTGAAGTCGTTGCAAAACAGAAGGACTTGGGATTTCATGTGATTACTGATGGTGAGTTCCGTAGAACTTACTGGCATTTGATTTTATGTGGGGATTTGAGGGTGTAGCACATGAACAGACAGGAAGTGGAGTACAGTTCGATGGAGAATTGCTTCTTTAGAAGACACTTATCTGGTTGGAAAAATTAAAGCGAAAAAGCACATCCTTTTGTAGAATATTTTAAATATTTAAAACAATTTGAGGATGAAAATACGGTTGCAAAATATACAATTCCGGCTCCGGCACAGATGTATCAGCAAAATGATTGTTCCAACAAACATTGGAAACGACAAAGAAAATATTATGCAACAAATGAAGAATTGATTCAGGATATTGGTGTTGCATATCAGGAAGTGATCAAACAGTTCTATAAGGCAGGATGCCGTAATCTTCAGTTAGATGACTGTACATGGGGGAGCGATCGTGAGGAGATGCTGAAACAAAGATATAAAGCATGGGGCGGATTGATCTTGAAGATATTGAAGAAACAGTTGCTTACTGTGAACAACCTTGCATTAGAAGGAAGACCAGAAGATATGGTAATTACATCCCATATCTGTCGTGGAAATATCATTCATTCTTCACAAGTGGTCCATATGATGCAGTTGCAGATTATGTATTTGCAAAAAGAAAATGTTGATGCACTTTTTCTTGAATATGATGATGAAAATCTGGAGGATTTGCACCATAAGAAAGTATCAGAAGACAAAAAGTTGTCCTTGGTCTGAGTCACGACAAAGAAACCAGATCTTGAAGACAAAAAAAGTGATCAACAGAATCAGACAGGCAGCAAAATACATTCCTTTGGAAAGACTATGCCTAAGCCCACAGTGTGGATTTGATTGACTGAGGAGCGACAGTGAACAGAATGGAAACTCGTAAAAAGAGATTGCATGTTTGTATCCATTTTTCGCAATGGTTTTATTTTTGCGATGGTGGCGAAAGATTTGTGTGGTGAAAGGAGGGAAGTAAAGTAACGCTATTTTAGGGAATTGACATAATGAGTTGTAATTTTTCCTCGTTTTCCTGCTTTCAACAAGTCGTTTCGCGACAAATCACATTGAAAACAACGTTTTGGGTAGTTTTTGCCATAGAGTAGTTGCATTGGAGCAAGAATGATTTCGTTATGTTGCAACTTTGGGCGTTGGAGCAAAATAACGTTGCATTATGCAAGTTGCCATCCCTAAAATCCATTGTCCAAAGATTAGATAGTGGCGACACAACTTTTCTTTCAAATAGCCTACAAGATCTCCTTAGTGGTTCGTGCACTAAGGGAGGCTTGTAACTGGAAACTAAAAACTGTGTCCCCCCCTACTTGAAATAAATTCTCCATTGAAGTTCTTGTCCTCTCCTCATTCGTTGTATAATAAAAAGTTAGCGAACAAAGGAAAGAAGATGTGTAATTTACATGATGTTGCGAACTTGACAGGTTAAATATTGATTTCACCATGAAACGTGGAGTGCATAACAAGTGCATTAGATGCCAGAGACCACGGCGGGGACACTCAGGTCGGTGACGAAACTCCAGATGATGTATGCGACAGATGGGGGACCCACTGGGAAATGCAAAACAGAGTATTCATGTGATATAGGAAAAGTGGAATCTGGATGCCGTGTTAAATAAACCGGAGCGGCTGACGGATGAAAGAATGGGAGATTATGAAGAGCATCCGGCGATTGGGCCGAGATTTTGAGTAAATCAGTATGCTTTCGGGGCTGATTGATATTGTGCTTCATCACCATGAGAGGTTTGATGGAAAAGGATACCGGATGGCTTGAAAGGGGCGGGAAATTTCGGTGGAGCGCAATTATTGCGATTTGTGATTCCATTGATGCGATGACTTCAGCAAGACGTTACCGCAAAGGCGCTTGGATTTGATATCTGCTATCAGGAGATAAGAAAGAATTTAGGAAAATGTACGACCCGGTAATCGGCAGAGATTTGTACTGGACAATTGGGATAAAGTGATTACTGTTTTTGCAAAGGATGAGGAAACTCACGGAAGTTTCTAATTCAATGACATAAACTTTCGCGGTTCGTCTCATAACTTTGTCGATAATGGCAAAGGTTACATCAGGTGTCCGGTGACAGTTAAGTGATGTTCTTTTGCATAGGCATAGAGAGAGCATCCAACTGTTTGGTCTGCTTTAAGGAGCCGTGGTAGTACAGACACAGATATTCACCAGCGAGGGGGAGAAATGTATCCGTCTTCGTTTTTGTGCTGTCAGTCAAAAAGAAACATTTTCCGTGCGGTAGTAATCGGAGTCTGGATTTGATTTTTCTAAATCAGGCGTGTAACAGTCTGAGGAAACCGATGAGCTCTAATTTATTGTTCTTTTCATATATTGAACCATTGTGTAGTAGTCCAACATAGCGTCCGGCAGATTTTTCGTGGAAATCCATGGCAATCGGGCGTTTTTGAGATGTCTTTAATTGAATGGAAGTGTCCATTGACTCATTCTGCACGGCTTGCAAAGACTGAATCCGGCTGACGATCTGCTCCTTTTCTTTTGAAGAACTTCCATCTTTTCCTTTATAATAGAAAGCTCCGTATCTAACATTTCCATTTGGTGGAAATATTTCTATTCTTTAAGAACTCGCTAATCTGCTCTTTGTGAAAATCAAGTCGGACAGTTCACGGATCATCACTAAAGTCTGGAAATCATCCAGAAATATTCCCGGTATCCGTTATTTTCATTTCGTGTCAGGCAGATTAATCCCTTTTCATAATAACGGGAATTGAATCGACACTGATATTAAATAAATTTGATAATTCTCGATGTGAAAATGTGCTGTTTGCCATGATCATTCCTCCTCAAACAAGAACTTCGTTCTTGGCGGTTTCCTGTAAAAGGTAATTGCCCCCTCACATGCGCCAGACGGCAAGTCGTCGGAACCGATTTCAAGCAGAACTTCGTTCTTGGCAGCGGTTTCCCTCCTAAACTAAGCAACGCTATTTCATAGAAACAGCGCCGTTGCAAAATACCTTTATTTTAGCAAAAGATGAAAAAAAATGTCAAATTTTCAAAAAAGCCCATGACCTAGTATGGTTCTAGGGTTTATACTTATAAAGGTCAATGGTGACCGCGTTTGGTACCAGTGGCTCTTTTGTTGTTTCTAAATCAATTTGAATTTTGGAAAGTGAGGATTACGGTATGGAAAAGAGAATTGAAAATCATCCGATTTTAGGGGAATCTCCAAAAGGAAAATTAGTGAAATTCTCATATGACGGAACAACGTTGAAGGGTATGAGGGAGAGCCGATTGCAAAAGTACGGCTCTTCGTGTAGCGGGTGTGATGGCAATATCGTTATACAGCAAAACGCCATGAACCACGAGGTGTCTTTTTGCGATTGGACGCTGTACCGACTGCGTTATGGTAGTTGATGGAAAGCCAAATGAGGCACATCACCGTTGAAAGAAATGTAGTAGAAGCCAGTATGGAGCAAGTGCAAAGGAGAGCGCATAAATGAAACGATATGACCAGAACTTGTAATTGGGCAGGACCAGCCGGATTGTCGCAACAACCAGGCGACAAAACATGGATTACATCCTCTGGTACTTGATGAAAATGAAAAGAAACCGGGCGGACAGTTATTTAAGCGATTCATAAGTTCTTTGGCTTAAAGAGCACAAAGCAAAATCCGCGGATTTAAAATAGGAGAAGAACTACTCATGAGGCAGAAAAATTACGGCGTTGAAGTTATGTTAAATGCAACGGTAATCGGTTTGTATCCGGAAAAATTGTACGGTGCGAATCGGGAGATGAAGTAAGAAAAAACATATGAAAGGATGCCATTTTAGTGGCAACCGGAGCCAGTGAAAACATGGTAACGTTCCTGGCCGGACACCTCCGGTGTAATCGGAGCAAAAGGAAGGCAGACGATGATGAACCTCACTGTCAAAGCCGGAGAAAAGACTTACGCTTGAACCGGTAATGGTGGATTACGTCAGCTTCCAGTTAATGCGTGCGTGATGTAGCGGTTGCCCTGCTGATGCGGCACCGAGAGTTGGCGTGACAATGGGGTACACGTCATGAAAGTAGCAAGACTCGAGGGTGCCATTTTATCTGTCACACACCATCGGTAAAAGCAGAAGTTGTGAAGACCGTGTAACGGGTGTTAAAGTACAGAGGTCGATAAAACTTCCAGTTCATTGAAGGAACGGAAAAACATTTCGATGGTGACACCATTTGTATGGCAGTTGGTTTGTCACCGATGTCACGGTGTTACTCAAACAGCGTGCTGGTGAAATGAACGACACCGGGTGGTTATGTACCGGTTTGTGACATCCTTGGTGCAACCAGTGTACCGGGCATTTACGGAAAGATGTATCCGGAATTGAGGAAACAAGTTCAGCAATGATTGAAGGTCGTATTTCAGGGATGGCGGTCATTTCTGAGTATCTGGTTATGACAAAAGAAGAAAGAGAAGCCTGCGTACGAGCAATTGGAATCCACACTGGAAGCACTTCGTCAGGGAATGTTTGTTCGAAAACCGAAAGTGCAAAAAATCGAGAAAACCGGAAGAGGCATTGACATTTCGGAAAACCTTCTTGGGCAAAAGGTTGCGTAGCGGACGATGAGATTGAGCGGTATCGGGTGTTACCCATGCAGTCGGTGTTCATCCGGTATGGGTGTACGCAGAACATTCCGTGTAACCATGTCAGGACTCTTACCTGTGCAAAAAGGATGTATTTCCATCGGCGATAACATTACATCACTGCCGGTTGTTGTGCCGGGTTCCAAATGTATCGGATTGTGGTATGTGCGGCCTTTCCTGTTCAATCAGGCAATCTTCTTAGTTGATGAGAACGGAGCCCGGATTTGGCATCGTCACTTTTCATACAATTTTTCCGCTGCCGGAGGCGGTATGAGAAAGGAATTGCACTCGGACAAAGACGGACGGTGAAAGTGTGCGACTGCGAAGTGGTATCGAAAACTGCTGAAACATTTGACCACACCAATCGTTGGACGATTAAAATTGCCAAGTAGATATGACAATGAAGGCACGCTTCTATAAGAGAGCATAGAAAAACGCGAAAAATAACGCGCGAGACAGCGCAGAAAAGAGGAAAACGATATGATGGATATTCAGGAAAATTAAAAAAAAATCGGTCCTTTAAACGCGCAGATGATGATATGCTGATATGCCGAGTGAGATGACCAAAGGAGAAACGATATCTGAAATGGCAATGGGACTCTGAGTGGCATGGGACTCTGGACAGACCTGTGGTAAGTAGTAAGGAATTATGGCAGAGAGCTTCACGTAAGACCGACGGATATTGAACCGGCGGTATCAAAGAGTCTGAGTAAGACCAATAGAGATGAAAGTTTTAGCAAAGGGATGAGGTGACTGCAAATGAAAAAGCTTAACAGACAGCCAGTATTATCCGGTGGCAGTATTAACGGTTGTGCAACCGCATATTACCTGCCAAAGAGGAATCAAAGATGTTTTAGTATTAGAAGCAGATGACAGTATCAGACACGGTGGTTCATCAAAACAGGTAGTGGTGTTCGTCAGTCCGGACGTGATCGAAGAACTTCCGTATGCGATGTATGCGGTCAACAATATGTGGCGACACTTTCCGAAAGAACTTGGTGTAGACGTTGAGTATTACCAGAGAAACTTAGAACTCGGTGCGTTACATAACCGAACAAAGGTAAAGCCATTGAAAAGTAAAGAGGAAAAGCAAAGAAAAGTAATTCTTACAATAACCAGGGAAGTATTTGAGGCGAAACCATTATTCTGGTACGCCGGCTACGAGAGCCGTTTATCGCCCGCACGGTAGGAATTGATGTGCCGATGACAAAATTCTTTGAAGAATGTCTGGTAACGGAAATGCGACCACATATGTTTGATATCATGTTAGGAACCGCAGATGCCGATTTCTATGGACATCAGTCACAGCATGGTTCATTTGTATTCGGTTCAGTTCCGGTTTGGAAGAATCGATTGATAAATCGTTTGACGATTTGCGCACAACATCGATTACTGCTTCAGCAGGATGCCGCTTGCGATTATGGGATACATTCAGGGGTGGCGGATACCAAAATTGTCCGCACATGGGGCTAATTTGGTGTGATTGTGCTTTGACGGCGTACCGGTTATCGACCGTGTAGATGAAGTCAGGACTGATTCTTGCCTGTGGATTTACCGGTCATGGATTTAGTACCGCACCGGCAGTTGGACTGATGTTGTCCCAGATAGTAGCGGGAGAAGACACAATAGTTGATATTTCTTCCTTAAGCTATGACCGTTTTAAGAGTTTGAAATAAACTGAGCAAAAGTCAAAGGAGATGAAAAGGCATGAGTGAATTAGAGGCTGTAATTGCAGAAGAAAAAAGCAAAATTAGTAGAATCGAAAAAACTCCGTATGCTTTATTTAGATGAAGAGGATATGATTGAGGCAGGAGTTATGGATCTTTGCCAAATGCGTTGATGTGATGGAAGAAACAATGGGACTTTTTAGAAGACGGCGATTTCATCATGGGCGGTCGGGCATAACTCTCATGGAATTATGCTGGAATTTCGAAAAAATCCGATATTGACGGATTCCCAATTAATGACGGCGCGGACCGGCGGTTTATCGCCATGCCGGCGACTTAGGAGGCAAATTCCATGTCGCAGGATGTAAATGGTACGGCTCAAACAGGAAATAACCGCCCGATAGAATTCCGCGTTTAATTTGATGTTTGCCCTAAATGATGTGGAGACCGGAGCACCGCTTTGCCTATATGTCAGCAGGCTTGTTAAGTTCAATGCGTACGAGACGATACCGGGACTGGCAACCAAACTTTGGCAAGAGAGGATTCCAAAAGTTCTTACGATGTTGGGTGCGGACCGATTGCGAAAAGCTTGTTTCCGTGCCATTATGACAAATGCATATAGACACGGTGAAAAATTAAGGCAGGTTCCTTAAAATCCAAAAACGGCGTACTTTACTTAAGGAATTTATTGAAACCCATTATAAACAGGTGAAGGAAGTAATCATCTGTGAGACGTTAGAGGAAGCGGTCCGCGGCTCTGATATTATCAGCGAGTCCGTTTCGGTGAAACCGGGACAGTATCCAACCTACAGAATGGTTAAAACCGGGTGTTACCCTGATTGCGACGAGCTTTTTTCAGCATGGATAAAAAGAACTCGTTGGCATCCGCAAAGTTGTCGATAACTGGAAGATGTATGAGGAATACGGCAGCATCGAGGATGAAGTTTTGATGAAAATGGAATGCGTAGGCGACAAGCTGTATGGGTGAGGAATTCTATTACATGGTAGAGACGGTCTGATTACACAGAGATTCAAATTGACCATTTGGGAGAAATATCCGCAGCAAAAAAGCCGGGAAAGAAATCCGATAGTAAAGTGGCTGTTGCCGTGAAGATGCCGATTGAGGACGTTGCGGGCTCTGGTACCCGCAACGCTGTCGACCATGGTATTGGCACGCAGTTAAAATGGATCATTCATCAGGTAGTAAGTTTTTATGTGATTGGAGTGATTGATATGGACAGTAAAAGCATTTTTAAACGAATTTTTATTACATGAATCCGAAGCATATCGAGCCGAAAATGGTGAAACTCTGGGCATTTTTGGATTGTGTTCTGGGTTGTCTTGTTTTGGTGCCAACAAAAATGGTGACAGGGAAGTTTCTGAATTCTTGTTCCACTGGCAGGGGCTGTTTGGTATATGCTTTGGTCACAAAAGATGTTGGCGCAGTCGCTGGTTTTAGGTACATTTTCATGTTACATATTGTGGTATAAGGGTGCCTGTTTTTGGCGGCTTTATCAATGATTTATATACCGTGCTTGGTGACCCGGAAAATATCGAGATGTATATGTCGTTTTTCCTTTTTGCGGCCATGAAGCGAACCGGAAGCTTACAAAATTTATCGAAGTTGACAAGCAACGAAAAGGGAAAGCTTGCCGCCGTTATGGTGACAGCGGGTGTACGCCGGTGCGACATCGCAGTGGATGACTATGTGTCGGCACCATCTGCCGGTGCGGCGTTTTCTCCATTGATTGACGCGCTGAAGAAGCGAGATTGGCACTTTGCCTATATCATTCGTACAATTAGTATCTGTGTGTCGGCGCGTGGGGATATTTTATCATTTACCAGATTGTAGAAGCGGATAATGTCGCGGATAAAGCACAGGCAACGGATATTTTTTCATCCAGTCGATTCCATTTATGTTTTTATGCGATTGTTGCGATTGTTCTCTCGTTTTATTTGTCGCCGGTAAAATTCCGATTTGGACCGATGCGTACCGGATGATGAAAGAAAAAGGAATCCAGATGGGAGACATCAGGGGCGTGATGAAGGCTGACGCAGACGAAGAAGAGGATTTTGATGAAAATAATGAGAGAACAAAAACACGTCAGTGTGTTAACCCTCATTTGCCGCTTGTCTGTATTGTAATCGCTTTGTTAGCAGCACGGGCTTAACTGCTTTTACGGCGTTTGCCATTGCGGTTATTTTTACCGGTTTTTCTTATATGTCATGCAGGGCTTACAGACGATTTCCAGTATGTGCAGTGTATCGTGGATGGCTTTATCGACATGGTTGACATATGGTATTCTGATGCTTGGTTATGCGATGGGGAATGTATGTATGCGATGGGAATGGGAAGATTTTTGTATCCCTGTCTGCAGGGGCAATTCCGGTTGCCAGTCTGCCGCTTATTTTTTCATTCTTTAGTCGCCGGACTCATGTTCAGCTTAAATTATACGTTGTATCGTGATTGCGATTCCGGTTATGATGGTAGTATTACCGGGCGTTCCGTTGTGCCTTGGTGCAATTTCTTGCCGGATTATTCGGCACAAATGCGTTGTTTCTGACTTAGGCGTTGTTTCGGCGCGAGGCATGCCGGTAACGATATATGACCAGTATCGGACGAGCGACCGTATGTGCTGATTGCCGGTGCATTTCTGCGGCACTTATTTGGCGGCAGGATTCATTTTCTAACGTTTTGAAAAGGAGTGATACGATGTAAGAATTTTTATTATGATATTCCGAACGAAAGTATTTTTTGGTGAGGACAGACCAAAAAAAATCTGCCGAGCTTGTCAGCACTTGGACAACGTGCCCCTTTGCGTACGGTGGCGGCGCAAGTAAAGCGCAGTGGTTTGTATGATACGATTAGTCGCCGCTAAAAAAGCGCGTGAATTACAACGGGACCTTTGCGGGCGTGACAACCACTTTGCTTAGTACCGTGCCGTAAATCTACCGTGAAAAATCAAATTGATGTGGTAATTCCGATTGGCGGCGGCAGTACGATTGACTGTGCGAAGGCAGTTAACAGGATTTTACCATGAGGAAGTCCGGATTTGGTGCCGGATAACAGTTTGATAACAAAAGCACTTTCCCCGATTATTACGGTGCTTACGCCGGGTGGCAACCGGTTCTGAAATGGACGGATTTGCGGTAATCAACAACGAAAAGAAACTTCGGATAAGCAGAGATGTGCAGTATTTTACTGTATCCGAAATATTCTATCATGGACCCGGTTAATACATTTACTGTGCCAAATACCAGACGGCGGCAGGTACGGCAGAATATTATGAGCCATATTTTGAATTGTATTTTTGATGGAACACCGGGAAAAATATATGCAGGACCGTGTGATGGAAGGGCTTTTGAAAACGTGTATCCATTTTTGGACCAGAGTTGCTTGCGAGAAGCCGGATGATTATGAGGCAAGAGCCAATTTGATGGACGTCGGGCCGGGCGATTAATGGATTTTTGGCGTGTGGTCTTACGTCTTTGTGGGCCGGTGCATGCGATGGAGCACCAGCTCTCGGCGGTGTATGATGTTACATGGACACGGGCTTGCTGTGCTCACTCCGGTGTGGATGCGCTATATTTTAAATGACGATAATGTGGATCGTTTTTAGAATTACGGAGTGAATGAGCTTGGTATTTCGCCGGACAAAAGCCGTATGAAATTGGAACTTGCCATTCAAAGACAGGAAGAAGTTTTTGAAAAAAAAATGGGGCTGAAAACTGTGTGATGCAGGACCCTTGAATTACGGACGAAAGCCACTTTGAGAGTATGGCAGAGCGTGCCGCGGATGGACTTGATGAGTGTCAGGTTCCGCTTGATAAAACAAGATTGTAGAAATTTGCAATGCATGAAATGGATGAAAATGAAATCGTTACATTTTCACAAAAAATAAAAATTAGCATTGACAGAAAAATAATTTGGTGCTAGTATCGCTTTAAAGTCAACGGAGACTCGTGGAGCCTGCCGGTTTTTTGTAACAGTAAACTTATCAATCAACGGGTGAGGGCATGATTATGAAAAAGAAAAATGAAAACATTTAATATAGCACGATGTGTCTTGTACTGGCATGTTGTTTTTCGATGGCGGAAGTTCAGAGAGCACTGCTCAAAGAAAAAGCAGACAGCTTAAATATTATGGTCTGGGAGGAACCCGGTCGGAGGAGATAGCCAAGACCCCCCACCAAAGAGACCGGAATTAAAGTCAATATCAGTTACATCGACAATACGGATACTTTTGTTGGCGAAGATGATTGAAGGAAGTGCTGATTACGATTTGATTGATCTCTAGAGAGTGCTTATGTAAAATCCTTGATGGTGAATTGTTAGCTCCAATTGGATAAGAGTAAGGTCAAAAATGTGAAAAATATTCAGGAGAATTTTTTGAAAAGAGGGTCCAATTGAGATACCGAAGAAAAATATACAATTCAAACATGGATGTTATACAACGATTGTTTATAACAGCAGACCTCGTCCAATCAAAAATTACCTGTTTTGTTGATTTGGCTAACTAAAACTGAAAGGAAAAATTGCGATGGTCAATTCAACATTTCCTCTTTACGGTGAAGCGTTAGCGCCTGTGGATTTAAGCCGGATTCGACAAACGAAGAAGAGATGAAAAAGCCAATGAACTTTTTTGACACAGATTAAGGCAAAATGTAAAAAGCGTTTGTTGGTGAGAGTGCCGTATCGCAGCCTTGAAAATGGTGAGTGTCCGGCAGCATTCTTGTCGGGATTATACAACACTTCTGTGTAGATTCCAAAGATAACTGGGATAAATCAACAACCGAAGCCGTTGCTTTGAAAGAAGGATGTGAGCGGTTCCAGCAGTATTAAGCGATTCCGGCGGCATCGGAAAAAACAGAGTGAAGCAACTGAATTAATTGATTTTCTGCTTCGTCCGGAAGAAAATGCAAAAGCAATGCCGAGTACGGCGGTGTGCCAAACTTAAACAGGACTTGTTAGCACTCATATTTGACAAAGATTTTATGAAAGTCCAGCATTGAAAAAAGAGGGAAGAGTTATTCCCGATTTCGAGCATTGCCGTAAGTGATGAACAGATTAACTTTAATGGATACTTACCACACGGAATTGATGGGAAATGCAAAGAGAATAGGAGGATGATACCATGAAAAAGATTGAAGTAATTACAAGACCGGAAAAATTGGTCGGTTTGAAAGAAATATTTTGCCACTCACATTATTCGTGGTATGACGTGCTTATCCGTTATGGGATGTGGACGTCAGAAAGGATATCCGCCGGAGATGAATTTCACCGGCGATGATATCAACCCGCTTTCCGAAAATCATGGTTTTGCCGTTGTTGAGGATGACCAGATTGAGGAATTTTTGGCTGATATTGCGACCGCAATTGGAACCGGTAAAATGGTGACGGTAAAGTATTCGTTACGGAAGTTTTTAGATGTGATGCGTATTCGTACCAATGAACGAGGCGACGACGCACTGATGCAGACCGTTCTTAGAAACAGTCGGAATGGAGGGAACTATGAGTAAAACCTATTGTATTCTTGTAAATGTAGAAAAATGGTATGGAACCAATCATGTGGTAAAGAACATGAATATCAATATTGCCGAAGGGGAATTTCTTGACACTGTTAGGGACCATCCGGATGTGGAAAGACAACGACATCGCGTATGATTTCCGGTTTTGAACTGCCGACTTCCGGTGTGATTAAAGTCCGGGGGAGAGCGTAGAGAAAAAAGAGCCGTATCAGCGTGATGTCAACACGGTATTTTCAGAATTATGCGTTATTTCCGAATATGAATGTTTTTGACAATGTAGCGTATGGACTTAAGGTGAAAAAAGTTCCGAAAGCTGAAATTAAAGAGAGGGTAACGGAAATGCTTAAGCTTGTCCAAGCTTGAAGGTTTTGGCAAGCGGCGCATCACTCAGATGTCCGGTGGACAGAAGCAGCGTGTGGCAATTGCAAGGGCGCTGATTAACCGCCCGAAAGTATTCTTGGATGAGCCGCTTGGCGCACTTTGATTTGAAACCGAGAAAGCAGATGCAGATTGAGTTAAAAGCGTTTGCAGAGAAAGCTTGGTATTACCTTTGTTTATGTAACGCATGATCAGGAAGAGGCACTTACGATGAGTGACCGCATTGCGATTATCAATCAGGGTGTTTTTGGAACAGGTGGATACAGCATTTGATATTTATGAACATCCAAAGACAAGATTTGTTGCCGGATTTATCGGCGAATCCAATATCTTTGATGCCGTTGTAATCAGTCAGGACGGCGATACCAAAAACCGTAGGTACGGAAGTCGGAAAGGCGCGGTATCCGGTTTTACCGGTGAACTGGCGCAGGGAAGTGCCGTTTCGGTATCGGTTCGTCCGGAAAATATGCTGTACTCGAGAGAGCGGGTAGAAGGATTTCATATCAAAGGTGTGGTGAAAGAACATATCTATGTCGGAAACCTGATTAAAACCATTGTGTTACTTAATGATGGAACGGAAGTAAAAATTAATCGATTTTCGATGGATGACCTTCCAAAAGAGGGAGAGATGATTTATCTGTACTGGCATCTGGAAAAGGGAATTGTACTGCCGGAGAAAAATCTGGTAGATACGGATGCTTCCCGTGATATTGAAGGAGGCGATGAGGATGAAGAAGAATAAAGAAGGAACTGTGGTGACAAAACATAAAGACAAAAAAATCGTTTAAGGCGAGACTATCTTCTATCATAATGTGTGCTCCTGTTACGATTTGGTCGGTTCTGTTTGTGCTTGTACCGGTCGGAATGCTTTTGTTCATGAGTTTTATGACGAAGGGACCACTTGGTAAAATTGTGTATAAGTTTACACTGGATAACTACGCAGAGATTTTCAAACCGGTTTATGTAACGGTTGTGAAACAGTCGCTTTTGATTGCCGTGTGGACGACTGTTCTCACCATTTTACTTTGGGTATCCACTAGCTACCGTGATTGCTCATGTGAAGAAAAAGACTTCCGGTGTTCTGACGGTGCTTCTGATGCTTCCTTTGTGGGTCAGCGGTCTGGTTATTTTGTATAGTTTTGTTGTTATGTTAAATAATTCCGGTATCATCAATACAGTACTTATGTCACTTGGTATTATCAAAAAGCCGATTGACCTTTTGTATAACAATTTTGCGGTTATCGTCGGTATGATTTATATGTTTCTGCCATTTGCGGTACTGCCTATGTATTCCTCGATTGAAAAACTTGACCCGGGTCTGATTGAGGCATCAAAAGATTTGGGAGCAGGGCCGATTAAGACATTTTGCAAAGTGACTCTGCCGCTTACGGCACCGGGAATCTTTGCCGCAGTAATTTTTACATTTATCCCTTGTATCGGATATTATATGGTAACGGATATGCTCGGTGGCGGTACCTCGATGATGGTTGGTAACTTGATTTACCGTCAGTTTACCATCGCGAGAAACTGGCCGTTTGGCGCCGCTCTATCCATTATTCTGGCAGCGATAATTTTGTTAATGGTATTAATCTACACGAAACTTGGTGGAGATTTGGATGATTTGGGGGCTTAGTCTATGGAAAAAGAGAAAGAAGAAAAACGAGTGATGTCAATCCTCGGAAAAGTATATGTCGTCCTATTGTTTTTGTTTATCTACGCACCGGTTTTTGTCATGATTGCCTTTTCGTTTAACGATAGTCATGCCAATGTGTGTGGTCGGGATTTACAACAGAAATATTATGTAAAATTGTTTAGCGATTCCGGAATTTGGGAAGTACTTGGTACGACACTTTTGATTGCCGTAATTTCTACATTGATTGGTCGGGTTGTCGGAACAACCGGAGCGGTCGGATTGCGCAATGCGAAGTTTAAAGGAAAGAAATTGATTATGAATACCATTTACTTTCCGATTGTAATTCCGGAAATCGTGCTTGCGGTTGCGCTGTTGCTCGTCTTTAACCTGTCAAATATCGGATTAAGTATCGGTACTATCATTATTGGTAATACAACGTTAGTTCTTCCGTATGTTTACATTACGGTAAAGGCAAGACTTGTCGGCATGGACCCAAGTATTGAAGAGGCGTCCATGGACCTTGGTGCAGACCGTGTGTACACTTTCCTTCATGTGACACTGCCGGCAATTATGCCGGGTGTTATGTCCGGTGCATTTATGGCATTTTCTCTGGTACTGGATGAGCTGATTGTAACGAGTTTCCTCGCCAATGCCGAGACGACGACACTGCCGATGAAGGTGTACTCAATGATTAAGAAAGGTATTTCACCGGAAATCAATGCATTGACAACGATTATCTTTGGTGTTTGTCTGATTGGACTTTTGGCTTATCTCATTCACTGGATGCTGCATGCACATAAGGTGAAAAAGGTTCGTGCTAATGCGATGATGTAACTGTTTTCTGGAAAAGGAGGGTGTTTATGTCAGATACAAGAATTGATTTTTTATATTTAAATGAAAAGATATGATAGATGCCGGTGTTTTGGATGCCGGACATTGTGTGGAGACGATGGAAGAAGTACTTTGTCTTTTGGCAAAAGGCGACGTTTTGATGGGCGGAAAAATCGGAGAGAGCATGGCATCCAATTGATTTTTCCAAAGGAATCAGAAATCCCAGGCTTCCTCTTGAGGATTCGCGTGACCGAAGATTTATGTCGATGCCGGCGTATCTCGGTGGACGATTTCATTTAGCCGGTGAAAATTTTATGGCTCAAATGGGCGGAATGTGAGGAAAGGACTGCCGCGTTCCATTTTGATGGCGACGCTAAATGATGTGGAGACCGGACAGCCGCTTGCCTATATGTCAGCCAATTTGTTGTCTGCCATGCGCACCGGTGCGGTGCCGGGGGGTGGTTGCCAAACATTTGTCGGTAAAAAAATCCGAAAGTGCTGACACTTTTTGGGACCCGGCGTTGTAAATAAAACATGTCTGATGGCATATATGTCCCAGTTTGATTCTATTGATACCATTAAGATTAAAGGAAGTTCTGCGGCATCCGCAACAGCGAAAGAAATGGAGCGTTTTATTAAAGAAAAAGTATCCGCAGGTTTCCCAAATTATTTTGTGCGGTACGGATGAAGAAGCGGTAAAGGATGCAGATGTCATCAGCGAGGCAACTTCGGTCGAAAAACGCCGATGGCCGGTGCTGAAGCCCGAATGGATTAAGCCCGGCTGTTTGATTATTTCCTCCGGCACAATGAATTTTAGTGATTATAATTTTATGGTGAAAGATATCCGCAAAATTGTGGATAACTACCCGATGTATGAGGAGTACATAGAAATTTATGAGGAGTGGGATGAAAATGGAAAGCGTCTCTCATCAGGAATCCCCGGCATGTATTATGTCAACATGGTGGACGATGGCAAAATCGACCGCTCGGAAGTGACAGAACTTGGTGAGATTTTGCTCGGTGAAAAAAAAGGGCGCAAATCAGATGATGAAATTATTATGGTCAGTGTCGGCGGTATGCCGATTTTAGATGTCGGCTGGGGGGTATGAGTGTTACTGCAAGGCGAAAGAAAAGGGCATTGGAACGACATTGAATTTATGGGAAAAACCGTATCTTTATTAACAAAGGGGGCGGTTGGTATGAATCGAAGAATTACGGTGAAATACTGTTTTTTGCAGGGAGGATACTGGACGCTCGCGGCTGTAGCAATGGCGTTTCAACACCGCTTTTAGAGGCAAAAGGTTTTTCCGGAACAGAAATCGGAATTTTGAGCGCTGTCAAATATCTGGCAGTGCTCATTTTTCAAATGGTATTAGGAAGTTTTGCGGATAAACATGCCGAAAAGGTTCCGTTGCGGCTATGCTGATTCTCATGACTTTTGTAAATATTATTTTTTCTTTTTTTGTTTTATTTAACCGGACATACGATGTGGATGGCAATGCTTACGCTGATTGTTTTTGGCATGACAATTCACTGCGCTTCGCCGCTTAGTGGATTCGCTGTCTATCCAGTACATGAACCACGGCGTGAAAATGAACTACGCCATATCGCGTGCCGCGGTTCTTTGTGCTGGCCGTTTTCTGCGTTGTGGTTGGTTTGATTGCCGATGCGTTTGGGGCAAACCGGATTTTGATTTTCCAGATTATTGTAAGTTTTTATTTGCTTTTTTGCGTTTAATATGGATACTGTCGATTTTTCAAAGGAAAAAAAAAAGAAAGAAAAACGGGAGATTTAGCCTCTGAAAATCCAGACGCGGAATGTGAAATAGAGAAGTTCATTCGTGTTTTTATCTGCTGAAACATTTTCCTAAATATTCATTATTTTTGCTTGGACTTGTGTTTGTCTTTGCTGCTTATAATATGAACAGTACATTTCTCATTGACTGGATTGAGGGCATGGGAGAAATCACGCGGACTATGGGATGGCTCAGTTCGTGCTTGCGATGGCTGAAATTCCGGTGGCACTTGTTTTTTACCGAATTCGTGGACGAGTTTCCATTGATAAATTGATGGTAGTCTGCGCGTTCTTTTGCTTCCTCCCTCCGCGCCACGGCAACGACAATGGGAGATGGCGTGAAGTATCCGTGGTTTGATTAAAGATATGTTTGGTCTGAGAAATTCATGCTTTTTGAGTAGTGGTGTTGGATTTGTGGGCGCTGTGGTTATGGTGTGGATGTGGCGGAGCGGGAAGCGATGCGGGTGGATACAGTTGATGATATAGTTATGTTAAAGTGGACTGGTAATTACCATCTTAAATAAAGAGTTGGTCCTAAGTCAATAGTGGACAACCGAAAGTGACTTTACGCACCTTCTTGCATGAACTGTATCCGGGTGTCTTGTAGCCTAAGCTACTATGAGTCCGTCGATGATTATACTAGGACCTCAATATATTCAAAATGCTCTGTAAGTATCGTTTGAACTTTATAAATCTTGGGTAATAATTCCCCTTCCTTCTTCTCGCTTATGAGAAATTCCAGCATTCCTTATTTTTATGAATTATCGTAAGGACAGCCCTTACGACTAAACGAATGGTGGATTTTCTTTTTAACAAGATACTTTTCAAACTGGTCGCTAGTGTATTGTGTTCCTAAGTCACTATGCAGGATTATTCTGATATTGTCGGAGACATTTAGACAAGCGTTTTCAACAGCCTTAACTGCAAGATCTGCGCTCATAGTTGTTCCATAAGCTGACCAATAATCTTGCGACTATAGAAATCCATTACTGAATGCAAAGATATGTCCATCCATCTTTTTGAGTATGGATATAAGTAATATTCAGCACCATTTTTTGATTGATTCCAGTGGCTGTAAGTCCTGTTTCAATATATTTTTGCTTTTTCAGTAACAGGTTTGTTATCTCGAAAAAAATGGCGATATTTCTTGA
>VOFD01001869.1_pt1 | contig 29455 bp, 67 predicted proteins | sample 5384101 | NCBI WGS metagenome assembly VOFD01 (sample SAMN12384723, study PRJNA508395) | human gut metagenome | isolation source: healthy gut C | host: Homo sapiens
GTGTGTGTGTGTGTACAACGCACTCACGTGTTTCAAAATCTTTCATATTTTTCTCCTTCCAAAGAAAAAAAAGAGCAGAAATCAATCTACTCTTTGTAATATACTGCATCGTCTAATGTGCTTTCTAATTCACTGACTGTCTTTTTTCAAGCTGTCCAACTTGCTTTTGCAATGAGGTTAATTGGGATTTCAAAGCAAATGTATCTTTTAACTTTGTCATGAAAGTTTTTAAAATATCACTTGTTAGAAACTTAGTGCTATTAGCTGAAACAGTTGTTGAAGATGCATGTTCACTTACGTTTGAAAACAAAACTTTCTTTTAAAGAAATCTTTCATATATAAGACCTCCTAGTTGATTATGCTCCAAATACTTCAGTCCACATTGTATTTAATTCAGTATCAGTCATTACTACTAATTTAGCATTGATAGCTGAAGTTACTTGTGTTGCAGTTTGATATCCTGAATCATTTGTCAATGATGATACTTTTGTTGGAATATCAGTCTTTTTTAGCATAAGAGCTTAGATCCATTTCTCTTGAACCTAATTTTTCAAATTTAGAATTGATATAGATGTATTCATCATAGATATTATTACCAGAATCACTATTAGCAACTAAATAGATAATACCTTTTTACCAGTTGAAGGTAATGATTCGACAACTGAGTAATCGATTTGAGTTACTCCTGATACTGCAGATGCGATTTCTTTTTGTTACATCAGCTGATATAGCATAAGCTGTTAGATCAACATTTACAGCTTTCGATGAATCAGGAGTTAAAGCTTTACCATTTACTTTTACAGTTTCAATTTTGTTTGCTTGAGCACCAGTAGCAACACCGTTTAATTTTTGTTTTATCAGCATTTGTATAGTCATTTGTAGATAGACCTTTACCAGTTTCTTTTGCTACAAATTTTCCTTCACCCCATGCTTTAATTTTTCCTAATGCTGATTTTAAAATTGTATCATTTACAAAACTCATATTTTTTCCTCTTTCTTTCTATAAATTTAATTAATTAAAAATTTCATTCCATATGTTTTCCAAGTCTTTATCTTGCATAATATCAAACTTGTCATCTAAATCAATTGACTTTAAATAACCGTCAACCTCACTACGAACAATCTTTATCCATTCTGTACGTTCTTCTGGAAGAATATCATTGCCATTTCCTATCGTAGATCTAACAATAAAAGATACGACACCAAGATGTACTTCCTTTAATTCACTAACTAACAGAAAAGATAAATTCAATAATCCATCTTTTTGAAATGCATCTTTATTTAATGAAAACACTCCATTTTCATCAATTTCCAACAACTGAGTTTTTTTTCAAAATAATTTATTCTATAAAAACCTATAACACTAAAATTATCATAGCGCTTCATCCTTGATGAATTGCATTTGAATGTTTCCACTATATTGATATGGAATATCACTAGTACTGCTAGATATAGTCAATCCTTTTTGAATAATTTCAGCAACAATCAAAATCATCACCTCTATTCTTTATACATAACCATTTTGTCAATAAGTTCTTGCAAATTAGGAATGATATCAAATTGACTTTTAACACTTTTAATACTTATTCCATCAATTTCTACAAGATATAAAGGCATCTCACTAACTGTACCTCCATTGAATGTATCACTATTTGTATACTGTGGAATAGTTTCACGCTTCTCCACTGATAACTTTTATTTCATGCTTTTCATTGACACCATCTGTTTCAAAATGAGACACGATTAGATCATATCTTTTTTGACCAACAACACCATTTTCTAATTTTATTTCTTCATAAGAACCTGGTGCAATCCTATAAAATCTTCCTTGATTAATAAACAAGCCATCATAGATCTTTAAAAGATTATTGTTTATGATTTCACACTTCAACTGTTGGCCACATTTAAAAACACCATTGTACCCAAACAAACAATGATGTATGTAAGCATCAATACTTGCTGTAACATTTGACTCATTCAATGTTATATTTTCTAGCACATCTAATCACCTACCTTATATTCAAATTTGCAATGTGAAATAATACCAGATATAGTTACCTTTAAAACTTTTTTGTAATTTGTTCTTTAAATTCTATTCCTGTTATTTCTTCTTTGGAACCAACATAATCAAACAAAGAAGCTTCATCCGTTGTAAAGTTAATGTTAAGGTATCCGTGCCATTCGCTTTTTCCGTCGCTTCAATAGAACTTTCTATTAATTTTGATTCATCTTCTTCATTTGAATTATCATAAAGATATGTTTTCCTTTTCAATCCTGCATACTTTGCATTTTCACTTGTGTTCCATGTTCCATCATCTTGCAAAAAATAAATTGACTCTTATTCTTTCGGTCAATTCACCCTTTCCAAGTGCAACGATATGGTTATACTTGCTTATTGCTTTTCAGAGATCATGGAAATGCCATAAGAATTGTCATATCTTAATAATTCTGATAAATCAACAATAGGAACAGCTTGTAAATGCACCTTTTTATCATAAAACGTAATTTCTAGTTTTGAAGGGATATCCGCCTTAAGTAACATTTTTTTCAAGTGCATCTAATAAATTCAAATCCCTTATTTGATAATTAACACCAATATCTTAATCCTACATTGTCGACAACAAAAAAGATCATTAAATTTTCCATGAATAAGATTATCAATGACCTGATTGGCTTCTCCATTTGCGACATAATAGGCTTGTCCATCAGGGGCTGAACATATTCTTTTTTTCAAGAAGACCTCTAAATGTCTTGCCTTTAAATGTAATTGAATTTTTAGAAGTATCTACTTTTTACCATCTAAGATTCCACCAAATTCACATTCTTGACAATAAAAAAGAGAACCTTTATCAAATTCTCTGTTCCATGATCCTATTGAGATAGACATTTGATAATCATTTGATGCGACGTCATACTTCCCAATCTCAAAATCAATTGATGAATTTTTTAATACACCCAGTTCTTCATATTTGTCATTTGTATATATGAATTTCATTAAAGCCACCTCGGTTCTGTTCTCTTATCAAGAATAATCAATTCGGCTTTAAAAGTTCCATCCCATCCTACAACATTTGAACCACTAGGTATTTTTGTAAAAAAGTCGCTTCTAGACATATCTCTATAATTAAAGAGATTTCTTTTTTCACCATAAACTGAAACACCAAAAATAGTATTATTAGTAGAATTTATTTCTAAATACTCACCAGCCATCAATGATGTGTTAACTTGATATAAAAATATTGCCTACTTTTTATATATGGATTCGCACATGGTCCATAAAATCTCATGATAAAATCAGCATCAGCTAATGAATCATTGACAGCTTGAACAGCACCCTTTTGATTGGAATATAAAAACGGATATCGATACGTATATTTCTTTTATACCTGTCTGATTGCTTTTATCATCATACATAACCAAATTGTATTTCTTCTCTTTTATCCATTCCTGTTTGATACAGAAAATACCAAGTTCTACATTGGTCCTTGTATTAATATTAGCAATGCTAGTGTTTGATGAAACAATATAGCATTTAATATAATAATCTCCAAAGTACAAAGTTCCTGGTGTTTCATTAATACAATCAAGTTCAAATATGTCGCACATTTTATCCAATGTTTTCTTTTCTTTCTTTTTAGACTTCCTCTCAATGTTAAAGTAATTGTATAAGTATAATTACCTATACTTAAACTAACACTGTCATTTTCAATTGTAGTATTCCATTTTCTTTGATGAAGATAGCCACTTGTTGGAAGAATATTTGCATCTACAAAGTCAACACTATAATTTTGAGAATTTATATATCTTACTCTCATGAAAATACAAACCCCCAAACTTTTCAACATACGAATGAAATCTCTATCACTAAAATCATTACCTGTATCACCTTTATCAGCAATTACGCTTTCAATAATTTAATAATGATTTCTAATAGATAATTTACATCATTATTTGAATTTGATTTATTTTGTTCAGTATCAAAGCCTTCACTTGCTAAATCAATGTTTGTTTTGAAATACCGTTCATTGCATCATATACATCTTTTAGCGTTTGCTTCAATCCCAACTGCAATACCTTGAGGAAGATATTTACCAACTTCATCAGCCATGACTTTTGAAGCGTGAATGAATTCCAAAGAAAGATTTCAATCCATTTAAAACAGCATCTCCAAACCCTTTGATTTTCCCTAAAATCCAATCTTTTTTACAGAATTAATACCATTCCATAAACCTTTAACAAGGTTAACACCAACATTTGTACTTTCAGAAAAGGAATGTTTAATACCATCAATAATTGCTTTTCCACATTCTTTTTTATCCAAGAGACCATTCCCTTAATACCATCACCAACATTTTTAATAATATTTTTTCCTAAATTAAGCCATTGAAAAGCCATAAACGCTGAAACGATAGCTTGGATTATTTGAGGAATATTAGCCACGATTGTTGGAATTGCACCAATCAATCCCTGTACTAATTGCCAAATCAATTCTGCACCTTTTGTAAAATTGTAGGAAATTATCATTAATGATGTTTGCAAATGTCGTTATGATATTAGGAACATATTCTACAAGTATTGGTATTGCTGAAATGATTCCATCTAACAATCGGCTTAATAAATCAAACCCCATAGAAATCATCTCAGGTGCTTTTTTGTGCAAGATTTGTTCCTATATCCTGTACAAACTGTAATATTTGAGGAAGTACAACAGGAACGTTTTGTACAAAGCCTGTTACCAAACTATTCAAAAGATCATAACCTTTTTGAAATAGAATAGGTGTTGCTGATATCAATGCAGTAGCAAATCCCTGAACAATGTTTAATGCCATTGGGACAGCATTATCAAAAAAGAAATGTAGAAGCTGTAGTAATCAAATTGGATAAGGTCCCTGTAACATCCCTCCAATAGCTACATTTCCTAAAAAAAATCTTGTCTGCAGCTTTCATTGAACCAAATGAACCACTAAACGTAGTAGCTGCTTCTTTGGCGGTTGTTCCTGTAATGTCTAAGTTATCTTGTATAACTCCTATAGCTGTATAAACATCCGCTAGATTACTAATATCATACTTTTGACCACTCAACTTTTGAGCATCTTTAAGAAGTCGTTGCATTTCTTCTTTTGTTCCACCGTATCCAAGCTTCAAGTTGTCAAGCATTGTATAGTTTTGCTTTGCAAAACCTTGATATGCATTTTGAATATCTTGTATATTGGTACCAAATTTATTGGAATTATCAGACATATCCTGCATAGCTCGGTTAGCTATGTCGGCCGCCTTACTTGTATCGCCTTTTAAACTTGAAATCAAAGACGCTGAAAATGAAGTAACATTTTCCATATAAGCATTTGCACTGACACCTGATGTTTTATAGGCTTCTTTTGCATAAGCTTTCATTTTATCAGCGTTTTCCTTATACAGCGTTTCAATTCCACCTAAAGATTGTTCTAAAGCACCACCTTCTGGTAAAAGCCTGAGATACAACTTTTCCAATTCCAGCAGCAACAATAATATTCTTTTATTTTTGAAGCAATTGAATTTCCAGCTTTTTCTCCTGCTTCTTCAGGATCTTTCCCCATGGCCTGTTCAATCATGCCCTTCATCCCTTCAGCAGAGGGAACAATTTGAACATATGCTTTTGCTAAATTGGTTGCCATATTATCCTCCTTCCTTTATAATCTCTAATCTTGCTTTTTCATATTCTTCAACAGTTTGAAAACCATCATTGACAGTATTTTCTTCTCCATTGTTTAAAATAAGTGATACTATCGATTTAGGAGGATTGATGCCTTTTACACCATCTTCTGTTTTAATCCAAATCAATCTTGTCAATTCATCTGAAATCATTGATAAAGCAATTCTCCAAAAGGAACCTTTGATTGCTCAACTTCATTTTTATTCTTGAATTTTCCTCAAACCAACTGAAAAAGTCGCAACCATATATGCTGGAAGCGACTTATAATCATATATTTGATAAGTTTCTGCTAAATCACAAATTAAAGCATCCTCATCAGTTTTTATCATGTTGGCGAGGATCACTAGTTTTTACTTTTTTATTTGAATTAAAAATGTCCATGATGTTTTCTTGCATTTTACTTGTACGAACTCTACCTGTTTTTTTATCTCTGCAGAATTTTTTAATCTTTCATATTGGGCATTTCCTAAAAGTTTTTTAGCAAAAGGAACAACACTTAAATATTCATCATTGTTCATTTCACTTAAAATTTCAATAAGTTCCCAATCATCACCTACTGCATCATCTACAGAATAATGAAATCCTTGTTTTGTAATACCAGTTATCTTCATCTAGATTACTCTCCTTCTTTTTTTCTTGATCATATAATCATAATGGGATGTTTCTGTTTCATCAGGAACTCCTGAAAAGTTATTTCATAACCAATAGCATCACTATCAGAATATTTAATTTCACCAATTTCAGTAATCCCAGCACATGGAATAACAAGCCTTTTTAAAATTTTCCCTTTTAGAATCATATCAATGACCCATGAAAACTGTTCAGGTTCCTCATTTTTAGCTTTGATTGTTAATCCAATATCTAAATCTCCAGTAACATTGCTAGAACCATAAACTGTCTTCAATACATTTACGTTCAATGATTCAATCAACTTTAATTTAAATGTATCCTCTTTTCCAGAAAATAAATTTAAAACAACAGCTCCACCCCATGCTTTTTGAGTATCTGTTTCAGGTGAGTTATTGTTTGAAACTCCATCATCTGAACAATATCCTAATGAATTGAATTTAGTATCCAATTCACTTTTTGCATCTTCTGGTAGTTTTGTACCTAAGGGTGCAACAAATACTGAACCACCTATTTTAGGTTTAGCTGCACTTACATTTTTTGCGTCCATCTATATCTACTCCTTTCTAAAAATATCCAATATCAAACACAGCCTGATATCGATATTTCTTTGTTGTTGTATCTGTATAATCATAATCACTATTGAGATGTAATGATGTGATCTCATCCAACTCAATTAAGTCATACATGGCATCTTTTACTTTTTCATTGAGTAAAGATGCTTTATATTTTGAAGACGAATACGATTGAATAAAAAAAGTGGCCGTGTTTGTAAAATCAAATCTACTACTGCCACTTTTACCAATGAGTACATATTCAACTTCATTAATATTTTCAAATGTCACAGGAACATTCAATTTGTTTTTAAGATAATTAAAAACAATTTCTTCAATCATTTTCATCACCTCAAACTTTTTATTAATGTATTGTTTTTGTAGTTATCTTTTTATTGTTTCTATTGTATCTGCTCTAACAGATGCATTTACACGATTAGTTCCAACATGAGAAGATATCTCATACCCTTCACTACCAGCAGACTGTTTTGGTTGCTTCTGCATGTTCTAGGCAAATATCCATCATTTCTTGAGATCTAAGTAATTCCCTTTACACCTTTTTTATCAAGTACTATTTTAGCCATATCTTTCTACCATTATTTTCTTATTCCAATCTAAAGGAATATTTTCATCTATTCCTTCAATTGCAAAAACCTAATACATGCCACTTTCTTCCTAAAAAACAACATTGTTATCTTCCCAAGAATTTTGGTCACCTTTAGGAATGGCAAGTGTATAAACTGCTTTTTACCAGTTAAATTTTGTGAAGTAATAATATCATTGGCTGATGATGATGAAACAAGAACATTTTCAACTATGATTTCTCGTTCTCGATAAATAGCTTGTCCAAAAGGATCTTCATCAATCTTTATTTTTTGTAATAAAACAACAGGAATACCTTTAATCATTGCCATAAATATCAATTACACCTATTCTTTGCCTACGTAACCCTAATCTGGCCAGCTCACTTTTTTTTTAATGAATAAACCTCCTCCAGGTACCAAAAAAGTACCTGATACAGAGTATCCAAGAGCTGATTGTGACATCTGTTCCATAGGTTCGCTGTTGGTTGAGGTCATCAAGTTACGAGCAATAATATCAACACATACACTTTTAACTACATTTTCATATACATCTCCATTTTCTATCATTTGATCAAGATTTTTCCCAACTTTTTTTTGCTTCTTGTCTCAAACAATCTGAAACAACAGTTAATAAAAATGTTGCCTTTTTTGTTTCATCTACTGTTAAATCTCTAAACAGCAAAATAACATCATCTATTGTTACAAATGGTATCATTACTCATCAGCTCCACCATCTTTAGGTGGCACATCTTTATTATCATTCTTTTTAGGTTCTTTTTTTTTTTTTTTTCTTCAATTTCCCAATCACCACCACTGATAATCAAATCAGTAGTGATGGTTGCACCTGTTTTTATTCCTATATGTTGCCATTATGCTTTTACCACCCTTGTAAATGAATTGGCATCTAGGATTCCCCATCCCATAAAAAACTTCAGCACGAATATATACTTGATTATATCCTTGTAAGTCTTTTTCCTGAATTGTCAGGATCACCATATTCGATAACTTTTAATGGAATATCTTTTGAATATCCCCATTTGAACATGTTAGCAAAATCACCAACAATTGCTTGGTCTTTTGTTTCTGAACCAAATGATACTGTATTATTTGTATCTAATGCCTGAGAACCCAATGTTGATGGTTTACCACCAAAGCGGAACTCAGGGATACAATGGATCTCCTGTCGTAGATTTCATTTTTGATAAATCACTACGTACTGCAGAATTGATTACAATACCTGTTACTTCACAATCAGCATCCTCAACTGTTGCAATTGCTGTATCTAAGCAATCATCAGGTTTATCATTTGCATAAGTAACGGTTTGTGTAACTTTACTATCAAAGTTATTTTCTCCTACTACTGCAGATTTTTCGCCAGTTCTAGATTTAAGCCATGGAATGCAAAGCAATATCTAAACCTCTAGCAACTTTTTTTAGCAAATCCTTCATTAAATTCTTTTTAAAATATCTAATTGTTCTTCTTCACTTGCAAACATAAATTCATTAGAAACACGAGCACCATATTCAAATTTGATTGGACAATAATTACTGATCCACTGAAGCTCCGCCTTCACTTTTCTTACCATTTTCAGCAACGATATCTACTTCATTATCCATAGAAAAAGTAAATTCTTTTGAACCATTAAATGGAATTGGTGTTTGCGCTGATAAAACAGCTAAACTTGATTTTCCCTTTACTTTGTTGATTAGATCCTTTGTTAATACAGGATCAAATAAATTTCCTTTGCTTAATACTGCCATTATCTTAATCTCCTTGTCTTAAATTTTTAATAATTTCTTTAAAGCAACATTTCTTGCTTGTTCTTCATTAGCAACTGTTTGTTCACCCGTTGCTAAAGGTGGTTCTTTTTGAAAAAAGCCAGCAAATGATTCAGCATCTTTACGAATTTCTTCCTCATTTGAACCTTTCAGACGTGAAGCAATAGATGAAGGCAATCCCATTTCATTTGCAATTCTCGTTTTTACTGAGTCGGACTCATATTTTGCAATTTTCCCTTCATATTCTTTTTTTCATGGTTGCTAGGTCATCTGGTGAAGTATAACCTTCATATTTTTACTGATTTCTTTTTTTCATAATCGGCTTTTAATTCTGCTAATTTGTCAGGACTTACAAATCCTTCATATTTTTTGTTTTCTCTAGCCAATCTTTCTTTGATGGCTGTATCAAATTCTTCTTGTGTTTTAATTTCTTTAAATTCACTCATTTGTATTTCTCCTATTTACCGTTAGTAACGTAATTTGCATAAAAAAAACGAACTTTCGTTCGCTTAACAACTTATTTTTTGTTTTTTTCTTAACCCCTTTGTATGTTGCACATGCCCAATGGGCTAAGATTACACTATCAAGCAATGCTATTTCATGTTCTTCCATCATTGCTTTAAATCCAAAACCGCCATTTGTACCAATTGCTCTTCTTTTACAGTTGGTTACAATTTGTTTTAAAGATGGCTGGTCATTATGACATATGTTTTTTGAAGATGTAACTGCCTGTTCAAACATATTGTTTGCTACAACCATCCGATACTTTAGGAAGTACAGGTTTCAGCTTTATTCCATAATCCTTGATTTCATCACTCAATATCTGTTGAGAGCCACTTCCATCAATAACAACTTTTTCTATGTCTGCTTCTTTTAGAAATGAAATAATCCATGTGTTGCCATTTCTAACGCTTTGACAATCAATCGATTCAACAAAAATCTTTTCATCTACCTTTGTAGCAATCGACATGGCAACATGTTTTCCATCCACTCCATACTTGATACCCACAAAAAGCTTATTTTGAAAATTGGGAACTGTTACAATTTTGAGATTTTCCCATTCCTTTTTCGAAAATTCACTGCCTTGTGAATAGGATAGCCAATGTCCTAACCTTTGAATATTGAAATCAACATCATCTGATGTAATTTCATTTTCAATTACACGTTCTGTCAATCCTTGTCCTAAGGACGGGTTAGTTTCATACCAGACATCTCTATCATATGGATCATGCATATGCTCAATAGACCATTCGGCCCAGCCTGTATTCTTACTTTTTCCTTCTAGAACTCTATCCCTTGTTTTTTGAAATACAGTTCCATGTGATATAGCAGTTGGTGGTGTTCCTAACATAATCGTTTGTGGATTTGATGAAGCTGAAATAACATACTTTAGCGCACTTTCTTGATCAATCGTATATTCCTGTGCTTCATCAATGATTAGCACGTCATATCCTTCACCTAAACCACCTGTATTAGAACGAGTTCTAAAATTAACAAGATGATCTAATTTATAAGCTTTTCCTTTTTTCATTTAATAAACGTATATTTTCTGAACCTTTTGCCTTAACTGACGTATATTCTATTTCCGCCTGATCAAGCAGTGCACATATTGTTTCAAAAACCGAATGTGCTGTAGAAATCATGTGAGCTGTATAGAGTATCTTTTCACCATTAATAATGCCCCACATAGTTCTCATAATAACGTCTTCAGTTTTTTCCATTTCTTCGAGGTATGCTGTAACAAAAAAAGAGAATGTACCCACATTTCCTCTTTATCGATTGCTAATATGTCATAAATCAATAGTTCCTGCCACTCTCTAGCAGTTCTGCCGGTTTTGTTGTAAATTTCTACCGCTTCCTTCCCTTTTTGTTTCAGTATAAGGAAGCACTAACGAAGTTGTAGGAGTTTGTCTTCCAATTCTTTTTCAGACATTCCTTTTACCTCCTACTTCATGTTCGCTTTTTTTTGGTGGTGGTCGATACTCTTCACTGACTGAATAACAATAGTTACAGTTAGGTATATAGCACTCAAAAGTGATTTTTTTCATTTTTGATGCTTTTTCTTTATCGTAATATGGTTGAATATCACTTACAAAGCATACATGTCTATGCGGTCTTAATCCTTGTGCCATAAACTTCCTCCTTTCTTTAAAATTGAATAAAACGAAAAGCAAGTCTTTTAAACTTGCTCATTAAATATATTCAGTTTCTTTAAATATTTTTGAAGTTTGGGTGCTTGCATTGCTAACCAATCAACCATTTCTTCATTGTGCCACTCACAATTTTCATGAAGTCCCGATTCACATAAAAAGCATGGATTAATTCATGCCTTATTACCTGTTTTCTATATTTAGCCACATCTTCAATTTCAATTTCTTCTTTTTTGAAAATCTGTAATGACTATCTTTTTGAAGTGTAATCAGTATATCCAAAACTGTTTTGTAATAATGGATCATTATTACAATTATCTTCAATAATTCTATATTCGGTTCCCAAAACTGAAACTTTTTTTAAAATTTTCATCCTTCCACCTCACAAATTGATATAATAATTAAAAGCATAAAATTAAGTAAGAAAGGCGGTGATATCATGGCAACAAAAGGAAAATGTACTGAAAAACCACCTCGTAGAGGTCCAATGACTGTAAAAAGTAAGTTCTATACGAGAAAAGATGGAACAAAAGTTGATAGTCATAAAAGACACACACCTAAATAATTTCTTTATAAGAGCGGTACTACCGTTCTTTTTTGTAAATAAAACCGACTACTGTCGGTTAACTATTCATATATAAATAATACTTGTCTTTAATATTTTTGGTGCATCTTCTTTTAATTTGATGTCACCTGTCTTTTTTATCAACATAGCACCAAGGAGCAACTTCTTCTTCAAATATTTTAATAAGTTCTTTTTGCCTTTTTGTGGGATTAACCATCATAACCAAGCACCTCCATAACTAATCTGTCTAAAAATTCATCAGAAACACTGTTTTGCTTGTTCAAAACAATACAATCTGCTATCAATTCATTCAATGATTTTGTATTTTTAAATGATTCTTGTGCATTTTGACTTACGTTTTTTTCTTATATACATTATATCATTTGTTTCCTGATTAAGCACATAATTTCTCAGTTTTCTTCTAAATTATTTTTGGCTTGTAATTCGCTCTTATTGTTTGCTTGTTGATATTTTCTTACAGCTTCCCAATGTTTTTTATGACCACCTAGTTCATGATTTAATACATCATCTAAATTTTTAGATGGAAAATATGAAGTATCAACAATCTGTGAAAACTTATTGCTTATCAGTTCTTCACATATAAATAAATCATTATTTATATGATCATAACAGGCAATACCCTGTAATGCATTTTTTTTTGAACCACCACGATATTGTTTATTTTCCATATCGATATTCTTGATTTATTTTAGTATTTAAGTATTCACACATTCTTTTTGAATTTTTTGCGAATATGTTTGACAATAGATATTAGAATATTTGTCATTTTTATACGTAACAAAAAGAAATCTCTTTTTTCTAATTTCATATTGAATGGTTTCTTTGCACCCATAAAATTTGAATTTGTCCTAATATTTTCTCTATAATCAATTCTTTTACTCCAAACATCCTGTACTTTCTTACTGCCATCTCAGGATCATAAACTACAGTACAGTCGCAATTCGCATGTCTTCTAAAAACATTATTACCTGTATTGCTAACTTTACTGTAATCATAAACACCAGCCATTGACTGACACCATTTACATGTTTTTCCAACTGCTGTTCTAATGATTTTAGGTCTTAACCCTGCATTGTAATGAAAATCAGCATTTTTTTCGAACTGAATCATCTACGACCGACTTTGCATTGGTTTCTAATGAATCAAGAAAGCTTTTTTTCACGTTGGGAATACTTATCAGCATTTGAAATATAATCAATGATGCTTGCTGTTTTTTCTTTGTTATATTCAGGAGCAATTGCTTTTAATCCTAAATCAGCTTTTTTATTCAAAATATTTTGTGTAGCCTCACATTGTTTGGATACCAAATCATAATTTTGTTTGATCATTGGTTCAAGTAATCTTTTGAGCAATGTTGTAATACATTTTTCCATCAGGGAGCATTTCCTCACTGATATTTTCTTGTATTACTTTTTTAAAGAAACTCCTAATTCTTTTTGCAAAAGAAAGAGAATCGGTATAATCTACCGCCCCCTGCTTTTGTCTTATTAAAATTGATTTTATTTTTTCATTAGCTTTTATTTCTTCATCAAACTGTTTTTGAATTTCTTCTAATAAAGAAGAACGATATCATTATTCATCTATTTCTTCCTTAAACATATCATCTATATTTGAAGTTGATGAAGATGCACTATAATCGATTCCAGTAAGTTCTTTTAGATTGTCCTTATCAAAATATCCTGGTACAGCCTGATTGATTTTAATTGCTCCATCTCCAATAACTGAAAGAGCTGAAGCATCCGGTTCAAAAATCGGTGCCCATTTGATTTTTGTTAAATAAATTTGATCTCTTGAATATGTATAACCATCTCTCAAACATGCTGCTAAAAATCCAGCATTGATAAAACCTGTAGCAAAGGTTTTTGAGCTTTTCTTGCTTTCAACCTTAAATTTTCATGTTGTGCCTTGATTGCTTCAACACTTGATGGATTTTCAGTAGAAAAACCTAGATCATCTAATGTCAACCCTGTTTCACCAGCGAAAAGACTGGCCAACATTTTTAGTTGTTCAACATAGGGCGCCATTGATTGTTGGGCAATTGGCCTACAGTAGGCTTGTCCCCGTCTTCATCCTTTGAGATTTGCATCAATGATGAAATAGTTGCCTTCCATTTATCCATTTCAGCTCCTGGTTCAAGTCCTAAAACATATTTTTGTGGGAATGAATAGAACTCAGCAGATACTTCACTTCTTTTTAGAGTTCTCATAGTCGCTTGCTGAATAGAAATACATGCTCTTGAAATAACTGAATGTCCAAATGGCCTTTTAGCATCAGGTCTATTAATAATTGGAACCAGCAGTGGATACGGAGCTTTATTTTTGATTTTATAAGGTTTTTCACCTCTTTCATAAAAATATGTAACTCCTTGAATAAAATATGCTTCAATAATAGGATTCCCTAGAACATCTTCCTCTAATATGGCATATCCTTCAACCAACATATTTGTAATAGGATCAATAATCCCTGTTGCATGTCTTCCATCAATTACCTGTAAGCGAGGCATTTCTCCAACCTTTCGAGAAATATAAATAAAAAAGAACATGATGTAATCAATGATGAAATAATTGCACTGTCAAACAACACATCAGGATTATTCATGTCGTATATCTCTTGCATATTGAAATTATCATTAGAAAATTCAACAAAGGAAATTCTATCAGCAATAGAGTCAACAGCCTTTGAACACCATCCTAAACATTCTTTTAACCATCTAAATTCAGGCGGTATTACACTTGAAATATCAACCATTTGATTTTTCATTTCATAATAATCGTATCTTGTTTCGCATCTTTCTTTCCCTACTAGCAAGTTTTTCTTCTTAAATATCCCATTCCTTTGTATTTCATATATCTTCTATTCCTTTCATAATTTCGTTTTGAGAGCCGTTTTCATAATCCGTGAGAAAATATTCACAGTACGGCATGAAGTCCGGAGAACGCATTTTTAGGGGTGGTATGCCCCACCCTAAAAAACGATTATTTTTGCTTCGATACGTAGTCCAATCAATTGTTTGTGGCAGTATCCTGTTTGATATGACTTTTTCGGTTTTTATTGCGTTATTAGCAAAGATTTTGTCACTCTTTTGTCTGTTGCATGTCATATGCGCTAGTTGTAAGTTATCCAAGTCGCTTGATGTCCACCCTTGGCAACTGGAATGATATGATCAATACAAGCACTCAATGGGTGTGGATGTTTATAACTAAAGTCTACTGGCTTTCCACAAATTCCACAGACTGATTGAGTTGCAAATATCCTTTTCTTATTGTTTTCGAATTGTTTTCTATGTGCTCCATCTCTATCTAGTCTTTTAACTGACATATTATCAACTCCTTTTTATAAAGCAAAAAAGAACTACCACCGCAGTTCTTTTTTAACAATTCTTTGTAAAGGGAGTGGCCTATGTCAAATTAACCACATTACCATAATAACACATTTTTCGGGGCATTTACTTTTGATTTACTTTTGATTTACTTTACGATTACTTTTCATTTACTTTTCATTTACTTTTCATTTACTTTTCATTTACTTTACGATTACTTTTTTATTTACTCCAACATTCTTTTTATTTTTTCTTTTGTTGGAGCAATTGCTAAAGCTATAATATCTAGTGATTCATTCAATAGCTTATAAAAAATCGCTTGTGAATATCCATTTTCTATTGCTTTGCTCACTCTTAATTTATCACTTGCGTTATTAATATAAATATCAATGACTTCTTTATGCTTTTCATCTAGAAGATCATTCATTGCTCTTTTCTAATATATGAATGTATGTATCATATACTTCAATACATTTATCGTAATCCTCTGTCTTTTCTAGCAACTTATTGTATTCTTGAAAAAAATTGTTGAATGATAGCCTGGCATTTCAGGCGAATATGATATTCCTTTTCTTTTGTCTAACAATTCTTCTTTTGTTTCTTTCAAGAATTTAGACATTCTTTTCCAGTCCTTTAACTTTGATATTTTAAACTTAACGTCTTCTCTTTGTGATAAATTCATAACTCCACTCCCTTTTTAAAGAATTTCTTTTAATTCTTTTTTTCTTTTTGTCTGATATAACTATTTACTGTTTCTAAAGCAACTTCATTCTCTTTAATTGATTCTATTTACTGATATCTTTCAAGTAGCTCTTTTTCAGCTTCTAAATATGCTATATTTCTAGGTTCGATAACTCCATATTATCGCACTCTACTGTATTCTCTCTAATCCCTTACTACGTATAACTTTTTGATGATGTTATCATTATCAAAAAACTTTATGTATTTTTAAGAGTTGATTTTTCTGGTCTATATATAATTTCTAGCCTTTCTAAATTAAGCCATATTGAAAATTCAGCAACTGGACAATCTAGAATATTTTCATTTAATGCTTTCAATATTCGATGTCACAACACATTACTTTTTGTTTTCTTGTCCTTCTTCTTTTAAAGCAATTTCTAATCTATTTGTATTTTTACATTTTTTCCAAAAGATTTCTAATTGTCATTTTCTTCACTCCTTTTAATTTTAAAATGTCCTTTTTAACCACTTGGAAGGTGAATGGACTTTAAATGTTCTATCTATTATCCGTTTGATTATCTTATACATCTAACCACCTCTCCATATGCAATAAATACTGCTATTGGTATACTTAAAAACCAACCTATAACCTCAATTTTTACGCAGGTTTCTTCTTTAACTCCAAAGTAAAGGAGAATAAGCGATATTAGAGTCGAGAAAACCATGCTTATAGCAAACGAATATATAAGAACACCAGCTTCATTCTTCATACTGCCACCCCAAAAATTTTCACAAAGTATTCAATTTGATTTTTATAACCCCTTCAACGCTTAGGATGTTATAGCATTCATTTTGACTAGCTCTCACTCCCGTTTCGATTTCTACTACTTCTTTGTTTAGTAAACCGTCGTGATTTTCAATTTCCATTACTAAGCCATCAAACAATATTTCTTTTTTTAAATCGAATATCACTACTCTTACAACATCCCATGTAATTTTAGCAATTCTTCTAATGTTATATTCATAAAAGCCACCCCAATTCCTCACATTGTTTGTTTATTGCTTTTAATAAAGGCATATTAATAAAAACATCTTCATCAGTTTCTACGTAGTAAACACGTATTTGTTTAATTTTTAAATAGAATACTACATTGATTCTTTCCTTTTTTCATTATCAGGAAAGTTCTCATATATAATTAAGTCCTTTGTTTTAAAAAAAGGCACAAACCCTATTGCTTCAAACATTTCCCTTGTTGTCATTTTTTCTTATTCTCTTTCTACTTTTATAAACTAATCAAGTTTACCTAATTTAACAGTTTTATATTTAAAGTTTCTTTTTTGACCACTTGACATCCACATAATCTCAAGTGGCCTACTGATATTCCTAATAGTTCTGAACATTCCTGAATTGTTCCAATAGCAACTAATTTTTCATTTTTTCTTAGATCATAAACTGCATATATCGGCTTTTTCTTCCTCAATTGTTAATCCACTGTTTCCTTTCAATAACTCACTCAATCTGTTATTTTTATTTCTTAACCTGGATGCTTGATTTCTATATCTCTTTACATCTTCTTTTAATTGTTCATTTTCTTCTTTGAGCTGTTTATTTTCTTCTAATATTGGCCAGAATTTTTTTCTTGACCCACAAATACAGTTTTTTTCTCAATTCATCGCATAAATTTAACATATCCATCTTAAATCATAAATCGGTTTTTTACTTTATTATTGCAGTAATCACATATTGTTTGACGGGATAAAAATAGTGCACTTCCTGCTTTTCTAGTGGATGGATAACTCTGTACAAGTTCATTATTTTCAAAAAGACCTACTTTTGCATTTTTGGATGTAGTTCTTCCTTTGCAATATTCTTTTTTTTTGTACAATATTTAAATTATCTAGCCTAATATTTCTAAAATCTCCATCGTTGCAAATGACAATGTCATTTTTTTATATGATCTAATAAACACTGCCGCTATTAAGTTTTTTGCTATATATTCTTTTCCATCGATTTTTACGGCTAAATACTTCTTATCGGTATTTGTTTTTTTTTGATATAAGGAAATATTTCCCTTTTCTTTCCACTTTTTTTCCACTTTATATAAAATCTTCCAAGCGTATCAACTGAATAAGTTCTAGCACGGTCACCTTTACTTCTTTTATTACTATTTCTTGTTTTTCTTTTTTAAATTCTTCCTCAACAAGAATATATTTTTTCTCTAAATATTTTTCCTAAATAAACAAACAACCAAAATTGATGTTCTGTTAAAGCAAGTTCTTTTTAACTTCTGCTTTTGAAATTACACCGCATACTTCTGTAATATCATCTTTATTTAACATTAAATAGTTCATAATGGAAACAAAGTTGGCTGATTCATTGACGTTTCTAAATCTTTTATGAATTTTTTGCCAGTTTCAAAATATGATTTTTTAATTTCACACGCGATAGCATTTCGATTGAGTTTAATAGCAGAATAAAGGGACTGACATTACTCCACCAAATGGATCAAAAACTACTTCATTTTCATTTGTGTACCATTTTATTAAATGCTCAATTAAATCTAATTGAAGTGGTGTCATATGCTTTTCATCTTTCTTTTCTCTTGCAACTTTAGTGTTTAATACATTTGTTCTTGATACTTTAGGCGATTCCTTGCCTATTCCCCAACAAAGGCGATGCGAAACGAGTCCATTGATGAAATTCATCATCGATATTATCATGAGTAACATGAATCCATTCATCTTCTCTTTCAACTTTTTGTATCAAAACAACATAATCTGGCATGCCAGTTCTAGTTATCTCAGCGAACTTTTTTATAAGAGTTCCACAATATGCTTGCTGATTTAGTTCTTGTTGCTTCAATTTGTGGATCCTTGAATACAGTAATTTCTCCATGAAAGATCCATCCATGTTTTTTGAAATGCTTTTATTACCATACCTCTAAAATCAATCAAGCCCCATAGCTCCATCTCTTCCTTTAAAAGTTGGAATTTGCATCAAATGAAGTGCAATAATTCTTCCTGGTCTTGTAATTCTATAAAGTTCTGGAATTAAATAATTCATTTGAGCAAAGAATTCATCTAAATCTTTGACATTTGAAAGTCTCTAGGATCATCACTATATGTATAGAGATTTGCAAACGGAATTGATGTAATCGTTAGGTCTATGCAGTCATCAGGAAGCTGACTACATACATTGACACAATCATCATTGTATAATTTATAACTCATATAAAGTTTGGCAATTCAATTGTATTTTGAATCAAATTGCTTTTACCTCTCTTTCTTCAAAATTTAATAACTGGATTTCTTGAACCGACAAATCCATTTGATTTTTTAAATTATATTGCAGCTCTTTTTTCTTATTTACTGTCTCTAAAATATGCATTTCAGTTGTTCCTAAACGATATAAGAATAGACTGTATGCTTTTGTCCAAAACGATAAATTCTTCTTAATGCCTGATGATAATTTTCATATGAATATGTCAATCCACAAAAATAACATTATGACATTTTTGAAAGTTCATACCATAACCGAATATTTTTGGTTTTGAAATTAGAACTCTTGTTTTTCCTTGCTTAAAATCAAGCGCACATTGTTCTTTTCTTTGAGAGCTATCACTTCCTCTTACTTCAACTGCTTCTGGAATGTATTTTTTAACAAATCAGCTTCTAAATTTGTATCACACCATATTAGATACTGCTCACTGTCTCTTTTTGCTATTTCAGCGCAATTTTTGGCTCTTATATCTGCTGTTCTATTCTTTTCTTTATGAAATGCTGTGGCTGACGTCCCACTTCTCTAAATAATCCATGCCCAAAGCTATCATCAATGACATCAATATCGATAATTACATTTTGCTTCAATAAGCTCAGGCAAAACGTAGTATTTTGCTTCAAAACCTAAGTCTTTTGGACTCTCGATATTAACCGACCATGTACAACACCATCTATAAAAGTCCTTTGTAGCATGTCCTTTTAAACGATATGAACCTGTTTTCATATCATTTATAAAATAGTTTGCTAATGCCTGAGCGGTTGACATGATTCCTAGAAAATCAGCATGATTTAGCAGTTCCATTAGATCATTAGGTGCAGGAGTAGCTGTACAGCATAGCTTATATTCTGTATTTTCAAATGCTTTTGATAGTCTTACTCTTGTTTTTCCTGTAAAGTTCTTCAAAATACTTGATTCATCAAGAACAACTCCACTAAGAACACTTGTATCAATGTTTTCTAATTGCTCATAGTTTGTGATATAGAGTCCTTTATCAATTGTAAAGCTATCTCTCAATACTTTTACTTCATATCCTAAAAGTGGAGCTTCTTCATAAGCAGTTTGTGCTGTTACACCCTAATGGAGCAACGATAAGTACTGGCTTATTAGTAAATGTGGCCACTTGATGCGCCCATTCCAATTGCTGCAATGTTTTTCCCATTCCACAAGCCTCGAATAAACAAAAATCTTTTCGTTTTCAATGCTTTTTTTTACTATTGCTTTTTGATAATCAAAAGAGAACTGGATTGAGATCGTTTATATCAATCTCAATTCCATTCATCTTTTTGAATTCACTTTTTTATTTATGAACTCTAAATAATTCATTTTTTTTTTTTTACCTCTCCTTTCTGAAAGAGTAAGAACCGCCGTATAATATCCTTCTTCTATTTTCTTCAACCTGTAGCCAATTAAATTAAATTTATCACTGTAATTTATACTATATTGATATTTCATTTCTTCAATTGAACTACATTTCAGTTCAACTTGTTGTAATTTCTTTATCATTTTGATGCCTCTACAAGCTATATTTTAGGTTCGATAACTACACATTATCGCACCTTACTATATTTTCTCTAAACCCTTACTGCGTATAGCTTTTTGAGGATGTTAGAAAAATAAAAACTTTGTGTATTTTTTTTAAGATTTCCATCTTATTGTTTCTTTCAATTCCTCAATGGCTGTTTTTAACGATTTTAGATTGTCGTTCATTTCTTTTAACTTTAGCAACTTGTTTTTTCTTGTGCATTGAAAATAGCAATCTGTACAAGTAGATGAAAGGATCAGTAATATTACAATACCCATTATTCATCATCGCCCAATTTCGTTTTAGATGCATCTATTGTTATTTTCAAAACACGCTTCAAAAACAGCATTGGTTTTACTTTCATCATCCGGCATTACTTTTTAAAGACGATTTGACTTTTACATTGATTACTTCCGCATTTGAAAATTCATCTACCAAGTCTCTTTGATTGATACAATCATCATCAATAATTATTATTCCATCTTTGTCATATACCTCTAGTTTTCATCTAGATATACTGTTGATAGCAACTGCTCTAATGTTATTTTCATCTTGTCACTCCTTTTTAATATTTAATAGCTTCTACTTTTCTTTTCTTCTCTTTTTGAGAAGTATTTGTATAGATAGCTGTTGTCTTGACATCACTATGCCCCATTATTTTGCTAATTCTGATAAAGAGCTGTTTCCATTTTCATTGATCCATTGAATAGCGAACATGTGTCTAAATGCATGAGGATGCGCTTTATCCAGGTCAATTCTCTACACATCCCGCATATCTTTTTGATATGTTCTCTTATTGTTTTTTCGGTTAGCATTTTTGAGGGTCTTTTTTTCCAGGAAACAATGTCCCTGATTCGATTTTTGACTTTTGCATACTTTAACAGTTCTCTTCTTAAATCACTTCTTAAAGGAACATCTCGTTCTTTCCCTTTATTGTAAATAGTGATGTATTGCTTGGCTTGTTCAATATTTTCAAGCGTGAAATATTGAAGTTCTCCAACCCTTATACCGGTATAAGCCAGCACCTTCATGATCATATGGTCCTGTATCATTCCTTTTTTCTTAGACATTCTAAGCATTCTTTTTAAAATCTGCAGGTTCAAGAACATCTTCTATTGAAGTTCTTTCTTGCTCTTTTATTGTTTTGAGGCAATAATCTGAAACGTGTTTTTTAACTTTTTCTTTGAATAATCATCATTTTCATTCAGCTCTATGTATTTAATGAATTTATTAATGATTATTATGTAGTTATTTACAGTCTTGGTTGAATACTTTTCTATCATCTTTGATTTGTAATCAATCAAAAGATTTTTTGAAATTTCTTCATTTTTGTTTCTAACATTGCATCTTTGAAATTTCTAGCAACAAGAGCATACTTTGTGTAGGTCTTTGTAGCTTTTTCATCTAGAATTTCATCATCAATGAAATCTTCAATGTACTTTTCTAACATGCTTTTTAGTTAGAGTAAATTTATCTTTCAATCGTTCAACCTCCTTTTTTGACCACTGAAATTCATCTTGTCTTTAATTTTCATCCTTACATAGATATAGAAAAGCCGATTGACTTTTTGTTATATCTGATTTCATAATCTAGAAAATCTTTAGATTTAAAACTTTCTAGCATGAATTTTGAAATAAGCGTAGGATCTTCTATCATCCTGCTTATTTTTCTTTTTGAAAATCTAGTAAAGCTTTTTCTTTCCAATGGCTTTTTAAGTTTTTTGGATGATTTCCATCGCTTTTTCCCTTTCGGATCTTTAGCGAGATAATTAGCAAGTCCAGTAAGGCCATATTCATCAGGTTCAAGTTCTTCTATTTTTGTTCTTGTTCTAATGTCCACAGTTTTTTTAAGAGCAATCTATCTATTGTACCTTCGACGATCATATGATGATGTACTCTTATTTTTTGTCTTTATCAAATTCAGTTACATAGACGTACTTTGAGTTTTCTAAGCCTAGCTTTTTTTCTTCTGTAGTTGATTTTTTCTAATGAAGTTGCTGACATTCTTTTCAGCTTCTTCAATTGAATCTGGAAGATTTTCATTTGAATAAGTTAGATGCATCACGTAATCATTTTCATCGAAATTGTTATTGATTAATCTTATAAAATACTTTCTAGCGTTTTTTTCATTTAGATTTTTCTTATAAGCTTTTGATGGTTTTTTTTCTTTATCCTGTATTTATTTATTTTTTTTTGAAAATACTGGATAAAGTTCTACTTCAAACTGATTTCCACTTTGAATTGTCTTTGATACGTAATGATGATCTATTTTATTGAATTTCAATAGATCACTTATTTCTTTTCTCTTCTAGATTGCTGATGGATGTATCAAATAGATTTTCGTAATCGTAATCTAGTTTCGTCGACTTGTTAGTATCCATTACAAGAGATTTATTGCATCTTCAAATAAGCATATTCTCCACTTTAAAACTGTACAGTTTTGACATGTTATGATATACTAAAAATGTTCAAGAGAATATTTTTACAAGTTCATTTGGAGATGCTATCGATTAATTTTAATTGATAGCTTTTTCTTTTTTATTTAAAATTAAAGAAAAAGCTTGTCTATTCTACGATTAATCACTTGATACATGTTATCTTTTATTAAAAAACATATTGATATCCTTCAATAGCTTTTTTTTCTTATTCTTCTGTTCTTCAATTAAACTGCATATGCAACCTAATGCTACAGCTTCAGGAATTGAATAATTTTTTAATACTTCATCAACTTTATTGCTAAAACCCTCATTTGATACTTTTCTAACTACATAGTTTTCATAAATAGTTAGGATATCATCCAAAACATTCCTTTTTCTTCTTGGTTTGCAACTGAATAATACTTGTAATAATCTTTGCTTCATCGTCCATATTTTTTCTCCTTTCTTATTTTTAAAAAAACAAGTCGCTAAGTTATGATTCATACCTATGAGAAGTCACTTAACTTTTCTTTTTACGTTTTTTTTCTTTTGATGTTTATAAATTCAGGAGGTTTTTAAAATGCACTTAGCGACTTGCTAGAGCTTTATTAGCTCTAACCAGTCATAGACGATGGGATTTCATTTTTTAGACATATTAAAATGTGAGAATTTTTCTATGACTGGTTAGAGACAATAAATATCTCTCTTTTTAATTTGAATTTTTTCATTGATAGTTTTAGCTAACCTGCTTGTGCAATATCTCATTGCATTCATAACTGGTTCATATATTTTCTTAAATTCAGCTTCTTCGATTCCTAGAATCTCAATAAAAAATTCAGAAGGTACACATGAGCCACACTCTAATTTAATACGCTTCTTCTTCACTTGTTTTGCAAAAAGCTACTCCAAATTGAGCTATGGTTAACTTTATGTTTTTTCGCTTTTATCATTATCATTTGATAAATCAATTACCTCTCCATTTAAGCCACATTCTTCTAGCATTTTTTTCTAGCTCTTTCTTTAAATCTTTTGAATCCATGTTTTTCTCCCTTTACCTTTCTATATAGATTTCAGTTGTATACTTTTGCATTTTTTGGCGATTCGACAAATACATCTATTTTATTGCCTTTTATCACACCGCCGCAGTCTTGTGCTATATACACCTTTCCATTTATTTTTTATTTTTTGAACCATAGGGAATGATTGCAGGATCAACAGCTACAGTCACTCCCTTGGTCGCTTGGATACCTGTGGAGGTCAAAGCTCCATACCTATCCTCTCCTGGCCAATAATACGTAATAGTAAACTGCCCAAGGTTTCTTCAATTTTCTAATTCAGCTTCTAACTGTTCATTTCTTACAGAAACTTCATCATACAATCTTTGATATTTCATTCTTTCTTCTTTTTCAGAGTTCAACTCGCTATAGATAGAGTTGTATTCCTCTTTTAGAAGCAACATTTGCGCTGTTTGTTCTTCTAGCTTCGAACTGGTCGAAACTAGATTGATTGCTAAGGTTCCGAATCCTAGAACGATAGCAATACCTGCAGTGATCATAGTAATTGCTCCTCTTCTTGATAGTTTCATTTGTTTTTCTCCTTTTTTTTGGACTTTCTTTTACTTCACTTTTATAATTTAATTATCAGTATTTGCAGATACTGAAATTTATTTAAAAGTGAGGTGAAAATAATGCCTAAAAGATTTTGATGATTTTCTAAAAACATTAACACCTGAATTGATTAAAGATATAAGCATTCGTGTTAGCTCTAATGTTAATGATTCTCTTTTTTGAAAATACTTTTTCCGATGAAAAAGACACCCAAATCATCGCTACATCATTTTCTTGTGCTGTAGAGCTTCTCCGCCTTTATCACGAATGGAGTTGCACACAATCGAATTTAGAATCGCAGCCGTCACATTAGGATCAATTTTCTTAGGTGCTTTTCTCTTTGAAAAGCGCCTTTTTTTAACACCGCTAAATTAGTGATAATGTCTAAAACCGCAATTGAGCTTAGCAATACGACTTTTGCTTTTTCTTTTTTTACATCATCCATTTAATTTCTCCTTTCTATAAAATTACATTTATTAAAATAACTATCACTTTACCAACAAAGATGATTCCAGCACATATCGTTGCTAAACCTCTAGCACTTAACTTTTCAATCACACTTATCACTGCTTTCTTGATACACACCATTAAAAATATCATTTAGCATGCATTTTATTTTTGTGTTTTCATCTGGTGTGATTATTTTTAATATCATCGCTGTGTCAGCGATTTCTTCAACATGTGCGGCTTGAATTAACGCTTTTTTTGATGAATAATCATAATCATCCATCTTTTTGATATTTCTTCTGCTGAAGATTCTAAAAATGCATTTTTTTGCGATGATATACCCTTTTGCCAATCCTTTGAAACATTTCAACTCTATATCAAAAATGTTCTTTTAATAATGCTCTTTGCGTTGCTAATGTGTTATTTTTGTTTTCCATAATTTGATTTCCCCTTTACTTTTTTTATTTCCTGAGCTCATAAGAGCCTACATCTTTTTTTTCTTGGCTTTAATTAGTAAATCAGTACAAACGAGTATTGTTAACGATATAGGCTCTTACAAGCCCAGGAATCTCTTTACAACCAAACATTTCTAGGATCCTTTTTTAATTCTTCTACTTGTTCTGGAGTATAGAAGTATTCATCCTTATGAACTCTTTGATTGATTTTGTTTAAAATGTCATACACGTTTTTCGGCGCTTGCTTATCTGCGACTTCTGGGCGATAAACAGTGACATTTTCATTTAGTATGATTTCTTTTCATAGAAAACCCCCTTTTCAACAAAGAATATGTATTTATTTAGAATTCTTTACTTCTTTGTCGCTTGATTGTTTAGCTAATTTAGCAAGAACCATTCCACGAGTGATGTCAGTTACTCGCATCACTTCTTTTTCTTCTAGCTTTTGAGTTAAAGCTAATAAACTAGCGATTGATTCTTGTTTACTATTTGGTTTGATAATATCCATGTGAATCGCTCCTTTCGTTTTTGTTTCCTCATTTGACTTTACACCTATATAATAGTTTCTTAATTTTACTTTGTCAACTATTTTACGGTAAAAGTTGCTTTATTTGACTTTTTGTATTATTATATGGGTGTGAAAGGAGCAAATTAATATGAGTGAACAATTAAACACAATTAATGAAAGACTTAAACATTTAAGAAAAAATGTGTTGAGACTAACTCAAAGTGAATTAGGAAATACGTTAGGCTTAGGAAAAGCTGCAGTTTCAAAAATGGAAAGTAACACATCAACAATTACTGAACAAAATATAAAATTAATTTGCAAAGAATTTAATGTTAATTATGATTGGCTGGTGGACGGTAAAGGTGAGATCTTTATTGATACTGATAGAACAACAATAGAATTGCTTTGCTGACGATTATAAATTGAGACCAGTAGAAGTATCATTAATTGAAGAGTTTGTTAAACTTGATGAAGAAGAAAGAAATGTTCTTTTAAATTATTTGCAAAATGTATTTTTTTAAAAAATGGGCAGTAAAATGCCCATTTGAATCATTTGTTGATATAGAATCTTTGAGTCAATTTATAAATACGTTCAATAAATTGTATATCGTTGATTCTATGTAAGTATCTAATGATACATTCAATCATTTCTTCTTTAGTCATATTTATCACCCCTACGAAATTGTAAAACAGAAAGGAAGTGTTTATTGTGTATGCTATGTATTTGAGAAAATCACGTGCTGATGATCCACATGAAAGTATAGAGGATACTTTGAGGAAGCATGAAAAAGATACTTTTTGATTTAGCGAATAAACTTAATATAAAAAAGATGAAATCGTTCAATTTAAAGAAGTTGTAAGTGGTGAGAATCTAAAGAACAGACCTCAGGCACAAAAAATGTTAAAACTTGTTATGGAAAATGCTTTCGAAGGGGTTTTAGTTGTCGATAGTCAAAGACTTGCTAGAGGCGATACACTCGATCAGGGAACAATCATAAGAGCATTCTCTTTAAATAATACAAAATCATCACTCCAGGAAAGACAATAAATCCAGGTGATGAAATAGATCAAGATTATTTTTGAATTTGACTTGTTTATGGGCCGAAGAGAATATAAGATGATTAATAAGAGAATGCAAAGAGGTAGAAATATTTCGGTTCAAGAGGGAAATTATGTTGGAAGTATAGCGCCTTATGGCTATAAAAAAAACGAAGATTGGAAAAATGTCATACATTGAAGATTAACGAAGATGAAATTGATTGCTTTTAACAAAATGAAAGAATTAGCTTTTAAATGGATTGGGATGTACTAGCATAGCTAATGAACTAAATAGATTAGGCTTTAAGCCGCGCAAAAGCAAATTGTGGACAACTAATGCTGTTAGGGACATTCTCTTAAACAAGACAAATTTAGGGGCTTATTAAATGGAATACTAGAAAATCAGTTAAGCTTTACAAAAATGATGAAATCATCAAAAGTAGGCCAAGAAATGAAGAAGCGGAATATTATCCAGGTAAGCACCATGCAATCATTACTCAAGTAGAATATGATGCGATTGTAGAAAATATTAAAAACAGAGCTAGACCAGTCAAGAAAGATAAGAAGTTACAAAATCCTCTTGCTGGTGTTGTTTATTGTGGTAAATGTGGAAAAAGCGATGATAAGAAGATCATATAATAATGGATATCGTGATGGATTGATATGTACTAATACACATTGTAATAATGTTTCTAGTGTTCTTGAAGTTGTTGAAAAAAGAGTTTTAGAAAGTTTGGAAGATACTTTTAAAAGAATATCGCCAGTTCATTGATAATTATCATAATGATAAAACCAAAACTAATAATGATTCTTTAATTATTAAAACTGAAAAAGAAATAAATAAAATAGATAGTCAAATCAATAAAGCGTGTGAAATGCTTGAAGTTGGAGCGTATAGCGTTGAATTATTTAAAGAGCGTAAGACATTATTAGATAATCAAAAAGGCGCTCATAGATAAAATAGAGGCACTAAAAAAGAAGATACTGATTTTAAATTACAAAATTATATAAATGCTGTTCCAATTCTAGAAAATGCTATTAAGCTGTACTGGGAACAGTTCAGTAGAAGAAAAAATAAGTCGCTAAAAACAAATTGTTAAAAGATGTGATTATTTAAAAAGTGAACGAGGAAAAAGAAACGGTAAAGGAATGTATAATTTTAAGTTGAATATTTATTTAAAGATATAGAGTTTTTTCTATATCTTTTTATTTCTATCATTTACGAGAGCTAACGAACTTGCTCATGTTGAAATTATTAGTACCCTTTTCTATCAACTTACCAATGGTCTAACACCTCAAGAAATTAAAGAAGTGGATTAGATGCTTATTTTTACTGATCATACATTAGGTGTCTATCCAACAAATAGTGCGGGTATTCCTTTTAGTGCCGATACTTTCCAATCTGTGGGAGATCCTATTTCTGATTTAACAGAAGACATGGCTGCTGAACAAAAGCTAGAACCACTTATGATAACATTCTTGCTTTAAGTAAAAAATGAAGACGTCAATAAAGTCATTCGTTTTTTAAGAGAAAGAGAAATCGTGCATTATCAACGTTTTTTGCTGAAGGACTTGAATATGTCAAGAGTCAATTAAATAAGAAGAACTACTACGCTTATAATCCCTCATTTACTTCATCAAAACGTGAACAAACATGTGAATAAGGTGAATAACTTAAGTTATTCACCTTTTATGCACTTTTATTCACACTTTCCCCCACAAATATTCACTTAAATCTGTTGCTAAAAACATTTGTATTTCTTGAGCCATTTCCTTATTTATCTTAGAAATTCTCCCTTTATTTTCTACATAAACATCGATATATCTTTTTTTTTAGCCGGTATTTGTTTACAAAAAAAACTCTTTATTTTTTCCTTTATAAACACAATTTAATTGTCGAAAATCATCCCATAACTGTTTAATTTCTTTATCTTTTATTAATAAATCAATAAAACTCTTTTCTTGAAGATAAAAATCATCTTCTTTAACTACACCTCTATCAACTGCTTTTTTAATAACATAAGATAAATATTGCATCGCATAACGATCTTCATCACAAATATAAACATGTGAACACTCAACATCATTTTTTGTAAAAAGAACAGCTTTGTCTTCATGTTTAAAAATAAGTTCACCTTTCTTGTCATTTACTTTGAGATCCTTATAAATCATTTTGTATCATCTCTAAATCACAAAATCCATAACTATAC
>VOFD01002706.1_pt1 | contig 29422 bp, 39 predicted proteins | sample 5384101 | NCBI WGS metagenome assembly VOFD01 (sample SAMN12384723, study PRJNA508395) | human gut metagenome | isolation source: healthy gut C | host: Homo sapiens
AAAAACATAGCGGTGGTGGCCGGGGGCGACTCGTCCGAATGGGTGGTGTCGCTCAAGAGCGCGGCCGGCATCGAGTCGTTCCTGGACAAGGAACGTTACAACGTGTATATTGTGACCATCGTGGGTCACGACTGGCACGTGCGCCTTTCCGACACGGAGAATGCCCCCATTGACCGCAACGACTTCAGCTTCATGCACGGTGGCGAACGTGTGCGCTTTGACTACGCCTACATTACCATACACGGCACGCCCGGCGAGAACGGCCTGCTGCAAGGCTATTTCGACCTCATCGGGTTGCCCTACTCGTCGTGCAACGTGCTGGTGTCGGCCCTTACGTTCAACAAATTTGCCTGCAACCAATTCCTGAAGGGATTCGGCGTGCGTGCGGCCGAGTCCGTCCTGCTGCGGGCGGGGCAGCGCGTCACGCCCGCCGAGGTGGCGGAGAAGGTGGGCTTCCCCTGCTTCGTGAAGCCCAACGTGGGCGGCAGCAGCTTCGGCGTGACCAAGGTGAAGGCGCCCGACCAGGTGCAGCCCGCCATCGACAAGGCGTTTGCCGAAGGGGGCGAGGTGCTCATCGAGGCTTTCATGCCGGGCACGGAGCTTACTTGCGGCGTGTTCAAGACCCGTGCGGGTGGCGCGACCGTGTTGCCCGTGACCGAGGTGGTGACGCACAACGATTTTTCGATTACGATGCCAAGTACAACGGCCAGGTGGACGAAATCACTCCGGCCCGCATCTCGCCCGACCTCACCCGCCGCGTACAGACGCTTACCTCGGCCATCTACGACATCCTGGGTTGCCACGGCCTGGTGCGCGTGGACTACATCGTGACCGAGGGCGAGGTCATCAACCTGCTGGAGGTGAACACCACGCCCGGCATGACGGCCACTAGCTTCATCCCCCAGCAGGTGCGCGCCGCCGGGCTGACCATGACCGACGTGCTGACGGCCATCATCGAGGATGGGGAATGAATGCAGGGCTGGGCAAAGTGGGAAAGGTCGAAAGCAGAAAGTGGAAAAGGCTGAAAGTAGAAAGTGGAAAGGTTGAAAGCAGAAAGGGGAAAAGGGGAAAGTAAAAAGGGGGCCAAAGGCCTTGAAGGTAGAAAGGGAAAGTAGGGCAACGCCTATGAAAGGGAAAAAAGTCTCCAAGGCCAACGGCCTTGCAGCATCCAGCGTAAGGGCAACGCCCTGCGGGCAGAGGCGAGAGGCAAGAAATCATCTGCGTCAATCTGCGAAATCTGCGGGAAACAAAACCCGTGCCATCCGTGTGCTGCCATCCGCGCCCATTCGTGCCATTTGCGTCATTCGCGTTCCCCTGATCTGAAATCTGAAATTTGAAATCCGAGATCATATGAAGACATTGGAGGAAATACAGGCCTTGCTTGCCCGGGCGGTGGAGCAGGTGGATTTGGAGCGCGAGCCGCAAGGCTTGTACGCCCCGGTGCGTTACACCCTGTCGCTGGGTGGCAAGCGGGTGCGGCCGGCCCTCGTACTGCTGGCGTGCAACTTGTTTGCCGACGACGTGACGCCTGCCGTGGCTCCCGCCTTGGGGCTGGAGATATTCCACAACTTCACTTTGCTGCACGACGACATCATGGACAAGGCCGACGTGCGCCGCGGACACCCCACCGTGCATCGCAAATGGGATGAGAACACGGCCATCCTCTCCGGCGACGCCATGCAGATGGTGGCTTGCCGCTACATGTGCCAGGCACCGGCGCACGACCTGCCTCGGGTGCTCGATGCCTTTACCCGCATGGCCCTCGAAATATGCGAAGGGCAGCAATACGACATGGAATTTGAACGTCGCACGGAGGTCACGGCGGAAGAGTATCTGGAAATGATACGGTTGAAGACCGCTGTGCTGCTTGCCACGGCTTTACGCATCGGGGCCTGGATAGGCGGTGCGGGTGACGGGGATGCCGACCGGCTGTATGACTTCGGCATCAACCTGGGGCTGGCGTTCCAGTTGAAGGATGACCTGCTCGACGTGTATGGTGACGAACGTACTTTCGGCAAGAAGATTGGCGGAGACATCTCGTGCAACAAGAAGACTTATCTGCTCATCCAGGCCCGGCGGCTGGCCACCGGTGACGACGCGGCGGAGCTGGCCCGCTGGCTGGCCACCGACGTGCCTTCGCACGGGAAGATAGAGGCCGTGACGGCCTTGTACGACCGCCTCGGCGTGTGCCGCATCTGCGAAGATAAAATGGAACAATACTACCGGCAAGCCGTCGCAAGCCTTGACAATGTGTCCGTTAGTGATGATAAAAAACAAGAATTGAGAAAATTAGCAGGGAAATTGATGCTTCGTAACGAATAAAGAAGTATCTTTGCAGAAATTGCTTCCCTTGCTTTCCCCGGGGGTATTGCTCCGCAGGAAGGGCGGGAGGCTTAGCAGAACAGTCCCATGCCTTATCGTCGACTTCCCAATACCGACCAAGCCCGCTTGCGGGCACTGAAAACCGCCATATTCCGCTGCGAAGGGCAGGAGTACGGCCAGGAAACGGTGGATTTCTCCACCATGCTCGATGCGAAGAATATCGCCCGCCAGTTTGAAAGCCAGCTGATGCTGTACCAGCAGGCGCTCGACAACCAAGTGGATGCCAACCGGCAATACCAGCAGGCTCTGCACAACGCACGCATGTACCTCTCGCATTTCATCCAGGTGTTCAACCTGTCCGTGATACGCGGGGAAATAAAGGCCGAACACAAGCATCTGTACGGGCTTGACCCTGCTGCGAACGCGGTGCCCGACCTGAGCACCGAGGCGGCCATCCTGCAATGGGGAAAGCGCGTCATCGAGGGCGAAGGCGAGCGGGTGCGCAAGGGCGGCGTGCAGATATACAACCCCACCATCAGCAAAGTGAAGGTGCATTACGACATATTCAAGGACCAGCAGGCCGTGCACAAGCTGCACCAGGACATCACGGCGCGCAACCGCAACGAACTGCTGAAGCTGCGCACGAAATGTGACGAGGTGATACTGAGCATCTGGAACCAGGTAGAGGACAAGTTCCGCGACAGCCCCGACTTCCTGGCACGTTGCCGCGAGTACGGGGTGGTGTATTATTATAGGAAAGGAGAAAAGCGGGATTGAGCACCTGTTGGGGCACAGGTGGCGGTTAAGCGGTTGCACGCTTTCATGTTCCTGCGGTTCTGCGTTTCCGCGATTAAACATAAAAGATGTATTTAGCGAAAATAACGAAAGAAGAGATAAACGCCATGCCGGTCGTGGCTTTCGAAGGGGAAATCACCGTGGTGGACAGTCTTGGACAAGTGGAGGAGGCGGTGGAAGAACTTCGCCGCCATGCCGTGCTGGGGATTGACACCGAGACGAAGCCCTCGTTCACCAAAGGGAAGGTCAACCAGGTGGCATTGCTGCAGGTTGCTACGGACGACCGCTGTTTCCTGTTCCGGCTGAACAAAATAGGTTTCCCGCCCCGCTTGAATCCCTACTGGCCAACCGGCGCATCAAGAAGGTGGGGCTGTCCCTGCACATGACATGGCCGGGCTGCGCAAGGTGCACAAGTTCAAACCCGCCGGGCTGGTCGATATCCAGGACATGGTGAAACGCTACGGCATCCTGGAGCTCGGCCTGCAAAAGATATTCGCCATCATATTTTCCCAAAAGATATCGAAGTCCCAGCAGCTCAGCAACTGGGAGAACGCCGTGCTCACCGAGCCTCAACAACGCTACGCGGCCACCGATGCGTGGGCATGCCTGAAGATATACCACCGCCTCCTGCAAGAAACTCCGCTCCCCGCCGACGAGGTGGAACGGCTCGTGCAGGCATATGCACAAGGCTGATGCATCGGTGTGGCCTGCCGTTGCCTTGGTGCTGGTTGTCATTTCCCAAAGAAAAAGTTTATGGTCAACATATATTTAAAACCTAAAAAAGAAGAAAGCCTGCTCCGTTTCCATCCGTGGGTGTTTTCCGGGGCGATAGGGCGCATGGACGGGCAACCAGTCGAGGGCGACTGGGTGCGGGTGCTCGACCACGAAGGCCGTTTCCTGGGCGCGGGGCACTACCAGGTGGGCAGCATCGCGGTGCGCATCCTCTCGTTCAGCGATTGCGAAGCTGACCGCTCCTGGTGGGAAAGACGCATCGGCCGTGCCTTCCGCCTGCGGCAGACCCTCGGGCTGGTGCGACCCGGCGAGAATGACACGTTCCGCCTGGTGCATGGCGAGGGCGACCAGTTGCCGGGGCTGGTGGTCGATGTGTATGGCGAGACGGCTGTCATGCAGGCCCATTCGGTGGGCATGCACCAGGAGCGCCAGCTCATCGCCGAAACCGTGCAGGCTGTTGTGCCCGGCGTGCGACATATATATTATAAGTCGGAAAGTACGTTGCCCTACAAGGCTCCCATCGACCCGCAGGACGGTTATCTCATCGGTGGACCGGCGGACGGGGAGCACCTTGCCCTTGAAAGCGGGCTGCGCTTCCAGGTTGATTGGCTGCGGGGGCAGAAAACCGGTTTCTTCATCGACCAGCGCGACAACCGTTCGCTGCTCGAACACTATGCCACCGGGCGTTCGGTGCTCAATATGTTTTGCTACACGGGAGGCTTTTCGGTCTATGCCCTGCGGGGCGGGGCCGAATGGGTGCATTCGGTCGACAGTTCGGCCAAGGCCATCGAGCTGACCAACCGCAACGTGGCGTTGAATTTTCCCGGCGACACACGCCATGAAGCGTATGCGGAGGATGCCTTTAAGTTCTTGCAAAACAATCGGGAGGAATACGACCTCATCATCCTGGATCCGCCCGCCTTCGCCAAGCACCGCGATGCCGTGCGCAATGCCTTGAAAGGCTACCAGCGGCTCAACGCCAAGGCCATCGGGCAAATCAGGTCCGGCGGTCTGCTGTTTACGTTTTCCTGCTCGCAAGCCGTGTCGCGTGAGCAATTCCGCCTGGCAGTGTTCAGTGCGGCAGCCGAGACCGGCAGGGAGGTGCGCATCCTGCACCAGCTTACCCAGCCTGCCGACCACCCGGTCAACATTTATCATCCGGAGGGAGAATATCTCAAAGGGCTGGTTTTATGGGTAGAATAACAGGAAATGAAAAAAATATGAGAAAAAGTTGTGCAAATGTTTGCACGGTTCAAAAATGCGCATTACCTTTGCACCGCAATTGAGAAAAACATTGCACGAATAGGTTTGGCCCTTTCGTCTATCGGCTAGGACATGAGATTTTCATTCTCAGAAGAGGGGTTCGATTCCCCTAGGGGCTACAAGGTAACAACAGAGGATTTATAATTAAAGTTGAGATGGCAAATCACAAATCGTCACTGAAAAGAATTCGTCAAGCGGAAAAGCGTCGGCTTCACAATCGTTATTACGCCAAGACGGCTCGTAATGCGGTGCGTGCGCTGCGTGCCACAACTGAAAAGGCAGCGGCAACCGAATTGCTTCCGAAAGTCAGCTCCATGTTAGACAAGCTGGCCAAGCGCAATATCATCCACAAGAACAAAGCTGCTAACTTGAAGTCGAAATTGGCACTTCACGTTAACAAGTTGTCATAAGGTAGGAAAAAGATTTATTTCGCAGTGAAAGTCCTTCTCCTGAATGTAGGGGAAGGACTTTTTTTTTGTTGGCGGCTCTTCTGGATGCCTTATGCGACAGGGTGCGTGGCGGGAAACGGTGGAAATTTAGAAATAACGCAAGAAAAATTTGGTGCAATAGCAGAAAAACACTACTTTTGCACCACGAAAAATCGCGGAGTGGAGCAGAGGTAGCTCGCCAGGCTCATAACCTGGAGGTCATGGGTTCGAATCCTGTCTCCGCAACAAAGGCAATCAGGCTGCTTCCCGATGAGGAGGTAGGCCTGATTTTTTTTACGGCTTTTTTTCTTGTATCTTGTTTGTTGTGCCCAATCTGAAATCTAAAATTTGAAATTTGAAATCTGAAATCTGAAATTTGAAATCTGAAATCAAGGGTCAAGAAATCTCCTCCTTTTCCTTATCTTTGTTTTTCGGACAAACATCTTTTCCTTATGAAACAATATCTTCTTATTCTGTGCCTGGCAACCTTGTTGGTGGGTTGCGCAGGCAAAGGCGGCCGTGCCATGCAAAGCATGAGCGGCAACCCGGTACTTGATGGTTGGTATGCCGACCCGGAGGCTATCATTTACGATGACACGTATTGGATTTACCCTACATGGAGCGATGTGTACGAAAACCAGGTGTTCTTCGACTGTTTCTCGTCCAAGGACTTGGTGACTTGGACGAAGCATCCTGCCATCCTCGACACGGCGGAAGTGCGTTGGGCCAAGCGGGCCATGTGGGCACCTTCCGTCATACGCCATGCGGGACGTTACTATCTGTTCTTTGGGGCGAACGATGTGCATCCCGGCGAGGTGGGTGGCATTGGTGTAGCGGTTGCCGATCGTCCCGGGGGCCTTACCGCGACCTGTTGGGTCGTCCGCTCATCGGCGAGGTGGTCAACGGCGCGCAGCCAATCGATCAGTTCGTGTTCCGCGATGATGACGGCGTGCATTCATGTATTATGGTGGCTGGGGGCATTGCAATGTGGTGCGCCTGAGCGACGATTTTACACGCCTTGTGCCTTTCTCCGATGGTGAGGTGTACAAGGAAGTGACCCCGGCAGGCTACACCGAGGGACCGTTCATGCTGAAACGGGATGGCCGTTACTATTTCATGTGGAGCGAAGGAGGGTGGGGTAGTCCGGACTACTGCGTGGCCTATGCCATAGCCGACACGCCCCTCGGTCCTTTCCAGCGCATCGGCAAGATATTGGAGCAGGACTCCACCGTGGCCACCAGTGCCGGGCATCACTCCGTGTTGCATGTGCCGAGGTCAGACGATTATTACATTGTGTACCACCGCCGTCCTTTGGGCGACAACGCCCGTGACCACCGCGTCACCTGCATCGACCGCATGGAGTTTGACCAGGATGGGTATATCCGCCCGGTCAAAATCACTTTCGAAGGGGTCAAGGCGCGGGAGATAGATGCAGGGGAAAAAGTAGAAAGAGCCGGGGAAAAATATTCTCCGGCTCTTTTCATTGCTGTATGGTGTCAGTATAGTATGTTTTGCATCAAATTGTAGAATGTGGCGGCCATGCGCCGCTGTATGTATTTATTCTCGCCACTTTGAGGATGCCAGCCATAGGCTACGCCATCCTGTACTTGGGGATTACCGGTGGCATAAATCAAACTGGTTTGTTCCTTGGTTACAGGATGAAGCTGTCGCTTGGAGAACCCTATGTATTTGTCGAACTCTACCAAAGGGAACCCCATTTTTCAGCGAGTTTTCGGATGGAAGCATTGTATGTGGTTCTGGCATCATGCCAATGGGTGCACAGAATGATGACGGCCGGTTTGCCAGCTGTGGTCCCGTAGTATTTCGAAGCGGTGTCGTTGCGCAGTTCATAGCAATCTGACAAGTAGCGTTTGATGAGGTAGTCGTATGCTTCAGGATAGTCGGAGTAATCGAACGGCAGTTGGTAGTCCGTGTAGTTCTCTTTCAGCTTCTTTTCGTTGTACACGTCTTTGTCGTGCACGTGCATGATGACCAACGCGTCGATGCGCTCCAATTCTTCCCGCGAATACAAGGAGCCTTCCGCCAGCTTGTTGGCGGCCACGGCCACCGACTCACCACCCACTGCACGGTTGATGGGCATAGCACCCAGTTTGCGGCAGCCCAGTTCAAACCACCCGTTGTTCGGAGAAGCAAAAGAAGCTCCCGTCAAAAGAATTGTGTATTTCTCCCCATCTGCTTTTTTTGGGAGTAGGCTCCTGCAACTACATACAGCAGGACAGCAATGGTAAAAAACAGTTTTTTTCATATAATATTTATTGTTTGATTAGGTTATTGTTCACACATGCCTTTGTGTCATTCTTGTTTGTTCTGCATGAAATCTTTTGGCAATTTCCCGAAATGGTCATAAAAGCATTTGGAAAAATAAGACGGTGTGTTGAAGCCCACCAGGAAGCATACTTCGTTAATCCGGTATTTGCCCGTTGCCAATAGTTCGGCACTCTTGTTGAGGCGAACGAGCTTGATATAATCGTTGGGTGTAAGCCCCGTAATGCTTTTTGATTTTCTTTTGAAAGTTGGTACGGCTGATGGCAAACTCGCTGGACAGGCTGTCGATGGAGAAATTCTCGTTGGACATATTATCCGAGATAAAAGCATTCAGCCGTTTGATGAACTCAGCACTTTCAGAGTTGTCTTTGTTGCGTTTGAAATACTGCAAAGGAGATTCAACAAGTTTTTTCCGTATGTTTGCACGGTTTTCAATAATGCTGCCAACTTGTGCTTTCAGTTGTTCGAGGGAGAACGGCTTTTCCATATACACATCTGCTCCTTTCTTCAATCCGTCAATTTTGGTTGCCGTGTCTGTTTTAGCCGACAGCAATATGATGGGCAGGTGTGAATAAGCCGGGTTAGTCTTTAATTCATTGCATAGTTCAATGCCATCGATGCCTGGCATGACAATATCGGATATGATGATATCCAACTCGTGTTCTTCAAGCATCTCCAAAGCTTTCTTCCCATCTTCAGCCTCATATACAGCATAATGGTCGGCCAAAGCTTCGTGCATGAATGCCCGCAGTTCTTCGTTGTCCTCGACCAGCAGAATGGAAACGTCTGTTTTTTGCGGGGTGGTTGATAATGTTGCTGTTTCGATGGTGTTCGTGGCTTCAGCAGGTTGCTCCGTCTCATTGGATTGCACTGCACTGCTATCGGCTAAAATGGGAAGTTGTAACGTAAAAAGACAACCTTCGCCATATACGGACGACACCGAGATGTCGCCTCGAAGTTTTTGTGCCAGTAATCTGGACAGAGACAAGCCTAGTCCGGAACCCTTATGGGGAGGTTGGCTTGTTACCTCAACTTGGTAAAAAGGTTCGAATATTTTGTCTTTCAATTCTTCCGGAATACCCATTCCATCGTCTTCCACCGACAGGAAAAGCCGGTCATCTTCCGTGCGCAGGACAACCGTAATTTTGCTTCGGGCAAATTTCACGGCTCGATAACAGGTTGCTTACGATTTTGTATAAAGCCTCCGCATCCACGTAACTCAGCAGTTTTTGTCCCGGCAGGTGCAACGACAGCGCGATGCCCTTGCTTTCTGCTTCCTGTGCATATTGGTCATATACTTTCTGCACGATTTTCGCCACGTTTTGGTAACGCAGGTTCAGTAAAAACATGTCATTTTCTATTTTCCTGAAGTCGAGCAATTGGTTGACCAAATCAAGCAGGCGGTTGGTATTCCGTTCAATGGTGAGCAAATTCTTTTTCGTCCGTTCGGTCCCGTCTTGCGACTGTATGATGCTTTCCAGTGGGGCGGTTATCAGCGAGAGGGGAGTCCTTATTTCGTGGGCAATGTTGGTGAAAAAGTTTATTTTCTGTTCATACATCTCACGCTCTTTGGCCATCTGGAATTTATACTGCTTCTCTTTGTTCTGTTTGTCCAAATGGTATAGATAGCGTTTGAACGCAATGAACACGGCGCTGGCCAGCAGGAAAGCATATAAAGACACCATGCCCCAACTCAGCCAGAAAGGAGGCTTCACCCAAATAGCGATGTGTGTATCGCCTTTGCTCCACACTCCGTCGTTGTTCGTGCCTTTTACCCGGAACACGTATTTGCCCGATGGGATGTTCATATATTGCGCCGTGCCTTCTGCGGTGTGGATCCAGTCTTTGTCGAAACCTTCGAGCATGTAGGCATATTGGTTGGTATTGGGTGAAACGAAGCTAAGTGCCGCAAAGTCGAAACCGAAGTTGGACTGGTTGCGTTTCAAAACTATTTTTTCCGTTTCACTTAATGATTGTTTCAAGGGCGATTGCTTTTCTCCCGGTATGACCGGTTTGTTTGATATTTTCATGTTGGTAATGACCACCGGCGGACGGTTTTCATTGATGACCAGGTTGTCGGGTTGGAGCATGATGAAACCGTTGCTTCCCGCCAAAATACAGGCGGTTGCCCGTCCCGCGCAAGGCACAGCACGCATTGTACTGTATTTCCTGCCCGATGTAGCCGAATATTTTTATTTTATGGTCTTCCGCCGATATTCTGGCGATGCCCCTCCTTGGTGCTGACCCACACATTGCCTGCTTCATCACATAGCATGGAATAAATGCTCCCGTTGGGCAATCCTTCGTCCATGCCGAATGTGCGGATGGCTTGTTCTTTGCGGACATCAAACAACACAATGCCTCTGTCTTTAGTGCCGATCCACAAGTGGGGACCATCCTCCGCCAGGCAGGTCAATACGTTCTCTGCGAAATTAAACGAGGCGTTCACTATGCCGGTATAGTGCTGCCAGCTGTCATTTGTTTTCCAGGCAAATAGGCCGTTGTTGTAGGTGGCAAACCACACGGTACCCCTGTCGTCTTGCAACACATCGGATACCAGCGCGTTGGACAACTTGTTCAGACGGTGTCTTTGCCCGTCCGGTTGTTGGTAAATGCAACCGCCCTCTTCCAACACGAAGACAAGCCCTCCGTTTGACAGGTTGAACAGCGACTTGCCTTCCATGGTGTTTATATCGAGGTGAGTTACCACCCGTCCCGTTTTCAGCGACAACACATCGACCCCGCGCCCGTACATGCTGGCATATAGCTGGTCGCCAACCCTCAGCAAACTTTGTACGTTGTTATGGCTCACCTCGTAAGCTTTTTCGTGGCGTTGTGTTTGCGGGTGAAACCGGTATATCACATTGTTGTTATGGGTTGAAATCAGGACGGTGCCGTTACTCTCTTCGGCAAATCCGCTCACGATGTATTTTGGGGATATGTTTTCGTGCAGGTTGCTGTAACACAAAAATTCATTGGTTGCCGGTGAGAAGTAGTTTACGCCGCTGAAGTAGGTGCCGATCCAGAAAGCCCCTTCGCGATCGCGGGCGATTGCGAAAATGGAATTGTCTGTGGCGTTGTCAGTAGCGTTGTCGCGTATTAGCCGGTAAGTTTCTTCTCTTTCTTGTTGAATACAACCAACCCTTTTCCGAACCCATAATCAGTTCGTCCGTGGAATATGGGCTTATCGACTTTACGCTGCCTGTGTTCTTCAAGTAGTGTTTTGCCTTTGCCGGTGATATGGTTGTACTTGAATAAGCCGTTTGTCGAGGTGCCTATCCACAAGGTGTTGTCCTTGTCGCAAAACACGCTGTAAATGGATTGGTTCTCTATGTTTAAATTGTCTCGGTCATGTATTGGCGTGAAAATGCCGTTTTGTGGGTCAAAGTGCACCAACCCGTTACCTGCTGTCCCGATCCATAAGTTCCCGTAATGGTCCGTTACAATGGTCCAAAGGTAATTCGACGGCAGGTTGTTTTTCCCTTTGGCCGAAGTAAAGGAAGCCTCCACCTGCAAATCTGCATTGAGGCGGAAGAGCCCTTCGCCGTGGCAGGCCACCCAGATATTGCCGTCCAAATCTTCGAGGATGTCATTAACGTTCACTTCCTTGTCCCGTTGCCCGGAGATGGGAATGTACTCAAACCGGTCGAGCATTCTGTCATAGCGGTATAAGCCGTTTCGCGTGCCTACCAGAAGGCGGTGGCGCGAGTCTTCTTTCAGTGAATGGATGAAGTTATGTCCCAGGGAAAAAGTGTCGCTGGCTTGTTTGCGGTATATTTTGAACTCTTTCCCGTCGAAGCGGTTCAACCCGTCATTTGTGCCGAACCACAGGATGCCTTCGCTGTCTTGCAATACCGTCCATACGCTATTGTGCGACAAGCCGTCTTCTTGTTGATAATTGCGGAAAAGCGAAGCCTGCCCCATGCAGATCCACAATGCGGAAAAGGCGAACAGAAGGAAGAAGCGTTTCATGACAGCACATTTTTTCTACGAAGGTACTCTTTTTTATCCGAATATTCTCTTGCTCCTGTTGTTCAAAACCGGGAAGGGAAAGTTTTTCTTTCTTTGATATTAGTTTAATAAACATCCTGTTAGGTGAGCTGTTTTGCCGGATATTCGTAGGAATATACCGGATTTTTTGCATGACGGTCATGGGGTGTTATGCGAGTTCCGGGATAAAGACGCGCGAAGGCATCCGGCAACATGCTTGCCATTCCATGCCTCTTCCCAATCCTCTTAGGAGAATTAGGTTAGTTCCGTCCGCGAGGCTTTCGCGTCAACCTCGGCAAGTAAAACATTAAAGATATTTAACCAACCTTCTCGTTGCTTCTTTTCTTTGGCATGATACTTGCAGGTCGAATGGCCTCCTTGACATGGGATGTCCGGTTGGGTGTGGATTGGCGATAATGCGTTGACTATTACCCTGTGCATGTGGAAAGTACAAGGGGTCGCACCCCTTTAGGCTAAAGGGTCGCACCCCTTTAGGCAAAAGGGTCACACCCCTTTAAGCAAAAGGGTCGCACCCCTTTAGGCAAAAGGGTCATACCCCTTTAGGCAAAAGGGTCGTACCCCTTTAGGCAAAAGGGTCGTACCCCTTTAGGCAAAAGGTTCGTACCCCTTTAAGCAAAAGGAACATGTCCGGTACTTATAAGGAAAAGGGAGGGTGGAGCGATGATAAAGACGGGTGAGTTGCCGTTGTGCGGGAATACACTTCGCTTGTTGCTTTGCATAAGCAAAGTTACAAGAAATATGTGATATTTGCAAATACGGATACCGTTATATGTTAATATTGCATAAATAAATGTGAATATCTGCGATTCGCAAAACAAGCCATTCATACTCCCTCCTCCCCCCTTCCTCGGGGTACTCCCTCTATCTTCAGGTTCATACTCCTCCGGCACTCGTGCCACCTCCCCTATCTTAGGGGAGGAAATGAAATGCTTTGCTTGCTGAGGTTTTCGCTAAAGCCTCACGGACGGAGTAACTATCTCTCTCTGTCCGCCCCCTTTGGGGGAGTAAGAGGGGCAGGGAGTACCCCTGAAGGGGGGAGGGAGTATGCCCCCAGGGAGAGTGGGCTGGGGTGAGGCAACCGAAGCACTTTGCAACATGCCGAAATTCGTTATGTGCCATTCTCCTGTAGCATAGTTTGCCAAGGTGTGTCGGGATAATTGTGGACGCGGATAGCACGCTTTATCACCGTGTGTCTTATTTATGCAAAAAAAATCAGGTGCTTGTCGGATATTTGTATTTTTCTGTTTGATATTTGTATGGGCTCGCATTTGCTCTCTATACCTTTGCGCTACACTTTTTTTTAGTTTTCATTTAAAATAATTTGTCATGAAGAAAAATGCTCTTACTCGGTTTGTGGCAACCGGAGCTTTGATGGCCGGATTGCCTTTTTGTAAGTTATGCGCAAAGCCCCAACCCGCCCGAAACAACGTTGGAAGCTCCCACTCATGCGCAGGAAGAGGTACTCGCCCTCTATAGCGACACCTACACGGTAGCTGAAGACATGCCCACCTTGGTCGGCACAGAGTTCAGTGAAGTCAAGATTGGAGACAACAACGTGTGGCATGTGAAAATCGGCTCGGGCAGCGGCTCCTGTTATCTGGAATTTACCGAACCGTTGGACCTGTCGGACTACAACACGTTTTTATTGATGTGTATGCGGTGGAACAGAACGCATTCAATTTCCGCATCCGCTTGAACGGGGCAAGCAGCCCCAACCAGTTGCAATTGCAGGTGGAATACTGGCTGGAACCGCTTGGAATTCGACTTGAACGACTTCAACCTCTTGTCTGTGGTGCCCGACCTCACCCAGGTGACAAAGCATAAACTTCGTGGGCGAAGGTGCGCGTACCATCTATATAGATAATGTATATGCGTGCAAGGCACCGTACAGCGACATGGCATTCGCTCCTGCACAGGCTGCCCCTGCTCCCACTCAGAAAGAAAGCGATGTGTTGGCCATCTTTTCGGATGTGTATGAAGATGAAATCGGCGCGAAACTGGACGCCTCCACAGTAGGTGACCCTGCCGCCATCAAACTACTGTATTATGGGGATGAAGCCGACAAGATGATATTCATAAAGAATGGCAAGACCGGCAGCGGCGGGTTGAACTTCAACTCGGCAGTCGACATTACTCCTTATGACTCCTCCATTTTGACATTTATCCCATAGGTAATTCGATACCAATGCGAGTGAAGATTGCTGGGATTTCTAACCAAGGTACATTGCTTAGCGCAGAAACAGTAGATGCTTGAATGCAATGGATGTTGCCATTGCTGATTGGCAAGCAAAACTCAAAGACACGGACAATCTTGATTTGATTAATGTGCAAACCGGGGGATTTTTGGTTATTCCAGGCGACAGGTTATGAACGTACGTTCTTCCTTGATAACGTGTTCTTCTACAAAACCCGCACGGAAACCGGTCCCGGTACGGGCATAGCCTCTTTCCGCCCAAGACCAGGTGACGGTAAGCACGCAGGGCAACACCGTGATGCTGTCATCGGATGTGGCCATGGAAAGCATTCAGGTGTACAGCCTGTCGGGCCAGCACGTGATGACCCTGCAAGGTGCCGGGCAGTCGGCCATCGTCAGCCTCGAAGCCGAGCAAGCCGGTATTTATCTGTTCAACGTTGCATTGGCCAACGGAGAAACCGTGGTAAAGAAAATCCTCAACATGTAAACAAACCCTATAAGAAAGAACAAAAACATGAGAAAACTAACCAAAATTTGGGCAGCTTTGTTCCTGTTTGCGGGGCTGGGCGGCGTACGTGCCGAAGTGGCTAACCCGCCCACGGAGTTTTCCCGAAGCTCCTGCCGAGTCTGCGGACGAGGTGCTGGCCTTGCACAGCAGCCATTACGGCGTGACCGATGGCATAAAGGACATACTCGACAGCTCCGCTGCCAAGGTAGGCAGCGTGAAGGACGTGGAAGGCAGGCAGATGATTAGCATTGAAAACGCCTTGAACAGCTGGGTGCACATCAATTTCAACAAAACAATCGATATCAGCACTTATGGCACCCTGCATATGGATGTTTACGTGGTGAAGGGAGCGTTCGACTGCAAGATGCAGTTTGCTTCCAACACAGCCAACGTGTTCCTCTCGTCCGAGAAACTGGCGGAAGGATGGAACCGCGTGGTGCTCAACCTGGCCGACTTCACCAATGCGGTGAACCCCGCCGACCTCACGCAGGTCAAGGAAATAGCCCTTATCAACAACGGCGGTTATGCCCGCACCATTTATGTGGACAATATCTACGTGTCGGGCAAGACGGGTGACACCCGCTTGACCCGGAAATGCCTGCCGAGATGGCACCTGCCCCCACGCACGATGCCGCCAAGGTAAAGTCCATCTTCAGCGACACCTACACAAGCTACGCCGAAGTAACCCAGCTGACGGGCACAGGTACGATGAAAATCTTCAACGTGTCGGCCCAGCAGAAAATCATGAAGATAGAAGGCGGGCTGAACCATTGGGCCAACCTGAACTTCAATCCTTCGGACTTCAGCGACCGCAGCCATCTGCACCTCGACATCTACATAGTGCGCGAGACGGGCACCACGACCTTGAAATTCCGCTTTGACGAAACGTCGGGCGGTAACGAGGTGAAATTGCCGCTCGAACCGGGCTGGAACTACTTGGATATCCCGCTAGCTGACTTCAATGCCAACTTGGTTGCCGCTACGCAATTCCGCATCATCAATAACAGCGGTTCGGCCATCAACGTGTTTATCGACAACTTGTACACGTATGGCGATGACAACACAAGTGTGAACCCCGATGACCCGACGGCTCCGGCAACGTCCGCTCCCGCCCCGGAACATCCGGAGGAAGATGTGGTGTCGCTTTTCAGCGATGCGTATGAAACCACGTTGAGCCTGTCGCAAACCCACCCGGGCGAACCTTCCAGCCAGATGGAGGTGATTGACCTAAGCGAGGGTGACCAGGCCATCCGATTCACCGGCATGAACTGGACGCTTGTGGGCATCAACCCGGCGGCCAACCTCGAAGGTATGGAATGGCTTCACTTCGATGTATATGCCATCAACACGCCGAAGTTGAACATCGGCATGGGCGATGTGAACGGCAATGAAGGTACGGCTGCGACACAATACCTGCAAATGGGCTGGAACTCGATAGACTTGCCCATGAACGTGTTCACGCAGGCTAACGGCAGCAAGCCGGGTGTGCAGGATCTCACCCAGGTAAACCTGCTCCGCTTGTGGAGCGCATCGGGCTTTGCCATCAGCAAACTCTATTTCGACAACATCTACGCTTACAAAAGGGCAACCCCGGCGGCGAGGTCATCACGTATGAAATCGACCAGGCTCCGGAACCTATCATGCCGCACACCACTTCGTCGCGCCTCACCAAGTATGTGGTGAAGTCGCTGTACGGGGAAAAATACACGGCCTTGACCGAGCTGACCGAAAACGCGGTGAGCGAAGGAACGACGCTCAGCTTCCCGAACATCGAGCAGGGCGACGGGGTGATTAAAATGACTGCGTTGGGCGAAGTATCGCTCCAGACGGCTGCCTCCATCGACTTGAGCGACACGGAATATATCCACTTCAACGTGTATCGTAAAGGCACGGAAGGTACGTGGAAATCGGCTTCCGCTCCGAAGGCATGGCGGAAGATGCATTCGTCACCACGCAGCCGGAACTGAAAAGCGATGAGTGGTGCTATGTGAACATCCCGGTGAGCGAACTCACCGCCGGGGGCGTGGATGCGGCCAAGCTGACGCACGTCAGCTTCCGGGGGCAGGGTGACCTGTATGTGGACAACATTTACGCCACGAGCGGAGAATACTACCTCGGCTGGGCGAAGAAGGCAAAGTAAGCATCGACTGGGTCGAAGCATCGAAAGACGATGAACTGCCCGACCGTAATTCGGCTCTGATAGGGCTGAACCTGGCCAGTGCCTGCGGCGGCTCTGTACACGGCAAGGTAAACACGAACTACTTCTATCCCACCCGCCAAGATTTGTACTACTTCAAGTCGCAGGGGGCACGCCTCTTCCGCTTCCCCTTCCGTTGGGAGCGTGTGCAGCACGAACTGAACGGCGAGCTTGACCTGGCACAGGACGTGGACAGCATGAAGCAGACCATTGCCGAAGCCGAACGCCTCGGCATGTGGGTAATGCCGGACATGCACAATTACTGCCGCTACACCGAACGACAGCCGATGGCACACAACACCTTTTCGGCGAATCGGACGTGCTGACCAAAGAGGCTTTTGCCGATGTGTGGCGCAAACTGGCCAATGAGTTCAAAGGACTTCAGCAACATCTGGGGTTACGACATCATGAACGACACCCTACGGCATGGATTACGCCTATTGGAAAGAGTATGCGCAAGCGGCCATCAACGCCATCCGCGAAGTGGATACCGAGACGCCGATTGTCATTGAAGGATGCCAATATGCTTCGGCCTCCAACTGGCCCACGCTGAGCGATCACTTGAAAGACCTGGCCGACCCCTCGGACAAGCTCGTGTTCTCGGCGCATTGCTACTTCGACAACCAGTCATCCGGCCTGTATGATGGCACGTATGATGAGGAGGTGACCAATGCCCAAGTGCATATCAACCGCTTGAGCAAATGGGTAAACTGGCTGAAGGAAAACAACAAGCAAGGCATCCTCGGCGAGTTCGGCGTGCCGCGTGATGATGCCCGTTGGCTGATGATGCTCGATGAGGTATGCGCCTATTTGAAAGAAAACGGCGTATCGGGCACCTACTGGGTGGGTGGCAACGGCTATGCCAACGATGAAGTGAGCATCCAGCCGGTGGAAGACTACACCGTGGAACGTGCCCAGATACGTGTGTTGCGTAACTACTTCTCGGAAAATGGCGGCGAAAGCGGCATTGAAGCGGTAACGGGCGACCAAGCGGCAAGCCTGCACTTGTACCCCAACCCGGTCACCACGCAAGTGAGCATCGATGCGCCCGTGGCCATGCAGACGGTGCGCGTGTTCACGGCAACCGGCAGCGAAGTGAAGGCCGTGGCAGTGGACGGCACACACGCCGACCTCGATCTGAGCGACCTGGACGGAGGCCTGTACTTCATTTCGGCAGAAACACTCGACGGGAAACTCTCAATAGGTAAAATCATAAAGCAGTAAAGAGTAAGAAAGCACGATGGCAATGAGAGTGTGTCGAAACAGGAAAGAACACGGAATACACGGAATGAACGGATAATCATGGATAGGAACATGGTTGATAGTCAACGGTATTCAAGATAAGAATATCCGTGTAAACCTGTATAATCAGCATCATCTGTGTTCCATTTCGACACATTCTCATCCCCCGTGCGAAAACGAAGCCCAATGAAAAAGAAAACATTTTACATCATCGTGTGCCTGCTGCCGGTGTTTGCATCGTGCGGCAAAACCACGCAGGAACAGCCGCAGAAGGCGGCTGCCGCCCCCTTGTCGGCCTTGAAAGTATCGGGCAATGTGTTCACCAATGCCGAAGGTGACACGGTGCGGCTGACGGGCGTGAGCTTCTCTGACCCCGACAAGCTGGAACGCGAGGGACAATGGAGCCTGCGCTACTTCGAGGAAGCCCGCAACTGGGGCTGCAACGTGGTGCGCCTGCCCATACACACCTACACCTGGCGTTATCGGGGCAAGGAAGACTACCTGCGCCTGCTCGACCAGGGCGTGGAATGGGCGGCACAAACGGGCATGTACGTCATTCTGGATTGGCATGCTATCGGTAACTTACCGGGTGATGCCTGGCCGGGGTTCAACTACATGACCAATTGGAAAGAAACAGTAGCCACTTGGAAAACGTTGGCCGAACACTTCAAAGGCAATCCCACGGTGGCCTGCTACGAGCTGTTCAACGAGCCGACCGACTGCGGCGCACCGCTGAGCTGGGCGGCGTGGCGGCCCTTGATGGAACAGCTCATCGACAGCACCAACACGGTGGACAATGGCAAAATCTATTTGGTAGCGGGCATGAACTGGGCCTACGAATTGGACAGCGTGCTGGTTGACCCTGTGAAACGTCCCAATGTGGCCTACGTGACCCATCCCTTACCCGCAAAAGCGTGAGCAGCCGTGGGAACCGAAGTGGGAAGCCGATTTCGGTCACGTGGCTGATGTTTATCCGGTCGTAGCGACTGAATTTGGCTTTGTCATCAAGGGTGAGCGTGGCGAGCATAATCCTGTGGTAGGGGATGAAACCTATGGAAAAACCATTATGGATTATTTTGCCCGTAAAGGTATTTCGTATACCGTATGGTGTTTCGACCCCAGCTGGTCGCCCGCCCTGCTGGACGATTTCGACTTCACCCCGCAGCCCCGTCAAGGCGTGTTCTTCAAGAATGTCTTGCAGCAGGAAGCTAAGGGGAAGTAGTTAAGAGTTAGTAGTTAATAGTAGTTAGTAGCTAAGAGTTAATAATTAATAGATAGTGAGCAAGCCAAGGCCAACGGCCTTGTGGCATTCAGCGTGGGGCAACGCCCTACGCTTGGAGTGAACAACGGACGGGGCAATGCCCTACGACAAGAGCACAAGCCTACCCGCTCCTCGCTACCCAGAAAGAAAACCCAAGTTTAACCAAATAAAAACAAAAGTTATGAAGAAGCAATTCCTCAGTCTTGCAACCGCCCTGTTGGTTGCAGCCTCCGCTTCCGCACAGGTGGAAGCCGACCTCACCATCAAGCATGGTAGTAACATTACGGTGAACATCGACGGCAACGCCGATGAAGCCGTGTGGGCATTGATTGACCCGTGCCCGTAGAAAAACACTTCCTCCAAGACCCCGAAGCCAGTGTGACGGCCTTTTTCAAGATGTTCTACACCGATGAAAACCTCTATCTGCTGGTGGACGTGACCGATGACGTGCACTACCCGCTGTGGAAGAACCCGGATGACGTGAAACAAAACTACATCTACGACAAAGTGGAAGTGTACTTTGACGTAAACGACAACCTGAAAGACGGCGGCAGCCCCGCCCACAACGGTGCCAACAATCCGCCCATTAACCCGGGACACGCCCAGCTGACTTTCGACTTCGATGACGAAGCCCAATACGGAGCCGGTCCCATAATCCCGTCGGATGTTGTGTACAACTTCTTGAGCGACCAGGTTTATGTGGCTTACAACTACAAGACGGGTGACCAGAACAGCTACACCATCGAGTATGAGTTCCCGTTGGAGGCTTTCATCAACGACCGTGATGAGGCATTGAGCATGGAAGCCTTCAAGGCTCTGCCGCAGGGTATGGGTTTCGACCTCACCGTAGTAGACAACGACAATGACGAACAAGGCCGCAAGCGCACGGTATGGATGTCCGGACGATCCGAAGCCTACCAGAAAATGGACGATTGCGGCGTGGTGGTATTCGGCGATGAAGAACTGCCCGCTGGGAGCGGCATTGGCACGTTGAATGCGGATGTGATCACATGCTATCCCAATCCGGTAACGGAAACCTTGATGGTAAACGGTGACTTTGATGGGATAACGTTGACCAACTTGGCAGGCCAGCAAGTAAAACAGGTGGCTGGTACGCAAGTGGATGTGGCCGACCTTTCTGCCGGTTTGTACATTGTGCAAGCCTATAAGGACGGCGTGTGCAAAGGCGTAGCCAAAATAACCAAAGAATAAGCATCGTTAAAATCAATGCAAGTGTGCCAAAAGCCGGATATGGAAGAAGCATGCATTCGACCTTTGGCACACTTTATTTTTATTCCTTTGAATTAACACAGTTTTTTATGCGAAAGGAAACCAGATTTTATTTGCGAGTTTTGCCCTTGGCACTGTTATTAGGTGTTAGCCCTACGATGTGGGCAAAATCGCAGCAAGACCAGACCTTAGCGACCCAGCAGGCAGAAATGACTTTGACAGGTGTGGTCATGGATCAAAACAATGAGCCGATAATCGGTGCCACGATCATGGTTGTAGGTACTACAAACGGTACTACTACCGATATTGACGGGCGATATTCATTGCGTGGGGTGCCTGCAAACGGTACCATCGAAGTGCAATATTTGGGCATGAAACCCAAACGATCGAATTGAACGGAAAAAATGTGGTGAACGTATTCATGGAGGATGAGACTATTGGCATAGAGGAAGTCGTGGTGGTAGGTTATGGTACTCAAAAGAAAGTAAACCTGACGGGTGCCGTCTCCAATGTGAAGATAGACGAGCAACTCAACAGCCGTTCGTTGGCCAACGTGTCATTGGCGTTGCAAGGTAAGATACCCGGTTTGTCTATCAGTCAAGGCAGTGGTATGGCTGGTGATAAAGGCATGGAAATACTCGTGCGCGGGATGGGCACGGTGAACAACTCCGCCCCGCTCATCGTGGTGGACGGTATGCCCGACGTGAGCCTTGACCGCCTTCAATATGGAGGACATTGAGAGTATTTCCGTGATTCAAGGACGCCTCCTCGGCGGCGGTCTATGGGTCGCGTGCCGCCAATGGGGTTATCCTCATTACCACCAAGAGCGGCCAAGGCTCGAAGCCCAAGATCAATGCATCGGCTTCTTACACCTTCGGCGTACCCACCCACGCCTGGAGCTTCATGACGGACTACGCGCGGTCCATGACGCTGCACCAGCGCAACAAGGCCATCAACACCTTGCCCGAAAACTTCCAATACAAGAACGGCACCATCGACGAATGGCTCGCCTTGTCCAACATCAACCCTTTCCTCTACCCCAGCACCGACTGGTACGACGTGGTGTTGCGCAACTCGGCTATACAAAAGTATAATGTGTCGGCATCGGGCGGAAACGATATGTCTAACTTCTATGTATCGGTCGGTGTCATGGACGAAGATGGGATGGTCATGAATAATGATTACACCCAGTACAACGCCCGCATAAACTACGAGGCCAAACTCACCAATAATTTCACGGTGGGTGCCCGCTTCTCGGGCAACTGGTCGAAGATGCAGTATGGTTCCGACGGTCAGTACTCCTCTATTATTGATGCCCGGCAAATGCGCTATGCTATAGCGGGTATTACACCCTACGACCCCGCCACGGGGCGCTACGGCGGCACAATGGCCTACGGCGAGAATCTTCAGGCATTCAACCCTTACTCCATGTACATGAACGATCTGAACCACAAGGAACGCCAGGAGGCCAACGGCAGCGTTTACATCGACTGGAAGATAGTCAAAGGCCTCACGGCGCACGTGGACTACACGCTGAACTACTACAACGACTTCGTGTGGGACTCGGATATCCCGACCGACGGCTACAACTTCCAAACGGGGCTGGTGACCCGTCCCTACGTGTCGAGCGATGCCGGGGTGACCAATAACACGATGATTGGCTACAAGACGCAGTTCAGCGGGCGGCTCACCTACGACTTCACCATCGCGCAGCGGCACAAGTTCACCGTCATGGCCGCCTACAGCCAGGAGTATTGGCACGACCGCCTGCAATACACCACCAGCGGCGACAAGATACACTCCTCGCTCACCGACCTCGACGGCACGATGAAGAACCCCGACCTCATCAGCATCGACGGCCTCACCACCACCGAAGGGCTGGCATCTTTCATCGGGCGCATCAACTACTCGGCGTTCGACCGCTACCTGCTCGAACTCACCATGCGTACCGACGGCTCGTCCAAGTTCCTGGGACAATACCGTTACAGCTTCTTCCCCTCGGCCTCGGCGGGATGGATATTCTCCGAAGAAAGCTGGGTAAGGCCTTGGGCGGGTTCGTGGCTATCGCACGGCAAGCTCCGCGCCTCCTACGGCACGCTGGGTAACAACAGCGGCGTGGGCGAGTACGAGCAGCAGCAACTGCTCACCTTTGCCCCTCCATCATCAACGGGCAGCTGTCCAAGGGGCTGGTGTACGAAAAGATGGTGAACAGCAACCTGACATGGGAAGAGACCAGCGTGTTCAACGTGGGGCTCGACCTGGGCTTCCTCAACAACCGCCTCACCGCCGAGCTTGACTATTACGACCGCCTCACCACGGGCATGAACCGCCCGTTCGACATGTCCATCCACCTCACCGGAGCTTACGACACGCCGCGCACCAACGTGGGCGACCTGCGCAACCGGGGCGTGGAAGCCAACGTGACGTGGCGCGACACGCACGGCGACTTCAGCTATACCATCAATGCCAACGTGTCGTACAACCAGACGAGGCTCGAAAAGTGGAACCAATACCTGGGACGCAACATGGCCGACGAGAACTCCACGGCCAACCTGCTGTTCCTCGACATGCCTTATTCCTATCTGTACGCCTACCAGTCGCTCGGCATCGCCCAGACGTGGAGCGAGATATACAAGACCACGCCCCAAGGTGCCCAGCCGGGCGACGTGCTGTACCAGGACTTGAACGGCGACGGGTTGATTAGCGATGAGGACATGAAGGCTTATCCGCGCGTGCAGACCGACCGCCCCACCACGAATTTCGCCTTGAACAGCACGTTCCAATGGCGCGGCTTCGACTTGGCGTTGATGTTCCAGGGCGCGGCAGGCCGCTGGGCCTTCTACCGCACGGTGAACAACCAGTCCACCCTCGACGGCGAAGGCCGCCAAGCCATCACGGAACAGCAGTGGAACAACACCTGGTCGGTTGAAAACCGCGACGGCGGACTGCCCCGCATCGGCAGTGCGGCGAGCAACAAGAACTCCACGTTCTACCTCGAAAACCTCGCCTACCTCCGCCTGAAGAACCTCCAGATAGGTTACAACCTGCCCGATGCCTGGTTGAAGAAAATCAAGATGGGCCAGATACGCTTGTATTTCTCCACCGACAACCTGTTTACCATTACGGGCTTCTCCGGCCTCGACCCGGAAAAGCGGGACATCAACGACGGGTATCCGCTGATGCGTTCATTCTCATTTGGTATCAATTTAGAAATATAAGGAGACATATATAATGAAGAATATCATTTCAACAATAGGATGCGTGGCCCTGCTGGCCTCCGCCGTGGCACTGACGGGTTGCGACAGCCTGCTGGACCAGACCTCCTCGTCGGAAGTGCCCGCCTCCGAGTTCTGGAAGACGGAAGAAGATGCCACGTATGCCTTGATGGGTGCTTACCAGCACGTACGCGGGCTGTTCGACCGCGACTATTATTTCGACGGGCACGGCGAACTGTTGCGTGTGCGTTCGCAAGGCGTATTGAGCACCAGCCCCGGCAACATCGTACGGGGCGGAGCCTACAGCAACGGCAACTATTACCCCGACCCCATGTGGGGCTACGGCAAGACGTTCGATGCCTACTACGAAATGGCCTACGGGGGGTGTGAACCGCACGAATTATGTGATAGAAAACGTGCCAAAAGATGATACCCAATGCCGCTACCGAGGAGTCGAGGAAGAACCTTGAAGCTATCGTAGGTGAAGCCCGTTTGCTGCGTGGTATGGTTTATTTCCGGCTCATTACCATGTGGGGCGATGTGCCTTACTTCGACAAGGTGGTCAACGACAATTCGGAAGTGCAATACATCAGCCGTACGCCGATAGCGCAGGTCAAGGACTCCATACTGGCCGACTTCACGTATGCCTTCAACACGTTGCCCGACAAGGCTTCGGAAGAAGGGAGGGCGGCTAAACCTGCTGCTTTGGCTTTCCGAGGCAAAATGAAACTGTATTGGGCATCGTGGAAGAAGAATGGCTGGCCCGAGTTGGAGGGCTTCCAAGCCAATGAAACCGAAGCCCGCGAATACTTCGCCTCGGCGGCGGAAGACTTCGCCCACGTGATAGACGACTATGGGCTTGACCTGTTCCGGGGCGGTGCGCCGGGCGAATGCGGCGAACCGGGCGACGGCACCATCTTGCCCAACTATTACTACATGTTCATCCCCTCCACGGGCAATCCCGGCGGAGCCGAGGGCGAATTCGTGTTCTACTTCACCCACGGCGGACCGGGTACCAGCCAAGGCGAGTCGCTGATGCGCGACTTTGGCGGACGCACCGTAGGCAATTCGCAGAACTGGGTATATCCGGAATACGTGCTGGCCGACCGTTACCAATCCACCATCACGGGCGACTATTGCGAACCGCTCGTGCAGATGAACCCCAGCACCAACCCCGATGCGCGTACTACGGAAAACTCGGCGGTCAACCCGCAGAGCTACGCCAACCGCGACTACCGCATGAAGGCCACCATCCTGTGGGATTATGAGAAAATCATGGGCATCTCGTCCGAAGGCACGGAAAGCGGCATGGCTGTTTACATTTACAAGAAGAACGGCAGCACCGAAGTAGTCGATGGCGTGGAATACCCCACGTACCGGGTGGACGGCGAGCCGATAGGCGGCTACGTGTTCCGCAAATTCTTGCGCAACTACGGAGGGGCAAAACGCGATGAAGGCGACATGTACTGGCCAGTCATCCGCTTGGCCGATGTGTTCCTGATGTATGCCGAAGCCGACAATGAAGTGAACGGCCCGCAACCCAAGGCCATCGAGCTGGTCAACCGCGTACGCTATCGTGCCGGGTTGCCTGCCTTGGCCGGTGACAAGACAGCCAGCCGCGATGCCTTCTTTGCCGCCATCGAGCAGGAACGCGCCGTCGAACTGGTAGGCGAAGGCCAACGCTCATTCGACCTGCGCCGCTGGCGCACGATAGAAAAAGCGTTTGGCGTGACTGGACCGGGTTATGCAGGCTATTATTGCACGGACACCTACGGCGGGCGCAAGCAGCAGTGGTACGTGAACCCCACTGCCCGCGACATCCAGCGTGCTTACATCTTTGCCATACCTCAATCGGAACGTGATCGTAACCCGAATATGTCGCAAAATACACCGTGGTTATAATGAAAACGATAATAATTGAACAGATAAAAATGAAATCAATAATAAAGAAAATATTTTTGCTCTTGCCGCTCGTGCTGGCGTGGGCTGCTTGCAACGATTATCCCATCGATGAAGATGGTTTGCTTATCGATACCTCCCCATCTGCACTGGTTCTGCCAACCTCCATCTTTGATATGATCGAAGAGGCAAATGATTACTACGGTTTTTCCACCGCTCACCGGAATCTACCTGAAAATTTCCCGTAAGGTACTGATCACACTGTATGACCGTATTCATGGTTCCTCTACTTCGTGGACTCTTTATGCAGAACAAATCCCAGGATCTGAAAATGGATCCTGATATCTTCCTGTTTCTGTGCCGAATCGAAGATACCGTCAAGTTATCCCCCTGATCTTCCAGATCCTGGATCCTGAGCTTGCCATCGATGGGACTCCTGCCTTGCCGCCCCTCAACACCTGAAAAGTATGCTCAGCATTCCCCTCCTCAGCGTCATTGCCGGTATCGTCATGGGCGAATTCTCCGTCGAATCCGGCTGGTTCAACAGCGAAACCATGCTCTATATGGCATTCGTCTCCATCGCCAACTACACCCAGCCCAACTTTGAACTAGGGCTACGCATTAAAAATTCATGCGCCTCCTGCTCCTCATCCTCACCGCCATCTTCAACCTCCCGGCTTTGTTATCGGATGTCTCATCGTCGTCCTCTGCATCACCTTCAACAAAACCCTCTCCGGCCGTAGTTACCTGAACGTAAATTAAAGCAATCCCTGTAGCCTGCAACAAGGCTACACACGGTTATCAGTCACCTTCCACCACTAAAATCTCCCTCAAGGTTAATACAGTAAATCCGGCGACTGAGATCAAAAATAGTGTTCAATTCACTTATTGTGCAATGGAGATGAAACTCAAAAATTGTGGAAGCCTTTGCTGACACAATTTTTCGCCCCTCAGAGGTTCATCGTAATGCCTTTGCAACAATGGAATTTGAACACTATTTGATCCCGGTCATAACACAACCTATATTTTAACGCCTCTTTTTTACAACCCTACTTCGTCGTACTTCCAAATCCCCGTTTCTGACTGCTGTCGCATCGTCATCCACAGTAATTCCATACTCAACAAAAATCCCCTGCATAAAGCCTGTTCTTTTTCCAAGCTCTACCGTTTTTATTCTCATTGGTATCATTCGTCAGTTTCGCAAAAAATATGACCTTCATTATCAGAATAGAAATAATCACTGTCAATAATTCCTACCGTATTATTCAGCTGCAGACGGAATTTGAATCAAGTCCCGCTTCTCGGTAGCATTTGAGTACCCAGTTTTCTTCCATTTCCACACGGATCCCTGTCGGGATCTTGATCGTCTTTCCCGGCTCGATCACAAAATCATCCGGTGCATAGAAATCATATCCGGCACTTCCTGCCGTTGCACGCTTCGGCAGTTTGATTTCTTCATATAAAGCCTTGATCTGATCCTCTGTATACTGCTCACCAAGGCATCCTTCCATCCTTCCATAAACTGTTCAGACTTACTTTGTGAAATTTGTAATTCTCTTCATGTAATACAATTTCTCCTTTCCCTAATGTCTCCGGTACGTTAATGACCATCTGGTTCGCGCTGCCCTTCCAGTGCAGATCCAGTTCTTTCTTATCAACCTCAATTCTCCGTCCACCAGAACGTCCAGATAATTTACAATATCCATATTCTTGATATCTTTCCATTCATAACCGGTGTAAAGCCAGATCGTCTTTGACGGAAATTTTTCTTTAATCTCTTTGCCAGCATCATGACCTCATAGGCATTTGCCGAATGCAGCGGGTCGCCTCCACTGAATGTGATCCCACTGATATAATCCTTCTCCAGCTCTTCAAAAATCTCTGCCTTCGCCTTTTCATCGAAGAAAAAAGCCCACCATTCGGATCCCAGGTCACCGGATTGTGACATTCCTTTACAACAATGGTCACATCCTGCAACCCAGAGGACAACCCGCAGGCCATCCCCGTTGAGCATATCATCTTTTGTTATATTATGGTAACGCATTTACATACTTTTTCCTTTCTGCAATTTCTGCCATCTTGGCATCATTGAGTCTGGTATCTCCCTTAACTCTCGAATAAGACAGATATCCGTTCATACGGTCAATCTTCGTCAGATTCTTGCTTCCACATACCGGACACACATCCATAGACAGCTCTTCATGACCACAGTCATCACAGTAGGCAAGTGACAGATTAACGCCCTCATAAAATCCCATATCCATTGCACGGCGTACCAGTGATTTGATAGCCTCTTTGTTATAATCGATCGGGTATTTTACATACTGGATCTTTCCACCGTTACACAGATCCCAGAAACGGTCTTCCTTATCCTGCTTTTCAATGGGAGTGATATCCTCTGTTACATGGCAGTGGAAACTGTTGCTCACATACGCCCTGTCCGATACATTTTCCACGATTCCATATTTTTTACGGAACTGCTGTACCTGCACACCGCACAGATTCTCAGCCGGTGTTCCGTAAATCGCATACAGATAGCCGTCCTCTTTTTTAAATTCATTGACCTTCATGTTGATATATTCCATGGTCTTGATGGCAAATGCTCCATCCTCTACCAAAGACTTTTTTATTGTAAAGCTGCTGGAATTCATTGAGCGCCGTAATTCCAAAGGAAGCGGTTGCCGATTTCAGCACCGGTTTGATCTTGTCATGGATCTTCAGATGTCCGCCATAGAAACCACCCTCACAGTAGGCAAGCGGATTCGTAGAAGCACGCAGCTCTCCGAGGTATTCGTAAGTACGGATATGACTTCCGGATCAGTTCAGGTAGTAATCCAGTACCTCAAAGAAAATCGGTTCTCCTGTCTGGATTTGGCAAGGATCATCGGAAGATGGAGACTGACCGCACCGATGTTGAACCTTCCGACAAAATACCGGTTCGTCCCCTTTCATCCACCGGATTCATACCGCCTCTTTCATACCATGGAGACAGGAACGCACGGCAGCCCATCGGACTGATGACCTTTCCGTAGCGCTTGTAAATACTCGGCACATAGCCTTTTCCGGTAAAGGCTGAGCCAGTCCGGATACATAGTTTTTCTTGAGCACTCGATTCCGGCTTCAAAAGATCTTCTCCAGGCTTTCCAGGTCCATGTAAATTTTTCATCATAAAGGAACACGATTTTCGGGAAAAGTACCGGTTTTTATGTCCCGGCTTTCCCTGTCCTCCTGCTCTTACTTCCAGCATTGTCTTTGTGACAAGCTTTCCGTATTTGCTGATATTGGTTCCGCTGGTCATGGTAATAAATGGATAGTCTCCGCGGCTGGAGGAAACAGAGTTAAACTTGTACTCCCATCCCTGGAATCCCTTTGCTCCAAATTTTTTCCAGATCCTTCCAGGCAACCTCCTGCTGCTACTTCTTCCGAAAGTCCGAGGCTTCTGTATTTGTTCAGATGATTTTCATGGGAATTTTTTTCGCATAAGGCTCCAGGATCTCATCCACGTTCGGCACCGTAAAACCGCCATACTGCTGGCTTGCGGCACTCAGTACGATATCTCCGATCACATCAAATGCCGTATCCAGTGTCTTTGGCTCATTGTACCAGAGATTTCCCATCTCAAATCCACCGGTCAGTACGCTTTTTCACATCAAAGAGACAGCAGTTCATCGTATCTCTTCGGGCTGACATATCATGGATATAAATATATCCGTCCCGGATTGCCTGTAATTCTTCCACCGTCAGAAAAATTTCTTATATAATTCTTTTGTTCAGCTCATTGAAGATCAGGCTTCGCTTGGTCGACACCAGTGCACTGTCTGTATTACTGTTCTCTTTGT
>VOFD01001019.1_pt1 | contig 29367 bp, 34 predicted proteins | sample 5384101 | NCBI WGS metagenome assembly VOFD01 (sample SAMN12384723, study PRJNA508395) | human gut metagenome | isolation source: healthy gut C | host: Homo sapiens
ACCCGCGAATAAATAACCTAACCCTAACCTATGAATCCTTACTTACTGTTCGTTTGCAGCATTAGTATGTTTATTTCGGAATGTCTCTTTCAAATACGTATCGAGGTAACACAGTTCGCAATCGTCCCTGATGATGTAGTCCATCAGCATCTGTTCGTCGTCCGCACCGTCGGGACAATCGATTCCGCAAGCATAGTCTATCTGTTCCATAGGCTTATTTCCGTTTTACCGTTTCCGATTTTCCAATAAAACGGTGCCTGTCGGATTATATTGTGCGCCTCAGGTTAATATCAGTTGGTTTTCCTTTATCATCTTCCGGAGGTTGATGAGGGCGTACCGCATCCTGCCGAGAGCCGTGTTGATGCTTACGTTGGTCTGCTCTGCTATCTCCTTGAAACTGAGGTCGCCGAAATAACGCATCATAACGACTTCCTTCTGTTCTTCGGGCAGATTGTCCACGAGTTTTCGCAGGTCGTTTTCTATCTGTTCGCTCACCATGCGGTCTTCCACGGTCGTGTCGGCGAAACGCTTCGTATTGAGAATGTCGTATCCCGCGTCCGATTCGGACAGGTTGTTCTGCTGTTTCGCCTGCCGGAAATGGTCGATGACCTGGTTGTGCGCGATGCGCAACACCCACGACAGGAATTTGCCGTTGTCCGTATAACGTCCGTCGTCGATAAACCGCACGACTTTGATGAATGTCTCCTGATATATGTCGTCTGCGACTTCATTGTTCTTCACCATCATGCGAATGTAGTCCAACACACGTTTGGAATGACGTTCGATGAGTATGGAAATCGCATCCTTATCGCCCGAAAGATAGGCACTGAGCAACTGCTGGTCACTAAGCGCTGATACCTTCTTGTTCATTGTCTTCTCCTTTTTAAATTGGTGGAGTAGATTTATTCGATAGGCGATACGTTTTTAAGAGTTAGAAATAAATTTTGCGCGCACAAGATACGCTATTTTCCTTGAAATTCCAAAGGGAATCCGCAGGATTCGTTTCTCCATGCTTCTGCATGATGATTATCATCAAACGGGATGCCAGTATGCGGCACATGACACCGAACGGCAGCCGAGCCGTTGCCGTTATTCTCCGGAAAGGAGTATTTTTTATGTAATAGATTGAAAATCAGTAAAATCGTGCGGTGGATGTGTGGGTGTCAAAAAAACAGATAGCCTGACAAAATCCTGACAAGTTTTTGTCAGTTCACTTCCTTTCTTGACATGATACCGTTAAAACCGACGACGGGAAACCGTAACAGTCTCCGCCGCTTGCGGTCGTTTTTTGTGCCGGAGGCATCCGGATGTCCGATTGGTATCCCCTCTCGGAAGGGCCGGTTATTTTACTGCCGCATAGTAGCAGCGTTTCGGCGACTCCACTTTGCCCTCCTTGACGAGCCTTTTTGATGATTTTCTCCACCTCTTTCTTTTTCGATGCCGGTGGCTTCGGCTACCTCCCCGTCTTCATCGGCTGGGTCAGGAGATTCAAAATCTTCTCTTCCATGGCGTTTGGTCTTTGTCGGTTATGTCCATTGCAGCATAGACCGGAAAGGCATCCGGTATGTGTCGGATACTCTTCCTCCCCGGGAGTTCCGCCCGTTCGTAGAGCGGACCGGCGGGGTGCCGAGCCTGTGCTGCCCGTTCGGACCCGGTCTCTGTCTGCGGCAAAATAGCGATACATAAACCGTGCTAAACGTACCTGCGGGCGGGAAGAATTCGGCCCTGCCGCCTTCATCTTCGGAAGACCTGCTGCTCCGGAGAATGAGACGGCCCGCCGAGACTCGGCGGGCCGTCTGTCTGCGGTGTACCGCAATCGCTATTTTACTGTGTTAACTACTTGCTCGAATGCCTTCGGGTGGTTCATGGCGAGGTCGGCCAAAACCTTGCGGTCGAGGCGGATATCCTTAGCCTTGAGCTTACCCATCAGTTCCGAATAGGTCATGCCGTTGCTGCGGGCTGCAGCGTTGATACGCTGTATCCACAGGCTGCGGAATTTCCTTTTCTTGTCCTTACGACCTACGTACGCATAGGTCAAACCCTTTTCGACCGTATTTTTCGCTACGGTCCATACGTTTCCCCTTGAACCAAAGTTACCTTTGGCAAGTTTCAAAACTTTTTTTCTTCTGGCTCTGGATGCAACTGCATTTACTGACCTTGGCATAATTGTAAAGTTTTACGAACGGCCAGCGGTGTGTTTTCCTCACACGCTTGGGGGCTGGCACACTCTTGGTTTTACATTTTCCGGCGCCGGCGGGGCTGCTTTTCCGGCAGCTCTTGCGACCGTGCGGCAACCGTCCTTTCGCAAAAGGCGATGCTATTTTACGAGAAGGCTTTTTACTTTTGCCTCATCGGCAGGAGCGACGAGTGCGGAATAATCCAGATTGCGTTTCTGCTTCGTCGTCTTTTTGGTGAGGATATGGCTATGGTAAGCGTGTTTCCTCTTGATTTTTCCGGTGCCGGTGAAGTCGAAGCGCTTCTTGGCAGCGGAATTTGTTTTCATCTTTGGCATTTCGATAAACTTTTAAGTAGTTACGACCGCCCGACCGGGTGTGGTGTCCAAGCCCGGACAGAACCCGGCTGACCGGTACAAATGGTTAAACAGCCTGCAAAGATAACCATATTTTGCGAAGAATCAAATTGCGTTTCCCTATTTTGCGCCTTTCGGAACGGCAGAAGGAGGACCGCAGGTCCTCCTTCTGTGTCGATATCCTTATACTGGATGGTTATTCGGCTTCGTCCGCCGTAGGAGTGGTGAATTCGATTATCTGCGTTTCACCGCGGGTACCGTTCTCTGCGAACGGCTGGGCGAAGATGGTGTAGGTTTCGCCCGGAGTGAGGCCGGTAGCCTGCGTCTCTTTCGGGGGCGGTCACGTCGTTCTCCCACATGATGTCGGGCCAGGTACCGTTTTCAAAGTAGTCCAGCAGTTCCATGGAGCCGAGCATGTAACGGTATTTGGAGGTGTTGCCGCCCGGACGTATCTCGACGACGGCGGAGGTCGAGGTCAATTCATCTTCCAGCAGAACAAGTTCGAGTTCGAGTTTCAGCGTCTTGCCGGATACCGTCGATACATTTCCTTTCTTGTCGCCGGCTACTGCCTGTATGAAGACCGTGTACTCCTGACCGCGCTCCATACCCCTGACGATGATGGTATTGGCTGTGGGGTTGGTGACTTTCGTAATGGTGGAGAGGGTACCGTTTTCGAACGCTTCGAGGTCATCTGCGCTGCCGTATCCGTACACCAGCGTGCGGGTATCGGCACCGAACTCAACTCTGATGACGAACGAGTCTTCGGTGATGTTGTCGATGGTGGTCGTGGTTGTGAGGTCGAAATCGGGTTCACCTTCGGTAGTCACGACCAACTGCCTGACGTTCCCCTTTTCTTCTCCTGCGAAGGCTTGTGCGGAGATGGTATAGTCGGTCGCCTTCGTCAGACCGTCGAAGGAGGCGGATTTGACGGTCGGGTCGTTCTGTGTCTGGATACCCTCCATCGTACCGTTCTGGAATTCGTTGAGTCTTGCCGGCTTCGCCTATGGCATAGATGTATCCTTCCGCATCTTTCTCTGCGGTGATGTCCACCGAGACGGAGGTCTCCGTTGCCGATGTGAGTTCTATGCTGACGCCGAGTTCCTTTTCGACGGGTAGGGTCGATTCGGAAGGCGTTTTGTTGCAGGAGACTGCCGTAAAGCAAACCGCAGTCAGGAAAGCGGCGATGGCCGATGCATTACATAGTTTTTTCATGAGTGTAATTTTTATTTCAAAACAAATAGTGTAGTCCGCAAAAATAACAAAAAACTTTAGAACAGGATAACGTTTCGGCCGTTTAGTTGCGCTTCTCTTCGTTTCCGGCGCGGATTTCCGTGCGAACGGTGTTTTCTCGGACAGGCCGTTCCCGGATTTTTCCGGGCCGTGTTCCGTCCGGTCCTTGCGCCGGGCGGGTCCCGATTCGGTATATATGACGTCGCAGGGGCTGCAGTGTTGCATGACGTCGCCGTTTTTTTTCGATTTTTTTGCGGCAGGCGGACTTTAGCGTGGATTTTGCCGTTGTCGGTTTCCGGATTGAGGCAGGATTCCGTATCTTGCGGAAGAGAGATTGTTGAATTTTAAATGTCACGGAAATGAAAAGATTCGTCATGACGGCGGTCGCGGTGATGGCGGCCGTCGGGGCATTTGCCCTTGAACCGGTGAAGTTGAATGAACCCGACCTTGACAGGGGCGGTTCGTTGATGCGGGCGTTGGCCGACCGTCGCTCCGTGAGGGAGTATGCCGACCGGGCGCTTTCGTTGCAGGACATGTCCGACCTGCTGTGGGCGGCCAACGGCGTGAACCGTCCTGCGTCGGGTAAGCGGACGGCTCCCTCGGCCATGGACCGGCGCGACATTCAAATCTATGTCCTGACCGACAAGGGTGTCTATCTGTATGTGCCGGAGCAGTCGCTCTTGCAGCCCGTCGCGGAAGGCGACCACCGGCAGGATGTACGCGGCAATAAGCCGGCGGTGAACCTCGTGTTGGTGGCCGAGGACGGCTCGTCCCGGTTCGCCGATACCGATGCGGGATATGTGTCTCAGAATATCTTCCTCGCCTGTACGTCGCTGGGGCTCGCCACCGTATCGTGCGGCTCGATGGACGAACCCGCCTTCCGCAAGGCGTGTCGGCTGAACGACAGGCAGCGCATCATCCTCTTTCATCCGGTCGGCTACCCCAGATAACCTGTGCCGCAGCCTGTCCGGGTGCGGCCGGCACGAACGGGAGGCGGGATGCTGTCGGTGCAAACCGCCGGCAGGGTTGCCGGTTTCGGAGTCCGGTCATTCCCGGCGGCAGGTCGCCGCATTTCGCGTTTTGTCGCTTCCGGTATATGACAAGGGCCGTATCATAAAAGGTACGGCCTTTGTCATAATCGGAGGTGCCGTGGCGTGTCCGCTGTGGGCATCGCCGGCCGGTGTTTACAGTATGCCGAATTCGCGGCGCAGGTTCTCCACCTCGTCCAGCTTTTCCCACCCGAAGAATTCGATTTCTTTCGTGACCTCCCTGCCATGGTCGAACAGGGTGACCTCCCGGCGGTAGGGGCGGTTGCCGAAGTGACCGTAGGAGGCCGTCGCTTCGAAGATGGGGTTCTTGAGACCGAACCGTTCCACGATGGAGGCGGGACGCAGGTCGAAAAGCCGTTCGATGCGGCGGGCTATCTCGGCATCGGTGTCCGATACGCGGGCCGTGCCGTAAGTATCCACATAGATGCTGAGCGGATGTGCGATGCCTATCGCGTAGGAGAGTTGGACGAGTATCTGGTCGGCGATGCCTGCTGCCACCATGTTCTTGGCGATGTGGCGGGCCGCATAGGCTGCCGAGCGGTCCACCTTCGAGGCGTCTTTGCCCGAGAAGGCTCCGCCGCCGTGGGCACCCCGGCCGCCGTAGGTGTCGACGATGACCTTGCGCCCCGTGACGCCCGTGTCGCCGTGCGGGCCGCCGATGACGAATTTCCCCGTCGGGTTCACGTACAGCAGGTAGTCGTCGCCGATAAGGTCGGCCAGCTTGTCGCCCGCCCGCTGCAGGCGTGCCTTGACACGCGGTATGAGGATGCTGCGCACGTCGTCTTCGATGCGTTTGCCCATCTGACGTTCGGCCTCCTTTTCCGTCACGTTGCCGCCGGCACGGATGAATTCGTCGTGCTGGGTGGAGACCACGATGGTGTGTACCCTTACCGGGCATCCCGTCTCGTCGTACTCGACGGTCACCTGGCTCTTGGCGTCGGGCCGGAGATAGGGCATTTCGTTGTGCTCGCGCCGCAGTACGGCGAGCTCCTTCATGATGACTTGGGCGAGTATCAGCGTCGCGGGCATGTATTCGCGCGTCTCGTCGCAGGCGTAGCCGAACATGATGCCCTGGTCGCCGGCTCCCTGCTCTTCGTCCTTTTTCACGACGCCCTGGTTGATGTCGGGGCTCTGCTCGTGGATGGCGGAGAGGATGCCGCAGGAGTTTCCGTCGAACATGTAGTCGCTGCGGGTATAGCCGATGCGGTTGATGACCCGGCGCGCCACGTCCTGTACGTCGACGTAGGCTTCCGAACGCACTTCGCCGGCAACTACTACCAGTCCCGTCGTGCAGAGCGTTTCGCACGCCACCTTCGATTCGGGGTCGCGGCGAAGGAATTCGTCGAGTATCGCGTCGGATATCTGGTCCGAGATTTTGTCGGGGTGCCCTTCCGAAACGGCTTCCGACGTAAATAAGAATGCCATTTTAAAACGTTTTTGGGGACGGCGCCGTGCGCAGCCCGTTGGACAAAATTTTAAAACGGAAATTATTGGCTGTTGTAAAAGTAACGAACCCCGGCCGGGGCCCCTAAAGAAAAAACGGATTGCTTCTTTAGCTATTTTTTACGTGGTTTGCAAGCGGCCAAATCTTTCCACTGCCGGAGTTCCCGGCGCTGTTCACCGCACAAAGGTAGGCAAAAAAACGTTAGAATGTGCGCTGCGGTCGGTTTTAGGTATATTTACTTACCGTCGGGCAGTACGGACTTTCGGAGGCTGCCGTATCCGGTTCCTCGGTACGGACGGCCGTTGGGGGGCCTGACGCGGCGGGGAGGCAGGAGAGACGCAGCAGCTGCTTTTCTGCCAGCCGGTTGGGGTGAAGGCGAGTAACGGGGCGTGCCGGCAACTGCGTCGGCGGGCGTGTCGTCGCTGCGGTCGGCCGTCAGAAAGGATAGCCGATACCGAAATTGAGGGCTGTGTTGCCCCATTTGAAGGCCTTGAGCCATCGCTGTCCGGCGGGCAGGCTGGGGTCATGTACCCGGACGCCCCAGTCGAGGCGGATGACAATCAGGTCGAGGTCGTAGCGCAGGCCGAACCCGGTGTTGAAACCAAGCTCCTTGTAGAAGCTGTCGAAACGGAAAACCTCGTCGCTGGCCGCACCGGGGATGCCTGCGAGCCAGACGTTCCCTACGTCGAAAAATACCGCACCGTGCAGGGCGTTCCAGATGGGAAAGCGGAATTCGAGGTTGGCCTCCAGCCGCAGGTTGCCGAGCTGGCTTTTGAAGCCGGAGTTCCGTCCCTTGGAGGAGTTGCCTGGTCCGAGGGCTCTCACCGACCAGCCGCGCATGCTGTTGCTGCCTCCCACGTAGAACATGCGGTCCATCGGGAGGGTGGAGGAGTTGCCGTAGGGGAGTCCGATGCCGCCGAAGAACCGGTAGGCCACGGCCGACCGGTATCCTATCGGGATGGTATTGCTGACACTGGCATCCACGCGGAAATACTGCGAGTAGCGGATGCCGAATATTTTGTAGAATGTTTCGTACCGTGGGGAGGTCTGTCCCCCCGTACCGCAGTCGTCGATGTTCACCTGTTCGGAGACGGGCGAGGAGAGCCAGTGCGTCAGTGCGTCGGTCAGGTTGCCTGCCGTTTCCGCATTGACGCGTACCGTTATCGAATTGCCCTTGCCGGTATTCGGGTTGTTGAAGAGATAGGAGCCGAGATGGCCGCTATGTACTGCGATTTATAGCTTTCGCGCAGGTAGCTGTTCTGGATGGAGCAGAGGAAGTCCGTGTCGATGAAGCTCACGTCCACGAGGTTGAAGTCTATCGGACGGACGGTATAGGTGGTGTTGCGGCCGTTGTTCCACGAATAGCCGATGTTGGCTCCGGTGATGGTGCGGTGGTATTTCGATTTGCGCTGCAGGTTGGTCGATACCTCGATGCGCGTCAGGGGACGGTAGAGTTTTCCCGCCCTGTCAATGGGGAAGGGGGCGAGGAACCGCGGGAAGGTGACGGATGCCGTGAGCCCCACCTCGTAGGAGTTCTTGGCCGCCGTTTCGTCCGTGTTGAATTCGTATCCGCCCGACAGGCTGATGTTGAGCAGTTCGGCACCGCGGAACAGGTTGCGGTTGAGGTAGCTGACGGTTGGACGCAGCGCATAGAACGCCGACGAGGTGGTGGCCTCGAAGTCGAGCGTGTAGCCCTGCCGCATGGCGGGCGTGCAGAAGATGTCGCAGTCGAGCGCTCTTTCGAGGGTCTGTACCGGGGTCTCCCCTTCGCCTCCTTCGCCGATGTAGGTGATGTAGTTGTCGTCTTCCGGTTCGGGTTCGGAGAAGGTCACGCTGGCATTCTTGAAGTAGTCGAGCCGTTGCAAGTTACTCGATGTGCGCTGCTTGTCGCCTGCGCTGTAAAGGTAGTCGGAGTAGATGGGGATGGCCCGGCGCAGTGTCTGCGGCTTGATTTTGGGCTTGCCCGACCGGATGATGTAGAGCCCCCGGTAGTAGGTCGTGTCCATGCCGCGCAGGTAGGCGGGGTCGGTGGCAGCCGCGGTGGCGTCGTAATCCGGATAGACGAAGATTTTGCCGAGGCGGTAGACGGCGTTGTTCCCATATATCGGCTCTCCCTCGGGCGTGTATCCTTCCAGTTGCTGCCGGATGACCATCGTGAGGTCTACCAGGTGGTCGCCTGCGAGCGTATCGGCTATGTAGCTGATGTTGTTCACGGAGAACTTGTAGTACCCCCGGTCTTTCAGATAGGCCGTTATGCGCTGCCGTTCGTCGTTGAGCAGGGTGAGGTCGAAGATGTCTCCCGGCCTGATGAGCGTGGCGGCACTGTCTTGTCGGATGACCTGTTCGAGGAATTTGTCCTGATAGTCGTAGGAGAGGGAGTTGATCCGGTAGGGCGCTCCTTGTCTGACCGAATAGGTGACCACCGCTTTCCGGTTGCGTTTGTATTCGATTTCGTATCGGCTCGTCGATTCATAGAATCCGCGGGAGTCCATGTAGAGCCTTTGATGTTGCGGTTCGATGCGGCGGTCTGTACCGTGTCGAGGATGACGGGTTCGCTGCCCAGCCTGCGCAGCAGGTTGTTCCAGCCGTTCTCCTTGTTCGGGTCGGCCTGGTTGTAGAGCCAGGCAGGGAGGTTCGTTCAAGCAGGCCTTTTTGGAGGGGTTCTGCCGTACGTACCGGTCTATCTCCCCGGCCGTGATGCGTTCGTCGCGCGGTACCGTCCGGTCGGTCTCTATCTTGTTTTTCGTCAGCATGTAGGAGTCCGGCGGGAGGTGGCGCGTCACGGAGCAGGAGTACGACGCTACCCCGCATACGAATGCGAGCGCACATCTCAGGACGGAGGCCTTCATGCTTTTCATGGACGTTACTGCTGGTTGAAAAAGCCCTGCTCGACGAGTTCGTCGAAGTATTTGCGCGAGAAGGTCACGTTGTCCTCCCTGACGTAGCGGCGTTCGGTGAAGATGCGGGCGAGGTTGGGCAGCCGGTTTTCCGCGAGAAGCTGCTGCGTCTCGGCCGAGGCTTCGCGCTCGCGCCAGAGGATTTCGAGCCTTTCGGGCGTGTAGTCCGTATAGGTATCCCGATGAACTACCGCATCGAGCGGCAGCCGGTCGGTCAGCGGCGGCAGGGTTTCGGGATATCCCATGGCGACGGTCATTACCGGCAGAACACCCTTCGGGAGCCGGAGTATCCGGGCGATTTCTCCCGCATTGTAGAGTGTCGTTCCCAGATAGCAGATGCCGAGCCCATGCGCTTCGGCCTCCAGGCAGGCGTTCTGCGAGGCGAGCAGGGCATCGGTCACGCCGTTCATGAACCAGCAGAAATTGTCGTAGCCCGGTTCGGCTCCCCGCAGTTCGCACCACCGGCTGAAACGGTGGATATCGGCGCAGAAGGTCAGGAGGACCGGTGCCGTCGTTGCGGCGGGCTGGTTGAAATGCAGGGGGGCGAGCTGTTCCAGCAGCTCCCGCGATGTGGTTACTATAATGCTGTACAGTTGCATGTTCCCCACGGTGGAAGCCCGCGAGGCCGCCTCGAGTATCTCTTCCATGACCGTGGAGGGGATGGGTTCGGGTTTGTATCGCCGAATCGACCTGTGTTCCCGTATCTCTTTTATCATCGTCGTGTTTTTATGGTACAATCCGTACAAAGGTAGTAATTCTTGCGGAGGATGCGACCGTACCCGTTTCGATTTTGCGTGGCCGTGCCTGCCCGGCAAAGAGCAAATTCCGTGCATTTTCCGTTCTTTTTTCTCCGGAGGCTGCGCATCTCCGGCGGGGGGATGACCCCATGAAGGGATTTTTTGCCGGAAGTTGCGGCAGGCTCGGGAATAATCGTAAATTTGCACACATGCAGATAGAATTCGGAAAGTACGAAGGCGCAGGCAACGACTTCGTGATAATAGATAACCGGGAAAGGGTGTTCGAGCCCCGTCCCGCTTTGGTGGCCGCCCTATGCGACCGCCGGTTCGGAATAGGTGCCGACGGGCTCATGCTTTTGGAAGAGGAGTGCGGGGCGGATTTCCGCATGCGGTACTTCAATTCCGACGGGCCCGAGGCGACCATGTGCGGCAACGGCGGCCGCTGCATGGCGCTTTTCGCCCGGCATGCCGGTGTGGTGGGCGAAAGGATGGCGTTTGCTGCGGTGGACGGCCTTCACCGGGCCGAGGTGCTCGCCTGCGGGGACGATGCGGGGCGTATCGCCTTAATGACCGAGCCGCACGGCTTTGCCGAAGCGGAGGAGGGATACTTTGTCGATACGGGGTCGCCCCATTACGTCCGTTTCGTGGAAGACGTGGAGCGGGTGGACGTGCGGGGTGAGGGACGCCGTGTGCGGAACCTGCCCGCTTTCGCCGGGACGGGAGGCGTGAATGTCAATTTCGTCGAGGTCGCCGGCGAGGGGACGCTGAAGGTGCGTACCTACGAGCGGGGTGTCGAAGACGAAACGCTGGCCTGCGGAACCGGTTCGGTAGCCGCTGCCGTAGTGGCTTCCCGCGTGCGTTTTCCGCAGGTGCGGAGCATCGATGTGCAGGTGCGCGGCGGACTGCTGAATGTGGCGTTCGACGTTGTCGGGGGGCGGTTCTCCGATGTGAGGCTTACGGGGCCGGCCCGCAGGGTCTATTCGGGTGTTTTCAGACCGGAAAATTTTTGAGACGGCGTCGTGCCGGTTCGGAAAATTTTTCTAACATTGCACCGTGTGCGGCGGCTTTGTGCCCTGGCAGGTATTTTGCGGGACAGCAGCCGGAGCGTAAGGAATTTTCAGTTTTTACACTACGATGAAATCTATCAGGGATGTCCGGAGACCGGGCGGGAACCGGTCCGATTCGGACGATTTGCGCAGAAGTACGAAACTCGCGCCCGCGAAGAAGGGTGGTCGGGAGCGTTATTCCGTGTACGATGGGGACGACGAGGAGGAGATGTCGCTGTCCCTATCCAAAAAGGAGTCGGTCTTCGATTACTTCGATGACGGAGAGGAGTCGGTAGGGTAACCGGCAGCTTTCGGATGGATGGGTAGTGTGGGCCGTTCCGCAGGGAGACGGCTTTGTCTGTTGATGGTCGGATATGGTTAAGGAAGAGAAATTCATCATGGCCGGCGGTTGCGCGGTCCGGGTGAGCGATACGTTGGAGGGCGAACGGACGGTGGTGTTGCTGCACGGCTATCTGGAGTCGCTCGATGTATGGGACAGGTTCACGGAGCTGCTCGCGCCGCAGGTGCGGGTGGTTGCGGCCGACCTCCCGGGACACGGCATCTCGGAGGTGAAGGGCGAGGTGCACACCATGGAGTTCATGGCCGATACGGTACATGCCGCGATGGAGACGCTCGGCATAGGGCGTGCCGTCGTGGTCGGTCACTCGATGGGCGGTTACGTGGCGCTGGAGATGCTGCGCAAATATCCGGAGGCGTTTGCCGGCCTCGTGCTGTTCCACTCCACGCCGAACCCCGATTCGGAGAAGAAGCGGGAGGACCGTCTGCGGGAGATACACCTCATCGAGGGGGGCAAGAAGGAGCTTATCGCCCGGAGTTTCCCCCATGTGGGGTTCGCTCCGCAGAACCGCAAGCGGTTGACGTGGGCGGTGGAGGAGCTCTCGGACCAGATAACCCTGACGGAGGATGCGGGAATCGTGGCCGTGCTGAAGGGTATCCGCGACCGGCACGACCTGAACGGGACGATGCGCGGAAGCGGTGTTCCGCAGATGATGCTTTTCGGCCGGTACGACGAGTATGTGACGCCGGAGACGGCTGCGGAAGTTATCCGGAACCAGCCCCAGGCTCGTGCGGTATGGCTCGAACACTCCGGGCACATGGGCTTCGTCGAAGAACCCGCGGCGGCGGCCGATGCGCTTCTCTCTTTCGTGGCGGAAGCGTACGGCGACGTGTCGCCGGAAGCTCGCCGGGTGATTTTTAGTGTGGAACAGGCCCGCTTTGTTGTGCGGCGGGTATTAACGTTTGGGTGAAATGGAGGCTGTCATCTCCTTTCTTTCGGAATATCGTCTGACCGGACTGACGGTCGGCATCTTTACGTTTCTTATCATCGGGCTTTTCCATCCGCTCGTCATCAAGGCGGAGTATTGGTTCGGTACGCGTTCGTGGTGGATGTTTCTCGTGCTCGGCATCGCCGCCGCAGCGCTTTCCGTCTGCGTGGAGGGGCTGGTGCTTTCGATACTTTTCGGCGTCGTCGCGTTCTCTTCGTTCTGAGTATCCTCGAAGTTTTCCAGCAGCGGGAACGTGTGCGCAAGGGGTGGTTCCCGGAAAATCCGCGCCGTAAATCCTGATATCGTGCGTTTTGCTCGCGTGCAGGCAGGGGGCAGGGCTTTGCCTCCGTTGCCGTGTATCTGCCGCACGGGATATGATGCGGCGTCTTGGAGCCGGAGACAGGCGGTTTGTCTGTGGTAAATCTTTCCAGGTAAGGTGCTGTCGGTGCCGAAATCGGTATGTATGTGCCGGTTTGTGTTATTTTCATCGGTCGTGAATGGATATTTATCTCGCCGGAACGAATGTGTTTATATTTAAAAAATCATAAATTAATATTGGTTTTTATGGGTATATTTGCAAATACATGAAACAGGATTTCGTGTTTCATGGCGTGGAGTTATTACTTAATTACTATCTATCACTATTTATGACGAAGAGACTTTTTTGCAGGCGGCATGCTGGCGTTGCTGGCCTGCGTGTCGTTTGCTTCCTGCACGACCGGTGGCGGCGAGGAGGTGCAGTATGTGAAAATCGGACAGAATCTCTGTTCGTTCCTGGCGGAGGGCAATCAGCCGCTCGAAATCGACGTGAAGGCTTCTCCGGCGGAGTGGACGGTCGAAGCGGGTGCCACCTGGGTGAAGGCGGAACGTACCGCTGACCGGACGCTGACCGTCACGGTGGAGGATAACGATACGGGTAGCGAAAGGAGTGCCGTCCTGACGGTGACGGCCGGGCAGGCGGTGCAGGAGATAGGTATCCGGCAGTTGGCGGCGGACGGTGCCTTCGCCCGTTTCCGCAAAAGCTCGATTCGTTTGCTAAGGGGCTGCGATGTCTCCCAGCGGCAGGTATGCCGGCGGATATGTTATCTCCATTGCGCCAGACGACTCCTACCAATACTCTCCGACCATTGTGGATTTGGAGACAGAGGAGACATATCAGTTCGGACCCTTTGCGGAATCGATTCATTATTTGACGCAGACGATGGCCGTTACCGACCAGGGTTTGCTGTTCATCAGCGACGGTACGAACGGCGGCCAGATAGCCATCGACCTCAACGGAGACATCTTCATACCGGAGGCGCCTGCGGATTTTCAGTTCCGGCCTGAAATACAGGGTACCTCTGCCGATGGAAATTTTTGGGTAGGATTCGGCAAAAAAAGAGGCCGGCGGACTCTATTATCCTCTTCTGTGGATAGACGGGGCGGCACAGGAACTGTCCCTCCCGGAGAAGAATTACAGGGAAGAGGAGCTGCGGGCCGGTGTCATGGCACGGAGCATCTCTGTCAACGGGGAGGTGATTTACGGTACTTCCTGGGATAACAGCGACTACGGCATGCTCTATTGGGAAAAGGAGGGTGCCGGTTTCGGCCGGCCGCAGTGGGTAGGCGAGGATGTACGCGAAATCACCCCGACGGTGATGCAGTATCAGGATGGTACGGAGTACGATTACAACCTGGTGAACGGTTGCATATGTCAGGCACAGCTTACCAAAATCAGTCCTTCCGGGAAATGGATAGCCACTACATACCGGACGGAAACCCCGTCGGCCAACAGGCAGTATGTGGAATATACCTATGCGGCGGCTTTTTATAATACCGAGACCGGAACGACCACGATAGTGGAGGATTACGGCGAGACTACGGGAGTACACGTTACCGACGACGGCATCGGCTTCATCGGTATCGGTACCCTCGGCGTATCGGCCGGCAAAGTTTACGACCTGAATACGCATACGGACTTGGGCGATACGCAGGATTGGGTGTACGATACCTACGGCATCGTCATTCCCGGCGGTTACATCAACCATATTTCGGCGGACGGCAGGTATGTGCTGGGTACTTCGGCGCAGTCGTCTGCCGGCGGTACCAAGCTTCATCAACTGGTACATCGCCCCGCCTCGTGCGAAATAACTGTGTTAACCTAAATAGATACGACCATGAAGAAGATTTTATTCATCGCGGCGGCCTGTATGTTCGCCGCAGCATGTACGCCGCAGGACGGGGGCGGAGAGACCGCTTCCCTCGAGGTGTCGCCCAAGTCGCTTACTTTCGGTGCAGAGGATACGACTCCGCAGGAGATTACCGTGACCGCCACCGGCGTGGAGTGGGAATATGCCGTTCCTTCGTCGGCCGACTGGATTACGGTGGACGACGGGACGGCCGGAAAATTGCTGGTCTCGGTCGCCAAGAATCCGACGGCCGAGAAACGTACCGCTTCGATTCGGATAACTGCCAAAGATAACAATGATTTGGAACCCGTGAGCGTGACGGTTACGCAGGCCGGTTCGGAGACTCCGGAGGTCTATTCGCTGACGGTAGACCCGGCGGCACTGACTTTCGAGGCCGAGGGTGCCGCAGGCCAGAGCGTGAAGGTGACCGCTTCGGGCGAGGGGATTACCTGGAGCGCCGCGGTTGATGAGGCCGCCAAAGAGTGGATAACCCTTTCGACGACGGAAGGAAGCGAGGGGGAGACGACGCTGACCGTCACGGTGCAGGACAACCCCGACACGGCGGAACGTTCTGCGAACGTCACCCTGACACCGAGCGTGGAGTCGGCAGGCCCGAAGGCCATCCGCGTGACACAGGAGGCCAAGGTGCTGCCGCCGTCGCTGACGATGACTTACAACGGCGGCGACGTACCGGAGGAGGGCATCGTGTTGGAATACAAGGGCGGTTTCGCCCGTATCGACCTGACGCCCGTCAGCCTGACCTGGTCGGCCAGGGCGGATGCGGCCTGGCTGAACATCAATGCCTATTCGAGCGACGATAAGAATTTCATCGAAATCTTGATGAATGAAGAGATAAACGAATCGTCCGAACCGCGTACCGGCCGTATCATCGTGACGACCGATGCGGAGGGTATCGGGCCGTTCGAGATTCCTGTTACGCAGGAAGGGAAGCCCGATTTCCAGAGCACCATACTGGAGGATATGGAACTGACTACGCTGACGCATTGCTATACGAATCTGCAGCCCAACTGTGACTGGCGCGACAAGCCGTTTACGTGGTGGGAACTGAGGTTCATGAGCGAGGGGCTTACCTTTGAAAATTCCAAAGGGGCATATTTCGGGACGGGCGACCGTTTGACTATCGAGATGGCAACGGAGCCTATCTGGGTAAACGATGACAGGGAGTATTATCTCCCCGGAGGGCACCTATACGGTGCGTCCCAATTTCAGTTATGACACGACGGAGGCTTTGGAACCGGGCATCAGCGCGGGGGCGTTCGGCTATTCGCACCCGACTTTCCCGAACGGTACGTGGTATGTACGCATTGAGGACGATGCCTATCCCGGCGACCAGGCGGCGATAACCGAAGGCACCATGACCGTGAGCCGGACGGGCGAGGAGTATGTCATCACGTTCGAGTTCGTTAGCGATGCCGGTTTCGCTGTGACCGGGACGTATGAAGGAACCTTTGGAACTCCATCCGGATGCTTGAATCATAATGCGTTTCATCGCGCGGTAAGGCACGCGCTTTCCCGGCAGGAGGGGTACATCCCCCTCCTGCCGGGAATTTTTTTGTCCTATGGCGAATGAGGCGGAAAGAAGGATTTCTGTTGTGGCTTATATAATTATGTGCGTATTTTTTTGCTGAAGTTATAGAATGATATATTATAGAACGAATATGTGATTATTTTAAGACTGTATATATTTATTTAATTTTATCAATATATTTGCCAACACATGAGATGTAGGCTCTCATGCAGTCTAACTAAAATTATTAACCGTTATGAGAAAGAATGTGTTTGCCGGCAGTATGCTGCTGTTGGCATGTGTGGCGCTTGTTGCCTGTACGACCGATAGCGGCGAGGAGGTGCAGTATGTGAAAATCGGACAGAATCTCTGTTCGTTTCTGGCGGAGGGCAATCAGCCGCTCGAAATCGACGTGAAGGCCTCTCCGGCGGAGTGGACGGTCGAAATGGGTGCCTCTTGGGTGAAGGCGGAACGTACCGACAGCCGGGTATTAACCGTTACGGTAGAAGACAACGGTACGGGCAGCGAAAGAGTGCCGTTCTGACGGTGACGGCCGGGCAGGCGGTGCAGGAGATAACGGTTCGCCAGCTTCCGCAGGACGGTGCGTTCGCACGCTTCCGCAAAGTGGACTATTTTTCGCAGAACGGCGCCATGTCGCCCAGCGGCCGCTATGTGGGCGGTTATACGGTTTCTATCGCTGCGGACGACTCTTTCCTGAAATCTCCTACCATCATCGACCTGGAGACGGGCGAAACCTATCAGTCCGGCCCCTATCCGGAAAGCTTGTGTATTTCCTGACGCAGACAATGTGCATCAGCGACCAGGGACTGCTGTTCATCGTGGACGGCAACCAGGGAGGAACGTTCGTCTGCGACCTCGAAGGGAATATCACCAAAGGCTGGAGGCGGTGGAGGGATTCCGCGGCAAACCCACCATACAGGGAACTTCGGCCGACGGCAGGTATTGGGTAGGCTATGCGCGTGAAGACGTTATAGGAAAGGACTTTGCAAACCGCTGCTGTGGACGGACGGTGGCGCAGGAGGCTGCCGCTGCCCGACCTGAATTACCGGGACGAGCAGATATGGTACGGTGTCATGGCCCGCGGCATATCGGCCAACGGCGAGATTATCTACGGCACCTCCTGGGAGAACTCCGATTTCGGCATGCTTTACTGGCGGAACGAAGGCGCGAATACCGCAAAGCCGAGATGGGTAGGCGATGATGTGCGGGAAGTGACGTCCGTTAAGTTGATAAGGGACGGCGAGGAGTATGACTATAACGTCGTGAACGGCTTTACCTGTCAGGCACAGGCTTACCAAGGTAAGCCCTTCGGGTAAATGGATAGCCGGTACGTACCGTACGGAAACGCCGGCCGACGACAGGCAGTCGGTAGTCCGTGTGGAAACCGCCGCCTTTTACAATACCGAGACGGAGACCTCCGTCATTGTGGAGGATTACGGCGAATCCTCCGGAATACACGTGACCGACGACGGCATCGGCTTTATCGGCATCGGTACGCTGGGCATCTCGTCGGGTGCGGTGTACGACCTGAATACGGGCACCGACCTCGGCAGCACGCAGGAGTGGGTATATGACAATTACGGCATCATCATCCCGGCCGGTTACATCAACCGTATCTCGGCGGACGGCAAATTCGTTTTCGGTACTTCGGCGCAGGCATCGGCAATGGGAACTTCGTTCATCAATTGGTACATCGCTCCGCCTCTTGAAAAATAACCTAATCTGATAAAATGAACCGGATATGAAAAGATTGACATTTATCGCAGCAGCATGTCTGCTTTGCAGCGGCATGTACGCCGCAGGACGGGGGCGGAGAGACCGCTTCCCTCGAGGTCTCGCCCAAGTCGCTTACTTTCGGGGCAGAGGATACGACTCCGCAGGAGATTACCGTGACCGCCACCGGCGTGGAGTGGGGAATATGCCGTTCCTTCGTCGGCCGACTGGATTACGGTGGACGACGGGACGGCCGGAAAGCTGCTGGTCTCGGTCACCAAGAATCCGACGGCCGAGAAACGTACCGCTTCGATTCGGATAACTGCCAAAGATAACGATGATTTGGAACCCGTGAGCGTGACGGTTACGCAGGCCGGTTCGGAGACTCCGGAGGTCTATTCGCTGACGGTAGACCCGGCGGCACTGACTTTCGAGGCCGAGGCGCCGCAGGCCAGAGCGTGAAGGTGACCGCTTCGGGCGAGGGGATTACCTGGAGCGCCGCGGTTGATGAGGCTGCCAAAGAGTGGATAACCCCTCTGCGACGGAAGGAAGCGAGGGGAGACGACGCTGACCGTTACGGTGCAGGACAATCCCGACACGGCGGAACGTTCTGCGAACGTCACCCTGACGCCGAGTGTGGAGTCGGTAGGCCCGAAGGCCATCCGCGTGACGCAGGAGGCCAAGGTGCTGCCGCCGTCGCTGACGATGACCTATAAAGGAGGTACGCTTCCTGAAGAGGGCTTTGTTTCCGATTATATCGGTCGTGGGCATTTCTCTGTTGACGTTTGTCCCGTTAATGTGTCTTGGAATGTCCGGACGGAATATGTTTCGGGCGGAACCGGATGGCTGCAGGTGGATAAATTCGAGAGTGCGCAGTCGAGCGCTATCATTATCGATTTTGGTCTTAACAGAAACGATTCGCCCGACCCGCGTACCGCCCGAGTAGTAGTAACGACGGATGCGGAGGGGTCGGTCCGTTCGAGATTCCCGTTACACAGGAGGGAAAGCCCGATTTCCAGAGCACCATACTGGAGGATATGGAACTTACGTCTCTGACGCACTGTTATGCGAATGTCTCTCCGAATCACGATGGGCGCGACCTGCCTTATACACGGTGGGATTTGCGGTTCATGTCCGAAGATGTTTCGTATGAGAATTCCAAAGGCGCTTTCTTTGGAACGGGCGACAGGCTGACCGTCGACTTGGTGTCAGAGCCTATCTGGGTGAACGACGATGCGGGTATTATCTGCCGGACGGAACCTATACGGTGGTGGCAAATTTCAATAGTGACGAGAACCTTCGGGTACCGGGCAGTGTCAGTGCGGGAGCATTTACTTTTTTTCCCATCCGCGATTTACCAATGGTACGTGGTATGTACGTATTGAGGACGATGCCTATCCCGGCGGCCAGGCGGCGATAACTGAAGGCACCATGACCGTGAGCCGGACGGGCGAGGAGTATGTCATCACGTTCGAGTTCGTGAGCGATGCCGGTTTCGCTGTGACCGGGACGTATGAAGGAACCTTGGAACTCCATCCGGATGCTTGAATCATAATGCGTTTCATCGCGCGGTAAGGCACGCGCTTTCCCGGCAGGAGGGATATTACCCTCTCCTGCCGGGATTTTTTGCTGCCGGTTCGGAATAGAAGGGCGGACGGAAGGAACGGAAGACAGACGGCGCAGTCGGCGGAAAATCCGGGGAGGAAACAGCGCGGGAAAGAGGAAAACCGTTTCCCTCGGCATCCGTTCGTTCCGTTTCGGCCGGATAAAAAGCCCCGTACCCTCACGGGCCGGGGCTTCCGCCAAATAAACTTACTCCTATCTAATTCCTAACAAAAGCAGTGTGGTTTTCGGGAGGGTAGAGAACTCGCCGCCGACGATGTATGTCTTGGCCGTGCTGCCGGTCGTATATGTTCCCGTGTGGTATTTCTCCGTTTCGATGTACTCCCCGACGCCGTCCTTGCGGTCCATGTTGGATTTCAGTTTGATGTCGATGCTCTCTTCCCCTTCGGGTACGAGGTCGGCGATACGGAAAGAGGCCAGTCCCGTGTCGCTCACGACGTACCGTCCGTTCCCTTCCACTTCACCCATGGCGTTGTGGCGCAGTTCGAGATATACGGAATCGGTCGCCGGGCGCGTGTCGTCCCACACGAGGTTTATCATGTGCGGCTGTCCGTTCTCGTAGCGGAAGTATTCGAAACCGATGTTGATATAGTTGCCGGAGAATGCCGCCGTGACGACGCGTATCAGGTCGTGCCCGATGCTGTCGCTGCGGTGCGGGTCGTCTTCGAGCAGGAAACTCTTCCGGACTATCGGCACCGCGTGGATGTCGTTGAAGACGAGGACGCGTATGTCGTAAACGGTCTGTTCCGGTGTGGAGTAGGGCTCACGTAGTCGCCGTTGCCGGGCAGAATGTTGTATTTGAAATAGACCCTTTCGCCCCTCTCTATCTCCTTGCTCCCATTGTACTCCAGGACGCGGAGCAGCACGCCGTCGTCTCTCGTTATCTCGAAATAACCGTCGTAGTCCGTGCGCGTTATCTCCCCGAAGCCGTTGTAAACGATGTCGGTGGGCGGTGCCGCGCCCGCAAGCTCCTTGCTGCATGAGGAGAGTGCGGCGACTGCCGCAGCGAAGGTCAGGAGCACCGTGATGTATTTAGTCCAATTTTTCATTCTTTTCGGCTTTGCCGGCGCGGCCGTTCGCGGGTCGGCGCCGTTCCGTCTATACGTCCATTTTATGTAATGACGCTAATATATATTATTCTGTTGCACGGGCGGTGAAAAAATGGATTTTTCTCCTTGCCGCCCGGCCGTCGGAGTCTCAGAGGCCGAACCGTACGCCTACCTTGACGGAAAAACTGGTCGGATGGACGGTACGGTAGCTTGCCGGCTGGTCTTTCTGCCGGAAATAGTATCCGACTCCCGGTTCCACGTAAAGGCCTATGTGCCTGTTGAAATTGTAGCTGACTCCGGCTGCGGCGCTACCGAGAACTGTACGCCCTTGATGCGGCGGAGGGTCGATTCCTACCGCTGTCGCCCGCATCGGCGAATCCCTGCGTCTCGCGCCAGGCAACGCCTTTTTCGACCATGCCGCCTCCCTGGACGTAGAAACCGAATCCGCCCGCGCGGTAGAATGTATAGGTCAGCCCGACCGGTACGCCGATGTAGTGGGCTCGCGCGTGATATGCGCCGTACCCGCCGAGAACGACTGTTCGGAGGAGGAGTAGAGATAGGAGTAGTTGAGTCCCGTGGTCAGGGCGAGCCGTTCGCCCAGCGGGACGGAGAGCGACAGTCCCACGTTGAGCGGCATCCGGTGCTGGAGCCGTACTTCCTCCGTGACAGGCCCCGTGGGGGCGAGTACCGGGCGGCCGTTCTCCTCGTGCAGTCCGGACTGGAGCGTCATGCCTCCGTCGGAGGTCTGTTTGATGAGCATGCCGGCCGATGCGGCCCTGTCCGGGTCGTTCGTTACGCTGTTTCCGGCGAAAGTGCCGAAGTTGCCCGCATAGACGGAACCGGCCACCTTCCGGCGGGGTGCTCCGCCGTACTCCCGAGCGATGGCCCGCTCCCAATAGGCATCTGTGTTCCTCCGCAGTTCCGCGGCGGCCGAACCGGGCGAGGGGTAGGCAGGGCGTTTCCGGCTGCGGCCCCGCTGTCCGTTTCGGTCGCCCTCCCGTACGGCGGGGGGGGCGTCCCGCGCCTCCGTATCCTTTCCGGCCGGGGCGTTCTCCTGTCCTGCGGCCGCAGTCTGTCTTTCCGGGACGGTGTCCTCTCCGTCTGTTTTCGCGACGGCCCGTACCGGCTGCGGGGTGTTTGCTCCGGACACGGTCTGCGGAGGCTCGGAACCGGCGTCCGTATCGGGTACGGCCGTATCCCCTGTTCCGTCGGGCAGTACGACTGCGGTCTGCCGTACCGCTGCCTCTTCCGTGATACCGGCCGGTCGGGAGAGGTAAAGGGCCGTGACCAGTACCCCGGCCAGCAGTGCCGCCGCGACGGCATACCCGTACGCATGCCGGATGCGTTGCCGCTTGCGGGGGGCTGCACCGGCTGCGGCGAGCGTCTCCTCTATCCGCTGGAAAAGCTCCCGGGGCGGCTCTTCTTCGTAGCCGCGCAGGGCATCTCCTATCCGTTTGTCGAAATCCTTATCTGTCATCTTTCCGTATTCTCTTTATCCGTGCCGCCCCGCGGGATGCGCCGGGCGGTCGCATGTCGTCTTTCATCTGCCGGCCCCGCGGCCGTCCGTCTTGCGCGGCGGCGTGCCTGTATGGAGCCTTCTGCCCAGTATCTCTATCAGTTTCATCCTCGCCCGGAGGTATTGCGAGCGGGTGGTCGCCTCGCTTATTCCCAGCATCTCCGCAATTTCGGCATATTCGTACTCCTCTACCGCCCGCAGATTGAAGATGGTTCGGTACCCTTCCGGCAGGGTGTCCACGCACGCCTTTATCTCTCCCGCCGAAAGTTCGTCGAGGACCGTCGGCGGTACGGAGCCTGCGGAGGTTCGCCGCGCTCACTTCATCGGCTCCCTCCAGCGGGTTCCTGCGGCGGAAATAGGACATGACCGTATTGACGAATATCCGTCTGCACCAACCCTCGAACGGTCCGTCGCCGCGGTAGTCGCCTATGCGCGTATAGAGCGTCACGAAACCGTCGTGCAGCAGGTCTTCCGCCGTGGAAGCGTCGCTCACATAGCGCCTTATGACGCCATACATCGGACTGCCGTAGCGTACGTACAGTTCGCGGCGAGCCTCCGCGTTCCCCCTGCGGCAACCCTCTATTATCTCTTCCAGTGTCAAAGACGGTCAGTGATTCGTTAATAAGATGCTTTTGCAGTACGTTTTGTTGCATCCGGGTAACAATTTTACGCATTTTTTCCCGGCCGTTCAAGTTCCGGATAGCTCATTGGCAAATTTTGCTTACCTTTAAGCCGTATAAATACGCATATTATGGAAGCAAAGAAGATAGGCATAGCATCCGACCATGCCGGATACGAGATGAAGGAATTCCTCATCGGATACCTCGAAAGCAAAGGATACGAAGTGTATGATTTTGGAGCTCCGAGCGCCGAAAGTTTCGATTATCCCGATTCGGCCCATCCCCTCGCATGCGCCGTCGAGAAGGGCGAACTGCCCATGGGCATCGCACTCTGCGGCAGCGGCAACGGCATCTCCATGACGCTCAATAAACACCAGGGTATCCGTGCGGCCCTCTGCTGGACGCCCGAATTGGCCGAGCTCGCCCGCAGGCACAACGATGCCAATATCTGTTCGCTGCCGGCGCGTTTCATAGACAATATGCAGGCTGCGGCTATCGTGGACGCATACCTCGGAGCCGAATTTGAAGGGGGACGTCACCAGCGCCGGATAGACAAGATACCTTTCAGGGGAACGTGCTGACGCTCGCCGGTCGTACCAACGGAAAGACCCTATGAAGGAGATAGACGTATACAAGGTGCTCGAAGGCAAGAATCCGAAAGCTTTGCCCGTCGCGTCCCGCGTTTCGTCGTCGATTATCTTCGCCGTACCATACACGAGCGGGAGGTGAACGAGATTCTGGCGAGATTCGGAGACCTGGAGGATAGCGTTCGTACGGGCCGCCCTCAGGTACATGAATGTCCGCTATCATTCGGTCGGTATGGAGCGGCTGAACCCCCGAAGGACGTTACGTGTTCGCTTCGAACCATCCGTTCGGAGGAATGGACGGACTGATGCTGGCCGACGAGGTGGCGCGTTATTTCGGCGATGTCCGGGTGGTGGTGAACGACCTGCCGTCAGGATGTACCTCGGCATCCGATGTGCCTCAGGGGACTGTTCGCTTACGGCCGGGATGTGGTGCCTGTCTATTTCAACGGCAGGCTCTCCGACTTTTTACCGGCTGTCGAACCTGCGTACCGTGCTCGGCATCAAGGCCAATATCGAGATGCTCTATCTGCCCGACGAGATGTTCCGTCAGGCAGGCAGCGATTTTGAAATCATCATCGGGAGACCGATACCGTCCGCTTCCCTGCTGGAGGGAAGGACGCCGGGGCAGGCGGCCGATTACGTCAGGCGCGCCGTGTACGCGCTGGGGAGAGGCTGACGATTTCCCTCTCCTTCGGGCGGTCTGCGAGCGCGGCCGGAGGCGGGCCTTTCCGTGCAGTTGTCTCAGTGTTCATCCATACAATAAAACGGATACCATGAAACCGATAATAGAAGCCGTACCGAAGGAACTCATCGAACGGGAACTGACCGAGGAGCGCCTGCTGCGTGCCACCAACAATGCGGGAAACTTCATTTACACGATAAAGGCGGCGGAGGCTCCCGACATCATGCGGGGAGATAGGCCGTCTGCGTGAGCTCGCATTCCGGCAGGCCGGGGGCGGTACGGGGAACGAGGTGGATGTTGACGAACAGGACCTGGCTCCGGACGGTTATACGCAGTTGTTCGTATGGGATCCGGTAGCCCGTGAAATCCTTGGCGGCTACCGCTACATTATCTGCGACTCCCCTTATCCGAAAAATCTCTCGACGGAACACTATTTCCGTTTCAGCGACAGGTTCCGGCAGGAGGTGCTGCCCTATACCATCGAGTTGGGACGTTCGTTCGTGCAGCCGCGCTATCAGCGTACCCGCGATGCGAAGAGCCTCTATGCGCTCGACAACCTGTGGGACGGACTCGGTGCGCTGATAGTGGAGAATCCTGACAAACAGTATTTCTTCGGCAAGGTGACCATGTACGGGCACTATGACAAGGAGGCGCGCAACATCCTGATGTATTTCCTGCAGAAATATTTTCCGGACAGGGACGGCCTGCTCGAACCGCTCTATCCCGTCGAGATGAACATCGACGTGCCGGCCATGGAGCGAATATTTGCCGGAGGAAGTTATATGGACGACTACCGGACACTCGTCAATGAACTGCGCAAGCGGGACGAGTTCATTCCGCCGATGATAAATTCATACATGAATCTGTCGCCTTCGATGAAGGTTTTCAGCACCGTACACAATCCCGATTTCGGAGAGGTGGAGGAGACGGGCATCCTCGTCCGGATAAAGGACATCTACCCGGAGAAGGCGGAGAGGCATACGCGCGGCCTGCTGCAGAAGCTGAAGAAGCGGATAAAATCGGTTTCGGGCGGCGAGTGAGCCGGGCCGGCACGCTGCGGGCGTTTGCGGAAGCTGCGGTTTGGGCTGCGGCGGCATACATTGCCGCCGCAGCTCTTTTACGGGGGGCGGTATGGCGGAAGTGTCGGAGGAGCGGAGTCCGTTCGGAAGTACCTGCCCCCCGTATCCGGTACCGGGGACGGATTATGATATGCGCGGGTTTCTGATTAATTTTGCGGTATGAACGGGAAGACCATCACGGAGGAGCAGTTGCTCGAAGCCCTGCGGAGGTATTGGGGGTACGGTTCGCTGCGCGGAACGCAGTCCCGGACGATTCGGTGCGTGCTCGAAGGCCGGGATACCCTTTCGCTGATGCCTACCGGTGGCGGCAAGTCGCTGACCTACCAGCTTCCCGGTCTGCTGATGGAGGGGCTGTGCGTGGTCGTGACGCCTCTCGTGGCGCTGATGAAGGACCAGGTCGATTCGCTGCGCCGCCGCGGTATCCCGGCGGTCGCCATCCACTCCGGCATGAGTCCGCGCAACATCGACATCACGCTCGACAATTGCGTGTACGGCGACATCAAATTCTTGTACGTCTCTCCCGAACGGGTGGCGGGCGAACTGTTCGCGGCCCGGCTGGCCAAGATGAACGTGAATCTGATAGCGGTGGATGAGGCGCACTGTATTTCGCAATGGGGGTACGACTTCCGTCCGGCTTACCTGCGTATCGCCCGGATGCGCGATATCCTGCCGGCGGTGCCCGTGCTCGCGTTGACGGCTTCGGCTACGGAGCCTGTGGCGCAGGATATCATGGAGAAGCTGGCGTTCCGCGAGCCCAACGTCGTCCGGAGCGATTACGCCCGGCCGAACCTGTCGTTCTCCGTCCGGCATACGGATGACCGGAAGGGACAGTTGCTGCGGGTGATAGGGAATGTGCCGGGGAGCGGAATCGTCTATGTCCGGACGCGTGACGCTGCGGAGCTGCTTGCCGCGGAGCTGAAGGAGGAGGGTATTGCGGCCGAGTATTACCATGCGGGGCTGCCTCATGGCGAGCGGACCCTGCGGCAGAATGAATGGACGGCGGGAAAGACGCGGGTGATGGTGGCCACCAACGCATTCGGCATGGGAATCGACAAGCCCGACGTCCGCTTCGTGGTGCATTACGGGCTCTGCGCTTCGCTGGAGGAGTATTATCAGGAGGCCGGGCGGGCCGGAAGGGACGGCCGTCGTTCTTATGCCGTGCTCATCGTCGCTTCCGACGACCGGGAGCGTTTGACACGCCGTTTCTCCTCCGAATTTCCCACCATAGCGCAGATAAAGGATATCTATGTCCGGTTGATGAATTATCTCGGGGTGGCCATCGGGGAGGAAATTCTGCTCGATGGCGGTGAACCTGTACGATTTCTGTGCCCGTAACCGTCTCTTCATGGGAACGGTGCAGAATGCGCTGAAGATACTCCAGCAGAACGGTTACCTCGTCTTCACGGACGACGAGGAGAATCCCGCACGGCTTATGTTCTGTGTCAGTCGCGACGACCTCTATTCGTTGCGTGTCGAACGCGAGGACCTCGACAATATCTTGCGCACCATTCTGCGGCTCTATACCGGTGTATTTACCGGTTTGCGCCCGGTGGATGTGCAGGAGATGGCCATCTATACCGGTTATACCGAAGAGCGCGTGATGGAGCCTGCTCAAGACGTTGTGGCGCCTGCATGTGATACGGTTCGTCCCCAAGAACCGCAGCCCCATGGTATTCCTGACCGACAATCGGCTCCCGGATGCCGACGTGTACATTTCGCCGGGGAGTTACCGGGCACGCAAGGGAGACGGCCGCCCGGCGGCTGGAGGCCGTGTTCGCCTATGCTGCCGATACGGAGCGGTGCAGGAGCGTGGTCTTGCAGGAGTATTTCGGACAGAAGGATGCCCGGCCCTGCGGGGTGTGCGACATCTGTCTTGCGCATAGGAAGCGGGGGACGGTCGGGGAGGGGATGGCCGGCGAGATTCTGAAAAGAATCCCGGCCGGCGGAATAAGTCCGAAAGATTTGGCCGGACAGTTCGCTGCCGCGCCCGAAAAGGTGGCCGCAGCGGTCGATGCGCTGGCCGCGGAGGGTAAAATTTCGGTCATGCCGAACGGATTACTCGTGATTAATCGGTAACTTTGCAGACCGCCCGGTTGGCGGTTTTGCCTGTATGCTTGTACGATGAGCTGTTTCCGGAACAACATAACGAATGAAGAGATAACCGCGATGCCGAAGTGCGCTTTCCCGGTACGGTCGAGATTGTCGATACGGAGGAGAAGGCCGTTGCGGCGTGTGCGTACCTCATGGCCCAGTCGGCGCTCGGATTCGATACCGAGACGCGGCCGTCGTTCAAGGCGGGCGTGTCGAACCGGACGGCGCTTCTGCAACTCGCTTCGGCCGACCGTTGTTTCCTCTTCCGCCTTTCGCAGATGAAGTTCGTGCGCGAGGTGGCGCGGGTGCTCGAAAGCGGCGACGTGGTGAAGGTAGGGGCTGCCGTGCGCGACGACATCAAGGGGCTGCAAAAGCTCCGTTGGTTCAGGCCGCAGGGGGTTCGTGGACCTGCAGAGCGTTGCGGGGGGTGGGGCATCGAGGAGAAGAGCGTCCGCAAGCTCGCGGCGATAGTGCTCGGCAGTTCGGTTTCCAAGGCGCAGCGGCTGAGCAATTGGGAAGCGGCCACTCTCACGAAAGCGCAGATAGGGTATGCGGCGACGGATGCCTGGGTCTGTCTGGAGATATATAACAGATTAATGAAGGAACCCAGATGACGAAGATATTCCTGAAACGCGGCAAGGAGGAGTCACTCGGCCGTCGCCACCCGTGGGTCTTTTCGGGAGCCATCGAACGGATGGGGGAGCCCGCCGAAGGCGATGTGGTGGATGTCTATTCGCGGCAGGGGGAGTTCCTTGCCAGGGGCCATTATCAGATAGGTTCCATCACGGTGCGGATACTGACTTTCGTGCAGGCGGAGATTGACGCCCGGTGGTGGCTGGAGCGGTTGCGTGCCGCTGTCGGGGTGCGTCGGGCCGTCGGGCTTGTCGGGAATCCGATGACGGACTGTTATCGTCTCGTGCACGGCGAAGGCGACGGATTGCCCGGACTCGTCGTGGATATTTACGGCGATACGGCGGTGGTACAGGCCCACAGCGTCGGCATGTACCGTTCGCGCGATGCAGTATGCGATGCCCTACGGAGGGTTTACGGCGGTGCCTTGGCGGCTGTCTACGACAAGAGTGCGCAGACACTTCCCTATAAGGCCGATACGGGGGCCTGCGACGGCTATCTGTATGGCGGAGACGGTACGACGGAGCGGATTGTCACCGAAAACGGCAACCGGTTCCATGTCGATTGGGGCGCCGGCCAAAAGACGGGCTTCTTCCTTGACCAGCGGGAAAACCGGGAACTCGTCCGGCGTTACAGCAGCGGGCGTGCCGTACTCAATACGTTCAGTTATACCGGCGGTTTCTCCGTATACGCTCTGGCGGGCGGGGCGGAACGGGTCGTATCGGTGGACAGCTCGGCCGGTGCCGTCCGCCTCGCGGAGCGGAATGTCGCGCTCAATTTCGGCGACGGCGCACCGCACGAGGGGGGTGGCGGTCGATGCGTTCGATTACCTGAAAGGGATGGACGGCAGTTTCGACCTCGTCATTCTCGACCCTCCGGCCTTCGCGAAGCACCACAAGGTGCTGGGCAACGCCATGAAAGGTTATATGCGCCTGAACGCAAGGGCGCTCTCGCAGATAGCTCCCGGAGGTATTCTCTTTACTTTCAGTTGTTCGCAGGCGGTGAGCCGCGAACTTTTCCGAACGGCGGTCTTCACGGCGGCTGCCGTTGCGGGGCGCAATGTCAGGATACTTCATCAACTGACGCAGCCTGCTGACCATCCCGTAAATATCTACCATCCGGAGGGGGAGTACCTGAAGGGGTTGGTGCTGTACGTGGAGTGACCGTCCGCCGTGCAGCGGATGCATCGGCACATAACCTCCCTTGCTTCCGGTCTGGAACGGCAATGACGGCGGACAGGGGAAGCGCCGACGGTTTTGTTCGTGCGGATGCGTGGAGCGGACGGACTATTTGACTGCTTCACTGAGTTCGGTGCCGGGGCGAAACTTGACGACGTTTTTGGCCGCTATCCGGATAGGGGCTCCGTTGCGCGGGTCCCGTCCGGTTCGTGCATGTTTCCTCTCTATTGCGAAGGTGCCGAATCCGGCCAGGGTGACTTTTTCGCCGCTGATGAGCGCGGCGGTTGTTATTTTCATGAAAGCCTCCAGGCTCCTTTTCGCTTCGCCTCTGGATATTCCCGCTTCCGAGGAGATGGATTCGATTAACTGCGTCTTGTTCATTTTAAGTCGGTCTTGCGATGGTGATACGGATGGTTCGGCGGGCAGGGGGCACGTTGCCGCCCGTTCCACAAAAATAACTAAAAATAATCTCCAAATCCAAACCTTGTCGTTTCGTCTCGCGGTATTAAGCGAGGGGCTGTGCCTGCGGCGCCGTCCGCAGATACAGACCGTTGACATGCCGTAGGACGGGGCCGGGCTGTGCGGCGGGCGGAGCGGCATCGTGGGGGAGATAACCTGTCGGTATGGCTGCGGAACGGTGCCGTACCGTCCGGTCACCGGTTT
>VOFD01001330.1_pt1 | contig 29330 bp, 24 predicted proteins | sample 5384101 | NCBI WGS metagenome assembly VOFD01 (sample SAMN12384723, study PRJNA508395) | human gut metagenome | isolation source: healthy gut C | host: Homo sapiens
CGAAGATATGGGTGAGAAAGTCGTGGATGTGCGGAAAGATGCCCTCGGCAGGCTGGAAAGGAATCGGCTCGTAACGGTTCAGGAAGCCGTCGATCTCCCGGCGGTAGTTCGTGTGGTCGGGAACCGTGCAGAAGCCGTCGTATTTCGGAATACGGGCCAGATAGCTTTTCCCGTAGTCCTGCCGCAAGGTCTCGACATTCCACGGGATAAGCGTCTCGACGCTCCGGCCGCTGCTCAACGGCTGCCGAACCCGCTTGTAGATAGTCGTTCCCACGCGCAGGTAGGGGCTTTCTCTTTTCACTGTTTTAGCGGGCATGGCGACCTCCATTTAGAATCCGTTGCACATCCGCCACACGATAACGGCGCTGCCCGCCGTACTCCACGGGAACAAGATAACCGCTCTTGGCCCATCGCCACAACGTAGAGGAATCGACACCCAACAACGCGATGGTCTGTTTTCGCGTATACAATTCGCCCGCTTGTTGCGGAACCGGCATTGCAGACGGCGGCGACGCGACTGCCGTCAACTCCCGATGCCATTGCCGGAGATCTTCCAGACGGACGGTCACATTCACTTCACCGCCCAACTCACTCAACTGTTTTAAGTCCATAATACGATGATTTAACCGAACCCGAAAGCAGGTTCGGCGACGAAAAATAACAGGTGCTTTTCCTGCACCTGTTTTTGCAATCGAATCACCGCATTTGCACCGGCAAACAATTTCAGATATTGCTACTTACCAACATTTTGCAATTGCATGACAACAGAAAGAAAATCCCCTGCACCGACCGGATGCAGGGAATATCTCATACTTATACAGCTCTTTATTTTTGGATATATTCTTTCAGATTATCGAGCAATCGGATGCGATAACCTCCGTCCGTCGCCCGGAGTTTGGCCCGCAACGTCTTCGTATTGTATTTGGCCAAAGACTCGAAGCTCGCTTTCAGCCATTCCGCCAATTCGGTCTGGTCATAAAAACGATTGGTCGCGCCCTTAAAAGCATTCCAGACGTTCCAACCGTAGTGACACAAATCCCCATAGCTCACCCGATCATGCCGAAGCCGAACCTGCGGCACATCGTTCGGAACAGGCGTCATACATGCCAGATAAAGCAAGCGTCGTCGCAAAATTCGCAGGTTCGTCTCGTCAATGGCATCGCCCAAATCCTTGTCGGTATATTCGTAAACGGTGGCGAGTGCATTTTCGAGAATCCGATCGTCCGGAATCGGGTCGGCAGAAACAACGGCGGATTCCGGCACGATCGCATCCGGACTTCTTTCACACCGCTGGTCGGAACCGACTCCCTCTGTCGTTGTTTTCTCTTCGCCTCTCGGCTGACTATGCCCAAACCGACGGAAAAACCGTTCCGAAAAGATCGGCCGAACTGCCCAGGCTGAAAAAGTAAAATCCGACCACGCCAAGTCCTGCGGGGACAAGCAAGACAAGCGCCAGCCAAAGCGGAAATCCCTGTGAGACCATACCACAGAATAAAATAATCAAGGCAAGAACCACGACACCCGTCACGATCAGACGAAGACCTTTCTGGAAATAATAATCGGAATTCATAGTTACGATTCGCTGAAAAAATCATCCTCCATTACAACTTTCCGAAACCGATCCCGCAACTCCGCCATCCGTGCGATCAGTCGATCGTACGGCAGCGAATCTCCATAGATGAAATACTCCTGCATCCGCTCATAATCCCTGCGCCATACCTCCGCCAATTTTTCGGGCGGAATAAAATCGATCCGGCTTGGATGGTGCGTCCGATAATCGACTCCGCGAATCGTATTGAATATGCTGCGATGCTTGACAATCTCGGCATACATTCTCGGATCGGCCAAAGGCTGCCTTTCCGAAATCCGTATCCATCAGCCGCTCCAAATCGTACAGATGGCGTGTCATTCGCTCGAAGCGCGGATTCTCTTTCTGAAACTCTTCATGCAGCAAAAACGCTTTCTCCAAAAACGTCCGTGTCGGCACGACCGCATAAATCGGGAACACCAATTCTCCGAATACATCGGGATATGCCTCGGCAATCAGCGGACGAATCTCGATCCGCTCACGCGGTTCTTTCATCGACCGGCAGCTGAATTCGATCCGGATTTGCGATTCCACATACTCGATATTCGCATAAATACTTCGATACGGCAGCAGCACCAGCGTCGGATCGGCATCGGAGTCCTGCGCCGGAACGGCACGCAACTCAAAATCGGAAGCCCCATATCCTTCCAGCAATGCCTGCATTTCCGCAACGAGCCGCTGCTCGATATAGGCCCGCGAAAGTTTCCGAATCCGATCGCGCTGCGACTTGTTGTCCCCGGCAATTCCCCAAAAGGACTTGTCGATTGCAATATCGATGTCCTCCGAGAAGCGTTCTATGACATGCCAACCCTTGCTCAACGACGTACCGCCCTTGAAGGTGATGAAGTCCCGGCACGACGATTCGAACAGGGCTTTCAGCGTCATCGTCACCCACCAGTCCTTCTCGACAGCCTGCGGAGGAAGCCCGACACGCTCGCTCGTCTGTGCAACGAACATACTTTTCTGCTCGTCGGAAAACGTCCAAAAATTATTCTTCATAGAACGACATAATGATTTTACGAATCCAAGCTGGCACCAACCGCAGATCGGGCAGAATGCTCGACTTCGGAATCCGAGTGAATATCGTCTTCAGTTGGGCGGTGTGCTCCTCCGTCACCTGCGGCCGACCGATCTCCTTCAAAGCGAACACGGCAAGCATCAGCGTTTTATTCTGATAGGCCAGATTTTTAAGCGCCACACGCTTGAATCGCAATTTGCGACCGTTGAACAGATTGACCGTCCGGGAATTGCCGTCCGTATAAAACACATAGTTCATCGGTACCTGGGCAGACAATCCCAATACATTCAATGCGTGCATACCCGTCGGAACAACTCGGGCTTCGCTCTGCCGGGCTACTTTTTCAGCGATTTCATTGATGGTCGGATATTGTATGCCCAGTCCGAACTTTCTGTCGATTTTGGGATAGCAATAGAGGCCCCTTGCAATACGGACTAAACCGCCTTTTCGGGTAAGCCGTTCCAATGCCTTCGCAACCGATACGGCCGATCCGTACACAGCGAAATCGGATGCGGAATACAGCTTACCCCGCCCGCACTTTTTCATCTTATTAAGTATCTTGTCCTCTATTGCTTGCATTTGCTTATTTGTTTATTTATTGTCGCTAATTTATACAAATTTATCGACAAAACAAATTCTACTCCAACACGCTCACGGCATCCCGTTTTATATCCATGTCGATATCGCGGTAACGGGCGAACGCCCGGCTGCCGTCCTTATGCCCGGACATCGCTCCCACGATCGCAGGGTCTTTCACGCTTTTATAAACATTCCCGATGAATGTCCGGCGCGCCATGTGCGACGAAGCAAGGTCGCAGATCGGCACCTGAACATTCTGCCGCGTCCGCTGGTCAATCGTCGTCACCATGCGCGTCAGTCCCGCCTTACGGAACGCCGCTTTGATATAAACATTGTATTTCTGCTCCGAAATAAACGGGAACAGCGTTCCACGGTTCTCGTCGAGGTATTTGCGAATCAGTTCTTTCGCAGCACCGATCAGCGGCACCGAGACCGTCACCACCCGATCGTCGCGCGTCTTGCGGGGAACGTATTCGATGCAATCGCCGATGATATTGGCATAGGTCATCTTATAAAGGTCGCTCACCCGACAGCCGATCATGCACTGAAAAACAAAAATATCTCTTTGCGTTTCCAGCTGCTTGTCATCCCCCATATCCGCTTCGGCCAACTGTTTGCGTTCGTCGGTCGTAATATAGATAGGCGTACCGTAGACAATCTCCGTGATCTTATACTGCTTGAACGGATCATTGGAAGTATGTCCATTATCATTGAGCCATACATAGAACGACCGCAGACGAATCAACATGTCCGAAACATAATTCATGCCCCGCTCTTTCGGACGGCCGGGAATTACCGTTTCTCCCGCAGCGTTGAGGTACGGGCCGCGCTTCACAGGCAGATTCTTCCTCACCTTCGGCCGAGCATACGGCACCTCGTCGTACAACTCCGGATGTACGTCGAAGATTTCCGGTTCTTTCATCAGAAATGCCCCGAAATCATCAAGTGTCGCCGGGGATACGGTGTGTACATCCAGCACGAACCGTCGGTTCGACAGTTTCCGATACAACTCATATCGCTTCAGCGTCCGCACCAAGACATTGAAATGCTTGACACGCGACTCGGACAATTTGTGTGTAGAGATATTCATTTGTCAACGAGAAAAAATCTATTTTCTTATCCTCGACAGAAGTCGCCGTCTTCGGCCGCAAAGTGCGCCGGATCAACTTTTCGAGCCACTCGCGTGTAACGGTCGATTTGTCATCTGCTGCCTCGACCGATGTCTCGATCACGTCAACCAGCTCTTTCAATTTCGCCCGCTTCGCCAACAGCGCATCGCGTTCCTCCCCGGAATATTCGGAATATTGATATCGTTTTTCTTTCCCCAACGTCTCCGATCGACCCAAATGCCGGATGGCACTCGTACACGTGATTCGCGGGAAACGTAGACTCGGAAATTAACTTGCGATTCTCCCGCACTATTCTCCCCTTGCGCCAAAACATATGTAACTTTTGCCATACATCCTCATTTTATGCTCTACAAAGATATGATTTAGATTCGAATACAGCAATACTTTCGTGTCCGCACCGTGTCCGCATTTTTTGCAAAACAACTAAAAACAGACAAAATACATTTCATAGCATATAATTTTAATATACTATATTTCAATATATTATAAATATATTCGAATTTCAGTTGTTTGTATATGTTTTCATAAATCAATCCCTGTCCTGGGCACCAGATATCCTGCTGATTCGTCAGCAGGATATTTTTTCGATCCCCGTGAAAATCCCGTATCCGTTCCGAACGCCCTTTCCCGACAATCCGCAACTGCACTCCTTCGAGTCCGAATCCCGATTCCACAATCGACAGGTATACTGTTTCGGCGCCCCCTTTGGCCGAAACCGCCGCCCCGATCAAAACAACGGTGCTCCCGCCGTCCCGCGAAGAGTCCCTCCCCTCTTGCAGTATGGCGGAATAGTATTATATTTGTAAGGATTTTAGACCAATGAAGGCAGAGGAATCGATACTGATCGAACGATTGAAGAAGGGCGAACGCACGGCTTTCAACGAACTCTACGGCATATTCTGGGCACCATTAGTCAATTATGCGGAGCTCATCGTCGGCGACGAAAACGCGGATGACGTCGTACAGGAGGTTTTCGTCCGCATCTGGATCGGCCGCGACAAACTGCGCAACGACGGTTCGCTGCGCGGCTATCTATTGCGTGCGGTCTACCGCACCGCGCTCAACGTACTACGGTCGAAAAACTATGCCTCGTCCTACCGGTCGCAGACAAAACTGCAAATCGAACAGCAGCTCTGCACCTATTACGACCCCGACGAAAACGAAATTATCAGGAATCTTTACGCACGGCAGATCGCCGACGAACTCGACGCAGTCGTCGAAACGCTCTCGCCGAAATGCCGCGAAGTATTCCGTATGAGCCATTTCGAGGGGCTGTCGAACAGAGAGATCTCGGAGCGGCTGAATATCAGCGTTTCGACCGTCGAGAATCATATCAACAATGCGTTGCGGCAATTACGCGGCAAACTGGGCCATCTGAAAATGTTTTTGCTGTTGACGATTTACATCTTGGGACAATAAAAGCGGTCGACGAATAGGTGCTTTCCCCGACTCGTGTGTATTATAATCGGAAAGTCAATACGCACGACCGTGAAAAACGAAGACTCGCAACATCCGTTCGACGAACGGATCATTTGGAAATATTTCGACGGGACAGCTACTTCCGAAGAGGAACAGGAACTGTCGCAGTGGTTAGCAACCAGTGAAAAACACCGGCGCGAAGTTGCCGAACTACGCGCCGTCCGACAACGATTCGCAAAGTGGCGTTCGACCCTCTACGGTCCGGCGCGTTTCATCCGTTCGCTCAACCGACTCAACAGTCGGATCGATGCGCTCGAAAACGCTCCCTGCACGGCGCAGCGGCCCCATCGTCTCTCGAACCTTTTCGGACACATTCGTATACACTCCCTGCTCCGAACGGCTGCGGTCGTCGCAGTCGTGGCCCTGACCGGTATGTTCGCATGGCATACCGCCCTGATGCCCGCGCCGATCACTTACTTCAATGCCGACACGACGATCATGCACGTAGCGATGCCCGATGGCTCCGACATCTGGCTTACACCCGGATCGACGCTCTGTTACGACGAGACATTTCACACCGACGAACGCCGCGTACATCTCGACGGCGAAGCCTATTTCGACGTCGAGCACGACGCCAAGCATCCTTTCGACGTCGTTACTCCCAATCTGCGCGTGCGCGTGCTCGGTACGGTTTTCAGCGTCCGATCGTTGCGCGGCGACCACATGGCCGAGACGACGCTGGCCGAAGGCGCCGTATCATTGCAGCGCGCCGACGGCAGCAATCTGATCCGGTTGCACCCCGGCCAGCGCGCCATCTACGATACGCAGGACGAACAACTCGAAATCAAGGAGGTCCCCGTCGGAGATCATCTGGCCCTGAGCTACGGTATCATCACACTCGACGGCGTTCCGCTCCGGCAAATCGCCGACCGCATCGAGGAGCTCTACGGCGTAAAACTGCGTCTGATCGACGACGATGCACCCGATGCCAACTACAATTTCAGTTTTCAGAAAGACACCCCGATCGAAGACGTGATCGAATTGTTACAATTCATCTCAGGCACACGTTTCGAAATCCTGCGGTATCCCGATTCCGACTGAATCCGCGCGCCGGAATCGGTTGCGATCCCTGTCGGCTACCGCTCCCGCAAGGGAACAGGAACAGACGATTGCCCAAACTCATACAAACTTTCATACTAACAACCTAATCACTACTCATCCATGAAAAAATCGGTTTATTCCTGACGGGATGGTGTCGGATGCTTCTGTGCGTCGGGTTGGCTGCATTGCCGTCGGCGTCGCTCGGTGCAAGGGGCGAGTTACTCGCCGACCAGCGTCTCAACCTGAACTTGTCGTTCAGCAGCGCATCGCTGCGCGAAGTGGTCTCGGCATTCACCGAGCAGACAGGAGTGGTCTTCTCCTACGAAACCTCGCTCGGCAAACGGACGCTCTCCGACGTGCATGTCGTCATCCAAGACGCTCCACTCGAAGAGATGCTCAATACGCTGTTCTACGACACGGGCATCTCTTGGAAGATCAAGGATCACGTGGTGGCTCTCACCGCCATACCCTCGTCGAAAAAAAACGCGTCGACAGGCTCCGCCCCCTCTCCCTCCGCCAACCGTAAGCCGGTCGTGACAGGGCGCGTGATCAATGAAGAAGGCGAACCCCTCGTCGGCGTGAACGTATTGGTGAAAGGCACTACGCAAGGGACGTCGACCGATATCGACGGAAGCTATTCGATCGACGTTGCGGACGACGACGTGCTCCAATTCACCTATTTGGGTTACGGTTCAGCCGAATGGCGCGTAGGCACGCAGACCCGCATCGACGTCGTTCTGAAAGAGGACAAACAGATGCTCGACGAAGTAGTAGTAGTCGGCTACGGTACAGTGAAGCGTCGCGATCTGGTCGGCGCCGTCGATCAAGTCGACAGCAAGGTTTTCTCCGAACGTTCGAATCCGAGCATCTCGCGGTCGCTGCAAGGCGCCATTCCCAACCTCAACATCTCGATGCGCGACGGCAAACCCTCGCGTGCAGCGACGATCAACATCCGCGGTACCGGTTCGATCGGTTCGGGTGGCGGGGCATTGGTGCTCATCGACGGCGTGGAAGGCGACCTGGAAACGGTCAACCCTCAGGACATCGCCAGCGTCTCGGTGCTCAAAGATGCCTCGTCGGCTGCGATCTACGGAGCACGCGGCGCATTCGGAGTGATTCTGGTAACGACCAAATCGGCCGAAGAGGGCGAAACGAAAGTCACTTACAACGGCAGTTTTTCGCTTCACGCGCGCACGGTCAAGCCACAGCTGGTAACCGACGGCTACGAATGGACGACCGGCTATATAAACGCGTGGAACGGCTATTACAACGGACAGAATCCGCTGCCATCCTACATCAACAACATCGCCCCCTATTCCGATAGCTGGTACAAGGAACTGGCACGCCGCAGCACCGATCCGTCGCTCGAACGCGTGCGCATCAACGACAAGAATCAGTACGAATACTTCGCCAACACCGACTGGATGGACGCTTTCTACAAGGATTTCAACTACTCGCACGAGCACAATATCAGCGTATCGGGCGGCAATCAGAATGCGGACTATTATGTATCGGGCCGTTTCTACGATCAGGACGGCATTTACCGCGTGGGCGACGAACGTTACAAACAGTACAACGTCCGCGCCAAAGGCAACATCCGCATCCGTCCCTGGCTGCGGTTGAATAACAACATGGATTTCACGGTGGTGGACTACCACCAACCGATGCTCTATTACAGTCTCCAACTTCCGCAGCGCATGATCGAACACGGAGGACAGCCGATCAACCCCATCACCAACCCCGACGGGACGTGGACTTATGCCGCCGTACTGAACGGTTACGCAGGCTTCGCCGAAGGATCGAGCTACCAGCAGGACGACAAATTCACCATGAAAGACAAACTGGGCATCGAGATCGACGTGGTGAAGGACGTACTGAAAATATCGGGCGATCTCTCCTACCTTTTCGCCCGCAACAAACGCGAGCGTGTGACCAACATGTATACCGGTTACCGAGGCCCCGACACTCCGATCACGGTTAACGAAAGTCAAGGCAGTACGCTGGAAAATCTGCGTCAGGACACGAACTACCTGTCGAGCAACATTTACGGAGAATACACGCCGAAACTCGGCGACGACCATACGCTCAAGCTGCTCGCCGGCTGGAACCTCGAAACGAAGAAATACCGCGGAACGACCATCAAGCGCGAAGGGCTGACCGTACCCTCGAAACCGAGTTTCGGTCTGATGGACGGTCTTACCAGCGATCCCGTCGTTTCGGGATACGACTGGAGTTACGTGGGCGCCTTCTTCCGTGCCAACTACGGCTATCAAGGCAAATATCTGGCTGAATTCAGTTGCCGCTACGACGGCTCTTCGAAATTCCCCGAAAACTCGAAATGGGGCTTCTTCCCCTCGGCTTCGATCGGCTGGCGCCTGTCGGAAGAGAAATTCATGGAGTGGTCGCGCAACTGGCTCGACAATCTCAAGATACGTCTCTCGGCCGGTTCGATGGGCAATGGCAACATCGACCCCTACAAATACATCGACTACATGACCATCAAAACCTCGACGGTCGTCATCGGCGACGCACTGGGCTCCTATACGACGGCTCCCGGAGCCATTCCGCTCGCTGACGTGGGAGACGGCGACCACCTACGACGTAGGCTTCGACATGGATCTGTTCCGCAACCGGTTGTCGATCGGATTCGACTGGTACCGTCGCTATACCACCGACATGTACACCGTCGGCGTGAGCCTGCCCTCCGTTTACGGCACCGACGCACCCAAAGGCAACAACGCTTCGCTCAAAACCAACGGCTGGGAACTCTCGGTCGGTTGGCGCGACAGTTTCGAACTGGGCGGCAAGGCTTTCAGCTACAACGTCAAAGCGATGGTATGGGATGCCCGCACATGGGTGACCGAATACATCAACCCGACGGGCGCACTGGGCGATTACTACGAAGGCAAGGAGCTGGGCGAAATCTGGGGCTACCGCGTAGAAGGTCTTTTTCCGCGATCAGGAAGACATCGACTCGCACGCCGAGCAGTCGTTCTTGCAAACGCTCGACAAGGTGACCCGACCGGGACAAGTCAAATTCGCCGACCTGAATCAGGACGGTAAAATCGATCGGGGCGCCTACACGACCGCTGATCCGGGCGATCTTACCGTCATCGGCAACGAAACACCCCGTTACTGCTATGGCATCAATCTGGGATTCACTGGAACGGTATCGGCATCTCGACCTTCTGGCAAGGCGTCGGCAAAAAGGATTGGTATCCGCGTTACGACTCGGGATTCTTCTGGGGCCAGTACAACCGTCCGTTCGGCTACATGCTCAAACAGCACACGGGCGACAAGGTCTATCGCGAAGAGCTCGACAACTGGGACACGGCCTATTGGCCCCGCTACACGACCTACCAGACCCACCAGTCATCGGTCAACCGTCCGCTGACGATCAACAACGACCGCTATATGCAGGATGTGTCGTATATCCGGCTGAAAAACATCACAGTCGACTATACCTTCCCCGATCGCATCTGCAAGAGACTACACATCAAAGGGTTAAAAAGTATGGGTGTCGGGCGAGAACCTATGGACCTATTCGCCCATGTTCGAACACTGCGACAACTACGATCCCGAAGTGATCAACGCCGGTGACTCGGATTTCCGCACCTCCGAAGGCGACGGTTACAGTTATCCGATGCTGCGTACCGTGACACTGGGAGTCAACCTTTCCTTCTAACCTGCAAAAAATACGAACGATGAAAAAGATATTCATGCTCTTGGCGAGCGTCGCGCTCTTCGGTTCCTGCGAGGATTTTCTCTCGAAGGAGGATCCCAACAAAATCGACGCGCCGAGCTATTTCCGCAACGAAACCGATCTGCAAACCTACGTCAACGGCTTTCTGCAAACGATGAGTCCTACCGCCGCCTCCGTGGCCACGGGCGACGCCCGTACCGACTGCCTGGCATGGCGCGGCGAATACCAGTTCCTCACGGACAACTTTGATGCCGACGACCAGTCGGGCTGGGGAACGAGCGATTGGGAGGATCTGCGCAACATCAACTATTTTCTCGACAACTTCCGACAGGCGGCCGTCAGCGAGACAACGCTCGCTCACTACGAGGGCGTCGCCCGTTTCTGGCGTGCCTATTTCTATTGGAACAAGGTCAAGACTTTCGGGGCAGTGCCCTGGTACGATTCGACGATCGATTCCAACGACCACGAGGCGCTTTACAAGCCTCGCGACAGTCGCGAATACGTGATGCGCAAGGTACTCGAAGACATCGAATTCGCCAGCACGTACTGCACATCGAGTTCGGCTCTGGAAGTCAACTCCGTGCAGATCACCCGATACGTCGCATTGGCACTCAAAGTCCGTATCTGCCTCTATGAAGGCACCTTCCGAAAATATCACGCGAACGATCCCTCGACAGGGAAACCATGGACGGCGGACGAAGCGGAGACCTATCTGCGTGCAGCCGTGAGCGCCTGCAACGAACTGATGACCAGCAAAAAGTATTCGCTGGTCTCCGATCCGGCCAACGTTTCGACGCAGTACCGGAAGCTCTTCACGAGCGAATCCGTCTTCACGCAAGAGGTAATCTGGGCCCGCGTCTACAATGCCGAATTGAACGCGACACACAACCTCAACTCCAACTTCATCGTGCAACAGTACGGCAGCTACTCGCTGACCAAACAGTTCATCAATACCTATCTCAACCTCGACGGTTCGCGTTTCACCGACAAACCCGGCTATGAAAAGACCGCATTCATCGACGAGTTCGAGAATCGCGACTACCGCCTGATGCAAACCGTCCGCTACCCAGGCTACACTCGCAAGAACAACGGAACGGATACCCGCTATGCCCCCGATTTCGGCTACTGCGTGACAGGCTACCAGCCGATCAAATGGGTGATCGACGACACGAGTCTCGACAGCAACACCTCGCCCTGCTCCACGTCGATCCCGATTATTCGTTACGCCGAAATCCTGCTGACCTACGCCGAAGCGAAATGCGAGTTGGACGAATTCGACGAAACAGTCTGGAACGAGACGATCAAACCTCTGCGCGAACGCGCCGGTGTCGACGGAACGATGCCTGCTACGGCCGATCCCTACATGATCGAATATTTCCTCGGCACCGTCACCGACAACGCATTGCTCGAAATTCGCCGCGAACGCGGCTGCGAATTGATATTGGAAAACGTCCGCTGGGACGATGATATGCGTTGGGGTATGGGCAAACTGGCCGAACGGCCCTGGTACGGCGTCTATGTAGGCGAGCTGGACAAAGCATACGATATGGACGGCGACGGGAAGGACGACGTCTGCTTCGTGCGCAAGGAGCCCGAACGCCCGCAGGCCGGCATCACCTATCGCGTGCTGGGCGACGATTTCTCGCTGACCGACGGCGACAGTGGTTACATCGAGTGCTACATCCGCATGACGCGCAAGTGGGACGATAAAAAATATGTGCGCCCCATACCGACGACAGCACTCAACGACAACCCCGCACTGGGACAGAACTACGGATGGGAAAAATAATAACGTACCAAACACCACGAATATCACCATGAAACGAATCAATAAATGGGCCTTGCTGCTGACCGCAAGTTATTGCGTACTGGCCGTCGGGTGCAAGGACGACGAAGGGAGTTACCTCGTTCGCGAAACCGATGTCATCCAGTTTTCGAGCAATCTGGCCTCTTCGCAGCGCATCACGCTGCGTTGCAACGGCGCATGGCGCTCGGTCGTACCCGAAGATGCCCAGTGGCTCTCGACGACTCCTTCGGAGGGCGTCGGTACGGGCGAATTCGAATGGATCACCGTTTCGGCCACGCACAACCGCTCGGCCGAACGCACAGCAACGCTCTACTTGGAATGCAACGGCGTACAATATCCGATTACGGTGACACAAGCCAACGGAGCGATCATCTACGGCACACCGACGCTTGACGGAAATCTCATCGAGGGCGAAGCGTCGGAAGCCAGCATCCGGTTCACCTACTCCAACGCCTACGGCGACGAGACAATTGCGGTGAAATGCACGCCCAGCGGCGACTGCGACGGGTTGTCGGTAGCCGGCACCTCGTTCGAACTGACCAACGGCGGCGCAACGCTGGCGCTCGACATCGAGGGTACGCCGACGAAACCCGGATACGCCACCTTCGCCGTGAGCGTCGACGATCAGCCGATCGGCGAGGTGCGCGCCAAGGTCTACTCCGTCAGCGAAATGCCCGTCGAAGGACTGCCCGTACAGTGGCGTTTCAGCGAAATCATGGGCGGCGATCCCGAAAAAACGGATCTGCAAAAGCGTCAGCCCGAGTGGACGACCGACAAACATACGCTCAACTCCGATGTCGGTTCGGCCACCATCACGGTCGTCGAAGCCGAAGGCAAAATCGCGGCAGCACTGAACTCATGGGGCTACAACAACGGCCATGCTTACATCAAAGGTCTCTATTACAACGACTATTGGCTGATGACCATTCCGGTCAAATACGTCGCTTCGGGCACCGTCCTCAATGCGAAAGGCTGCTTCGGCGGATCGGGTTCGGCCGCAGCGTTCTTCCTGCTCGAATACTCGGCAGACGGCCTGACATGGCATCAGGCCGACGGCGCGAAGACGGAGACCTTCACCATCAAGGAGAAGCCGGTCGAGGCCATCTATCACGTGCAGGCTTGCGACGTACCGAAATTCCCCGACGACGCGGCATGTTCGTTCGACTGCACGTTCCCCGTCGAAGTGGATATTCCCAACGGCAACCTCTACATCCGCTTGCGGGTCTCGGCCAACATCCGTATCACACAGAACAACACCATCACGACGGGCGGAGGAGGTTCGAACCGTCTGGCAAAGACATGGTCGGTTTCCGTAGTCGAGTAATCGAAAAACAACGAATAGCATGAAAAAACAGATCATTGCGACGCTGCTCCTATTAACGACGACGGCGTCGAACATCGGTTGTACGGACGATAGTCCGGCACAAATTACCTCGCTCAAACTCAATCGCACGGAACTTACACTCCAACCCGGCGAAACCTTTCAACTGGAAGCCACGACCCGACCTGCCGACGCCGGCGTACCAATCAAATGGAGCAGTTCCAACGAGGCGGTGGCGGCGGTCGACGAACGAGGACTCGTCACAGGCACAGGTTACGGCGCCGCCCTCGTCACGGCACGCTACGGCAGTTACTCGGCCAAATGTTCCGTGACGCTGAACGCAGAACAAGTTTGGGATCCTTCGCAGGCTCTCGCGGCTCCGCTCTCATCGGACATCGTTCACAGCAAGAACGTCCTGCTGTATGCACCCCGCCGCATTTTACAGGGTTTCGACATCCTCCCGAACGGCGAGATCTACTACTCACAGGTCGGCAGCAACGCCTACACGCTCAATATCTGTCGGGCAGCAGGCCCCAACCAGAACGCCCAGGACGAAGTGATGATCCTCAAACATTTCGGCCACGGCACGCAGATCGTCGCCGAGAAAGCCTCAGACGGAAAGACTTACATTTGGCTCAACAGCAATGCCTCGGTCGACGACAGCGGCGAATACGGCAACAACTGGTCGTTCTCGCGCGTGGAGTTTGTGCCCGGAACGAACGAAGCAGACGGCTATGCCGGCGATACCTTCTTCCTGAACAAGGAACAGCAGTACGATCAACAGGTGGCCGTCGATTTCGATGCACGCCGATTGCTGGTGGGTTCGCGTAAATCGGGCGTGCGCCATTTCTGGATTTTCGACCTCGACGAAGTGCTGGCCCTTCCACTCAAGGAGATGACCGTATCGGTCACCGTAGGCGGAGGTACGGGCGACGGCGAGAAGCAGACCGTCGAACGCAAGATCATGGGACACGATTTGAACGACTGCCGCGTGCTGGGCAATTTCTCGTTCTCCGCAGGTACAGACAAGGAGCACGACGTCTACCCTATTCGCATCAGGGACACGAAATCAACGGCGACTACATCTATTTCTACGAAGGAAATGCCGTCGAGAATTCGGATGATCCCGGTACCTATCAATCGAAGGCCTATGTCACCGTGTTCAACTACAACGGCCGAATCGTCGTACCACGCACCGAGGTAGCCGCTATCGCCGATGTGAACGGACTGGCCTCCGAAGGCTTCACGCAAACGGGTTACGCCGAAGGCGAATGCATCAAAGTCAAGGAGGGCAAACTCTATCTGGGAATGGCATGCCGTGACGGATCGTCGAGCAACCGGTACGCCAACATTCTGGTATACGACTGCGTGAAAAAGCAGTGATTCCAAACCTGCATGGTGACGGCCGGCTCTGCGTGACGCAAAGCCGGCCGTCCACGTTTTTTCGACCGGACCGAAGGCCCGAATGTATTCTTCTCCACCGTCGTTTCGCCCGACAGAATCGTCACGGAACCGCGAACACGAAAACTTTTCGGGCCAAACAATCCACCAAAGCATGCGATCACGAACGATGATCCCTCCGATCCCAACCATCCACTCGGCATGAAAAATACGCTTCCCTCTCTCCTCGTGCCTCCCACTCGGCATACACGCCGCACAGCAGGACTGCATCCGCGAATTGCTCCGCCGCGATCCCCGACCCGCGTGTCTTCATGGCCGTCCTCTATTCACTGGCGGCGATCACGCCCGATACCGAATTCGGGCTGTCGTTCTACGACTATTTCACCGAAGAGGAGCGGTTCGCCCTGTGGCGCGTGGCCAGCCTGCGGGAATACCTGCCCAAAATGAACTCGGCGCCCAGCCGCGGGCTGTCGATCGACATGGCCAAGCCGCTGATGCGGCAGCTGCTCGGCAGTGCGCAGGAGGCCGTCGACGGCGGCGAGGTCTGTGCAGCGCTCCGCTTCGGGCACGGCGAAGACACGATGCCGCCGAGCGTCATTCTCGAAGTGGCAGACCCCTACTACGACCGGGAGGATTTCCGCACCTATTGCGGCGACAAAATCTCCCGCATGCCGGACATGAAGCCCCTGCCCGAAGTGGAGACCGGTTACTGATACCGGAAACAGCTCGGACGCACGGTTCCCGCCGCAGTTCATACGACGGAAGCCGTGCGTTTTCCGCCACCGGCTGAGACTCCATCGGCGGAACGCCCCGCAGCGTCATAACGCGAATTTCGCACCGATGAAATAGGTGCGCGGCGCGGCCGGACCGTAAATGTAGGCCGCGTCCTTCCTCTGACCGAAATCGAGATCGTGCTGGAAACTGTCGAAAAGGTTCTTCACCCCCGCATTCAGTTCGAGTCTCAACTGTCTGGTAAGCGACAGGGTATACGACAGGCGCGCACCCATGTCCCAGAAATCGGGCGTCAGCCGTTCGGTATCCTTTGCAATGAATCCCGCGTTGTGCTGTACGAGCATCCGTCCGGTATAGTTGCCGAAGAGCGACGCCGTGAAACCGCGGGTCAGGGTGCAGACGGCCGTCAGGTAGCCGTAATGGTCGGGCGAACGGAACATCCGCCGCTGGGGCGCGACCTCGTCCGACCACCGTTCGGGTTCGTCGTAGCGACTGCGCTGGAAGGTATAGCCGAGCTGGAACTCGAAACGTCCCGGAATACCGGCCTTGGCCTCCACGCCGATGCCGGCGACGGTGGCGCCCGCCGCATTGCGGCGCTCCTTGATGACGTTGCCCTGTTCGTCCTCGCCGACCTTTTCGAGCGTAAAGAGGTCGTCGAGCACCGTATAGAACCCCTCGACGAGCAGATTTCCCTGCACCCGTCCGAAATTGCGGTAGAGGTCGACCGATGCGCTGAGGCTGTGCGAATATTCGGGCCTCAGGTTCGGGTCGAGGCGGATGACGGCCACCTTGTTGTCCAGCGCGTCGATATGCAGATCCTCGTTATAGGCCTGCGGCGCACGGTAACCGCTGGCATAACTGGCCCGCAGGCCCACCGCCGGCGTCGGACTGTAACGCACGTTGACGCGCGGCGAAAAAACGGCGTTCTTCATCATGTTGTGCTTGTCCACACGACCGCCGACGAGAAAGTTGAGCCGCTCGCTGCGCCACTCGTTCTGGAAGAAGAACCCCGTACTGCGGGTCGTCTGCCGGAAATCGCGGCCGAATCCGAGATACTTGTCGTCGAGCGCGTTGTAGTTGTACTCCACGCCGGCGGTCAACTCCGAAGGAAGAAAGAGCAACCGCTCGAACGAACAGGTGTACTGCGTGCCGGCGACGAACGTCTCGTCGCCGGTCGCACCGTAGGCATCGGGATTGCGGTCCGTACCGAAATAACTGTCGCGGCCGATGCGCTGCGCCGAGGCATAGACTCCCAGCCGGTGGCGGCCGTCCGGGCTGAACCAGTCGAACTTCAAACCGCCGCCGTCGATCTTGTGGTTCAGCTGTTCGGCGATATCGGCCATGTGGGGAGGCAGATCGAAGGCATTGCCGCCGCGGCGGAATTCATGGATATGGTGATACTCGGCTGTCAGCCGCGTATAGGGCGAAGTCTTGTAGTAGGCACGAAATCCGACCGTCTCGGAATTGAGTTCCGGAATGTCCGAAAAGCCGTCGCCGTTGCGGTCGTAGGAGTCGCGGTCGCGGATCATCCCGAAGAGATAGACGCCCGTCTTGTAATCGTCGGAGACGAACGACCCGTTGAGCGACGTATTGAAATCGGCCGTACCGTCCTCCGAAATATTGGTCGTATTGGCCAGCGTCACCGAGTTGTAGAGCGGCTCCTTGGTGATGATGTTGACCACGCCGCCGATGGCGTTGGCGCCGAACAGAGCCGACCCGCCGCCGCGGATCACCTCGACCCGTTCGATCATGGCCACGGGCAGCTGTTCCAGCCCGTACACCGAAGCCAGCGAACTGAAAATCGGCCGGCTGTCGAGCAGCACCTGCGAATATTGTCCCTCCAATCCGTTGATACGCAACTGCGTAGTACCGCAGTTACCGCAGTTGTTCTCCACGCGCAATCCCGACTGAAAATTCATCGTTTCAGCCAGGTTGCTCGACGCGGTCGATTCGAACAGTTTCGTCGAGGCGACGGAGACGATCGTAGGCGAGAACTTCCGGTTGGTCTCCGTACGGCTGGCCGAAACGACGACCTCCTCCACTGCGAGCGCCTCCTCGTTCAGGGAAAAATTCACCTCGGCAGTCCTGTCGGCGACGATCTCCACCGTCGTTTCGGCCGACCGGTAGCCCACCGACGACGCGACGAGCGTAAAACGTCCCAAAGGCAGGTTTTTCAGGAAATAGTGTCCGGTGGCGTCGGTCGCACACCCGATGGTCGTACCTTTCACGGCGACGGTCGCATAGGCAAGGTGCTCGCCGCTCTTCGCATCGACGACATGCCCCGTAATATTCGCATCGCTTTGTTTTCCGGTTTTCACGACGGCTTCTCCTGCGGCGAGGCACACCGCAGGCAACAGGAGCACGACAAGTGCTCCGATGATATGTTTTTTCATTGGATGATTCGGATTTGATGAATATACAACAAATGACGGCGAAGACAGGACAAAACGTCCGCTCCGCATTCAGATTCGCAAAAACATCAATCCAGGGGAGGTGCGCGCAAGCCGTAGACTCGCACCGGCATACCGCGCCGCGCGACGGGTTTCCGGACTCCGAAGACAAAAGCGGCTCCCGCCTGCCCGAAAACCAGCGCGACGAACGTCGCCGCCGTGGCAATCAGCAACGACAGGTGCGCGATCAGCTGGAACTGCTGCGGCGTGTGGTTGTGACCGGGATTGCCCGAAGAGCCGGAGAAGGGATGCGAATGGACGAAAACGTGTCCGTCGATCCGGTGGACATGCGGAAACAACGTGACACTGCTCCAATACCCCACAAAGAGTAACAGGAGCAACGACGCCGTTATGTTTCGTCCGGTGTTTCGCATCGGGCCAGGAGCTTTATGCACAAAGATACGAATAAGCCGAACGCAATGCAAATTTATTTGAACATTGCCGAGCGGGAGTATCTGAGGCGCAGCCAAAGATAGGAAATAATCCGGAAAATCGAGAAGATCACCGGCGAGAAACGCGCTGACGAAGCGACCGTAGCCCTGATGAGCGACTACCTGAAAGAGCAGGAAAAGCTGGCCGGATGCTCACGGCCTACAACAAACGACAGGGCTGTTGCGACAACCGCTCTCCGTTCCGACCGAAAAACACATCGGACGAAACCGATCGCGGAAGAAGATACGGAAATACACAATCCCGTGTTTCGTCCGGCCGCGAAAAGCGGAATCACGCCTCCCGCAGATCGGCGAACCAATAGGCGTAGCTCTTCGACGTCCCGTCGTCGAGCCGGACGTCGTAGCTGCGGCTGAAAGGCGTTCCGAGCCGGAACGGCACGGGCGAAGCGAAGATCGGCCCGTCGTAGCAGAAAGTGTGGTACTCGCCGTTCTCGCCGTTGGGATCGGTTCCGGCGGGCAGTGACGCCACGAAATCGCGATCGACGACACGCCCTACGGCGGCACGCCCCAATCCGTCGTCCATCGTCGTCACGACCACCGTTTTCAACCCCGACGCGAGGAAATCCGCCATCACCTCCTGAGAAGATTCTCCCCAGAGCGGTTCGACGACTTCGATGCCGAACGGCGCGAGCTGCCTCTCCCTGTACGCACGCACGTCGTGCAGGAAAATATCGCCGAAGATGAAGTGCGTCACGCCCCGCGCCCCGAAATGCGCCACGGCACGCGACATCGCCGCTCCGTAATCCGCCATATCGCCGTTCGGAGCCAGATCGAGGCGGTACAACGGAATCCCGATCCGTTCGGCCTGCGCCTGCAACAACGCCGCCGGAATGCCGTGCATCGTCGAACGCCGCGTCGAGCCGTCGACGGTCGTCAGCAGCGCGACGATCTCGTAGTCGCCCGACCGCATCGCCCGCCAGAGCGCATGGGCGGAATCCTTGCCGCCGCTCCAGTTGAAAACCGCCCTTATCCGTTCCATACGATATGTCCCGCATTGTGGAAAAATCCGCAGACGAGCGTCAGGTATTCGGGCATACGCCCCTCGACGCCCCATTTCAACTCGATGCCGAAAAGTTCGCGTGCCGTGCGGCCGACGTCGAATCCGCACGCTTCGAGCGAAGGACGCACCCGATCGGGATGACGGCACGGATTCCCGTCGGGACGGGTACAACTGCCTTCCGGACAATGGAGACAGGTGCCGACATAGGCGAACGAACGGCCGCCGATGCGCCGCTCCATATCGAGCAGCCGTGCTTCGATCCGCTTGCGCTCGGGACGCATCAGTCGGCCTGCCTCCGACAAGGGCAGTCCCTCCTGCTCCGGCACGATCTTCGTAGCGACGACGAGCGCCGTCGCATAGCCCGACAGATACTCCTCGACGGAGAACCCGAAGGGCGGACAACCCCAGCTGCTCCCGTAACTGGGGCAGGCGCGGCAATATTCCGCAACCGCAGTGCGCATCGCGGAAACGGGCGACGTAATCGGCCGCAGGCAGCTCAACCGCGGAATCTTCGGCACGATATCGGTATGAAAAATTCATACGGCAAAATTAGTCGATCCGGCGGCTCGAAACGGGATTTTTCGAAAAAATTTCGTCTTTTCGAACCGTTTTTCGGACTCAATCCCTATATTTGCCCCAGATTTGGTCTTCCGTCCGTTCGCAAAACGACGGAATGAAAAGGGAATCGGGTGCAAATCCCGGACAGTCCCGCTGCTGTGAAGCTCCGCGACGTTACGAACATCTCAGCCACTGGTCCGCACGGATCGGGAAGGCTTCGGAAACAGGAGTCAGTCAGAAGACCTGCCAGATCGATTCGACGTCGGAGAACCTCGTGGACAGGGTATCCGATTCCGGTTGCAAATCGCATCGGCTGCCAGATCGTCGTTCATTTTCATGCTCCTTTTCCCGCCTCGGCAAAGCGCGAACAAGTTCGGCTCTGCGCTCGGCTTAACGAAAAGGTCGAACTGCATTCTTCGTTTCTTTGCAGCGATACGATGCGCCGTCCGGACACATCGTCCGCCCCGTTTCCGGACAGGACGGATTCGGGGAAACAGGCTGCGAATACCGTCGTACTCCGGTACGGCGAATCCGCTCCCGCGAACTGCGCCGGCAGGCCGAGCGCCGCAGCGGATCGAAGCGACCGGTGAATTTTTGAAGACAAACCTCTAAAACGTAGAGTTATGAATATCGTTTTGTACGGAATTTCAGAGGAACTGGCACAACGCACGGCCATGCACTACGGCTTCGCCTTGTGCCGCCCGTTCGAGACCGGAACGGAAGAAGAAAACCGGTTCTGGCTGCAACCCCGATTGGAGAACGAGGAGGAGTTGCTCGCCTTCATCGAACGCATGGCGCAACACGACGAACAGATCGCGGCCGTCGTCGCCGCACCGACCGAGGCGTCGACCGAGACGCCGATGGGGGATTTCAATGCGGTACTCTACGCCACGCGCACCGACAAGCTCTTCACGCTCGGCACCGCCACCGGCGGCGCCGTCAACAACGCCGTCAGCGACCAGACGCCCGAATACGAACTCGCGCGCATCATCGAAACGCAGCTGGGACGCGTCTGCGCCCACGAAGGGCTCTGAAAGAATTCTTTGTCCGCCGCGCCCCGCACCCCGTGTTTCGAGGCGGGGAAGGCCGTCCGCCGCGGTGAAAACAACCCGCCGCATCCGGTCCGGCGACCGCACCGCCCCCCTACTTCCGGCATATCCGGACGAAAACCGCGCCGGAGCGCCCGCCCGCGGCATACGGAGCCGTCCCGCAGGATTCGCACCCCTGCCCAATCCCGAAAACAGACCGGCCGTTCCCGCGACGCCTCTTCTACCTTCTCCTGCCCCAGCGCGGCCGGATGTCGAGGAAGAGTTCGTAATTCAGGCGCGGCATCGGACGCGAAAGCACCGATTCGTACTCCTCGTTGAAGAGATTGTTGACCACCCCCTTGACCGTGAAGTCGGCCCATCGCAGCGAAAAGGCCTTTTCGAGCGAAACGTCACTCATGAAATAGGGTTTCACGCGGCCGATCTTCGTCTTCATGCTGTTGTCCGACGTGGTGAAGCGTTCGCTGTAATAACACCACTTGTAAATGAACCTCCACGACCTGTAAGTCAACCGTCCGGTCACCGAAGCCGAATATTCGGGGATATAGACCAGTTGCTTGCCGATCGCCTTGTCGTACCAGTCGACCGGATCGCCGTTGTTGATCGAGGGCGTCCACGAGAAATTGCCGTCGGCGTTCAACTGCCAGTCGGGCGCCGGCTGCCAGTCGAGCCCCGCCTTCAACTCGACGCCGTAGGCGTGCACCTCCTTGATGTTCTTCGGAGTCCAGAATCCCTTGAAGGTGGGCAGCCAGACGATCCAGTCGTCGATGTAGGAGTCGAACCATGTCGCCTCGCCGTGCAGCGAGTAGGAGCCTCCGCGCCCCACGGCGAACGAAACGCCGCCGTCGTAACTGATACCGTGCTCCTTTTTCAGGTCGGGATTGCCGCCCGGCAGGAAATAGAGGTCGTTGAGCGTCGGGAAACGGAAGTTACGCGACACGGAGGCTTTGGCCACCACCCTGCCGCGGTGCGAAAGCACGTAATCGGCGAAGAAGGCGGGGATGACCGGCGTCCAGTCGTCGCCGAACATCTCCTCGCGCAGCGCCAGCGACAGCCCCAGCCGGTCCGTCGGCTGGTACTTGGCCGAAACGTAACCCGACAGCTCGACGCGCCCCTGATCGTAGCCGACCTGCACCTTCTTGCGGTTGCCGCCGAGCTGCTGCGGATCTTTCATCGGCAGGACGTTCTTGTCGACGCTTTCGACCAGATGCTGGTGCACCGAAAGGTCGGCCGTAAAGAGCCACTTGTCGCCGACGGAATATTCGCCCTCGACCTGGCCGAAAAACGTATCGATCCGGCTGCGCGAGCGGATCATCTGCGCCATGTTGCCGTTGCCGAGCGACTTCTCGAAATCGTAGGCCATCCACGTATGGATATACCCCGCCTTGGCTCCTACCTTCCAATTCTCGCGGAGATGATCCCACTGCAAGATGCCGCGCAGCGTCTGCTCGCGCTGCACGTTGGAGTAGTCGTCGTCCTCCTTGTGGTCGACCGACAGCATCGGGACGCCGCGCGACGAATGGACGTACCACGCCTGCAATCCGAAACGGTTGCCGTCGCCGGAATTGTAGTAAAGTTCCTGCAACAGGTGCAGATCGTGGTAGGCGCCGCTCTTGTTGCGTTCGACGGGATAGTAGGAATCGACGATATTGCGATCGTCGTCGTAGACGTTCAGTTTCTTGTTGTAGTTTCTGTACCTGAAATCGTTCGGCGACGAGGAATAGACCACGCGCGTCGAACTCTGCCAGCGGTCGCCGCCGTAGGTCAGGCGCAGGAACTCGTCGAAGGTCGAGAACGACCCGACGCCCTGCACGTACTGCAATCCGAATCCCCGCCGGTCGGCCGGCCGCGTCGAGAGCTTGACCGCACCTCCCAGGCCGCCGCCCGTCTCGTTGACCGACGAGGCGCCGTGCAGCAGCGTCGCGGCGTCGATGAAGAACGCGGGGATCATCGAGAAGTCGACCGTGCCGAGCATCGGCGAGTTGATCCGCATCCCGTTCCACGTCACCTGCGTGTGCGAGGGCGACGTGCCGCGGAACGCCACCGTCGAGAGCGTGGCCCGGCCGTACTGCTTGACGAAGATCGAAGTGTTGAATGTCAGCACGTCGGCCATCGACAGGGCGATGTTCTCATGGAGCACGAGCGTGTCGAGCCGGGTTTTCTGCACGCCGATCTCCTTCATCGGACGGCGTGCCGTCACACCGATCTCGCGGATCGGCACCACGAACGAGGGATTGTCGTTCCACCACCCCTCGCGGGATTCGGTCTGCCGCCGCTCCTGCCCGTAACAGAAGCAGGAGGCAGCGCAGAGAATAATCGTCAGGATATGCTTCATGGTCTTCCGGTCTGGCCGCCGAGCATCTGTTCATACGTGGGATTCTCGCCGCAATTCTCCACCCGCCACGTCGCGTCCGAGAGCGACGGCAGCGCTCCTTCGAAGGTCGAAAAGTCAGTCGCCGACGAAAGGTTGCCGACATAGACCGATCCGACCTGTCGCAGGGCGGAGAAGTCGAGTGCAGTCACCGTCCGGTTCTTGTAGCTGGCATGTCCGACGAAGAGTTCGCCCGTCACCGTTTCCAGCGCGGGGAAGCGGAACGCGGCGACCCGATCGGTGGAGGCATTCCACGTCGAGAGCAGCATGTTGCCCCGCACCTCTTTCAGCTTCGGCAGCACGAACGCTCCCGTACAGCCGATGGGCATCGTATAGAAAGCGTAATCGCTCGACGCATCGTCCGAAACGCCGAGGCCATCGCCCACACGCTCCAATTCCGGAAACGCGAGCGATGCGAACGACGACACGTTGACATAGAACGCCAACTGCCGCCCGATGCTCCGCAGTCGCGGGAACGACGCCGAGTTGGCGGCTCCGGCCTTGCCGCAGTTCTTGCAGAGCAGCGTACCCCGCACCTCTTCGAGCGCCGGCAGCGAGAGCGCGAAGGCCCGCTGCGTCCCGCAGTTTTCGATCAGCAGATCGGTGCAGGCGGCCACGGGGAGCGAAAGCGCGGAGAGCCCCTTGAATCCGACGACATGCAGGACGTCGAGCCGCTCGAAGCCCGACAGCGCGAAGGGCATCGTCTCCGGCTGCGGTACAAGCGCCGCCGCATCGAGCGACAGCGATCCGACGAATCCGCCGCCGCGCAGCTCCGTCAGCTTCGGTGTCGAAACGAACCGCAGCGTGACGGCGCTGTGCTCCGAAAAGGCGTATTTCGAGAGATCGAACACCCCGGCGAGGCCCGACAGGTCGTCGAGCGTGAGGTCGCCGCCGATGGCCGTGAGACGCGGCAGCAGGGCGCCGAAATCGGTGACGGCGGGCAGCGAAGCCAGCCGCACGTCGCCCGCGAACCGTTCGACAAGCGGCAGGTCGACCGTTTCGACGGCCGGACACCCCTCGACGGAGAACGACCCGGCCGCGGCAAGCCGAGGCAGCGAGATCGTCCGAAGCGCAGGACAGTCGGTCAGCTCGACCGCCCCGACGGTTTCGATCAGCGGAAACTCGCACGAAGAGGTCAGCGCAAGCTCCTCGTAGGCGATCGACCCGACCGAAGCCAGCGCACCGAAGGTCGTCGCGAGCTGTCCCAGCCTGCCGAAGCGTACCACGGACAGCTCCCCGCCGACACGCTGCAATTTGGGAAAATACATCTGCTCGCACGGCGCCTTGGCCGCGTTGCCCGTCGACCCCGCGAGCCGCATGTCGTCGCCGACCGCCTCCAATTCGTCGGCCACGATCTCGGCGAGCGCGTCCGAACCGACCGCGAAGGCCCCGTCGACGCGCTGCAACGCCGCGAAAGCGACCGCCCGCACCGCCGCACCGCAGAGTTGCAGATCGCCCGCCACCTCGCGCAGGGCGGGCAGTTCGATCCGCTTCAATGTCTCATGCGGCGCCCCCGCACTGCCGATGCGCAGCGACTCGCACCGGCGCAATCCGGCCAGTCCCGCCAGATCCTCGCCCCGATAGGCATTCGTGACCGTCAGGTCGCAGCGCACCGAGACCAGACCGGCCAGTCCGTCCAGATTCACGATCGCCTCGCCGCCCTCGACGCCGATCGTGAGGTTGCCTTCGACCACATTGATCCGGCTCGCGGCGAAGGCATCCACCTCGGCCTGCGTGCGCAGCGTCAGGCTTCCCCCGGTCGCAACGTCGGTACGATTGACCGTGTAAATATAAGTGCGGTCGCTCTGGCCGTAGGAGCTGACCAGAAACTGCCACTCCTGCGACCAGTCCCTAATCGTCGCCGGATCGGGATGGATCGACGCATGTTCGCACAATTCGTAATGCACCTCCGCCCCGTCGAGCGATGCGTCGTAGGGAACGTCGACAGTGATTCGCCCGTCGTGGACGACCGCCTCGTAGATCGCCTCCCCCACCGTCAGCGAAAAGGCCGTGACGTAGTTGTCGCCGTTCCACACCGGCTCGTCCGCCGTCTTGTCGTCGCAGGCCCCGCACAGCAGAGCGAAGCAGCCGCATATCCATAGTCTCTTCATAATCGTCCGTTATTTGCCCTGATTGAGATTCTCGTCCGTGAAACCGAATACCTCCGTGGAGTTCTCGCCCAGCCAGCCGGCCTTGGCGTTGACGCCGGTCTGCACCTTGACGAAGTCGATGTAGGCGAGGTTCGCCGGCTCGCCGTTCCCGTCGACGGCGTTCTCGATCTTGAAATAGGTCTTCACGGCCCCCGCCCCCGCATTTTCGTCGTCCGAAAGCCGGTCTTCGCCGAAGTTGTCGGCATACCCCCAATCGTAGGAGTCGTTGACCCAGTAGGAGCCGTTGCCCGACTGGTCGTAGGTGCGGCTTTCGAGGCAGGTTCCGTAGAGGACGTAACTCTCGGCATCGATCCAGTTGGGGTAGTAGCTGGGCTGGTCGTGGTACGCTTTCAGATAGTCGATCTTGCCGCTGACGCCGCGATTGTCGCGCCACTGCACCGAAGCACCCGAATAGGTCGGGCGGTAGTAAGTGACCGCATAGTCCCGAAGAGTCTCCTCCTTGCCGAACTCCGAACCCTTGAGCTGGTACCACTCGTCGTCGGGCAGGCCGTTGCCGTTGGTATCCTGCATCACCCAGACGATGCCCGGTTCGGACGATCCTTCGAAGGCGTTGCCCGTAATCGAGAAATTGTAGCCGCCGCGATAACCCTCCGACGAATTGTCGATGCTGTGGTCGAACCCGACGACGATGTAGCCGCCCCAGCCGCCGAGCGATACCCACGTCCCCTTGCGCAGCCGTTCTTCGGCATAGGCGACGGCCGCTTCGGGCGTGGTCTCCGCACCGGTGAACCCTCCCGAAACAAGTTCATTGATGAATTGGCCGGGCGCAGGCGTATATTCGTAGACCTTCGTCCACGACGCTTCGCTGGACGGCGTGGCCGGACGTCGGAAAGCCCCCTCTTCGTCGCAGCACTCGACGCTGTACTCCACCGTCGCTCGCACCTCGCCGGTCGACCTCACCCCTTTCGCCACCGCCGCCGCAGGTTCGTCCGAGCTGTCCGTCACCGTGAAAAGCAGCTTCTTCACTCCTTTGCCGGACGGCGTATAGGTGCAGGCGAGTTCCGTCGAGATCTCCTCGCCGTCGACCGTCCAGCTGTAACGGGGATTCCGGCCGTTCCAAATCGAGGGACGCAGCGTGATCGACCGCCCGAGCGGCACGGTACGTGTCAGCCCGTCGTAAAGCCGTCCGATCGGCGGCACCGTCACCGAGACCGGAAGTGCCTCGGTCACCTCCACGCGGATGCTCTTCTCGTCGGCCCCGTCCTCGTTCTCGGCCCGCAGGCGGAGTTCGTATTCGCCCAACGCCTGTTCGCAGAACTCGTAAGTCTGCTCGCGCCCGACCTCCTCCGCCTCGGCAGCCCCGGACGACGCATCGTCCAGCGGTAGGTCGCCTTCTCGCCCCACCGCACGTCCGGCGAGATCTCGTAGACATGCCCCCGCACGACCTCCGCCCCTTCGGAGAGGACGATCACGGGCGGCAGGATTCGGTAAACCTCCACGCGCGTCTGTTCGCGCGTCGTCCCCTGGGGCGTGGTCACCTCCAACTCGATGTAATAATCCTCCTTCTCCTCGCCCTCCACCTCGTCGATGACGTAGGTCAGCACGGGTTCGGTCGAGATGATCCGGCCCGTCTTCTCCAGCTTCCACGCATAGACCGCACGGTCGACGTACTCATAAGTCGGGGCGATGGTAAACTCCCGCCCCACCTTGGCGGTGTAGACGCCTGTATTGACATCGAAGGCGATGACCGGAGCCTGCGCCTCCTCGCGCATGATGATGTCGTCCTTGTTGCAGGCGACGGCCGCCGCGGCAAGGAGCGCAAAACAACTGAAACGTATTCTGTTCATGGTTTATCGGTTTTCAACGCCAACAGAAGGCGCCGGGGATAATCCCCACATAAAATTCATCGAGCAGTTCGCCTTCGGGCGAATAGCGCAGGATGACCCCGTCCTGCACGTAGTCGATCGCGTCGGCCACGTAGACCTCCGAATTGAACGGATTGACCGTCAAGCCGTAATAGAGCGTATTCTGATAGGGCACGAAGGGTTTCACCGGAAAGTTCGTCGCCGTGACGGGCAGCCGCCAGATCGCCTTGTTGATGAAGTAGAGCGTGTCGCGCGTACCGTTGAGCTGCACCTCCGAGGGCCAGTCGCCGAACTTGAACTTGAACTGCTTCTCGACCTTCCGCGTCGCGGCGTCGATGCAGTAGAGCGACGGCGCCTCGTGACCGTAGGGCGACCCCTCGTAACCGCCGTCGGTCACCGTCCAGATCTTGTTGTACTTGTCCATGACCAGCGACGTGGGCTGGATGCCCACCGTGATCTCGTCGCAAACGGTGTCGGTCTCGGTGTCGATCACCAGAATCCGGTTCTGGTAAGACCAGCAGTTGGTGAAGACATACTTGTCGTACTGCACCATCTGCTCGGTCGAACCCGTCTCGAAATCCATGTCCGTCTGGATATACCCCGTGATCTCGTAAGTCCGGGGGTTGACGATATAGATGCGCGGATCCCAGATCTGGGTGACATAGGCCTTTTCGTCGCTCAGGAAGTGGATGTAGCGCGGCGAAGTGAAGCCCTCGATACGCCCCACCTCCTTGAAGGTGTCGATGTCGATCGCGTAGATCACGCCCGAATTATTGACCACGATCCAGCCGATGCCGTCGCGGATGACCATCGACTGCGCCACATCGCCCAGTTTGAAGCCGTTGGCACGGAAGAAGATCTCGTTCTCGACCTGTTTCTTCTCCGGATCGTAGTAAGAGAGCGACGCGTTGCCGTACATGAAGTTGCCCTCGTTGGTGATGAACAACCCCGATCCGGTAATCCCGAAATCCTCCACTTCGTAAGGCCCGTAATCCATACATGCGCCGCCGAACGCCGCACATGCGAGGATTGCGAACCATCGCTTGAACTTCGTAAAACTCATATCCCTATCGGTTGATCCCTCCTCCGTGAAGCGGTAGGCGAAATCGACGCCCGCCGGACTCGCCTTTTTCTGATAATAGCTGCCGTACTCCACCGCATCGCTGCGCGAAACGTCGTAGAGGTGGATCCGGCTGTTCGTATAGGAGGATTTCCCCACCCACAGCTGCTCGGTCGTGGGGTGCACGCCCATGTAGCCGTAGATGAGCGAACCGCCCTCGTGGTTGCCGTCGATGTCGGCCGTGATGTAGTCCCAGTCGACCTGCCCCGTTTCGTAATTGTAACGCATCGCCTCGGTCGCACTGAAATCGCTCTTGCCGATGAAGTAGAGCCACGGCTGCCGGAAGCTGGCGCAGAGCTGGACGTTCGGCGAAGCCGTGCCGGTGCGCAGCTTCACCGTCTCGGGCAGCGTCTGCTCCGAGACGACCTCTCCTTCGGCGTCGAACGCCACGATCATCGCGGGCGATTTCCAGACGACGTTGCCGTAGTAGCCCAAGTCGCCGTCGATCTCGAACTCGCCGGTGAAGACGGCGTAGATCTTCCCGTCGGCTCCCTTGGCCAAGTCCTTGACCTGCCGGTCGGGATAGGTGTGTTCCCTGACTACCCGATCGGTCGCAGA
>VOFD01002986.1_pt1 | contig 29313 bp, 38 predicted proteins | sample 5384101 | NCBI WGS metagenome assembly VOFD01 (sample SAMN12384723, study PRJNA508395) | human gut metagenome | isolation source: healthy gut C | host: Homo sapiens
CTGTGCCGGGGGTGACGAAGTTCCAGGAGCGGCTGGCGAACTCCAGCACGCCCTTGGTGTCCAGCAGGGTGTTCTGCCCGGCAGCCGGCTCCAGGCGCACGTCCTTGATGTGGACATGGTAGATGCAGTCCGCCAGGGCGCGGGCCACCTCCACGGGATCCGCCCCCATCCAGAAGAGATGGCTGGGGTCCAGATTCACCCCCAGAATGTCGTCCCCCACCTCACTCCGCAGGCGGCGGAGCGTCTCCACATTGTACACCAGCTGCCAGCCGTGGAATTCCAGGGCGATCCGCTCCACACCGTGGTCCCGGGCCCGGGCGGCCAGCGCCTTCCACACCGGGACGGCCGCCTTCCACTGGTAGCGGAGGATCTCCTCCGTCTCCGGCGGCCAGGAGGTGACGATCCAGGTGGGAGTCCGGTCCTCCGGGCAGCCTCCGGGCAGGCCGCTCATCATCACCACAGTCTTTAACTCCCAGCTGCTCCGCCAGGAGGAACGTCCCTCCGCCACCGCCCTGTCTCCGGCTCCCTTCTCCCGGGGAACAGGGGTTGCCGGAGCAGTTCAGGGCGGAGATCGTGAGGCCGTTTTCCCCCAGAGTATCCAGCAGCCGGTGCCGGGCACCGGCGTCCGCCGTCAGCCCTTTCAGGTCCACATGAGGCGCCGGGGACCAGTTGCCGCAGCCCAGCTCCACCTGCTCCAGCCCCAGTCCCCGGCAGACGGCCGCTGCCTCTGCCAGGGGAGCGGTCTACCAGGCTGTCCGTCACCAAGCCGAGTTTCATGTCGATCTCCTCCTCCGTCTTCGTTCTTGATACCCTGATGATACCAGAACCTCTGCCCCGGCGCAATCCTGAACTGATGCTTGACGGCGGCGGTTTTGGGTTGTATGGTAATAAGGGGAAAATTTCCTCCGTATTCTGACAAAAGGAGATCTACCCATGGGCTGCTTTTACTGCGACGAGCACCACGAGGGCCGGGAGGCCATCATGTACAAGGTGGGCGAAATGAAGGCCGGCGTTCTCTATCTCTTCAAGGACCAGGCTCACAAGGGCCGCTGCGCCCTGGCGCTGAAAAACCACCGGAAGGAGCTGTGCGAATGCGAGCCGGAGGAGCTGGCCGCCTTCGCCCAGGACCTGGCCCGGGCCTCCGGCGCCATCAAGGAGCTGTGGGGCTGCGACAAGATCAACCTGGGCTCCTTCGGCGATACCAATCCCCACCTGCACTTCCACATCGTCCCCAAGTACGAGGGGGGCTTCGAGTTCGGCGGCTCCTTTGCCATCACCAATCCGAAGCCGGTGCTGCTCTCCGAGGGCGAATATCAAGAGATGATCGCCGCCCTGCGGGAAAAGCTGGGGATGTGAGCCTTCCCGCGCTGACGGGCCTTTTGGCGGATCCCTCTTGTTTATTGAACACTTTTCCACTTTTTTGCGCTGCGGCTTTGTGATAAACTGTCTTACAGTGTGTATCCCGCCATGCTGGACACCAAGGGGCCGGAGGTCCGGCTGAAGTCCTTCGCCGCAGGTTCCGTCATGCTGCGGACCGGCCAGGAGTTCACCCTGACCACCCAGGACATCGTGGGTGACGAGAATGGCTGTGCCATTACCTACGCCGACCTGCCCCAGGATGTGAAGGCCGGAGACACCATCCTGCTGGACGACGGGCTGGTGCGGCTGACCGTGCTGGAAACCACAGCGTCGGCTATCCGCTGCCGGGTGGAAAACGACGGCATCATGAAAAACCGCAAGGGCGTCAACGTCCCCGGTATCCACCTGTCCCTGCCCTACATGAGCCAGCGTGACCGGGAGGACATCCTCTTCGGCGCGGAGCAGGGCTTCGACTTTGTGGCCGCCAGCTTCGTCCGCTGCGCGGACGACGTGCGGGAGATCCGCAGCCTGCTGGATGAGCAGACTCCAAGATCCAGATCATCGCCAAAATTGAGAACCAGGACGGCGTCAGCAACCTGCCGGATATCCTCTCCGTGGCGGACGGCATCATGGTGGCCCGGGGGGATATGGGCGTGGAGATCGACTTCACAGAAATTCCCATCCTGCAAAAGCAGATGATCTCCCAGTGTGTAGCCTGCGGCAAGCCGGCCATCACCGCCACACAGATGCTGGACTCCATGATCGAGCACCCCCGGCCCACCCGGGCGGAGATCACCGACGTAGCCAACGCCATCCGACAGGCGGCCGCTGTCATCAGCGAGGAGAGCGGCACCAACGGCCATGCGGCCACTGTGGGCCTGACGTTGGGCAAGGCGGTGATCGTGGGCGCCGCCGGCGCCGTCCAGCGCCTGAAGGACGGTACCATGGTCTCTGTGGACTGTGCCCGGGGCGTGGTCCAGACGCTGCCCCAGTAAACGCGCCAAAAGCGCCTCCGGCAAAAGCCGGAGGCGCTTTTTCTCTTCATCGGCGGCCCGCAGAACCGGAATGGAAGCGGGCGCTATGGGGAACCATCCTCGCCAGGGTATCCTTATCCCGTAGGAATACCGGGAATTAAGGTGTGAAGCTGTGCTGTACGGGTCTCTCCGCCTGAGGGAGGTTCGTTTTTGCCGCCGGCTGCGCTGCCGGCAGAATGTCCATCCGCCGGTAGACCTCCCGCAGGCGCTCCCCCATCACCGACAGGCTCCGCTCCTCCGCCACCCGGCGGCCGGCGGCTGTCAGATCCGGCAATGTCCCTGTCAGAAGTCCTTCCGCCTTCTGCTGGAACTCGTCTGTGCCGGAGGCCTTGTAGACATTCTGTCCCTCCCGCAGCCAGCCGTTGTAAACAGGGATGTCCCGCAACACCGTAGGAATGCCGCAGGCCAGGGCCTCCAGCACCACGATGCCCTCTGTCTCCTCATGGCTCATGAAGGCGAAGGCGTCCGCGCCGCAGTAGGCCTCCCGCAGGGTCTCCCGATCCACAAAGCCGGCGAAGGTCACATTCTCCGGCGCCTGTTCCATGGCCTGCCGGATCTCCTGGGGGATCAGATGGGGATCCGTCCAGCCGTACCAGATGAAGCGGACCTCCGGCATCCGCCGGGCCAGCTCCAGAAATTCCGGCAGCCCCTTCCGGGCAATGGTGTGGCCCACGGAAATCACCGCCCGCTCCCCTTCCCGGAGGCCCCAGCGGCGGCGGAAGGACGCCCGCCGGGTGGGATCCGGCGCGAAGAACTCTGTATCCACGCCGTTGGAAATGCTGTACACCGGCGGCTTGAGGCCGTAGCTCTCCAGCAAACGGCGGGAGTATTCCGTGGGGGTCAGCACCACGTCGCCCAGGCCGTAGCAGAAGGTGATCCACTTGCGGAAGAGGGGTGCCAGCCGGTCCGAGCCTCGAAAGGATCTGCGGAAATCCTCCATAGTGGAGTGGCCGTAGTAAATGACCTTCCGCCCCATCAGCTTGGCCGCCAGAGCCGCCAGCACCGAGTCCGGCAGCACGGTGTTGATATGGACGGCCCCCGCTCTCTGGCGCCAGTGGTGGGCGGTCTCGATCCGGGCCCGGCGCAGCATCTCCCGCTGGTGGAGGATGGCCTGTCCCACACCGCTTTTGCCGACCAGTCGCAGGCCGCCATTGTAGATAAAAACGCGCATGTGTGTCTCCTTTACCGATCCGCCCGTCCGCGGATGTTTTACCCCAGCCAGCCTGTGATCTGCTGGAACAGCACCGTCAGCCCCAGGCTGTACAGGGCGATGGAAAGAGGCTTGCCCAGCAGGATGATGGTGGTGAACCGCCGCCAGGTCATGGAGGTGGTGCCCGCCAGATAGCACAGGAAGTCGTCCGGCGCCACCGGGAAAAAGATCGCCAGGGCAAACAGCCGTGCAAACCGGTCATTCCGCTCTGTCCAATCGCTGTACTTGGCGATGAGCTTTTCCGAAAACAGCAGGCTCAACAGCGGCCGCCCGCAGTTGCGCGCCACGGCAAAGGCCAACAGCGAACCGATGCAGATGCCCACATAATTGTAGACAAACCCCATCACCGGGCCGAACAGCACCACGCCCACCAGGCAGCCCAGGCCGCCGGGCAGCACCGGCACCACTACCTGCACCATCTGGAACGCCACGAACAGCAGCCCGCCGGCGGCGCCGCAGCTGGCCACAAAGGCCTGCAGCCGCTCCTGGGAGGTTAGCAGTCCTGCCTGCCAGGCCCAGATTCCGGTCAGCACGCACAAAATCAGTCCGAAGAGGGACGCCGCCTGCAGAGCGGTCTTTTCCACGCCCCGGCTCATGCGGTCACCCCCTGGACACAGCTGGCCGCCCGCCGGGCCAGCTGCATCTGATAGATGCGCTCCACCCGCTGGGCAAACCGCTGGGCGGAGAACTGCTCCGCACTCTCTGCGGCCCGCCGCTTCAGCGCTTCGTGGGTCTCCGGGCTGGCCAGGAACTCCTCCAGCCGCTGCCGGAACTCCGCAGTGCTGTGGTACTGCCAGCCGTTCTCTCCCTCCAGGATGACGCCCTCCAGGCAGAGATCCGCCCGGCACAGGGCGGGCACGCCGGCGGCCAGTGCCTCGATGTAGGTCAGGCCCTGGGTCTCGCTGGAGGAGGCGCTGACGAACAGGTCCCCCAGCCGGTACCACTCCGGCACCTCCTCCGGGGGCACCATGCCGGCAAAGATCACTGCCGGGGCTTCCAGCCGCAGATCGTGGGCCACCTGCTCCAGCCGGGGCCGGTCAGGACCATCCCCCACCAGCAACAGCGTCACAGGGCGGCTGCCCAGGAGGCCCGGAGCTTCAGCAGCTCCTGGATGTTCTTCTCCTCCGCAAGGCGCCCCACGCACACCAGCACAGTGTTTTCCGCAGGGATGCCCAGGCTGGCCCGCAGAACCGCCCGGCGCATGGGATCGCCCTCCTGCTGGAAGCGCCGCAGGTCGATGCCCGTAGGCACCACGAAGACCGGGCAGCGAACGCCATAGCCCTGCAACAGTCCCCGCACCTTGCCGGTGGGGGCGATCATGCCGTCCACCTGGGCAGCTACCCAGCGGGAGAAAGCCGCCACCGCACATCGGCCCCACCGGACGCTGGGGGAGAAGTAGTGGGTGTAGTCCTCATACACCGTGTGATAAGTGTGGACCAGGGGGACATCCAGCTCCTCTGCGATGCGGCGGGCCAGGAAAAAGGTGCTGAACTCACATTGGGAGTGGATCACATCCGGCCGCCAGTCCATCAGCTCCCGTACCCAGCGGCCCGCCATGGCGGTGCGGAGGCGGGCGCCGGGATAGATCCGTCCGGCGTTTACGGAGCCGATGGCGGTGACGCCGTCCCGGGACCAGGAGTGGAGCGACTGGGACAGCGTCAGGATCCGGACCTCATGGCCCCGGCGCTCCAACTCCCGCTGCAGGTTTTTCACAGAGGTGACCACACCGTTTACCGCAGGCGTATACCAATCTGTGGTAATCAGGATCTTCATAACAGGTTCCCTTCTTTCGTCTTGTTCTCCTATACGACGCAGCCCCGCCGAACGCTTCAACTTCCGGAACATTTTTTCAGTTCCAGTATAACGCCACCAGATCAACATCCCACGGCGTTTGCGTCAAATGTCTGTAAAATGTCTCACATAAGACGCGGCAGAGTGCGGTCCGTTACGGTGTCTCTTTTTGTATTATTCTAATAATACAGTAACACAATTTTGAAATTTGTCAATGACAAATTTTTAAGCCATTCAAAAAAAACTGTACTGCCCGTACTAGTACAGTTAGTATATACACAAACACAACTAATTGTCAATTTACAAATCAGTTACAGTTCCGTGTTTTTTTCGTAAATTCAGTATAGATTCCCTTGGTTTACGAAAAAACTGTGAAATTTCTTAAATTTTATGAAGAGAGCCGCCCTGCGTGGAATCACGCAGGGCGGCTCATATTACTGCCTTCTGCGGCGCAGCACCATCAGCACAGCGCCCAGGAAGATGGCCAGGTCCGCCAGATTGTAGGTGTATTTCTTCAGCGGCCCCGGTGCCTTTGGAAAGCGCAGATAGTCCAGGACCCGTCCATGGCGGATCCGTTCCCACAGGTTGCTGAGTCCGCCGCCTAGCAGCAGTCCGGCCCCCAGGCCCCGGCCGCCGCACACCCCCAGCAGCGCCCACAGCGCCGCCAGGGACAGGGGAGCCATCTGCCGGCCGTTCAGCGGGACAAGGCCGAAGCCGGAGCCCTGGTTGTACCGGGGTTCGATCCGCACCCGGCCGCCGTCCAGCTCCTTTTGGGGCAGCCCCTTGCGCTCCAGGGTTCCGCGGACCTGGCCGCAGAGGGCCAGCACCGCGCCTGCGGTACAGCTCAATCCGATCATGGCTTCTCCTCCTCTGTCTGTCTCTGGGCCCGCTCCAGGGCGAAGCGGACGTTTCCGGTCTTCTGCCTGCGGTTGTTGGCGGCCAGGATGTCCGCGATCTGGCCTTCCACCTGCTCCACCTCCTGCCGGAAGGCGCTGGCGGACAGCCGCAGGGCCCCGTGGCCCAGGATGATGAGCTGCTCCGGCCCGTCGGAGGTGGCCACCCGCACCCGATGGTGCCTGCCGATCTCGTAGGTGGCCCGCTCAATATAGGCGTCCGCCGTCTCCGCCTCCTTGGTGTAGACCACGTGGATGTTGTGGTACTTCTCCACAGAGCCCTGTCCGCCCTTGACCTTGTAGGCATCAAACACCGCGATGACCTCGCACTTCCGGAAGCCCCGGTAGTTGCTGAGGATGTCGCACAGCTGCTTGCGGGCGGCGTCCAGGTTGTCCCGGGCCATGGCCTTCAGCTCCTCCCAGGCGAAGATGATGTTGTACCCGTCCACCAGCAGGTACTCCGGTCCGGAGAACTGCTCCCGGATGGTCCGCTTTTCCTGCTCTGCCTCCGCTGTCGGAGCAGGGCGCCGGGGGTCTTTCGGGGGAATAAAGGCCCGCCGCTTCACGGGGCCGTAGGTCCGCTCGAAGATGGCCTGGAGCTCCTTATCCTGCTCGATGGTCCCAGCGTAGACAGAGGCGCGCCGGGTATCAGACCTCCCCGCCGGCTCCTCTTTCTCCGGTCCCAGGTCCAGGCCGCTGGACACGTGCGCCCGGGCGGGCACTTCATCCCAGGGGACGATGACGCCGGCGCCGTGGCTACAGAACACGGAGTCCGGGGAGTTGTCCAAATCCGCCGTCGGGTCGTAATCGACGGACGCCAGCACAGCGTCCTGGTCCGCGCAGGGCGCATAACCCCGGAGGGAACAGAGCAGCCGCCCCCGGCCCTGGGTGTGGCGGCCACCTCCCGGGCGTAGTCCCCAGAGCGGACACCGCCACGGCACCAGTGAGCACAGCCTCCTCCCCCGCTGTCTCCGGCGGAGACAGCTGCGCCCCCATCCGCTGGAGGTCCGTCATGGCCCGGCCTACCTGAGCTGCGGGCACCTCCAGGCGGAAGTCGTACCAGGGCTCCAGCAGGATGCTCTCCGCCTCCATCAGCCCCTGGCGCACCGCCCGATAGGTGGCCTGGCGGAAGTCGCCGCCCTCCGTGTGCTTCACATGGGCCCGGCCTGCCACCAGGGTGATCTTCAGATCCGTGATGGGGGAGCCTGTCAGCACCCCCAGGTGCTCCTTCTCCGCCAGATGGGTCAGGACCAGCCTCTGCCAACGGCCCTCCAGCTGGTCCTCCGGGCAGGCCGTCCCGAACACCAGGCCGCTGCCCCGCTCCCCCGGCTCCAGCAGCAGATGGACCTCCGCATAGTGGCGCAGGGGCTCAAAGTGGCCGATGCCCTCCACCGGGGCGGCAATGGTCTCCCGGTAGCAGATGGCGCCGGGGCCGAAGGCCACCTCCAGGCCGAACCGCTCCCGGAGCATCCGCTGCAAGATCTCCAGCTGGATCTCCCCCATCAGCTGGACGTGGATCTGGCGGGTCTGCTCATTCCAGGCAATGTGGAGCTGGGGATCCTCCTCTTCCAGCTGGCGCAGCTTCTCCAGGGCCGTGTGGGGATCCGCCCCCTCCGGCAGCAGCACCTGATAGGTCAGCACCGGCTCCAGCGCCGGGGCCGTCCAGCCGGTCTCAAGCCCTAAGCCCTCCCCCGCCCGGCTGCGGGAGAGGACCCGTCACGGCGCACACCGTCCCCGCCGGGGCCTCCTCCACCGTGCGGAACCTGGCACCGGAGTAGATGCGGAGCTGGTCCGCCTTCTCCTCCCACACCTGCTCCTCTCCCAGACCGGGGCGGCGGTTGGTCAAAAGGCTCTTCACCCGCAGGGTGCCGCCTGTCACTTTTAAATAGGTGAGGCGGGTGCCCTGGCCGTCCCGGGCGATCTTGTAGATCCGGGCGCCGAAGGTCTCCGGATAGGCGGGAACCGGGGCATACTGTTCCACCCCCTCCAGGAATTCCGAGACCCCCTCCAGCTTCAACGCGGAGCCGAACCAGCAGGGGAACAGCTTCCGCTTCCCGACCATTTGCCGCAGGTCATCGTCCGTCAGCCCTCCGGTCTCCAGATACCGCTCCAGCACCGCCTCGTCGCAGACGGCGGCCTCCTCCCGGAACGATTCGTCCCGTTCGCCGCTGAAATCCACACAGCCGCTGCCCAGACGCTGCTTTAAGCCTGCCAGAACTGCGGAGCGGTCCGCCCCCGCCAGGTCCATTTTATTGATAAAGAGGAAGGTGGGGACGTGGTACCGCTCCAGCAGCCGCCAGAGGGTGCGGGTGTGGGCCTGGACGCCGTCAGTGCCGCTGAATGGCACAGTCCAGCACCTGAAGCGTCCGCTCCGCCTCAGCGGAGAAGTCCACGTGTCCCGGGTGTATCCAGCAGGGTCACCTCTGTATCTTTTAAGGAAAAACACCGCCTGCTTGGAGAAGATGGTGATGCCGTTCGACTATATCTTCTATACCTACGGTCTGTCCCTCTATGGCAACATGCCCCTGGTGGAGCCTCTGGAGTACAAGGAGGTCCGCCGGATCAAGGAATTCGTCATCGCCATCGATACCTCCGGCTCCGTCAGCGGGGACCTGGTGCAGCGGTTCGTCTCCAAGACCTATGATCTGCTGTGCCAGCAGGAGAACTTTTTCACCAAGATCAACCTCCACATCCTCCAGTGCGACGCGGAGGTGCAGGAGGACCGGAAGATCACCAGCCAGAAGGACTTCGACAACTATCTGGACACCATGCAGCTCCACGGCTTCGGCGGCACGGACTTCCGCCCGGTGTTTCAGTACGTGGACGAGCTGGTCCGGGCCGGAGAGTTCACCAACCTCAAGGGCATGATCTACTTCACCGACGGCCGCGGCATCTTTCCGGAGAAAAAGCCGGACTACGACGCGGCCTTCGTCTTTCTGGACGACGGGTACGACCCGCCGGACGTGCCGGTGTGGGCCATCAAGCTGGTATTACAGAGCGAGGAGATCTGAAGCATGGAAACACAAGTGGAATGCCTGCGGCTGGAGGGCCGCCGGGCCGTGGTGCAGCCGGAGGGGCCGGTGGCCCGGGTCAGTGCCAAGGCCGTGCCCGCCCTGCGGGGCGTGGAGATTCTGGTGATCCCCCCGGAGGTGGATGCCTTTACGGCCTGAATCGCTTTGAAAACCTGCGGATCGTGGAATACGGCGGCACGGCGGATGTGTTCGCCTTTCAGGACAGCCTGGACTGGCTGTCGGAGAAGCTGGCCGACGAGGAGGCCTTTCTCTTCCGGCTGGCCACCAACGCCATCGGCGCCCGCCCCATCTCCCCGGCGCTGACCGCCATTGCGGCCCCCCGCATGCGCCCCATTCACGCCATGGTCCACTGGGACTGCCTGATGGCCGCCTTGGACGAGCGGGCCGCCAACGGCACCGTCCGGCAGGACACCTCCCGGGAGAATATCTTCCTGTGCCAGGGCTACGCCCAGTTGAAGCGGCTGGAATACGCCTTCTATCTGGGTTTCTCTTTGGAAGAGGAAGGGTACGCCCCGGAGATCGGCGCCTGCTACCGGCAGGAGGACCGCTTCACCGGGGAGGAGCGGCTGATCTACGCGCTGGCCCTGCTGCGGGGGCACTCCTATCAGGAGTTCTACACCAACGGCGGCACCAACGACTTCCGGCACATGCGGCCCAAGGAACATTATCTGGAGCATCTGCGCCGGAACCTGGCCCTGACGGACAACGACGCCCTGCGCCGCCAGCTGCTGCAGCTGGCAGACCTGGGCTTTCTGGACCAGGACAACTGCCGGGCCGCGGTGGACCTGCTGCTGCGCAGCCGTCTGACAGAGGCCACCGCCTTTCTTCTGGACTACTGCAACCGCCGCTGGCCCCGGGAGACGGCTGGGGCGGACACAGATTTTCTGGACGCGGAATTTGCGCTTTGAATCATACCGATACTGAGGAAAGTCAGGTTGAATGACCATGAATATCAAAGAGGCCAAGGAACAGATCAAAAACGCCATGACGGCATACTTCACCAAGGATGAGTTCGGCAGCTACGCAGTGCCGGTGGAAAAGCAGCGGCCTGTGTTCCTCATGGGCCCTCCGGGCATCGGCAAGACCGCCGTCATGGAGCAGATCGCCCAGGAGCTGGACGTGTGCCTGGTGTCCTACTCCATGACCCACCACACCCGGCAGAGCGCCCTGGGTCTGCCCTTCATTGAGAAGAAGGTCTTTAACGGCAAGGAGTACCAGGTCTCGGAGTACACCATGAGCGAGATCATCGCCTCCGTGTACGAGACTATGGAGGCCACCGGCAAACGGGAGGGCATCCTCTTCCTGGACGAGATCAACTGCGTCTCGGAGACGCTGGCCCCCTCCATGCTGCAATTTCTGCAATACAAGATCTTCGGCCGCCACCGGGTGCCCGACGGCTGGATCGTGGTGACCGCCGGCAACCCGCCGGAGTACAACAAGTCCGTCCGGGAGTTCGACATCGTCACCTGGGACCGGCTCAAGCGCATCGACGTGGAGCCTGACTTCGACGCCTGGAAGGAGTTTGCCTACCAGAAGCACGTCCATCCGGCGGTGATGACGTACCTGGAGATCCGCAAGGAGGATTTCTACAAGGTGGAGTCCACCGTCAACGGCAAGCAGTTCGTCACCGCCCGGGGCTGGGACGACCTAAAGCCAGATGATTCACCTGTACGAGCAGAACCACCTGCCGGTGGATGAGAAGCTCATCATCCAATATCTCCAGAATCCCAAGATCGCCAAAGGAGTTCGCCGTCTACTACGACCTGTTCAACAAGTACCGCAGCGACTACCAGGTGGACAAGATCCTCTCCGGAAAGGCCACCAAGGCCATCCGCCAGCGTGCCTCTGCCGCCAAGTTCGACGAGCGGCTGTCCCTGCTGGGTCTGCTGCTGGACGCCGCCACCGGCGAGCTGCGCTCCGTGGTGGAGCGGGAGGAGATGCTGCGGGAGCTGCTTGGCATCCTGAAGGACGTGAAAGCCGCCCTGACCGCGCCGGAGGCGGATCTCGCCGCTCTGCTGGAGGAACAGCTGTGCCGTCAGAAGACCCGCATCGACACCGGCAGGCGGTCTGGCAGTCTCTCCCAGGAGGCGGAGCGCTCCCACCGCCGGATCATCGCCGCTCTGGAGCGGCAGAAAGTCCTGGCTGGACAGACCGTGGACAGTCAGACGGGCTTTGCTGCAGTGAAGGCGGACTTCGACCAGATGGTCCAGGGCCTAAAAGCCCAGGCCAAGACCGCCGGGGAGATGCTGAACAACCTCTTCGCCTTCTGCGAGGAGGTGTTCCCGGAGGGGCAGGAGCTGCTGATCCTGGTGACGGAGCTGACCATCAACTACTACGCCGCCACCTTCATCAGCCGCTACGGCTGCGACGCGTATTTCGCCCACAACCAGGAGCTGCTGTTCTACGAGCGCCAGCAGGAGATCATCTCCCAGCTGGAGTCCCTGGAGCTGAACTGACCGCGGGGGGAGAGGAAGGGCTCATGTACCGCATTTTCATCGTGGAGGACGACGCGGCCATCGCCGGGGTCATCCGCCGCCATCTGGAGGGCTGGGGCTACACCGTCCGCTGCGCGGAGCGGTTCGACGACGTCTTGTCGGAGTTCGCCGCCTTCGACCCCCAGCTGGTGCTGCTGGACATCGCCCTGCCTTTCTTCAATGGCTACCACTGGTGCCAGGAGATCCGCAGGATCTCCAAGGTGCCCATCTTATTTCTCACCTCCGCCTCGGACAATGTGAACGTGGTGATGGCCATGCAGCTGGGCGGGGATGACCTGCTGGCAAAGCCCTTTGATCTGCAGGTCCTCTCCGCCAAGGTCCAGGCGATGCTGCGCCGGGCCTATGACTTCGGCCCGTCGTCCCACCTGCTCTCCTGCGGCGGCGCGGTGCTGAACGTGTCCGACGGGACGCTGGACGCCCGCGGGCAGCGGGTGGAGCTGACCCGCAACGAGTTCCGCATCTTGCAGATGCTGCTGGAGCGCAAGGGCCAGACCGTCAGCCGGGAGGCACTGATGACCCGGCTGTGGGAGTCCGACAGCTTCGTGGATGAAAACACGCTTACCGTCAATGTGGGGCGGCTGCGGCGGAAGCTGGAGGCGGCGGGGCTGCCGGACCTGATCCGCACCCGCAAGGGCGCCGGCTATCTGGTGGAGGGGTGACGGAATGCTGACAGCCTATCTCAAGCGCCAGTGGAAGCTGCTGTTGCTGCTGGCCGGGGCGGTGGCGGTGTTCGCCGCCGTGTTCGCCCTGTACAGCCTGCCGGTGGAGGCGGTGGCCTACGCGGGCCTCCTCTGCCTGATGCTGGGGCTGGTCCTGTTTGCCCTGGGGTACTCCGCCTTTCTCCGGCGGCACCGGGAGCTGGAAGGGCTTTTACGAAAGGTCCATGAGTCGGTGCTGCCCCTGCCGCCGCCCCGGGGCGTACTGGAGGCGGACTATCAGGCCCTGCTGAGGGCGGTCTGCGCCGACCGGGTGCGTCTGGCGGCGGAGAACCGGGACCGGCTGGAGGACATGACGGATTACTACACCCTCTGGGCCCACCAGATTAAAACCCCCATCGCCGCGGCCCGGCTGCTCTTGCAGGAGGATCCCGGCGCTGTGGGCACGGAGGTGGAAGTGGAGCTCCTGAAGATCGAGCAGTATGTGGACATGGTGCTGGGCTACCTGCGGCTGGACAGCGAGAGCACCGACTACGTCCTCCGGGACACGGACCTGGACGGCCTGCTGCGGCAGGCGGTGCGGAAGTTCGCCCGGATGTTCATTCTGAAAAAGATCACCCTGGACTTTCGGGAGACAGGCCGCACGGTGCTGACCGACGGCAAGTGGCTGAGCTTCGTGGTGGAGCAGCTGCTGTCCAATGCGCTGAAGTACACCCCCGCCGGGGGCCGCATCCGGATCTACGGGGACGGAGAGACGCTGGTGATCGCGGACACCGGCATCGGTATCCGGGAGGAGGACCTGCCCCGGATCTTTGAGAAGGGCTTTACCGGCTACAATGGCCGTGCGGGACAGAAATCCACCGGCATCGGGCTGTACCTGTGCCGGCGGGTCATGGAGAAGCTGAACCACGATCTGACTATCGTCTCCCGGCCCGGACAGGGGACGCTGGTGCGGCTGGACCTCTCCCGGGGAAGCCGGGTGGTGGAGTGACCCCATGTGACAAAAGTGTAAGGAATCGGGCCGGACTGTAAGCCAAATCCATGGCAGACAGTCCGGCCCTTTGGCTACAATAGAGGCATGATCCGATACAAGGAGGAATCTTGATGCCGTTGCTGGAAGTACAGCATGTACAAAAAATCTACACCACCCGCTTCGGCGGCAACCAGGTCCAGGCGCTGTCCAACGTCAGCTTCTCCGTGGAGGCGGGGGAGTATGTGGCCATCATGGGGGAGTCCGGCTCCGGCAAGACCACCCTGCTGAACATCCTGGCGGCCCTGGACCGCCCCACCGCCGGGGAGGTTCTGCTGGAGGGCAGGCCCCTCTCCGCCATCCGGGAGCGGGACCTGGCGGCCTTCCGCCGGTCCCACCTGGGCTTCGTGTTCCAGGACTTCAATCTGCTGGACACCTTCTCCCTTCAGGACAATATCTTCCTGCCCCTGGTGCTGGCGGGCACAGACTACCGGGAGATGCAGCAAAAGCTCCGCCCCATCGCAGATCAGCTGGGCATCTCGGACATCTTGGCGAAATACCCCTATGAGGTCTCCGGCGGCCAGAAGCAGCGCGCCGCGGTGGCCCGGGCCCTCATCACGGACCCCCAGATCATCCTGGCCGACGAGCCCACCGGCGCCCTGGACTCCCGGTCCTCCGACGCCCTGCTGGAGCTGTTTGGAGAACTGAACGGCACCGGGCAGACCATTTTGATGGTCACCCACTCGGTAAAAGCAGCCAGCCATGCGGGCGGGTGCTGTTCCTCCGGGACGGGGAGGTGTACCACCAGCTCTACCGGGGTGGCGAAAGCCGGGAGAGCCAGTTCCGCCGCATCTCCGACACGTTGACGGTCCTGGCGGAGGGAGGCGGCGGCCATGCGTAAGTCCGGCTTCTTTCCCCGGCTGGCCTTGGTGAACCTGCTTCGCAACGGCCGGTTCTATGGGCCGTACCTGCTCTCCTGCGGCATGACGGCCGCCATGTACTACATCCTCTCCTACCTGACCCGCAGCGACATCGTGGCCTCCGTCCGGGGGGCCGGATACCTCCAGAGCCTGATGTACCTGGGCCGGCTGGTGGTGACGCTGTTCTCCGCGGTTCTGCTGCTGTACGCCAACAGCTTTGTGATGAAGCGCCGCCGGCGGGAGCTGGGGCTGTACAACATCCTGGGTCTGGAGAAGCGCCACACCGCCCGCCTGATGGTGTGGGAGACGCTCTACTGCGCCGCCGCGGCCATTGTGGGCGGGCTCGCGGCAGGGGTGCTGTTGAGCAAGCTGGTGCTGCTGCTCCTATTGCAGCTGTCCCACCTGCCGGTGGAGTATGGCTTTGAGATCAGCCTTTCCGGCATGGCCGATACCGCCGCTCTCTTCGGCTTCCTCTTCCTGCTGACGCTGGTGTGGAACCTGTTCGGGCTGCTCCGGTCCCGTCCTGTGGAACTGCTCCACAGCGCCAGTGCCGGGGAGCGGGAGCCCCGGACCCGCCGCCTGCTGGTGGTGCTGGGGGCCGTCACTCTGGGGGCTGGCTATGCCACCGCTCTGACGGTAGAGGACCCCTTTACCGCCCTGGCCTATTTCTTCCTGGCGGTGGCGCTGGTGATGGTCGGCACCTACTGCCTGTTCACCGCCGGGTCCATCGCCCTGCTGAAGCGCCTGCGGAACAGCCCCCGGTACTACTACCAGCCCAAACACTTCACCGCCGTGGCGGGGCTGCTGTACCGGATGAAGCAGAACGCCGTGGGCCTGGCCAACATCTGCATCCTCTCCACCATGGTGCTGGTGACGGTGTCCACCACCGTCAGCCTGTACGCCGGGCTGGAGGGAGCTTTGGAGCGGATGTATCCCTATGATGTGGACGTGGTCCAGTCCCTGGACGAAGTGCCGCCGGAACAGGAGACGGCCCTGAACGAGGACACCCTGGAGCGGGTCCAGACCGCCGCGGCGGACGCAGGCCGGAAGGTGGAGCTGCTCCGGTGGTCCACTCCGGGGGACACCGTCGGCTATTACACAGGAAACACCTTCACCCTTGTGGCGCAGGAGGGCGTCAGCACCGAAATCCGGTTGCTCACCGCCGATGACTACGGCCGCCTCACCGGCCATACCGTGGACCTGGAGCCGGAAGAGGTGCTGGTCCAGGCAGAGAATCTGGACCTGCCGGATACCTTCTATATCGAAGACCTCCCTTTTCACATCGCTGGGACCATCATGGACTTTCCCCGATACAACAGCTCCATCCTGATCTCCGGCCAGACGGCGCAGCTTTTCCTGGTGGTGGCGGATGAGACCGTAGTCTCCGCCATCAGCGACCGGGATGCCAGCAGAGTCCACCGGGAATTTCACGTCCAGATGGACCTGGACGGCACGGAGGCGGAGAAGCAGGCCTTTGTGGACCCCCTGCTGGCGGCGGACGTGAACGGCGTCTACTCCGTCATCAGCCATCAGGACAACGCTGTGGACCTGTACACCATGTACGGCGGCTTCCTGTTCCTGGGCGTGTTTCTGGGGCTGCTGTTCCTGCTGTCCACGGTACTCATCATCTACTACAAGCAGATTTCCGAGGGATATGAGGACCAGCGCCGCTATCAGATCATGCAGCAGGTGGGCATGAGTCCCCGGGAGGTCCGCTCCTCCATCCGCAGTCAGGTGCTGCTGGTATTCTTCCTGCCCCTGGTGACGGCGGGCATCCATGTGGCGGCAGCCTTCCCATGCTGTGCAAACTGCTGGAGCTGTTCAACCTCTTTGACGTCCGTCTGTTCGCCCTCTGCGCCGCCGGGACGCTGCTGGTGTTCTGCGCCATCTACGCCCTGGTCTACGGCCTTACCACCCGCACGTACAGCCGCATCGTGGGCGGACAATAGGACACATGGAGCGCCCCCGGAGATATCAGATATAAGATAAAGGATAAGAGATGCCCTTGTTTGGGAAGATCTCTTATCCTTTATCTTTTCACTTTTATCTGTTACTTTGCAGGCCGGATCATGGCCCGGCGCAGCAGCAGCCAGCTGAGGGCGAAGAACGCCGCCCCCATGGCCAGCAGCACCGCCGCCGCGTTCCAGGGGGATGCGGCCAGGAACTGTCCAAAAGCCGCCAGGGCCTCCACCGCCGCCCGCCCGGCGGAGGTGGTGCCCAGCCAGCTAATCAGCGGCACACTGCCGAAGATCAGCACCAGCGGCACGGTCACGGAAATCAGGATGGTCCAGAACTTGTTCAGCCGCCAGTACAGGGCGGAGCAGAACTGCCCCAGGGCCGCCAGCATCCAGCCCACCGCGGCGGAGAAGATCGCGCCCCGCAACAGGCCACCGATCCCGGCACGGCGGAGGGTCCCCATAGATCACCTGGTACAGATCTGTAATCAGCAGCCGGCCCTGGCCGCCCAAGACTGTTTGATAGGCGCCCATAATCACCGTGACACCCGCTGCCACCAGCAGCGCCGCCACCGCCAGGGCCGCCATGTCCGCCAGGAAGGCGGACCGGCGGGACACGCCGTTCTGGTTCAGCACCCGCTGGTTCTCCCGCAGGCCCACCATGCCCAACACAAGGCCGAACATCCCCACGGCAATGGAATAGCCGTTGAAGCTGCCCTCCATGGCCGTCTCTCCGGCCAGGAAATAGGTGATTGCCAGCATCGCCGCCGGGATCAGCGCCATGACCAGCCACAGGATCGCCACTGCCCGGAAATAATTCCGGACCTCATACCGGAAGGCCCGGCCGAATCGCGTGTTCATCTCTGATCCTCCTCTTCCATCAGGCTGATAAAATACTCCTGGAGCCCCACGCGCCGCCGCTCCAGCCCGGCGGGCAGGTCCTCTGTCCCCCCGCCCCGGATGCAGACGGTCTTGAGTCCGCCCAGCACAGAGGATGTAAACACGTCCCGCCCGGCGGCCCAGCTGTCCACCACCCCGGCAGGGCCAGACACCGCCCAGCAGGCGGCGGTCAGCTCTTCCGTGGGCGCGTCCTGCAGGATGCGTCCCTTCCGGATGATGACCGTGTGCTCGATGAGGTCCGCCACCTCCGCGATCAGGTGGGTGGAGATCACCATAGTGCAGGGGTGTTCCGCGTATTTCCGCACCAGCAGCTTGTAGAAGAGATCCCGGTGCTGGGCGTCCAGACCCAGAACAGGCTCGTCAAACAGCACATAGGGGGTGTTGACGCTGAGACCCAAAATCAGACGGAAGATGGACCCGTAGCCGGTGGAGAGTCCGTTGATCTTCTTGTTCAACGGCAGTTCGAACTGCTTTGCCAGGCTCTCCGCATAGCTCCGGTCGAAGTCCGGGTAAAACACGGCCGCCGTGTCCAGGGCCCGCTTCACCTTCATGTCGTCGGGATACAGGTTCTTCTCCCCACCAGGAACAGCCGGCTCAGCGCCGCGTCGCTGCCCGCGGGTGCGCCGTCCACGGTGACGGTGCCGCTGTCCGGGCACACCCGGCCGGTCAGGATGTTCAGCAGCGTGGACTTGCCGGCGCCGTTGTTGCCCAGCAGCCCGTAGATCTTCCCCTCCTCAAAGGTCAAAGACACATCCTCCAGGGCGCGGGTGTCCGCAAACCGCTTGGAGATGTGCTGAAACTCAATGGCCATCTTCTTTCATTCCCCTTTCCAGAAGATCCAGCAGCTCCCGGTCTGTGAGTCCCAGATTCCGGGCCTCCCGCACGGTCCGCTGGATGTGATCGTGATAAAACCGCTCCCGCCGGTCCTGGCGGAGCTTTTCCCGGGCGCCGGGAGAGACGAACATCCCCACGCCCCGCTTCTTGTACAGCAGCCCCGCGTCCACCAACAGGTTGATGCCCTTCAGGGCTGTGGCGGGGTTGATCCGGTACTGCACCGAATACTCGGTGATGGAGGGCACCTGGCTCTCCTCCGGGTACGTCCCGGCCAGGATCGCCTCCTCCAGCTGCTCCGCGATCTGCTGGAAGATGGGCCGGTCTTCCGTCAACGTCAAGGCGGTTCCCCCTTTCCTGCCGGTTTGTTATCTGGTTAATTAGTCTAGTAACTAACCGTGTGGCTAATATAGCATGAGCCGCACCTCTTGTCAATAGGGCTGGCAGAATTTTTTGGCCCGCGGCTTTCAAATAGAAGACCGCCCGCAGGGACAAGCATCCCCGCGGGCGGTCTCTTTCTCCTTCAATCCGGAAACAGTCCGGCGGCGGTCTCCTCCAGCTCTTTGAAAAAACCGCTGATGTGGCCGCCGTCGTTGACGGCGTGGGCAAACTCTCCGCCTACCGGCAGCACCGTCCGGTCCCCTGCCGGGTGGACCTTCCCCAGCAGGACGAATGGCGTGAAGTCCGGCTTGGGGTCCCCGCCGAAGCTGAAGGCGGAGAAGGCCAGCCCCGGCACGGCGGAGATGCCGCAGAGGTTTGGGGGCAGGGTCTCGTCGCAGAGCAGGCGGCCGCAGGTCTCCGCCCGGGCATAGTCCGCCTGAAAGTCCTGGCGGAACACATCATAGTCCGGCATAAAGCGGGTGACCTTCATGGCGAATAGGTCCGGGGCGTCCCGCCGGGGCACGGTGTAATAGGGGTGCAGCACATCCCAGATCCCGATCCGCCCTGCCTCGTCCCGGCCGTAGCGGAAATGCACATGCCGGTTCAGCACGGCGGCCGCGCACCAGATCAGGGCCGGATACAGCTTTTCGCCCCGGGCCTTCGTGTGCTGGTACAGCGGTGTGATATCCACCTCCGCTGTCAGATAGATGGCGGTCTGGCGGAAAACCTCCAGATACTCCCGGCGCTCCCAGGTCTGCTCGTCGATGGGCGTAAAGGCCATGGCGCTCCTCCCTCTCCGGCGTCCTCCGCCGGCCGTTTGGGCCATCGTACCACAGGCCGCCGCCCCGGCAGATCCCCATCGTCCAGGTTCAAATACGCCACCAGCGAGGACTCTTTGACCTGGAGGCCAACGGCTACTTCTACACCCGGCTCCAGAATCCCACCAACGACTACGTGGCGGCCAAGATCGCCGCGCTGGAGGGCGGCACCGCGGCCATGCTGACCTCCTCCGGTCAGGCGGCCAACTTCTTCGCCCTGTTCAACATCTGCTCCTGCGGGGACCACATCGTCTCCTCCTCCAGCATCTACGGCGGTACCTTCAATCTCATCGCCGTCACCATGGCCAAAATGGGTATTCAGACGACCTTCGTCTCTCCGGACTGCTCAGAGGATGAGCTGGAGGCAGCCTTCCGCCCCAACACCAAGGCCGTCTTCGGCGAGACCATCGCCAACCCCGCGCTGACAGTGCTGGACATTGAGCAGTTCGCCAAGGCGGCCCATACCCATGGGGTGCCCCTGATCGTGGACAACACCTTCGCCACTCCGGTGAACTGCCGGCCCTTTGAGTGGGGCGCCGACATCGTGACCCACTCCACCACCAAGTACATGGACGGCCACGGCATCGCCGTAGGCGGCGCCATCGTGGACTGCGGCAACTTCGACTGGATGGCCCACGCGGACAAGTTCCCCGGCCTGACCACCCCCGACGAGAGCTACCACGGCATCACCTACGCCGAAAAGTTCGGCCAGGACGGCGCCTTTATCACCAAGTGCACCGCCCAGCTGATGCGGGACTTTGGCTCCATCCAGTCCCCCCAGAACGCCTTCTATCTGAACCTGGGTCTGGAGAGCCTCCATGTCCGCATGGCCCGCCACTGTGAGAACGGCCAGGCGGTGGCGGAGTTCCTGGCGGCACATCCCAAGGTGGCCTCCGGGTCTACTGCGGCCTGCCAGGGGACAAGTACCATGCCTTGGCAGAGAAGTACCTGCCGAACGGCTCCTGCGGCGTGGTGTCCTTTGAGCTCAAGGGCGGCCGGCTGCCACCGAGCACCTTTATGCAGCATCTGAAGCTGGCCGCAATCGAGACCCATGTGGCCGATGCCCGCACCTGCTGCCTCAACCCCGCCAGCTCCACCCACCGGCAGATGACCGACAAGCAGCTCGCCGCCGCCGGTGTCCCGCGGCCTGGTGCGGATGCGTCGGAGAACATCTTCGTCATGACGGAGACCCGGGCCGTGACTCAGGACATCCGCCCCCTGCAGATCCTCCTGCTGAATCTGATGCCCACCAAGGTGGAGACGGAGACCCAGCTGGCCCGGGTGTTGGGCAACACCCCCATCCAGATCGAGCTGGAGTTGATCGCCCCCAGCGGCCACGTCTCCAAGAACACCTCTCAGGCACACATGCTCTCCTTCTATAAGATCCTTCGACGATGTGTGTCGGCGCACCTTTGACGGCCTCATCATCACCGGCGCGCCGGTGGAGAACCTTCCCTTTGAGGAGGTGGACTACTGGCCGGAGCTGTGCCGGATCATGGAGTGGTCCAAGACGCACGTCCACTCCACCCTTCACATCTGCTGGGGCGCCCAAGCTGTCCAGAATCAGCATCCGGATGCTGCGCCACTACGACGAGATCGGCCTGCTGGTGCCGGAGGAGACCGATCCCTGGACCGGCTACCGCCGGTACGCGGCGGCCCAGCTGATGACCGCCAACCGGATCACCGCCCTGCGGGGCCTGGGGTTCTCCCTGGCAGAGACGGCCGCGCTGCTGGCCTGCTGGGAGGACCGGACCGCCATGGAGACGCGCCTGCTGGCCCAGCGGGCAGCGGTGGAGGCCTCCATTCAGGAGGCATTGGACCGGCTGCGGCTTCTGGACACAACCATCGAACGGCTGAGAAAGGATGAAAAACAGATGAACTACGATGTCACCATCAAGACCCTGCCGGAGCGGCAGGTAGCCAGCGTCCGCCAGATCCTTCCCTGCTACGACCGTGAGGGAGACCTGTGGCACATCTTTGTGAGGGAGACCGCCCTTCTCCACATCCAGGACGGCGATCCGGCCCTGTGCATCAGCGTCTACCACGACGGGGAGTACAAAGAGGCAGATGTGGATGTGGAGATCCAAAAGACGGTGAAAGGCACATACCCTGACACCGAGCACGTCAAATTCAAAACCATCCCGCCGGTGACAGTGGCCTCCGCCACCTTCCAGGGCCCCTACCGCCAGATCGGCGAGGTGAATCAGGCGGTGGCATCCTGGGTAGAGGACAACGGCTATGCCTTTGACGGACTGTTCTTCAACATCTACCACGTCAGTCCCCACGAGACCCGGAACCCAGAAGAATTTGTCACCGAGGTCTGCTACCCGGTGCGGAAGCGGTAAGCAAGCAGGCGGCGCTTTCCAGCGCCGCCTGTCTTTTTTACAGCGTGTGCCACAGATACCATCCCAGGCATCCCAAGCACAGAGCGCCGGTAAAAATGCCCATGCCCAGAGCGGACCGGTCCCGGTCTGTCCGGTACCGGGCAAAGGCCCCCACGGAGCAAAACACGAACAGCATCGCCGCCACGTCTCCAAATACCTGCCCGGTAAACGCCTGGTAGATCATCAACAGCAGCGCCAGGACACACATGGCGTAAAAGCCCGCGTCGTCTCCCCGGCGGTTGACCTCCTCCCGGCCCTCGTCCACGCCCTCTTGGCGGTATCTTTGCAGAATTTTCTCCTTCTCCACAGAGATCTCTCCTCTCTCCGGAACGACCGGCCGCCAGTTAGGGATGCGGAAGGATTGTGCTCCGCCGCAGGCAGGATGATTTGCCCCGGTCAGCGCCGCTGGACACCCAAACTCCTAATTTCTCACTCAAAATAGAACAGTTCCTCGAACTTCTTGTCCAAGGCGATGCAGAGAATCAGCGCCAGCTTAGCCGTGGGATTAAACTGCCCCGGTCTCAATGGAGCTGATGGTGTTGCGGGACACGCCCACCAGCTCCGCCAGCTGGGTCTGGGACAGCCCCTTCTCCGCCCGGGCCACCTTCAGCCGGTTTTTCAGGATCAGCTGATCGTCCATGGCGCTCACCCCAGCAGGAACATGGCCAGGTTGCCCGCGAACACCAGGCCGCAGGCCGCCGCCAGCAACGCCAAGCCCCGCCGCCGGGTCCTCCAATACAAATGCAGCTCTGCGCCCGCCAGATACAGAAACACGATGGCCGTGTAGTCATAGGCATCCTGCCCGTTCACCAGCCGTATAATGGCGAGAATGACACACAGCAGTACCATCAGGATCCCGCCGATACCGAAGGACAGCCCCAGTACCTGCTGCTCCCGCTCGTCCATTCCAATAGCCCCCTGCCTGAGCCTTTTTCAAAATCTCATCCCGGTCCATGCGCTACCTCCTCTCAGGCCATTTGAAAGAATTTTACCAGATTCCAGATCAAAAAGTGCAAGGGAGATCAGCAGTGTCACGATGTCGGAGGTAGTCCTGCCGCCGGGTCAGCCGGTAGACCCGGTTGGCCACGCAGGCGGTCCAGAACATGCACATCACATCCTCGTGCGGCAGCCCATGGACCCGCTTCCAGGTCAGCAGAATCAGGCCCATCAAAACACGAAGAGCAGGCTGAAGGACTCCCCTCCATGCGGATGGTCCGCTCCCGTTCGTCACCCTTCCGGTTCTCCCGCCGGCTCTTCTCCAGAATTTCCTGTTTTTCCATAGCGTTCTCCCTTTCTTTCTTTGCCAAGGGCCTGGGCCTCTCATCCCAGTACGCCCCGTACATAAACGGCCAGATTCCAACAACGCGGCTCCCGCCAGCAGCAGACTCAGGATCAGAACCAGTCGCCAGCCGCCCGGCTGTGCCGCAGGATCTCCTCCCGATCCATGCCGAAGCCATTTTGCATAGTTTGCTTTTTTATTTTACCAAGTTTTCTTTACAAGCAGAGCATACCATATACCAAGTAAACTTGTCAATGGGGAATCAAAAAAGATGCCCGGAAATTTCCGGGCATCTTTTTTCAAAAACGCAACAATTACCGGCCCGCTTTGCGGTCCGCCTCAATCAGCAGCCAGGGCCTCCACAGACACCCTTCTGGTCCAGGCCGGCCTTTTCCCGCTCCTGGTTCCATATCACATGGAAGGCCGCGCCGCACCGGCACCCCCGTGGCGGCGCGCAGGTGAAGAGGGCGGCCGACTCCATCTCGCTGGCCAGCACCCCCAGGCGCTTCCAGGCCTCCCACTTCTGCTGGAGCTCATAGGCCACGGGCGAGGCAGTTGGGGGCTGTGCTGGCCATAGAAGCTGTCCTTACACTGGACGATGCCGGTGTGTACCGGTGGCCCAGTTTTCTTGGCGGCCTCCACCAGGGCGCAATGTCATGGTGAAAGTCGGCCACGGCGGGGAACTCGATGGGAGCGTACTCCCGGCTGGTCCCCTCCATGCGGATGGCGCCGGTGGCCACCAAATGTCCCCGCCTGGACCTCCAGGAGCAATTCCGCCGCAAGTACCGGTGCGGATAAAGGTATCGGCACCGCACTTGTGCAGCTCCTCCATGGCATGGGCGCCCGCCGATTCCCGTGGAGCAGGCCGTGACCTTTTCCCCCAGCAATGTCCCGGTCCAGACGCAGAACTCCCGGTTATAGGCCACCTGGTTCTGGGCGGTCTCGTCCCGTCAAAACTGGGGCGGCGATGGCTCCACCCGCCCGGGTCCCCGGGCAGGATGCAGTAGCTCCGATATCTGCTGGAGCACAGGCAGTACCGGGAACTGCGGTAAGTTCGTGCATACCGATCACCTCGCAATTTGATACCGCCAGAGGGGGTGTTTTAGTGTGACCTGGCAAAGGCGGCCAGGCCCTCGTTCCTTTTTCTCATTTTGTTGTCTCTTTGTCATTTTTTTGCCACCGCCGGGAAAAAGCCGTGGTAAAGGTGGTAAACGGTCCAGTCCTCCCATGGCTCCGCCCCCAGGATGCTGCCTCGCCGGCTGGGCTGCTCCAACCAGTCCCCCCAGTTCCGGAGGACACCGCTCCGCAGTCGTGCCCTCCCCGATGGTACCGCCCAGGATGGAACCTTTTTTGATCGCCGCCGCTTTTCGTGGTGGCTCCTCCATGGCAATGGTAGGCGGCCAGATACAGGCTTTTTTCCGGTCACCACAGTGACGCCGCTCTCTCCTTCGCCGTAAACGCCCAGGCGGAAGTCCTTGACAGCCTTGTTCCGCCGCAGAATGTCGTGGACAGCCTTACGCAGAGCGCCGGTGCCCTTGCCGTGGATGATGGTCACTGTCTCCAGCGGGCCCATAACGGCCGCAGAAATAAAGTTCTCCACCACCGCTCTCGGCTTCCAGCGTCTCCAGGCCCCGGATATCCAGCTCCCGGCTGGCGGAGGACCGCAGCGCCCGGGGTGCGCTCTGCCGCATCGGTGCGGAGGGCCTTCTTCCGGGCCGCCCGCTCGTCCTCCTCAATGAGCCGGACCTCATTGGCCTTGGCCTTCATCTTCAAAATACCGGATTTCAGCTGCAACGTGCCGTCCTTGCCCACGGAGACCACCTCCGCCGGGGTTTTGACCCCCGGGATCTCCACCAGGTCTCCCGCTTGAATGGGGCGGCTGGGCTTGGGGATGGGCTCCTGCCGGGCATCCCGGCGGGTGACGGCCTCCTCGGCTTCGTTGAGCTTTCGCCGCAGGGCGGCCCGGGCCTCGTTGTCGTTGAGGGCCCGGTCCGCCTTGGCCTGGGCCTTGCGCATGTCGGAGAGCTCCTGGAACACCTGGTCCGCGGCGGCCCGGGCATCCCGTACGATCCGCTTGGCCTCCGCCTCGCCGCGGCTGCGGGCATTTTCCTTGGCCCGTTCCATCTGCTCCCGGAATTCCCGGGCCTTGCGGGCGTCCTCCTCCCGCTGGCGGTACAGCCGATCCGCCTCCTGCTCCCGTTTTTCCAATGCCTGGCGCTTGGCTTCCAGCTGCGTCAGCACATCCTCAAATCGAACGCTCTCGCCGCTCATCTGCTCCCTTGGCGGCGTCGATCACCGCCTCCGGCAGTCCCAGCCGCTGGGAGATAGCAAAGGCGTTGGACTTGCCGGGGATGCCCATGAGCAGCCGGTAGGTGGGGCTGAGGGTCTCCACGTTAAATTCACAGGAGGCGTTTTCCACCCCCGGGGTGGTCATGGCATACACCTTCAACTCGGCATAGTGGGTGGTGGCGGCCACCAGGTGCCCCCAGCTCGGGCCGCTCTCGATGATGGCGGCGGCCAGGGCGGCGCCCTCCACCGGGTCGGTGCCCGCGCCCAGCTCGTCGAAGAGCACCATGGTCCTGCGGCCCGCCTCCTGCAAAATAGCCACGATATTGACCATATGTTACCGAAAAATGTAGACAAATTCTGCTCGATGCTCTGCTCGTCGCCGATGTCTGCCAGCACCTGCTCATAGACGGAGACGGCGCTGCGGTCCGCCGCCGGGATGTGGAGTCCGCACTGGGCCATGAGGGTCAAAAGGCCGATGGTCTTCAGGGTGACCGTCTTGCCGCCGGTGTTGGGGCCGGTGATGACCAGGGTGTCGAAGTCCTCCCCCAGCTGCATGTCGATGGGCACCGCCGTCTTGGGGTCCAGCAGGGGATGGCGGGCCTTCCGCAGATGGATGGCACCGTCCCGGCGGCACCTCCGGCCGGACGGCATCCATTTTGTAGGCTGAGCTGGCCCCGGGCAAAGATCAGGTCCAGGATGACCAGGGCGTCGTAGTCCCACTGGATGTCCTCCCGGTGAGCGGCGCACTCGGCGGAGAGCTCCGCCAAAATCCGCTCAATCTCCTTCTTCTCCCTGGCCTGGAGCTCGATGAACTCGTTGTTGGCCTTCACCACCCCCATGGGTTCCACGAACAGTGTGGCGCCGGTGGAAGAGACGTCGTGGACCAGGCCCGGCAGGTCCCCCTTGTGCTCCGCCTTCACCGGCACCACGAAGCGGCCGTCCCGCTGGGTGATGATGGCCTCCTGCAAGACCTTGGAATAGCTGGGGGAGGAAATGATCTTCTGCAAGATCTGGCGGCTCTTGGCCTGGGCCGCCCGCATATGGCGGCGGATATCCGCCAGCTCGGTGCTGGCCGCGTCGGCCACGGTATCCTCATCCACCAGGCACCGCTTGATCTTCTCCTCCAGGAAGCGGTTTCCGTGAAGGGACAAAAACAGGTGGTCAATGGCGGTCTTTTCCGCGGCGTCGGCGTTGAAATACTCCTTGGCAGCGCCGGGCGGCGGTCAGCAGGTCCGCAATGGTCAGCAGCTCATCGGGATTGAGGCGCCGCCCCGGTCCGCCCGGTCCAGCGCCTGGGCCACCGGCTTGACACCGGAAAAGGAGGGGCTCCCCCGCAAACCAATCATGGTGCGTGCCGCGTCGGTCTGGTCCAGAAGCCGCAGGACCTCCTCGGGTTCCGTCTCCGGCCGCACGCGGAGGGCCCGCTGCTTGGCCTCGGCGCTGACCGCCTGCTCCGACAGCAGCTCCAGCACCCGGGGCAGTTCCAGGGTGCGGAGGGATTTTTCAAATAACTCGCTCATGGTTCGGTTCTCCTGTCAAGGGTTTTCACTTGATAGCCATTCATTTCAAGGCTCCGGCTCCTGCCAGCACCCAGGGCAGGGTCACGGAAAGCCAGCACTGGAAGCAGGGCTCCGGGAAGTTCCGGAGGAACGGTCCCATATCTGTGGCGAACCCGGCGGTGACGCCGGGGGCAATGGGCAGCTCTCCCTCCCCCGCTTCCAGCAGGCGGCCCGCAAGGTGCCACAGGGGCATATACCACCGCCCGCCCTGGCGGGGACCATACTCGCCGATATCCCCGGGCTTGTGGAGGTCCAGCCCCAGGGGTTCCAGAAACGCTGCTGCTTCTGGCGGCAGGACCCCAACTGCGGCAGCATAGTTTCGGCAGTAGGCGCAGCCGCAGCCCCCGGTAGCGTTACCGTAACGGCCATACCAGGCCCGGGTGGCCTCCACGTCCACCTCCAGCCGGTAGGGGCCGAAGACAAATTCCGTCATAGTCCGCTCCGTTTCGTATAAATCTGCAAAAGAAATACAAAATGTATCTTATTTCGACAACTCTTCCGGCGGCTGGAGGCTCTTGTAAAAGTCCAGCGTCCGGAACCCCCGCTCCAGCTGGGCGGCCGCAAAGGCCTCCGCCGCGGCGGGAGAGCCGCTCCAGGGCCGGGCCCGTCAGCCGGAAGGAGTAGAGCCGCTTGGGGTCTCCGTACACGATATGCCGCAGGGCCGCCAGGGAATCCGGGCACAGGGGCATGGAGAGGGCGCTTTCCCGGGCGCCGCAGCTCCGGCACCGCAGGACGCCCTGGACCACGTCCAGCAGAGGCTGCTCCGGGTCCGGACGGCCGCAGTAGGCGCAGCTGTCCGCCAGGGGCTCGTACCCCGCCAAGCACAGCAGTTTGATCTCAAAGGCGGGCTTCACCAGGGCCGGTGGCTTGTGTAAAGCGGAGAGGGCGTACAGCCCGTTCAGCAGATGGGACAGCAGCGGCCCGGCAGGGACCTCCGGCGCCGTGACGGCCTCTGTCAGCTCCGCGAAGTAGCAGCCCAGGGCCAGGGCCTCCAGATCTGTCCGCAGGCCGTTGAACAGCTCTGCCGTGGCCCCCTCGTTGGCGTAGTACCACTCGCCCTTCTGATAGAGGGTCCACTCCGAATAGACCAGCTGCTGAGCGCAGGCGGCGTACTTGCAACTCTTTCGCCGGACGCCCCTGGCAATGACGGAGATCTTGCCCCGCTCCGCCGTCAGCAGCGTCAGGATCTTATCCGTCTCTTTCGTCTCCGTCTCCCGCAGGACCACGCCCTTTGTCACGATGTAGGCCCGCTCGGCCAACGCGCTCCCTCCTTATGTACGGAGAGCGTCCGCCCTCCGTTCTATGCGCTGATCCCGCCGCCGGACTCCTGGTCCAGAGCGGCCTGATACAGCAGGTACACCAGCGGTTCGCCGGTGAGGCAGAAGCACTCCCAAAGCCTTTTGTGTGTCCATTCCGCAGACCTCCTCCCAGGAGTAGTCTGCGAATGTTGTCGGATTTTTATGGCTGGAAATCTCTAGCCTCCCTCGATCTCCATGGTCCGCATCTCTCCGGCGGTGATGTGGTTTTTCGCGCCGTAATCGGTCCAGTACCGGCCGGAGGCCCAGACGAACATCCGCCTGTTCAGCGGCATCCGCACCGACAGCACCTCGCTCCGTCCCGCCCGCATACCAGCGGCCAGGCGGCGCAGGCCCCGCCGCACCAGAAAGGAAAAAGGCGTATTCAAGATCGCCTCTCCCGAGCCGATCTGCAGCGCCATCCCCCAGGGAAATCCATATCGTTTGCAGAAAAAGCGCACCATTTCTACCGCAGGCCGGGTCTGCTCCGGCTCCAGAAAGCCGCAGTTCACCAGTACGTGGATCCTGGGGCGGGCCGTTCCCCTCCATACTGCGAGTTCCTTCAGGGTCCTCATCAGCACCGCCGGTATGCCGTCTGCGTACAGGGGGAACACCAGCAGCAGATCCGTACAGTCCTCTGGGGAGAGCGGTCCACCCCTCAGCGCGGTATACTGGTCCGCCGTCTCTCCCCAACACGGAAGAAACTGTTCGATATACCTCCGGGAGTTGGAACGGGGCGCCCGGGGACTCCCATTGACGATCAGGAGCTTTCCCATGCGCGTACCTCCTCCCTAATGGCCCCGGCCAGCTCCTCTTCCCGAAGGAAGCGGACACTCCAGCTCCGAAACAGCATATTATGGGCGTTGCGGGCCGCCAGCAGACGGAAGAGCGCCTGCTCCTCGTCTCCGGTATCTCCATAGGCCAGAATCACCGCGTCTTTCTCCGCCACCGCCCGCTGTATATGGTGCGTCTCTCCGTGGTGTATCCGAATAAACGCCTGCTGGATGGGAATGGCCCGCTCCAGCATGGTCTTCATCGGTACGTCATAGGACCCGCAGAAGACGGCTGACATAGATCACATGGTCGCTGTGGGCAATCAGGGGATATACGCCTACAGCGTCGTCCCGGATCACGCACCGCCCCGGCGTTCTGACCCAGCAGCTGAAGCAGCCCATACAATCCGCGATTTTCAGCTGGCTCAGGTCCACATAGTGCCAGTCCTCCGGACCGGCAGTCGGCTGGCAGCCGTGTCGCTCAATACC
>VOFD01001918.1_pt1 | contig 29311 bp, 35 predicted proteins | sample 5384101 | NCBI WGS metagenome assembly VOFD01 (sample SAMN12384723, study PRJNA508395) | human gut metagenome | isolation source: healthy gut C | host: Homo sapiens
ATTGAAATTACATGAATAATTATCCTGAAGAGGAGTAAGCTTAAAAAGCTTGTTCATTAACTTCTCCGATCCACCCCTTTTTAAATCTATCGCTATTTTAAGACCGTTCAAATCTGTTTCATCGCGTATATACGAAATTTCCTTGATTTTCCCCTGTTTTATCAAATCAATTATTTTTTCTATTATCGCCTCAATAGTAGTGCTATAAGGAATCTGGGTTATTTCAATGCAATTTGCAGATTTATCGTAATTATACTTGGATCGCAGCTTTATAGAGCCTCTCCCCGTTCGGAAAATTTCTTTTATTTCCTCTTCATCATAAAGCATAAATCCGCCTCCCGGAAAATCCGGGCCTTTTAAAGTGCTTATAATATCGTGATCAGGATTTTTTATATACGCTATACATGTTTCACATACCTCAGCCAGATTAAATGGACACACACTGCTTGCCATTGATACTGCTATTCCCATGTTCGCATTTACCAGTATTGTCGGAAAAGTAGTCGGAAATAATGTAGGCTCGGTAGTAGAATTATCATAATTAGGTACAAAATCAACTGTATCTTTATCTATATCTCTGAAAAGTTCGTTGCATATTGGATCAAGCTTTACTTCGGTATATCTTGACGCGGCATATGCCATATCCCTTGAATATGATTTTCCGAAATTACCCTTTGAATCAACATACGGATGAAGCAGCGTTTCATTTCCTCTTGAAAGCCTAACCATAGTTTCATAAATTGCACCGTCTCCGTGAGGATTAAGCTTCATAGTTTCACCAACTACATTTGCCGACTTGGTTCTTTTTCCCTGTCAGCAGACCTTGCTTATACATAGTATAAAGCAATTTTCGGTGTGAAGGCTTAAAGCCGTCAATCTCAGGAAGGGCTCTTGAAACAATGACGCTCATAGCATAAGGCATATAATTTTTTCAAGAGTATCCGTTATTTTTCCTGAACAACTATACCCGCGTTTTCAATAAACGCATCGGGATAATTTCTTTTTATTTTGCCAGAGCCGTCTTTGCTTTTTTTAGGCATTTTATTCACTCCTTTAAACCGTATTTATGAAATATCCGCCATATCCAAATAGTCGCTTCCATATTTTGAAATATAATCTTTTCGTCCCTGTAAATCATCTCCTAAAAGCATATCAAACATATGAACTGTTTCTTCAAAGCTATCCGGAGTGACTTTTATCAGACGACGCGTTTCTGGATTCATAGTAGTCAACGACATCATGTCAGGCTCATTTTCGCCGAGTCCTTTAGAACGCTGGAGGGTATATTTTTATTTCCGATAATTTTTAATATATCGCTTTTTTTTCCTTTTCATTATAAGCGAAAAAGTTTTATCTTTAGTAGTAATCTCAAACAAAGGCGATTCAGCGATATATACATAGCCCTGTTCAATCAATGTAGGCGTTAATCTGTAAAGCATTGTCAGTATCAAGGTACGTATCTGAAAACCGTCTACATCAGCGTCTGTACATATTACTATTTTATTCCATTTCAGTCCGTCAAGATTAAAATAAGAAAAATCCTTGTTTGCTTTGGTTCTTACTTCAACGCCGCATCCCAATACCTTTATTATATCAACAATAATATCATTCTTAAAAATTTTATTAAAATCTGCTTTAAGACAATTAAGTATTTTCCCTCTTATGGGTATAACCGCCTGAAATTCAGATTCCCTTGCAAGTTTTACGGATCCGAGAGCCGAATCTCCTTCTACTATATAAAGCTCTCGTCTGTTTACGTCCTTCGTGCGGCAATCAACAAACTTTTTTACCATATTAGATAAATCTATTGTTCCCGCAAGCTTTTTCTTTAAATTCAAACGCGTTTTTTCAGCATTTTCACGGCTGCGTTTGTTTACCATAATTTGCTCAGATATTTTCAGAGCTTCATCAGGATTTTCTATAAAATAAACTTCAAGCTGATGCTTTAGGAATTCTGTCATCGACTCATATATAAATTTATTAGTAATAGATTTTTTAGTTTGATTTTCATATGAAGTCTGAGTCGAAAAAGACGATGAAACAAGTATCAGACAATCTTCAACATCAGCAAAGGTTATTTTTCCCTCATTCTGTTTATATTTATCATTTTGTTTCAAGTACGAATCTATTTGTGAAACGAAAGCCTGCTTTACTGCCCTTTCTCGGAGAGCCGCCGTGCTCGAGAAAGCTTGAATTATGATAATATTCTATTTTTTTAATTTGATTAGAAAATGTAAGCGCAAAGGACATCTTAACCTTATATTCCGATTTATCGTCTCTGTCGCGGCCTTTTTTTTCTGTCTGCCAAAACTGAACCGATGTAAAATTCTGCCCGTTTGCAATTTCATTTACATAATCGGTTATACCATTCTCATAAATATATTCAGTTTCACTAAATGAACCGTCCTCATTTTGACTACGATAAATAAAAGAAGATTAGGATTTATAACGGCCTGACGTTTTAAAAACGTCTCTAAAAAAATCATCTTCGGCGTTAATATCTGTAAATACTTCTAAATCCGGTTTCCATTTGGTTTTTGTACCTGTTTGCTTTTGAGCGGTTTTTTTTTAGTCAATCCCCTATATTTTCTCCCTTTTCAAAATGAAGGTTATATTTGTATCCGTCTCTGACTACTTCGACGTCCATAAATTCAGAAGCAAACTGAGTTGAACAAAGTCCAAGACCGTTAAGTCCGAGAGAATATTCATACATTTCAGAATTGTCATCGTACTTGCCTCCGGCATAAAGCTCGCAGTATACAAGCTCCCAATTATAACGCTGTTCCGTTTTATTGAAATCAACAGGACATCCTCTGCCAAAATCCTCTACTTCTATCACATTATCAATATATTTAGTTACAATTATTTTATTGCCAAATCCTGAGCGAGCCTCATCAATGGAATTGGATATTACTTCAAATATTGAATGTTCGCATCCGTCAAGCCCCGTCAGAACCAAAAAATAACTCCCGGACGTTTTCTGACTTTATCCGGACCTTCAGCATGGTAATACTCTCATTACCATAATCCTGATTTTTTTGCCATAATTTATGCCCCTTCTTAAATCTCAAACTATTTAATAATACCACAAATTATACATTTTTGCAAGTTTAAGGTACTGTAATTTTAGTTAATCAATTTTCAGTTACTGTTTTCTCATATTATAACGATATTTATAATTCAATATTCTTGACAAAATTAATCCAATAAAGTATAATTAAAAAGAAAGTTTACCAATGAATCGGAGATAATTATGAAAATTCACTTTTATACAAGCGAATATGTAGTCAGAAACGTCTATTTTTAGATGTTTTACTGCTATTCATGATTATTTTTAATATGTATTATGACAGCCTTGAAGCAGTAAATACAAGTACTCTGCATAGGCTGTTTATTTTGTATTATGAATTGGAGATGTTTAAAATGAGAAAGGAACTTGCAAAATCTTATAGTCCCAAAGATTTTGAGGACAGAATTTATAAGTACTGGAATGAAAACAACTGCTTTAAGGCTGAAATTGATAAAAACAAAAAGCCTTATACCATTGTTATACCTCCCCGAATATTACAGGTCAGCTTCATATGGGACATGCGCTCGACGAAACTCTTCAGGATATACTCATAAGATGGAAGAGAATGTCCGGTTACGCTGCATTATGGCTTCCGGGAACCGATCATGCTGCAATTGCAACTGAAGCTAAAATCGTTGAATCCATGAAAAAAGAAGGTATAACCAAAGAAGACCTTGGACGAGAAGGCTTTATGAAGCGCGCATGGGAATGGAAAGAAAAAAATACGGCGGACGTATAGTAGAACAACTAAAAAAACTTGGCTCCTCATGCGATTGGTCAAGGGAACGTTTTACAATGGATGAAGGCTGTTCAAAAAGCTGTTAAAGAAGCTTTTGTAAATTACTATAATAAAGACCTTATTTACAGGGGAGAAAGAATTATTAACTGGTGTCCAAACTGTAAAACCTCGCTGTCTGACGCTGAAGTTGAATATGAAGATCAATCAGGATATTTCTGGCATCTCAGATATAAAATTAAGGACAGCAACGATTATCTAGAATTAGCTACTACACGTCCTGAAACTCTTCTGGGGGATACGGCGGTTGCTGTAAATCCTGATGACGAACGTTATAAAAATCTTATTGGGAAAAAAACTGTTATACTTCCAATTGTTCATAGAGAAATACCTATTGTTGCAGACAGCTATGTAGAAATGGATTTCGGTACGGGAGTAGTTAAAATTACGCCGGCACACGATCCCAATGATTTTGAAGTAGGTCTTCGTCATAATCTTCCGGTTATAAATGTTATGACAGATGACGCTAAAATTACCGATGATTACCCCAAATATGCCGGCATGGACAGATATGAGGCAAGAAAAGCAATTGTTTCAGATCTGGAAGCCGAAGGCGCTCTCGTTAAAATAGAAGATTACAGTCACAATGTTGGAACATGCTATAGATGCGGTACAACAGTTGAACCAAAAGTATCTACTCAATGGTTTGTAAAAAATGAAGCCGCTTGCCAAGCCAGCTATTGATGCTGTCAAAAAAGGGCGAAACAAAATTCGTACCTGAGAGATTTGATAAAATTTATTTTCACTGGCTTGAAAATATTAGAGATTGGTGTATATCAAGACAAATCTGGTGGGGACATCAGATACCTGCTTTTTATTGTGACAAGTGTGGTAAAATGACAGTTACAAAAGAAAATAAAGCAATTTGTCCTAAATGTGGATTAGAAATGAGACAGGATCCCGATACTCTTGACACATGGTTTTCGTCCGCACTATGGCCGTTTTCCACATTAGGATGGCCTGATAAATCTGACGATTTCAATTATTTTTTATCCTACCAATACTCTTGTGACGGGTTATGACATAATTCCATTCTGGGTAATGAGAATGATGTTTTCAGGTATTGAGTATACCGGACAGGTTCCGTTTAAAACCGTGCTCATTCACGGACTTGTACGTGATTCACAGGGAAGAAAAATGTCAAAATCTCTTGGCAATGGTATTGATCCTCTTGAAGTAATAGATAAATACGGCGCCGACGCATTAAGATTCATGCTCGCTACAGGTAACTCCCCGGAAATGATATGAGATATATTGAAGAAAAAAGTAAAGTCGGCAAGAAACTTTGCTAATAAGCTATGGAATGCTTCAAGATTTATTATAATGAATCTTGACGACGATTTTAAGCGCGGCGATCTCCCGGAATATTTAAATATAGAAGATAAATGGATTGTAAGTAAATTTAATACACTTGCAAAAGAGGTTAATTATAATCTTGAAAAAATTTGAGCTCGGGTTGCAGTTTCAAAGCTTTATGACTTTATATGGGATATATATTGCGATTGGTATATTGAACTGACAAAACCAAGAATACAAGAAGGAGGAGAAACAAAAGCTACGGCTCAATCTGTTTTAGTTTGGGTTATGAAGGGAATGCTCAAGCTTCTGCATCCATTTATGCCTTATATCACGAAGAAATATGGCAGGTACTAACTGATCAGAGTAGTCCGATTATGATTTCTGACTATCCGTTTATAATGAAAAATATTCTTATAAACAGGAAGAAGATGATTTCTCAAAAATAATAGATGCAATTAAAGCGGTTAGAAACAGAAGAACAGAAATGAATGTACCGCCTTCAGTTAAAGCAAAAATATATATTGAAACGAAAGACATCGAATTATTTAATAAATGCAGCATATTTTTTTGAAAGACTTGCTTCAGCTACTGAAATTGAAGTATCAGAAAAAATATGACATCGCTGAATCTGTAACAGCAGTTACAGACAGTGCAAGACTTTTTATTCCGCTTACGGATCAATTGATAAGGAAAAGGAGACGGCACGTTTAAACAAGGAGATTGCAAAGGTACAAAAGGACATAGACTTTTTAAGCGGAAAGCTTAATAACCAAGGCTTTATTTCCAAAGCTCCGGAAAAATTAATAGAGGCTGAAAGAGAAAAACTTTTAAGAGCAGAAGAAAAGATGGAAAAGCTAAAACAATCTATGAAAGCATTTAAATAAAAAATAAAGGGCGCTAAAGCGTCCTTTATTTTTTTATGTCAAATAATTTTTAAACTTTTTGATACCGCGATAAAAAACTTTCTGATTGAACGGAATAATTTAAGAATCTTATATTTTAAACTTCTCCTTAAGCGTTCTTCTTCGTCTATTCGTTTCATCATATCTTTAAATTCTTCATATTCAACACCATATTTTTCATATATTTCTCTTGTTGTTTTAGCAGTATTATTCAATAAATCAACCATAAAATATTCTGTAGGTATAGACAGATTTTTACACTTAGGACAATTGATTTCATTATCGCCCATTGCCGGAAAATAGAATTTACAATTTTACAAATAAATAATCTTAACATTAATTCACCTAACCTATGAGCTTAAGTTCCATTATATAATCATCCATAATAAAACTATTTCCAATATCGGTTTCTACAGAATCAATTATTTTAAATCTTAAATGCTTATAAATGGAAATAGTATTAGAATTATGTTTATTCACAGTCAAATATATAGATCCTAAATCGTTTTCTTTAGCAAAATTAATTACCCTATTAAGTAGAATTTTAGAATATCCATTACCTCGAAAATTCTTTTTAATATAAAGTTTACTTAAAAAAACTTTATTTTTATCCTTTTTAAAACCGCAATAACCAATGTTTTCATTATCATATTTTAAAATAAAATAATTCATGCCTTCTGAAATCTGAGTCTTTATTGATTCAAAGCTTTGAAATTTATTAAGCATATAATCGACCTGATCCTGACCGATTATCGGAACAAAATGCTGATTCAGATTTCCTTTGCTAATTTTTTCAAGCTGACAAATTTTATCATCTGAATCTACGGTATCTATTTTATATATCATAAGTTCTTCCTTTATTTAAGTTTATTACCGCATCTGCTGCAAAAAACAGACGTACTTTTATTTTGATGTCCGCATTGACTGCATATCCCTAATGTATTTTTTCTGTACCAGAAGTTATCGTCGACGCTTCTTCCCCGCTGTTAAATGATTCAGCCGCACTAATTTCTTTAATGGATTCATCACTTAAATTTACAGAAGTTTCCTTTGCATTTCTGCCTTCTTTATACTTTTTATTTAAAACCGCTGAAATTATAATGAATATATCCCCGTACAACATAACTGCTGCCGAATATAAGATAAAAGGTATTATTGATGAAGATAAAAAGTACATTAACGGCATTATATTCCGGCACAAATTTGATAAGCAGATAAAAACTAATAAACCTAAAAACATAATAGACGCAGGAGTCGCTACTGCTGCACCGTATTTATTAAAAACCTTTGCAGCCCGTCTTGAATTTGCCTTATATACTACTATCCATTGAATTAATATAATTATTATCAATGCAGATAAAAATATAATATTTGCATAGGAAAAAAATGTTTGTACAAGCTTTGTTCCGAAAGACGTATCAATATATTTTCGTGAAAAGTTTTCAAAATCTTTAAGTTCGGATAAGTCATCCCTGAGCTGTTCCTTATCGGGATCAAGAAAACGTAGTCCCGCTTCATCAAAAAAGAAGATTTGCATTATCATCTATTAATTTTATTATTTCGTCCGAAGTAATATATGGAAGCTCTCCGTTATCCATAACAAAATCTTGATAAGCATATATTTTGTCTATAAGGAATTCCTTAATAAATGTATCAGATAAGATATTATCAATATTTTCAATGGTTATTCTTTCATCATTTACATATGTATTATAAATATATTCATTAAGCAGCATACCGTCATCAACTTCAATTTTTGAAAGATCAGCTTTATTTACTGCCTTTATCAGCATGTCCCTATTAACAATAGTTCTCAGCGACAGAGTAATAATAAGACATATAGCGGAGATAATAAGCACAATAAAGCAAATGACAGAAATTGACCGCTACCCCGCCTGAATTTTTTTTAGGCGCTTTTTCACGCATACGCAAACCTCGTTTGCAAAAAACCTTTTCACCGCAATTTTTACACAGCATTGATAAGTCCTCCAAATTTATATTATTTTAATTATATCATTACCGCTAATTTATGTCAATATAAAATCATGCGTAATTGCAGCGATAAGTAAAATATTTATGGAGCTGAAGCTATTTCGCCCCATTTTATTTTAATATTTTTACTTTTTATCATAGCTGTCATAATCATCTGTCAGTGGATATATTCCTACATATTTATCGTTTTCCGAATCTGAATATAATACATATTTAACCTTATAATCCTCGATAATCAATGCCCAGGAGCCGTTGTCTAAATGAGTATTAAGAGTCTTAAGCTTGTTATAAAATTCCGGAATATCGCTGGCGTCAGGAGTTGCCGTATCATTAAAGGTTTTACCGGACAGATTTCCGAACGTATGATTTCCGCTGAAAAGCTTAGAGTTTCCGGGGCTTATAGCTCTATCAATTATTTCATATCTCTGAACTACAGTCTGCGCCGCATTAAATATTGATTCTGCCTGCTTGTTAGCCGATTCAAATTTAGATTTACCAACCTGCCTAACCATATTCGGAACTGCTACCGTTGCAAGTATCCCTATAATGGCTATTACAACAACCAGTTCAATAAGTGTATACCCATTAAAATTATATTTTTTCATTTAATACCCCCTTATCGCTTCTCATATAAATAAGGTCCCCGAATACACAGGAACCTTATTTAAAATTTATTTCAGGAAGGGAAAACTTGAAAATTAACTAGCTTCAGTTGGAGAAGTATTATTATATCTACTTACAATCTCCTCGAATGTTTTTTCATCTTCATATTCATCCATTGTTACAGCATCAGGATAAGAACCTATATAATCAGAATCTTTTTCTTGATAAACAACATAATCAACTTGACCATCTGATCCAAATGTAATATTTTAGATCTCCACTTAAATCTGGAATAGCTTTTATTTAAGGCCGATGTAAAATCGCCTACATTTTCTCCACCTTTTAATTCAATACTTGCCGTTGCCGTTGCATATGTACCACTTAATGTTTTATCATCCATTTCCAACTCGGCAGCAATTAGATTTGCTTGTTCACCAATTTTTGCAGCAGCATCATTTGCAGTTGAAAGCCGAGATTTTTTGACATAATTCATCATATTAGGAATAAGTACTGCCGCGAGAATACCAATAATAGCTATAACAACTATAAGTTCAACAAGTGTAAATCCTTTTAATCTTTTCTTTTTGCCATTTGTTTTTAGTGAATAATTTTTGATTTTCTTATTTGTTTTCATAACTAACCTCCTAAATCAGTGAAACAATTCTGTATAAATTAGAGAAATAATTTGACGTCATTTTCCAGTATCTCTTTGGTATGTATATATAATATCATATTCGATTTTTATTGTCAATAGATTTTAAAATCTTCTACATTTTAAGAGTTTTAAACGTTTTCAAATATATTAATTTCGTCGTTTTACACAAATATTCTCAACTCTTTGTTAAATGTATCGCTATCTTGCATTAAGAAACCGATAAAATTCTTGTTTATCATGACATTTTTCAAGAGCATGCTCTTCATTGATAATTCCTTTTTTAGTAAGTCTTGCGAGTTCCTGATCAAGACATTGCATACCGTTTTGCCTTCCGTCTGTATTGCGGATTGTATAAGATGTACTTTATTGTCTCTTATCATAGCCGAGCACGCGTCCGTCACATTTAATATTTCTTGAGCGGCAATTCTTCCTTTTCCGTCAGCAGTAGGTACAAGAGTCTGTGAAATAACCGCAACAAGAACATTCGCAAGCTGAGCTCTTATTTGCTGCTGCTGGTGTTCCGGATAAACGTCAATTATACGGTTTATTGTGTCAGACGCGCTTGTTGTGTGAAGCGTTGAAAAACAAGATGACCTGTTTCAGCAGCGGTTACAGCCGCTGAAATGGTCTCAAAATCACGCATTTCTCCTACAAGTATTACATCGGGATCCTCACGAAGCGCGGCCCTTAGTGCGGACGCAAAGTCCGGTACATCCATTCCGACCTCTCTCTGGTTTACCATACATCTCTTATGCGCATGCATATATTCTATAGGATCCTCTACGGTAATTATATGCGCACTTTTATGAATGTTTACATAATCTATCATTGCAGCAAGAGTAGTTGACTTACCAGAGCCGGTCGGACCGGTTACAAGTACAAGACCTCTTGGACGCATGCAAAAATCAGAAAGAATATCAGGCAGCTTCAATTCTTCAAGTGTTGGAATATCGTTTCTTAAAAGACGTATAGCAATTGCCGTATTGCCTCTTTGAAAATAAATATTGACTCTGTGACGAAAACCGCTTTCTGTTACATAAGAAAAATCAGTATCAATACTTTGAGCGATACTCGCCTTTTTGAGCGTCGTTCGTCATTTGCTTCATTACATCCATAATAATATCATTAGTTAAAGACGGATATTCCGACATTTGTTTTAATGATCCATGAAGACGTACAATAGGCGGAATATCGGTAGTGAAATGCAGATCCGAACACCCTAAAGCTCTTGCCTCATCAAGAATTTTGTTAATATCAATCATTTATATACCTCCAATTTTAAATAGTGTATGTAACTCTGACAAGTTCGTCAATAGTAGTACTACCACTTCTAACAAGCATTGAAACATTTTCTCTCAACAGCTTAGTTCCATGAGCCTTTGCGGCATTTTCAAGCTGATCCTTATTTGCCCCGTCTACTATAAGTTCTGATATATCGTTTGTGCAATGAATAATTTCATGTATAGCTGTTCTTCCCTTATATCCGGTATTATTGCATTCAGAACATCCGCATGCGTCAAAAATTGTAACAGAACTGCATATTCCCATAAGCCCATTTTCTTCGTCCGTAGACAAACGAGGCTTTTTGCATTTAGGACATAAAACCTTAACCAGACGCTGAGCTACTACGCCGATCAAGGACGATGCAACCATATACGACGGTACTCCCCATATCAACAAGTCTTGTAATTGTAGACGCTGCATCGTTCGTGTGAAGTGTTGATAGCACCAGATGTCCCGTAATAGCGGCTCTGATACCGATTTCAGCCGTTTCGGTATCGCGCATTTCACCTATCATGACAATATCCGGATCCTGACGTAAAATGGATCGTAAAGCCGCCGCAAAGGTCATACCGGCCTTTGTATTTACCTGAACCTGATTAATTCCGTCGATATTCTTTTCAACAGGGTCTTCAACTGTTATTACATTAACATTTGGTCTGGCAATTTCACCTAAAAGCAGCGTAAAGAGTAGTAGTTTTACCTGATCCGGTGGGACCGGTAACAAGTATAACTCCATGTGGACATTTAAGCATTTTTTCAAACATTCCGTAATTATAATCAGTCATACCAAGATCCGTAATTTTACGAAGCGAAATAGATCCGTTTGAGAGAATACGTATAACTATCTTTTCGCCGTTTACGGTAGGCAGAGAAGAAACACGGACATCAAGAGTCACTCCGTCGACAACCTGCGTAAAACGACCGTCCTGCGGTAGACGCTTTTCAGCAATATTCATTCCGCTGATAAGCTTAAGTCTGGTTGCCAGTGAATTATGAACAACGTTGGAAACATTCATGAGCTCTATCAGGTCTCCGTTTACACGTACTCTTATTCTTGTATATTTTTTAAAGGGTTCAATATGTATATCTGTTGCGTCGGCACGGAAACCGTTTTCTACAATGGTAGTGGCAAGCTTTACTATAGAGCGCTTTCAATTCGTTCCTTTACTCCCTCGTCTACCTTTTCCTCTACGCTATGCTGAGCAACGTCCTCAATAACGCTGTCAACCTTTTTGCTTTTGATATGTTTTTCCTATAGCCTTGTTTATAGCAGTTTTTGTAGCTAAAACGGGAATAGTATCCATACCTGTCGATACCTTTAATATCTTCAAGTATATTGAAATTTATAGGATCGTCTGTGGCAACGGTAAGCCTTTTTTCCTTGCACATTAATTCCTATAACAGTATGTTTTTTGCAAGAGCTTCAGGTATTTTTTTAGCCGCTTCATCATCAATCTCCATATTCGATAAATCAACAAAGGGCACCTTAAGCTTACTTGCTAAAGCCTGAGCGAATTTGACCTCCGACAGCATACCGAGTTCTATAATAATTTCTCCAAAACGCTTAGTTCCCTGTGATTCCTTCTGAACCTGCAAAACCTTTATAAGTTGTTCTTCTGTTATCAATCCCTTTGAAACAAGGTAATCGCCGATTCTTATATTCCTCATTATGACCTCCGGATTAATTTAAACTTGTATTTACTGTAAATCTATGTTAAAATATAAATGCACCATTATAAAGAGGAGGATTAAATAATGTCCGACACTATTTTAGGTCTTGAAAACTTAGATCCCACTTTTTACATTATATTTTATTCCATTATTTTTGTATTAGGTATCTGCATAGGCAGTTTTTTAAATGTAGTAATATGCCGTCTGCCGAAAGGTGAATCTCTTATTAAAAACTCGTCTCACTGCGTCAAATGCGGCTCAAAAATAAAAAAAAATGCGATTTAATTCCAGTTATTAGCTGGATCTTCTTAAAAGGAAAATGCAGAAAATGCGGTAACAGAATTTCATTAAGATATCCTTTTGTTGAAATACTAAACGCATTTTTATATATTATAACCTTTCTTGTAATGGATTTCAATGTCCAATCAATAATTATATGCATTTTCTTTTCGATTTTAATTGTAATTGGATTTATTGACCATGATTTCCTTGAAATAGATACAAGATTACTAATAGCAATTTGCGTTCTTGCCGTAATTTCTGCATTTTTTACTGACAGCCTTACAATATTACAGCGTGTTACAGGCGGTTTATTAATTAGTGTGCCGTTTTTTCTTATCGGTGAAATTTCCGCGGAAATAATTTTAAAAAATACCGGAGAAAAATAAGAGGAATTGAGCTTGGAGATACAATTCTAATGGCTTCATCGGGTCTGCTGATAGGAAACAAAAGTATAGTAATTTCAGCGTTTTGCGGTATATTATTTGCGGCGGCAGGAGGTCTATATCAAAAACGAAAAAAGCGGAGAATCTAAATTTGCTTTTGGACCTTATTTGGCAATCGGACTTTTATTGGGACGCTATGGGGTGAAAAGTTAGTAGATATTTGGCTGAATATGTTTATATAATTATCAGGCAGTTTAATTAGACTGCCTGATTTTTATCTTATTATTTCCGGAACGGTATAAATAAAATAGTATTTAGAATCTTCATCAGGAAACGGATTTTCAATTGTTACAAGTCTTGAAACATGTTCGTTAAAAACAGTAGCGCCATCTGATCTTTCACCCGTCTTCACATCAAGATTACGTTCAAGATTAACCATATACAATGCTGATGTTATATCATGGGAAGATGATGAATTAAGCAAAATGTCGTCAAAATATTTTCCGTCATTATCTGGTTTATTTCTTATTTTAAATATATCAATTAGTATTTCTCGAGGGTGTGTTTAAACCTGAATAAACACCCGATACACTGTCTCCGAAATTAATATTAAATGAATATTTATTGTAATAATCAGAACTTGCCTCCGATTCTTTACTTAATAAACCCGTGGCTAAATCTGCCTTATAAATAATGATTTTGCCCATAACACCCTGGGTAAAAATATCACCGTTATCAATTTCCATAACATAAACATTTTCAGGCGAGGAATAAGGGAAGTACAAATCATTAAAATAATTTAAAATCGGCTGATCAGTTTTATGAGTCGGAAGATTTGAATCAGTAACTGAATCATAGAGCACAAGATCATAGCTGTCCTTTTTAATACTGCTGAAATTATTATATCCTACACAATTAAATAATCTGTTTGCGTAACGCAGATTATCTTCGATATATCTCCGGATATTATCAGCGTCAGCGCTGGATTTTTCAAGTTCCGCAGTATTATTGAAAAGTTTCATGACCGGTTTTATCATAGCCATTGCGCCGACAGCTATACCTGTAAAAATCGCCATAACTATAATAAGCTCAATAAGTGTAAAACCTTTAAACTTTTTTCATTTTACGGTACCTCCTCAACAATCGGTCTTGTAACGGGAAGAGGATTGCCGTCTTTATCTGTATTAGGATCTGCGATATCAAAATATTTAAAATCACCGCCGTCTTCATAATAACTGCTGCTGTCATTTGTTAAATATTGCTTGCCTATGACCTTATATTTTTTACCGCCTATACTTAAAATCATAGAAGTTTCCTCATTAGTACCGTCTGCCATAGTAATTGGAATGCCATTTTTAAGCTCCGCGTCTGGAGTTTCATTTGAAATCTTTTTATTTAAGCGATTTGTCTTACGCATTATTGTACATATACCGGCACAAAGCAGACGCAAGTAGAGCGGAGATTATTGTAAAAACTGCAAGAGCTACAAGGACTTCAACAAGCGTCATACCATTATAGCTTCTTTTTATTTTCTTCATTCCTTGGCTCCCCTCCTTAATTTTAATAGCACTGATAATACAGACAATCAGGATTGCCTAAATATGAACCGCCGCCGTCTTCCTCATTCAGCGCATTAGGATTAACATAAGCAAAAGCACATGCCGTGCCAAAGCTGACGTCCTTAAAAACAATACCGCCGATAAGAGCCAGATTGGAATAGGAATTTTTTAATTCAGATGTATAATCAAATGTCTTAGAACCGCCTTCAGCAGAAAACTTTGATGTAGGCGCCATTATATAACCGGATAGTACGGACTTATTGTCAAGATTAAAAACTGCTGTATTTGATTTATCATATTCCATATAAAAAGTAATCCCCGGTATTTTACCCTGAACGTCAGGATTCTGAATTATATCAAAATAATCCATTTCGTTGTATGTTTTAGTCAAAATACTGCCATTAGTATAAAATCCGCAGTTCTTAGGAATTAAAAAATTAACCTTTTTGTACCTCCTGAATCATCTACGACAATAGCTGTTTTGTTTTGCATATATATATATTGAAATTATCAAGTTTAATATATATGTTAGAAGAAGCAGGTTTTATAGAAATTTGTTTCCATTGCAAATATCCGGTAAAAGTACATGACGAGGTTATTTCAACAGAATCTTCTGAATTATAAACGGTCCGTCGCTGCACTCAATTGTACTGCCATTGAAAGTATAAATAAGTGAGGACGTTTCACCGATATGGTCAAAAGCTTTATCAACCTCAAGCTTAGCTTCAAGTTCAACCTTAGAAATTGGAACCTTATTTCCGGGAATATCCTCATATTCCGTTTGTTCCAAAAAACTGTCGTCAACAAAATCAGGAGGAGAACCGTTTATTTGATCCCTTTTCATTGTATCCGGAAATACGGCAGTATTTACAACTGATTTGAGAAAATCAGCATACTGGGAAACATAATCATATGTACCTATTTCAATATAAGGCGCTTTTAGTTCTGTCCAATTCGTTTCCTTCTTCAAACGGCGTTTTAAATTCAGCTTTAGATATTTTAAGCTTTAAAACGCCATTTGTATCAGCATATTTTTCTAATTTAACTGATTTATCAATATCGTCAATATAAATTATATCTTCATTATTACTGAACGCATAATCATTTACATTTTTCAAAAATTCAAGGTTACCGGAAGTATCTATGTCATATATATCTGTATTTAAGTTAATGGATTTTATATATATGCTGTTATTATAAGGCGTAGTTTCGTTTCCGACATATTTGATTCGTATAGTAAATCTATCATTGTTTCTCATTCTATAAGCCCAATCAAAATTAAAGGTTACTTTTCCCTGGGATCCTGAAATCTCCTTAGATTGATTAAAATATGGGCTGTCAATAAACCATCCGTCAACCTCAAGCTTATTAATAGAAGTTCCAGACGGAGCCTCCCATTCAATTTCAAAGATCTTGGTATAATATCCATATCGGAATTATATGAAGGTATTGCGGCAGTCAAATCATAATTAATAAAATGATCGCTATCGCTTGGCTGCCATAATTGATTGACTTCAACTGAAATCGGTAAACTATTAATAATTGATTTAGCTTTATTAAACTGAATATTGTTTACAGATATATTTTCTTCACATGTAAAATTATCCGGATCTGTAAACAGACCGTTATAAAACATATAACTTCCGCCGTTGTAGTCCTTTTGAAGATTAACCGTGTTAGCCACAGAAGCTCCGTAAACCTGAAAAACTCCCTTATGATTTAAATTTAAAGTATCTGCAATTACATTATTTCCGGATTGACCGTTTTCACCTGTTATATTGAGTGTTCCTAATGAATAAATATTACCGCCTGTATATGAAGTACCAGATCTGTTATCCTGTTTATTAACAGCATCTCCTGACCATTTTTGAACACCGGCCGATAAACCGCTTAAATTAAGATTTGACGCAGATGATTGTGAATAAAGATATAAATCTCCATATATTCTACCTGACACATTACTTAAACCAAAACCATCAATAGTATCAGCCATTACAATAACCGGATTAGTAATTGATCCTATCTCCTGTAAATTTGCGTTGAATTCTATTTTATCTCTTACATAAAGATAAGGCAACTGTATATAATTTACTTTATCCGTTAAATCCGAGCGAACTATATTTCCTGAATTTACAAACTGTAAGCTGCCGTTTACAAACGCTCCTTCCTCCTGCTTGGATAGTAGAATATGAGCATTAAAAGCGTTTATAGTTAAATTGCCGTTAATATTTGCAGGACTTTGAAGTAAAGCATTTGTATTTCTAATATTAATATCATGAGGATAGCTTGAACCGGTACTGGTTCCTCCTAAAACGGATAAATTATCAAGCGTGTTTACACTGTTATCTCCAAGAGAAACTAACGCATATTCAAAAGGAGATCCGCTTTCGATTTTATCTGCAATAAAATATCCGGCTATTGTATTTTCCTGTCCTATCATTTTTACTGTGGCAGAAATTTTATACATATTTTTATCTGTATTATAGCCGTATTCTATACCCTTTCCAAGAAGTGTTACAGTAGGTTTACCAACTATTTTACCCATTGAGGAGTCAGAATTAGGCAGTGTAACATCTATTTCCTTGCTATCGCCCTTATTAGTTAAGGAGGCAAATTGATTTGCAAAGCTTTCGTTCTGATTCATTGCTTCCCATATACTGTCAATAACCGATCGGGCAGTATACTGAGTTTGATTATTCGCATACGAATTAAAGGCGCGCCTGTTTGCCGATGAAGCAAGAGCCAAAGCAGCAAAAATAAATACAGTCATAATCATCATAACGGCAACAACAGTATATAAAACCGAACCCTTAGCTTTATGCTTGCCAGCATCTTTTAACATAATATCACCGCCTTCAATTACAGAACTTTTTAATCTTAATCAATACTGCTGTTTATTTCTTCTCCTATTTCAAGATCAGAAATCATTTCTGCATAATAAACGTCTATGGTCATATCCCCTGTTAATACTGATGAAGGATCGGTATTATAGGAATTGTTGCCAATAGTTAATGATTTTATTTCGATTGTTTTACCGGATTCCTTAATATCCTGCATAAATTGTAAAAGTCCTGACCTTGTGGCATAGTAATCAATAGTAACCGTTCCGCATGGAAGACTTTGCTCTTGACTTTCATCGATATTTACATCCTCAGTTTGATCTTCAATATCGGTGGAATTAAGATTTGCAGATTGACCAATTGAATAGTCAAGAGATTCATAATTTATGGAATACGGCGTAAGGGTTATTACTGAAGGATCGCTATATGAAGCATTAGTATTTATATAAACCCCATTTTTATTAAAATATTCCTGAATAAATTTTTCAAGAGTATAAGCTCTTTTAAATCCACAAATAAATTTCCAAGCTCAACAGATTCGTTATATTTCTTCTGAACTCTTTCTTTTATGGTATCCACTTGATTTATTTTATTTTTAATTTCATTCCATTGAGACTGAGCATTATTTAAGGAATCCTCTGCGGCAGAAATATCTTTAAATTTAGGTTTTATGAGGAGCATAAATCCTATAACCAAAATCATAATTATAAGGACGATAAGTATAATTATTCTATCGCGATAGCTAAGCTTTTTGCATATGTTTTCACCTCTAACCTTCTGTATTGGCTTCAGTAGGAACTTCTATAGGTTCAAGAGGAATTTGTATTTCATAATTTACAACCTTTCCGCTTGTTTCATTATATGAAATATTATAACCATTGTATATTACGTCGGCAAATTCACTGTGAGTCAGAAGCTTTTTCTACAATAAGCGCCGGAAGACTTTGTGAAGGATCACTGTCAGCCGCAGTTCTGATACTTAATATAACAGTATAATTTTCATATCTAAATTCGGTAATCTGCGCCCATAAATTAAGCTCATGAGCCGCGTTGATCATTTCATTTTCTATAATATCCATATATTCCTGTGAAATAGCCGGATGAGTTTTAAATGCGTCAGCAGCAATACTGATATTTTTTCTATATTCGTTAATTTTTTCTTCCTGTTTTTCAAGAGTATCAAATAACTGCATTTTTTAATATTTTCTTGACTATTAATTTTTTGATTCAACACTATTTAAATCGTCTTTAACTGAATTATATTTAATGTTTAATCCAAAATATATCCGCCTATAACAGCAATAGTAATACCAAGTATAGAAGTTAGCATTACTGAATAAGAAGCATCGGATTTTATCTTTTTCTTATGATCTGTATCAGTTTTCAAGCAAATTTATTCTTTCAGTAAGTTTATTTCTTTTTTATATAATGCGCCTACGGCGTTTGCATATAAAAGCAAAATCTATATTTTCACAACCGCTTACCTGAGAAGGAGTTGGTATGAAACTTACATTGAGATCCATTTGTTCTGTAGCTGACTTAATATCATCAATATTTTTAAATCGCCGTAAAATATTACATTTTCAATTTGTAAATCCGAGCTGCGTGTTTTCTGGAATTGCAGCATTCTGAATATATTTTCATTAACTGCTGAGTCATATAATCAGAAGCAAAGCCATAATCGGATGGATCAATATTAATAAACCTTGAAAATGCAAGTTTAGAATCATCATAAAGATTAATACTTAAAAAATTATTATCAAAGCTGAACTGTTAATAGAGGCATTTTTTAAACATGATTTAACATCAGATAAAATTACTTTTGAAATACAATTACATCCAATTATTACAGATTTCAGAGAAATGGATAAAATAGCAAATAATCTTTTTATAGTTTTCTACCATATCATATGGGCATGCAGTAGCCAGAACTTTTTCAATTATCTTTCCCTTTTCATTTTTATCCTCAACTTCTCCAACGATCAAATAAGAAACGCTATAAGTATCATCGATTCCAAGCTGAGCCTGCATTTCTGCCTTGACCATTTTAAGAAACTGCTGTCCTTTGGCTTTAGGAATATCAAGCTCTTTAAATATAGTAAGATTTGATGATATACTAACTATGGCGCTCTTTTCTTTTTATTTTTTTGCTTTTAGTATATCTCCTATAATAGACGCCAAACCTGTTACGTCAACAATATTGCCATTCTCAATAGACTTTTCTGGAATATCTATCGAAAATGCGTCATATATTTTTATTTTTCCGCTGCTTTCAAAGCCTCTTACAATTCTTATAATTTTATCAGTTATATCAAAGGAAAGCATATGCATTCCTCCTTTTCAATTATGTAATATTATCAAATGATGAATATAACGCCGGTAAAACAGAAGCAACTATCAACCCTACCATTATACCTAATATAATGATCATCATAGGTTCAAGCATTGCTACTAATCGCTGAACAGCCGAGTCAGATTCTTCTTCATAGTAATCAGACGTCTTTGTTAAGATATCATCCAATGCTCCTGATTCTTCTCCAACATATATAATTGAGCAAAACATTGAGTCAAAAATTCCAGTTCTCTGAATAGCGGAAGACAATGACGCACCTTGTTTAACCTCGTCAATCACCGTTTCAAATTTCAGATCTATGTAGCTGTTTCCAAGTATAGCAGAGGCTCTTTCAAGACATTCAACCATTGGGATCCCACTTGAATAAAGAGAAGATAGAGTTCTGGCAAATCTTGCTGTATAAATAGTTACTATAAGCTTCCCGAATCCGGGACCTGTTAGCAATAACTTATCAAATTTTAACCTAAATGAAGGTACTTTTAAAATATATCTAATTAAAAATATTAAAATAATGACTATTCCCAGCATTATATACCAGCGTTGTGTAAGAAAATCACTTATAGCAAGCATTCCTTTAGTAAGCGTGGGCATTGTTGAGGGATCTTCAAACATATCAATAAAAGTCGGCATTATAAAGGTAAACATTCCTATTACAATTACAATAGATAAAACAAGCAGTATCATCGGATACATCATTGCGCTTTTAATAGTGTTGTTCATCTTATTCTCTTTTTGCATAATGATCAGACATTCGCTGCATAATAATATCGAGCGATCCGCTGGATTCGCCTGCATTAATCATTGATATCAGAAACTGAGGAAATGTACCAGAATGAAGCTCTAATGCTGATGAAAAAGATTCTCCCTTTTGAACATTTTCATAAATATCCTGCCAAACGATTTTGGCGGATTCTGAAGGCTGTTCACGAGCCAAAATGTCAAGCGCTTTTACAAGAGTAAGACCTGAAGAAAGCATAGCGCTGAGCTGACGGCAATTGAATGCTAAATCTTTAGTTTTAAACTTTTTACTGATTTTTTACGTTTAACGTAAGATTGACTATAATTAGTACAATATAAGCCTTTTTGATGGATTTTATCCAAAAAATCCTTTTCATTTTCCGCTTCAAGATTTCCTTTAACAGATTTACCATAGGAATCCTTAGCAGTATAACTATAATTAGGCATTTAAACGCCTCCTAAAGTTGTTTTACAATATTCTAATTCAAAATCAAAATTGTTGAATATAATCATTAATTATATGCAATAATATTTAAAGAGGTGATAGAATTGGAAAAAGATTATATAAACTGCGGTGAAATACCGCTTGGACTCGGAATGGCATTGGCAAAAAAATCTACCTGCAATGGAAAAAAAATTTTCATTAATGCCGTCGAATGACAAAGAAAATTTTATAAAGGGATGTAAAGGTGTTAATTCAAAAGAAGAAATGCAAGATTATGTAAATTCCCTAATATCATCTATGTAAAACCGGATGGAATTAATTCCATCCTAAAACTTATTTCAATAAAATTACCTTATATAAATAATACTACACTTTTGTTCATTTGTCAATATAGCTGCCACTTATTATAATTATTAAGTAAATTTTATCAAGTTTTCACAAATAATTAATCATTTTTATTATGATAAAATGTTTTTACAGCATCACTTTTAAATAATCATTTGAGCTGCCAAAAAAACTTGATTTTTATTTATATGCAAAATTTTGTTAGCATATTTACAGGCGCTATTAATATCATGTGAAATCATAATTATAGTTATTTTGAAACTTTTATTTATGTCAAATATTATATTATACATATCATTTGAAGCAGATGGATCGAGTCCCGTAACCGGTTCGTCAAGCAGCAAAACCTTTTTGGCAGAACACAATGCTCTTGCAAGTAATACTCTCTGCTGCTGACCACCAGATAATTCTCTGTAACAATTATTTTTCAAATGTTCAACGCCAAGTTTTTTCATATTATCTAAAGCATGCATTTTATCTAATTTATTATAAAACGGAAATCCTCTTTTCTTATTTAAGGTTCCGGAAATCACTACTTCAAATACACTGGCAGGGAAATCACGCTGCATCTGGGTTTGCTGAGGTAAATATCCAATTTCATTTTTTCCTAATTCATCAGATAAATTAATTTCTCCTATTGAAGGAGCTTTTAAGCCTAATAATCCTTTCATTAATGTACTTTTTTCCTGCGCCGTTTTCTCCCACTATGCATAAATAATCTCCAGTATATAAAGAAAAATTAATATTTTCGACAACAACTGTGTTATCATAAGAAAAGCATACATTCTTGCAAATTATTAGCGGTTTATTCATTTTATTTACTCCATTTAAAATCACAACATTTTTAATACTCTATCGTTTTAGTATAATACAAGGATTTAAAAAATCAAGTATTTTTGAAAAAAAGGGCGGTTAAAACCGCCCTTTTTAAAAATTATTGAGGTCCCAATTTTTCATATGTAATTACCATTGCAATGTAATTCATAAGAGTTAAGCTATCGTTTGTATTTATATAATCATCATATACAACGTTAGCATTAATTAAGCCTTGTTTTGTAACAGGATTTGCTTCTTTTCCAATTAAGTACATATTCAAAGCAACAACGTCTGCAATATTTACATAACTATCAACGTTAACATCGCCCCAGTGAGTATCTGCAGGAATTTCATCTGTTGAAATAGTTTCATCAGTACCACTTGTCGGATCGTCTGTTGATACAGGCTTTACTGTAACATTAACTGTAGCAGTCTTATCGCCATAAGTAACCGTTATTGTTGTAGTTCCTTCAGAAACGCCTGTAACAGTACCGTCATTATTTACAGTTGCTATTGATTCATCATTTGATTTAAAATCAGCATCAACATGTTCGCCGTTAACCGTTGCTTCAATAGTATCTTCCGCACCGACTTCAACTGTAACATTCTTAGGATTTACTACAAGTCCATCCGAAGTAACATTTGCTTCATCCTGAAGGAATGAAACAACCCATGCGAAAGGAGCATTCCAGTTAATTGTTACCTCATTTACTGACCAAGCCTCAATTGAATCAACATAACAACGCTGTGGAGCTAATGTTCCTCTCTCATATCCAAGACCGCCTATATACGGATCCTGCATACCTGAACCAGGACCACCTGACATAATACCATCCGGCGCTTCCGGGAAAGTAGGATCAAGCTCATTTGACCAATATCTGTGATGCGGTCTGATAAGGTGATATGAACCATAACCGGTAACATATGAGAATGAAAGCGGATTACGTCCGAGAATATAGTCCATAGCAGTTACTACACCGTTAAGATATTTTGTATCTTCGGTAACATCATAAGCATATGCCATTGTGATAGCATTGTTGATTACAAATGAATTTGAGCCCCATTCATAGCCTGTTATCTTAATATCAGGACCAATGTTTACCGGATCTTCAAAGGTAGCGCTCTTATATGGTATACCATATCCCTGCTCATCTTCAGTTTTAATATAATCATCTGCTGCTGCAGTAAGTGAAGACTTGATTTCGCCAAGTTCATCTGCGCTTATGCCATTATTGTTCAAAAAAGAAGTGTAAGTGAGCCTAAGCTTGCGGTATTTCCCCAGTTAAACGAACCATATGAACCGTTATTCTCACCGCCCTCAAGTGATTTAACAACCTGGAAAGCTTCTGAATAGCCCTTAATATCATCGTAATATGTAGAATCGCCTGTTGTAGCATAAAGCTCGCAAGCTGCCCAATAAGCGTCATCCTTAACATTTGTATCGCCGTAAGCGCCGCCGCCGATAGCCTGATCAAGAGGAGCATAGAGCGATGTCTTATTTGTCGCTTCAGCAGTTGTATATTCATAGAAATGTTTTTTATATGCTTCATAACTCTTCTTAGCTGCATCCAGACATTTCTTAGCATATGAAGGATCTATGTCTTCCCAAAGGCGCGCTGCCTGTGCCGCACAAGCCACAAAGTTTAAAGTAGCTGCAAATGACGGCGGTTTAACAATACGAGTTGTTTTCCATGTTTCTTCATAATCATTAGGACGAACAGCAAGACCAGTCCACTTATGATCGTGAAGCTTATGATAAACAAGACCTTCATATTTGCCCCAATAAGGATCAGAAGAGCTAACAACCATCTTCATCATCCAGTCAAGTTCAACTTTTGTTTCATCAAGGATATCGGGAACATCGTTATTTGTTTCCGGTACTACTACTGTACCTGAACCGTTAGCAAACTTTTCAGAGTTTCCTTCAGCAACAGCTCTTTCATATATGTTCTGTAAAGTCCAAACTGAAATACCGCCGTTAACAACATATTTACCATGGTCGCCAGCGTCATACCAACCGCCTGTGCCGTCAATCTTATATGTCATATCAGCATCAGGATCTTTCAGTAAAAAATACCGTCATAGGATTTTTCCCATTTTGACTGAACCCAAGCACTGTCAGGGTTATGTCCCATTACATGAGCTAATGAAGACTTTTCATCATCGCGTGAAGTAATATATGCTGTTTCAATATTAATGCCTGAACGATTCTGATAATAATAGTTCATAGCGTTTGTAAGCATATCATGACCTTCAACACTATAAATATTATCGCCTATTTCAAATGGAAAACTTACGTAATCACCGCATTTAAGGGAATATGTTCCAGGAGTATTATAATCTGAAAAATCAAGAATATGAACATTATCTCCTGAATCCTCGTCCTTACCCTTAGGAGTTGTTTTACCGGTATAAACAGTTTCGCCGTTTTCATTAACCAGTTCAAAATCAAGCGCCGTATCAGGCAAAGTTATTTTTGTATCGTCTTCGTCAGCGCCGGCATTATCACCAAGCGTTGCTTTCTTATCAAGATTTGTAAAATAACCAACCTGATTTACGGATATAAAGTTATTTTCTAAATTGCTGTTATCACGCGAAATAACTCCAAAGTTATCTGACGGATCCCAGTTACAAGTTCCTTCTGCATATCCGTCCGGACAAGTCGTACATTCAAGAGTCATATTATCAAATGTCAGCGTTGTTCCTTCCGGAAAACAATCCTGCGGCTGATATTCGCCTGATCCACCGTAATGGAAAGCCCATTCTGCAACATCTATACTTTCATTAGCTGTAAACTCTGAATCAAATACATTTTTGCCTGCGTTTATCTGTACATTATTCCACTCATTTCCGCCTGTACCCATTCCGCAGTTGTTATGCCATACAACAGTTGACTCGCCGTCAAGAGTAGCAATATGCGTTGCCATTTCGCCTGCTGTTGAAGCGGTTACTTCCCAGTGAATTTTGTATGTATGCCCTTTTTGAATCTTTAATTTTCTATGACGGAACTGAAGATCCCATCTTGATTCGCCGCCCCTGCTTGAACCGCCTGGGTTTACAATAGTTACAGAATAACCGCCGTTTTCAATTTTAAAAGTTTGTTTTGCCGGTTGAGTTTCACAAGTATGCCATGGCAGACCTTTCTTATTAAACTCAGTCTCACCGACACACAAACCAGCAGAAACGTTCATTGGAACAACAGTCGCAACTGTTGTAGTAAGCATTGCAGCAGCCATAAGACTTGCTGTAACCACTTTAGCAATTCTCTTGTGCATTGTTATTACCCTCCCAAAAAAAAAAAAAAATCGTTTAGCACAGCGTGCTTTGCTTTTGTCCGGTTCGATTTTTGTACAAATCAAACTAAACATATAAAAAACAGCAAAATTTAGTTACATGCTGTTATTTTTCCAAAAACTTTGTTCAATATGACCTGTTTGTCACATTTCACACAACCATTTTCGTATTAATTATAATATAATTACACTTTATTGTAAAGTCTTTTTTGTAAATTTCGTTTGATTGTATGAATATACGCATTAAAAATTGTGGATAATTACCAATAAATAAATCGCATTCGACAAATTTCCCCTATCCTTAAATAATTAAAGGATAAGGGGATTAATTTTAAAGTAAATTTTTACGCATCAATACGGAATCAAATACATTCAATAAGTCGTTTTCATCCATATCTCCATTTATAAAGCCTTGCTCTGATATTTTGATATCACTTAAATTAACAATATAATTATTAAGCATTACAATATCTGCAACATTAAATTTTCCGTCAATATTTATATCTCCCTTTAATTCAGACTTATCATCAGGCGTCTTGCCGTTCGGCTCTGTTCCCCAAATCAATACTCCATTGTCATACATTGTTATTTTATCCGTAACAGTTAATTCCTGAGATACCAAACCTTGGCAGGAATAATCATTTGTCGGATCCCAAAAATTGGTTGCGTCAGGAACAGATATTCTGAATTGAAGTTCTCCCTGATTTTCTGACTGACCGGACGGGCATATGACAGTTCCATCGTCATAGGTTATTTCAACATAATAAATATTTCCATCATATTGTATAGGTCCTGATGCGGTACAATTTTGAAATTCATCATATCCTATTTTTACCGTTATATCATCAAGAGTATAACCAGCGTCAAAAAGCTCAGTCAAATCCATATAATAACGATATGAAAGATTTTTTATAAGTCTGGCTGGCCATGCACTGTGATTTGTTGCCTGAACCTTTAACTCAGTAAAATTCTGGCTCGATTGATTTATACATGCTTCAATATAAAATTCGTCCCACTTAGGCGTTTCTACCGGAGGAAAACTCGGATCCGCTGTGCCGCCGTATTTTGAAAGCATTGCGCAAAAGCGAGGCGGTATAAGCAGCATTATAATCAATAGCAACCTCACTGTATTGATATTGGTTTATTTCATCAGTATATTCACCGTTCTGATTAGGTCCGCCAACTAAAGCTCCATATAAGATATGCGCATGCTGTTTAGCGCCGTCTCCTTCTGTCTTGCCTAACATTGTCCATTGATCGTCCCATACGCCGCTTGATGTTCTATGATGCCATGCCTTCGGATAATCATCGCCCATGCCTACAACATAGCTGTAATTATTATTGTTATCGCCAAAGCAATAGTTCATTTGAGAATCTGCAAAATCTATATATCTTTTATAAAGTGTGCTATCATCTGAAAAAAGTTCATCACAGGATACATATGCTAAAAAGCTGTGGTAGTCGCATGTCTTAATACTCCCCAGTTTGTCAGCCATGCGAGGCCGTCCGGGGTATAGCTTACTTTTTTTCCGCCATATCCTACGGTCCAATAGTCGAGATGCTTTGATACTTGCTTTTTCCATGTTTCATCACCGGTATTTATTGCATAAAGCAAGGTTGCGCCCTGTTGTACATCGTCCCAGCACATTCCCCATGTATATTTAAGCTCTGTAGACTGATCTTCTTTTCCGAGATTCGGTATATAATCCGTTTCACACAAATCAAGGTATGATTGTTCCCCTGTTGCCATATAAAGCCAGTTTGCCGCCCAAAAAAGTTCATCATAAAAATGACTCGACTTATACATATCAGCAGATGCCGGAGTATCATCGTCACTCCTTGTTTCATCAGCAATACGGAAACAGTTTTTGGAATGTTCAAGATAAGTTTGCGCAAGTTCAGGATCACTATCCTTGAACACAAGATAACCGGCTGCAAGAGCCGCCGCCATTTCTCCGGTGACGTTTGAATCTTTAGTAGTAAAATATGGTCTTTCTGTTTTGCCTTCCATTAATTCAAGCTTATTAAGATATACTTCCGCTGAACCCCACCATTTATGATCAAAACCGATTTCCCCTATCTGATATACTACTTCGTCACCTAAATCACAGTCTACAAGGAAATCCAAAGACCATTGGAGATTCTTTTTTGTATAAATCAAGCAAACCCGATTTTTCCAATCCGTCCCGATATTCTATAACTCCCCATGCAAGCATAACAGAAGAATAGGCATTGGTTAATGCGAATTTGATATGATCGCCAGCGTCGAACCATCCTCCGGGAATATAATCGTTTTGCATGGAATCATCACGCCATGATACCTGATTCCAATCTGGAAGTTCTCCGGCTTGCTGAACCTGATAAAAGAAAAGTGATTTCTGCATAGCTTCACCATAGTTATAGGAACCGTCCGCAGCCTCTGCCACATCCGATCCGAAATATACCGGATGAATAAAAGCAGATATTGACATTAACGCAGATACTGCTATAGCCAAAATTTTTTTTCATTATTATTTCCCTTTACGCAGCAAAACATCATTGTGTTTACAATGACGTTTTGCATTATTTAATTTATTTTCCTAAGACATCTTCACCAACTATCATTGCCACATAATTCATAAGTAATAGACTGTCCTCCGTATTGATAATATTATCTCTTACAACATCAGAATTTGCTATTGACTCGATTGATAAACTATTGTCCGAACTGTTAAGTAAATACATATTAAGAGCAACTACGTCAGAAATATTTATTGTATCGTCTAAATTTGCATCTCCGTATTTAGAACCGTCTGGTATAGTATCCGGCTGAGGAATATCTGTAACTATCGTAGTTGTATAAGTATCATCAGAAGTCGTTATTATCGACGTAGATGTAATCTCAGTTACTGTCGTTGTAACAATAGGTTCTGTGGTTACTGTTGTTACAGGATGAATAGGCTCTGACTTATACCATTTTCCGAATTCATGATTTTCATCAATTTCTGAAACAGTTTTAATCAATTCATCAGCCGCATTTACATCTCCCCCCGTATCTGCTATAAAGCCCTGCGATTGACAAAGCAAAGCATCCGTTATAATCAAGAGCCGGTTCTGTACACGAATAGGAATTCTTATTATCTTCATACTCGCCGTTTGAATTAGGACCTCCTACCAAGCAGCCATAAGGAGTATACTTCGCATCTGAATTGTCTGTAGCGCTGTTACTGCCCGGATTAGCCGCTCTGTGGTGTATCTTTGTCGGCCACTGAGTTCCATATCCCAGCAAAAAGCTTTTTCCTGACGGATTATTTCCGAGTATAAAATCCATCTGATACTTAGCGGCATCGGCATAAGATGAATCATTGGTTATATCTGCAATATGCAGTGCAACCATTTGCAAAGCACAATTATATCTTGACGCGCCCCAGCCGTCTGCATTGTATTTGCTTGTTGAAAGTCCCCTTTATTATTTAATTCGAATTTTAATTCATTAAGATAAATATCCTGCTTATATCCTACTTCAGCCAATAATGCGGCATATCCTGCCCAAACCTTATCCCAGCAATATAAATGGTAATCATATTCGCTTCCGTTATAGCAACCGTTTTGAGTTATCTGATAAGTAGGCGTATATAACGACGGAAGGCTTCCTCCGTTATTTGCGAGAGCGCACCATAGCTCTGCCCATGCAATATCGTCCTTCTGACTTCCCGAAGAATACATAGGACTAACTCCATCATATGTAGCCTGAGGATATTTTTTTTGTAAATTCAGATAACGCATTTGCATATTTAAGGCATTCTGCCGAATATTCCGGGGCTTTGTCTTTAAAAGCTAATGAACATGACGCAAGCGCCGCTGCCATCTGACCAGAGGCGTCCGCAGAAGGATGTGAAGCGTCCGCCCAGTATGTAGTACGGCTCATTGTCTGAGATTCAGGAGATGTCCATACACTGTGATCCTCTCCTTCTGAAGCTACCTGATAACAAAACGCCACTACGTT
>VOFD01002309.1_pt1 | contig 29253 bp, 30 predicted proteins | sample 5384101 | NCBI WGS metagenome assembly VOFD01 (sample SAMN12384723, study PRJNA508395) | human gut metagenome | isolation source: healthy gut C | host: Homo sapiens
CTGACAATGCGTATTACACACCGATAGTCAAATAATAAGGCAAACAAATAAACGCGCGCAAAAGCGGAAAAAGTTTTTCTCAACGTTTTTCCTAAAAAATAAAATCGCTAACATTTAAAGCAAATGTCCGGCTCGATAAGTCGGGGGCAAACGGCAGAACAGCTCCTTCTGAAAAACAGAAGAGGCAATTGTTCGTTCAATATTTTCTAATATGAGAAATTCCCTTTGCTTGGAACTACTGGTTTCTGCCGCGGTACTGTTGCTGTCGGGCTGTGAAGTCGGGCCCCGATCCCGAAGAACCTATTTCTTTGAAAAAGAAAAAGAGCAATCATCATTCCCGTTGCGTTCAACGACACGATTACGGACGTTTCTTGTTCGATACCGGCGCTATCAACGGCTATCTGATCCTGGATTCCTCATTTTGCGCGACTCATCCTTTGCCGGCATGGAGCGACAAACCCGATCACGTGTATTTTTCACCTCATACGGGATGGGCAACTTCGGAAAGCCCCTCATTCCGGCAGGCGATTCATAAGAAGCCGACGAGAGCGGCTATTTCGAATGTCGATCTGGTTTATAATTATCTTCATATCCGGAATCAAAAATACGGTTCAGCCGAAGATCTACAGGGAACGGTCGGCTTTCCCGATAACGATTCGACCCATGTCTGGGAGCTTAATTTCGAGCATAATTATCTGGAGATACATGAAGCCGAAAAGTTCCGGAGACCCGCCGACTGTTACTGGCTCCCTTTTTGTCAACGAGCGAGGAAGCATGAACACGGTCCATATACAGTTTCCGTTGACCGTTAAAAGCGCGACCGGAGATACGGTGACAATCGACTATCCTTATTTGATCGATACCGGCATGGCGCAGGACTTCGTATTGCTCCCGTCTGCGAAAGAGATCGAGTTTTTCAGGAAAAGAGAGGATGCCGTTCTGATAAATCGCGGTCATGGAGGTGGCTATCGGAGTCGTTATGACGTCAATGCAATCGCTTTCGATGGTTTTAAGATCGATTCAATGCGCATCTATACGGATGAATTCGCTACGCAATTAAGCGCTTATGCACGAGGGATCATCGGTTTGAATTTTCTGAAAAGGTTTAATGTATTTTTTTGACTTCGATTCACGGCAGGTCGGATTGCAGCCGATCAGGAACTTCAGCCGAATTTTCAATAATTTTTCCGGAAGATTCTATTTTTCAGTAGACACGACCTTGGACGGGGAGACGAATCGTCACGATGATGCCCGATTATGTCAAGAACAATCATTACAAAGGAGGCCGGCTTGCAAAAGGGAGATGAAATTGTTGCGATAAACGGATTTACCCTAAAAGACTTATCGTTCGATAATGCAGTTAAAATCAAGGAAAGTCTTACGAGAAAACTGGATATCGTCAGAGACGGGAAGCCGATGAAAATCACGGTACGCCTCGACGAAGACGATTTGAAAGGAGAAAAAAAGAGGCACGGATTGTCGACATGCGACACATGTGCAGCGTATCGCTCCGCTCGTTGGTTTTGAAGTCGACGATTTGTTTCTCGTATTCCCTGATCTTCCGCTCGATCAATGCGACAATCTTTTCCCGACCGGGATAGTGACGGCGCGGACGACTCTTGGCCGCGGTTCAAAATTGCGGAGCGAACGATAAATGCAGGCTGATATACTTCCGTTTCCCTGCTTTGGTTAATCTCAGCATCAGGATGCTTCCCGTTAGCGAGTGTGAGGTGTATAACACGACCCCCGACCGTTGTATTCATGTCGATTTTCGGTTTACACTTTCGTTTACAAAACCCTTTCAAAATACCCCGAAATCCACCCGAAACAACAATAAAAAACGACCTGTCGTTTCCGACAAGCCGTTTGCAATCAGTGACTCCGACAGGATTCAAACCTGTAACCTCTTGATCCGTAGTCAAGTGCTCTATTCAGTTAAGCTACGGAGCCTTTCCCTTTGCGAGTGCAAAGATAAGCAAAAAAAATTATTCCTTACAAATTTTTTCCTCAAGAACTTATGAAAACCCCGGAAATCGGGAACATTCATTTCAATACGGGGAACGGACTCCCGCATTAATTCGCAGGGGCGGAGTTTTCGGAAGCGGCAGCGCTTTTGAAGGCTGCGGCACCAGCAATTCCCCAACTTCTGCAAAAGCACGCTTCCCATCAGGTTACGGGCCAGGATCGTCCCATCCGGGCCAATCAACACGTTCGACGGAATCGAACGAACCCCGTAGGTTTCGGCTGCGGCGCTCTCCCAGAATTTCAGGGTGCCAACCTGCGGCCAATCCATTTTAAACATTTTGATGCCGTCCAGCCACGCCTTTCTGTTTTTGTCGAGCGATACCGCGTAAATCTCGAAACCTTTCGAATGAAATTCTTTATAAGCCGTCACGAGGTTGGGAATCTCCGCACGGCAAGGCGGACACCACGAAGCCCAGAAATCGAGCAACACGTATTTTCCCTCGCCGACAAACCGCGACAACGGCAACTCCATCCCGGCCGTATCCGGAACCGAAATATCGACATATTTTTGCCCCGGTTCGGTTCTCGCCAGCGCAGCGGCCATCTTTTTCGAGCAGCTCCGCATAAACCGAAGCGCTGGCCGGCGGGGTCAGCCCGTCCAGCGCCTGACGGACCTCCTTCGCAGACATCTCGTACGAAAGGCCGCGAAACAGCACATAAGCCGCCGCCACGCTGCCGGAATGCTTCCGGACGAATACCCGGCCGAGACTATCCCTTTTTGTTTCTCCAGATCGAAGGCGATCCGCGTACTGGACAGCTTCACCGAATCGCTGTCCAGCAATTTCGCGACGGAATCGGCCTGCCCGAGGAACTGCCGGTAAAGGTCTTCCGTCGCCGAACCCGTCACCCGGATATCCTGCGGCCGGTCGGCCGCGCCGACGATCCGGATCATCGGGCTGTTTTCGAGGAAAAACCGCACCAACGGAACGCCCGGAGTTTCGACGGCGGCAAAAATCGGCACCGCGCAGTCGCCCGAAAATTCGAACGCCCCGTTTTTTACTTCGGCCGAATCGATCACCCGCGGCAGCTTGCCTTCGAATACGGTCAGGTATACTTTTTCCGGCAACGCCGGCGATCTCGCCGTCGATCCGGTAACCGGTCTGCTGTTTCGGCTGCGCGCACGAACACAACACGGCCGCAGCTACGATCGATGAAATCAAATATTTTTTCATATGCTTTCGGAATTATTCCGTTCTACAATCACTTTTTGACCCGTTCCGGATGATCGGAAATAAAACGCTCCCAACTTACGGAAGCGGGACCGCCGCCGAGCGCCTTTTTCCGACAGCGACTTTCGAGCGTCGGCACCGGAGCGGACTGGAAAAAGTGGCAAACGGCGACGGCGAGTCCGTCGGTCGCGTCGAGACGCCGCGGCAGCTCCTCCAATCGCAGCAGTTTTTGAGAATTATCGCGACCTGTTCCTTCGACGCGGCGCCCCTGACCGGTAATCGCCTGCTTGATCCGGCGCGGGGCGTATTCCGACACCGTCACGCCACGGCTCAGCGCGGCGGCCATCGCCACTCCCTGCGCCCGTCCCAGCTTCAGCATACTCTGTACGTTTTCGCCGAAAAACGGCGATTCGAGCGCCACTTCGTCCGGACGGTACTGGTCGATCAGCGCCCCGACCCGCTCGAAAATATACTTCAGCTTTTGGTACGGATCGCCGATCCGGTGCAGGTCGATATCGCCCAGCACGATGCACGAGAGCGCATTGCCCTCGGTACGGATCACGCCGTAACCGGTCGTGTTGGTTCCGGGGTCGATGCCCATAATCACCCTGCCGTCCACCGAACGATCCTCCGCAATTATTCTGCCGAAAGCTGCGCTTTCAGTTTTTCAAGTTCTTTTTCGAGCTGTCTCACCTTATAACTCAGATCGGGCAGGTTGCGGAACACGGCGTGCGAACGGTGGTATTTGATACCGGGCATCGCCGGGTTCCCCATGTAAGTCTCCCCCGTCGGGAATGCTGTTCGAAATCCCCGACTTGGAAGCCAATTTCACGCCGTCGCCGACGGTCAGATGTCCGGCGATGCCGACCTGTCCGCCCAGCATACACCCGGCACCCACTTTCGACGAACCCGCTACGCCGACCTGCGACGCGGCCACCGTATTGGCCCCGACCGTCACATTGTGGCCGATCTGGATCAGGTTGTCGAGTTTGACGCCCTTATGAATCACGGTCGAACCCATCGTAGCGCGATCGATACAAGTATTGGCTCCGATCTCGACATCGTCCTCGATCCGCACGTTGCCGATTTGCGGAATTTTGTGGAATTCGCCCTTTTCGTCCGGGGCGAAACCGAAACCGTCGGCGCCGATCACCGATCCGGCGTGGATCGTCACATTGTTGCCGATAACGCAGGCTTCGTAAATCCTGACGCCCGGATACAGCGTCACGTTGTCGCCGAGCCGCACCCCGTCGCCGAGATATACCTGCGGATATATTTTGCAATTCTTACCGGTCTTTACGCCCTGTTCGATCACCGCATAGGCGCCGATGTAAGCCCCCTCTCCGACCGCGGCGGACGGATCGACCGACGCCAGCGGACTGACGCCCGTCTTCTGAGGTTTGTTGGCGACATAAAGTTCGAGCAACTTCGCAAAGCACGAATAGGCATCCTCTACCTTCACCATCGTCGCCGCTACCGGAGCCATCGGCTCGAACGATCTGTTGACAATCACGATGCTCGCCTGGGTATCGTAGATATAGTGTTCGTACTTCGGGTTCGACAAAAAGCGAGAGTTCCGGGTTTGCCCTCCTCGATCTTGGCCAGCGAGGTGACGACGGCTTTCGGATCGCCAACGATTTCCCCGCCGAGGAAACCGGCGATGAGTTCCGCAGTAAATTCCATATTTTCCAGTATTTTATCGGTTCGTACAATTACATATAATTCTTAATATCGATGTTTTCCGGCATCAGCGGGGTCGGGTCGCCGCCGAAAGCGAGCAGCTCGCGAATCACGCTCGACGGCCCGATGCCATTCACCGCATCTCCTCGCCCGGGCGTACGAAGAACTGCATCTCCATCTGCTCGAACTCGCGCATGCGGAAGATGAACTGCCGCGCCACGATCTCGTTGCGGAACGCCTTGCCGATCTGCGCAATGCCGAACGGCAGCTTCATGCGGCCGGTCTTCTGCACGTTCAGGAAATTGACGAAGATACCCTGCGCCGTTTCGGGACGCAGGTAGATCGTATTGGCACCTTCGGCCGTCGATCCCATCTGGGTCGAGAACATCAGGTTGAACTGGCGCACCTCCGTCCAGTTGCGCGTACCCGAAATCGGGCAGACGATCTCGCAGTCGAGGATGATCCGCCGCAGCTCTTCCAGATCGTTGGCGTTCAACGCGTCGGCAAAGCGCTTGTGCACGGAGTCCCGCGCTGCGGCAATCTCCAGCACACGGGGCGAAGTCGAGCGGTACTGCTCCTCGTTGAAGTTCTCCTTGAAGCGCTTCTTCGCCTTATCGACCTCTTTCTGAATCTTGTCGTCCTGCTTGGCCAGCCACTCTTCGATCAGCACGTCGGCGCGGTAACGCTTCTTCGAATCCTTGTTGTCGATCAGCGGGTCGTTGAACGCCCCGACATGGCCCGAAGCCTCCCACGTGCGGGGATGCATGAAGATCGCCGAATCGAGGCCGACGATGTTCTCATGAGCCCTTATAAGCATGGCACTCGGCCGCCCAGAAACATTGATCGCCCCAAAAATCAGGAGTCCGCTGAAAATTGCGCGGGGCCCCTGCCAAGTCTCCAGATCGCGGCTCGAAAAACGTCGAACCCGTCTCCGCGGGTCGTCCCGTACATATAGTAAGTCCCGTCCGACGAATCGGCCAGCACGAACGGGTCGCGGATATGCACCCCGTCGGTCGGAACGCCCGCCGGCAAAACGTTCCCGTCCTGCGCATACAAACTGCCGAACGACAGCAATGCGAACAGCCATACCGGAAAACCTGGTTTCTTCATATCAAAAAAAGAGTCGGTTAAATTTAAACATACGGAGTGCAAGTATATGTTTTTATTCGGAGATTTCCAAAAGAAGTTCTCCGCAAGAAATATTGCATCCGACTATATATAAGATATTTAACGGACAAATACGAATAAAAAGAAACTGCCGGCGAAAAGCGGAAACGTCCGTGCGGCAACGCCGGGCTGCAAACGGCCTTTCACGATTTATCTTCTCTCTTCAAACGATAGCGAACGCCGCAATCGAGGATAAAATCCAGGATGTCTTTAAAAGTAGCTTCCACCTCGGAAGGTACAAATACGTTCGAAGCTTCGCCGTACCGTTTTAAAAATTACTGCCGGCAAATCGGTCAACGAAACGTTCAGACGCCGGGCCATTCCCATCGCGTCGCGCTTATCGACGGTCGCATAAACCTTGTAAGCATAGTCCGGCTCGTCGTAATCGTCGTGTTCGAGCAACACGACCAAACTTTTTGTCGTCATCGAAACCGACGACGACGGACGACCATATCGGAAAATCGTCATGCGACTCCACTATAACTTCCTGTAACGTCATCATACGCTCATCTTCTTTTTTAAACCGATACCCTTAATTGCATTTTCACGCGTCTTTCGTCCGCCTCGCGGTTTCCGTATTGCGATCGCAGCGGGATCGTCCGGAAAACACATAATCTCCAGAATGCAAAACAAAGATAAGTTTTTTTTCTTAACTTTGCACAGAATAACGCGCGTTTCATGCCGTCTGTCGCCCGCTAGTCCGTCTGCGGATCAAGCTATAAACCAGCCGGATATCTACCAGGGAATCACCAAACGCCCCCGGGAGAGTCCCATGGAAACGTTGCGGGCAAGGCGGCCGGACGCAGCAATCGGATCATTCAACGGATTATCGTCGCATATGGGGAGAATACTGGCTATCGATTACGGACGCAAACGGACGGGCCTTGCCGTGACCGACCCGTTGCAGATCATCGCCAACGCCCTCGACACCGTTCCGACCCATACGCTGATGGACTACGTCAAGAGCTACGCCGCGGCCAACGCGGTGGACGCGATCGTAATCGGCATGCCGCTGCAGATGGACGGGTTGCCGTCGGAGTCCTATACCTACATCCGCCCGTTCGTCGAGAAGCTGCGCAAAGAGATGCCTGCGATGCGGATCGAACTGTTCGACGAGCGGTTCACCTCGAGGCTGGCGCTACGGGCGATGATCGACGGCGGCGTTCCGAAAAAACGCCGCCGCGAGGACAAAGGGCTGGTCGACCGCATCAGCGCAACGATCATCCTGCAAGGATACCTCGATTCGCGGGACAATCATTTAACAAATAAATAACACAATAGAAGATGAAAAAGATCAGAGCAGCCATCGTCGGATATGGCAACATTGGAAAATACGTCCTCGAGGCGTTGCAGGCGGCCGAAGACTTCGAAATCGCCGGTATCATTCGCCGCGACGCCGCGAACGTGCCCGAAGAACTGAAAAACTATACGGTAGCCACCGAAATCGAATCGCTCGGCAAAGTCGACGTGGCGATCCTCTGCACACCGAGCCGCAGCGTACAGAGCTTCGCGCTGAAATTGCTCGAGAAAGGGATCAACACGGTGGACAGTTTCGACATCCATACGCAGGTCGCCGAACAGCACGCGACGCTCGGCAAGGCGGCCGCGCAGCACGGCGCCGTTTCGATCATGTCGGCCGGCTGGGACCCGGGCAGCGACTCGGTGGTGCGCGCTCTGCTCGAAGCCTGCGCCCCGAAAGCGGGATTACTTTACACGAACTTCGGCCCCGGCATGAGCATGGGTCACACCGTAGCCGTCAAGGCGATCGACGGGGTTAAAGCCGCGTTGTCGATGACGATTCCGACCGGGACGGGCATTCACCGGAGGATGGTTTACATCGAGCTGAAAGAGGGCTACGATTTCGACAAGGTGGCCGACGCGATCAAAAAAGACGCCTATTTCGTACACGACGAGACGCACGTGATGCGGGTGCAGAGCGTGGACGCGCTGCTGGACATGGGACATGGCGTCAACCTGACGCGCAAGGGCGTTTCGGGCAAAACGCAGAACCAACTGTTCGAATTCAATATGAAGATCAACAATCCGGCGCTTACGGCCCAGATACTGGTCTCCTCGGCGCGGGCTTCTATGTTGCAGAAACCGGGATGCTACACGCTGATCGAAATCCCGATGCAGCAAACGAACGATATGTTACTTCCGATTTATATTTACGGTTCGGCGGTTTTGCGCAAAGAATCCGAAGACATCGCCAAAGATTATCCGGAACTGGACAAATTTCTCGAAAACCTGTGGGAAACCATGTACGAAGCCGACGGAGTCGGACTGGCCGCCCCGCAGGTGGGCCGCAACATCCGGATCTTCGTGGTCGACGCTTCGGTGAACGCCGACAAGGATCCGAGCCTGGCCGGTTTTAAAAAGCCTTTATCAACGCGCACATCTACGAACGCTCCGGCGACGCCGTTCCGTTCGACGAAGGATGTTTGAGCCTGCCGGGAATCAACGAACGGGTCGAAAGGCCGTCGCGGATCAGGATCCGCTACGCGGACGAAAATTTCGTCGAGCACGACGAGGAGTTCGAAGGTTTCGCGGCGCGGGTCATCCAGCACGAGTACGACCACCTGGACGGCAAACTGTTCATCGACCACGTGTCGCCGCTGCGCCGAACTCTGCTGAAAAGCAAACTGGCCGCGATGACCAAAGGGAAATACAAAGCGCACTATCCCTGCAAACTGGTGAAAAAATAGTTTCCGCCCGTTTCCGGGATCTCTTTCAGGGCCGTTCGCCGTTTCGGGCGAGCGGCCTTTTTGCATACCGTCTTTCCTCGTCGCTTTCGGCGATGACAGCCAACCGTTTAATCGAATAGGTTTATAAGTTGTTGATAAGTATTCCGCCGAAAATGTTTTCCGTCGAAACGATTCGCTATGTTTGTGAAAACATTCGGTTCTCGATGCCGGGCGTCTCGCCCGGCAGGAGATCGGGAATCCCGTGAAAGTCGGGAACTATCCCCGTAGCTGTAAGTTCCTGCCAAAGGCCGCGCAAACCCGAATGCCACTGTCGGTTTACCCGATGGGAAGGCGCGCGACCCGGAACAAGTCAGAAGACCTGCCGGATGAATTGCATTGTAGCTTTCGGGTGAAGAGCGATCGAATGTCGGGGCCCTCCGTACGCGGCCCGATATCTTTTATCCTCCCGGAGTTACCATTTTATCTTATTGTTTAACTGTTTAAAATTCAAACAAGATGAATGGACAGACTCATTTACGGCAAATCGTAAAACGGACGGGCGAGATCGCCCCGTTCAGTCCGGAGAAAATCGAACAGGCGATCTTCAAGGCCATGCGGGCCTCCGGTGTGCCGAACCGCAAAGAAGCCCGCCGGCTGTGCAGCGAAGTGGTGGCCTCGCTCGAAAAAACAGCGCCGAACAGACGCCGCACGTCGAACAGGTGCAGGACGCCGTCGAACAGGCGCTGTACCGTCGCGGCGATTTCGCGCTGCTGAAAAACTACATGCTCTACCGTCGGCAGCACGAACAGCTCCGCGAATCGAAAGAGCTGTTTTCGAACCTCGACGTGATGGACGACTACCTGTCGCAGGACGACTGGCGGGTCAAGGAAAGCGCCAATTCGGCCTACTCGCTGCAAGGCCTCAACCAGCACATTTCGACGATGATTACTTCGCAGTACTGGCTCGGCCGGCTCTATTCCGAAGAGGTCGCCGACGCGCACAAAAGCGGAGCTATGCACATCCACGACTTGGGCTTCCTGAGCGTCTACTGCGTCGGCTGGGATCTGAAAGACCTATTGACGACCGGGTTCAAAGGAGTCGAAGGCAAAGCGCAGAGCGCGCCGGCCCGGCACCTGCGGACAGCGCTCGGACAGATCGTCAACTTCTTCTACACGATGCAGGGCGAAGCGGCCGGCGCGCAGGCCTTCTCGAATTTCGACACCTTCCTCGCGCCCTACGTCCGCTACGACGGGCTCGACTACGCGCAGGTCAAACAGTGCTTGCAGGAATTCCTGTTCAACCTGAACGTTCCGACGCGGGTCGGTTTCAGACTCCGTTCACGAACATCACGATGGATCTGACCGTCCCCGACTTCCTGAAAAACGAGCCGGTGGTTTGCGGCGGCGAAGTAAAAGAGGAGACCTACGGCGATTTTCAGCCCGAAATGACGCTGCTCAACAAGGCCTTCGCCGAGGTGATGTACGAAGGGGACGCGGCGGGCAGCCTGTTCACGTTCCCGATCCCGACCTACAACATCACGCCCGATTTCGATTGGGAAAATCCCGATTACGACGGCATCTGGCAGATGACCGCCAAGTACGGCATCGCCCTACTTCTCGAACTTCGTCAACTCGGACATGAAACCCGACGACGTCCGCAGCATGTGCTGCCGGCTGCGGCTCGACAAACGGGAACTAATCAAGCGCGGCGGCGGACTGTTCGCGTCGAACCCGCTGACCGGGTCGGTCGGCGTCGTGACGATCAACCTGCCGCGACTCGGCTACGAATCGGGGTCCGAGAAGTCGTTTTTCGAACGGCTGCGCCACCTGATGGAGCTGGCCCGCGAAAGCCTCGAAACCAAACGCAAGGTCATCGAGCGCTACACCGAAAAGGGACTCTATCCCTATTCGAAATTCTACCTGCGCCACATCCACGACCGTTTCGGCTGCTATTGGAAAAACCACTTCTCGACGATCGGCATCAACGGGATGAACGAATGCTGTCTGAACTTCCTCGGCGTCGGAATCGCCACCGAAGAGGGCGCGGCATTCGCCCAAAAACGATGCGCTTCATGCGGGACGCGCTGGCCGTATTCCAGGAGGAAACCGGCAATATCTACAACCTCGAAGCCACTCCGGCCGAAAGCACCGCCTACCGGTTCGCGATGCTCGATACCAAGCGTTATCCGGATATCATCACGGCGAACCAAGCCGACCGACTACTGAAAGGCGCCAAGCCTTACTACACCAATTCGACCCACCTGCCGGTAAACTTTACCGACGACCTGTACGAAGCGCTCGAAATGCAGGATCCGCTACAAGCGTTGTACACCGGGGAACGGTGTTCCACGTCTTCACCGGCGAAAGCGCCGTATCGCCCGCAGCCGCCCGAGACATGGTGCGCCGCGTGACCGGCCGGTTCCGGCTGCCCCTACATCACGCTGTCGCCGTCGTTCAGCATCTGTCCTTCGCACGGCTACCTGTCCGGCGAACATTTCATCTGTCCCAAATGCGGCGGCAAGGCGGAAGTATACAGCCGTATCGTCGGATACATGCGCCCGGTAAGCCAGTGGAACGACGGGAAACGGGAGGAGTTCGCCGACCGCAAGCTGTTCGACCACCGGATCGTCCACGAAACAGCGATCTGACATGCGAATCGGAGGTTTTGTCAAACAGAGTCTGATCGATTGGGAGGGAGTACTTTCGGCCGTCGTATTCACCAAAGGATGCAATTTCCGGTGCGACTACTGCCACAACCCGTCGCTGGTGCTCCCCCTCGCTGACCGATCACCTACCCGATCTGTCCGAAACGGTCATTCTCGACTACCTGCGGCGGCGCAGGGAGTGGATCGAAGGAGTCGTCGTAACCGGCGGCGAGCCGACCCTGCACCCCGGACTGACCGGCTTTCTGGAAAGAGTCAAAGGACTCGGATACCGGATCAAGCTCGATACCAACGGGACGAATACGGAACTATTGTCCGCCCTGATCGACATGGGACTGGTCGACTGCGTGGCCATGGATATCAAAACGATCCCCGACCGCGAACACTACGCGAAAATCTATCCGGCCGTCACCGACCGCCAGATGGACAACGTGCAACGGTCGATCGACCTGCTGCGCGACAGCGGGATCGACTACCGGTTCCGCACGACGCTGATTCCGGGCGTCCACGACGCCGTCCGGGAAGAACTTTCGGCCCGATTCGCCGGCGACCCGCTCGTTTTCCAGCAATTCCGCCATACGAGCGGCATCCTGTCGGACTACCCGCCGGAACGGTAACATTCCGCACCATGCACGCCGCCCCGCGCCAATCAGGATTTCTGACTGGCGCGGGGCGGCGGATTTTCCGGAAACGCCTTTATTAGTGAAAACGTCCCTTAAAGACCCTCGAATCGACAGCGGGAAGCACCCTTCCTTCCATCGTAATCCGGTTGCTGCTGTAATTCGGATCGACGGTCACGCTGGCGCGGTCGGTGCCCGGAATCAGCATGATATCGACCCGCGCGGAGATCCCGATCCCCTGAACGTTCATCCCGTAGTAGAGATATCCTTTTTTGTCCGTCCGGACGGTAACGTCCGACACGTTTCCGCGCACCGTAATGCCGCCCACGCCGTTCGGCCCGGCCAGCACCGTATTGAAGGCTATCTGCACGAACGCCTCGTCGCCGTCGCGGGAAACGAAATTCGTATTCGAACTGACGCTGGCCGTACGCCCCCGTTTGAAAATAAGCCGGTCGGCTTCGACTACGAAAGCGCCGCTTTCCAAAGCCTGCACCGCACCAAGGTGCAACACGCTGTCCATCGCGGCCCGGCGCGCTTTCTCGACCTGTCGGGCCGCTTTGCGGGAATTCGTCTGCGCGGACAATCCGCCGCCCAGCAACGTCAACAAAACGATCAAAACAATCTTTTTCATAACACGCATTATTATTTCGGTATGCCTCTGTTAAAAAAACGCCGCGCGATCCGATCTCCGTATACGGACCGTATAAAATCTACGCAATCTGCATCTTATCCAGCAATTGTCATGCCGGGGCGGTTCCCGTTGCGCCCGGCGGAGGAGATTCGCCCCGCGAAGTGCGGCCGGCGGTCTTCGTTATGACAAATTTACGGCGGAATTGGCAAACATCTTGCATTTTCCGGCAAATTATACGTAATATTGCACTGTGATTACGATACGATGAAAGCACTGTACAGCAACATCATGCGACTGATCCTCACGATCGGACTGTCGGAAAGGGATCTTTTCGTCGACAAAGTTTCGAAAATCATTTCGGAAAAGATGGACGCCGACCCGCAGCGCAGCGAGCACATCGCGGAGAGCCTGCTGCGGATGGCCGAATCGCTGAAGGACGAACTGCTGCTGCGGCAGTTGTTCGCGCAGACCCGCGACGCGGAACCGCCCGCGGCGGACAACCGCGAGCTGATCGAGAAGATGGATCGACTGAACCGCACGCTCGAAGAACTAAACAGGACGCTCAACAATAAAAAACGTTATGAAAATCGTCAGCATCTACATATCGTTCCTGCAGATGAACCGGGCTTTCCAGATCATGGGAATCCTGATCAAGCATTCGTTCGGGGAGTTGTTCGCGCACACCCGTTTCGGAAAACGGCGCCGCAAAGTCCACAAAATCGTCCACACGACTCCGGAACGGATCCGGATGACCATCGAAGATCTCGGCCCCACGTTCGTCAAATTCGGGCAGATCCTGGCCGACCGCCCGGATATGGTTTCGGAGAAATTCCGGATCGAACTCAAAAAACTGCAGTCCCGCGCCGTCCCGTTCGACAGCGAATACGCCATCGCGCTGATCGAAAAAGAGCTGAACGCTCCGCTCGAACAGGTTTTCAGCGAATTCGACCGGCTGCCGCTGGCCGCCGCCTCGATCGGGCAGGTCTATCAGGGACGCCTGTTGTCCGGCGACGAGGTGGTCGTCAAAATCCAACGTCCCTTCGTCGAGAACAAGATCAAACTGGACATTTACCTGCTGAAATACCTGTCCAAACGCTTCGCGAAGCAGTACCCGGAACTGGCCGCGATGAACATCACCGGCCTGATCGACGAATTTTCGGCCACGATCCTCAAAGAATTGGACTACACGATCGAAGCGTCGAATATCAACCGCTTCCGGATCATGTTCAAGGACAACCCGTCGGTGCACATTCCCGTCGTCCATACGCAGCACTGCACGAAAAAGCTGCTCGTGATGGAGAAGATCCACGGCATTCCGCCCGACGACCTCGGGGCGTTGCAGGCGGCGGGACTCGACCTGTCGCAAATCGCCCGCAACGGCGCCGACGCCCTGCTCACGATGATCCTGAAGCACGGATTCTTCCACGCCGACCCGCATCCGGGCAATATCTTCGTGATGGAAGGCAACGTCATCGGCTTCATCGACTTCGGGATGGTCGGGGCGCTCACGCCCCGCGACCTCGACTTCTTGGCCGATTTCGCCATCGGCTTCGTCTCGCGCAACAGCGACACGATTTCGCATGCGCTGGTCACGCTGTGCGGTAAGAAATTCTTCGAACACCGCGAAGAACTGAAATTCGAAATCCACCAAATGATGATGCAATATACCGGCATCCCGATAGAAACGATCAACTTCGCCGGAGCGATCCAGAACTGCGTCGACATCATCGTCAAGTACAAATTGCAAATTCCGTCGGGCATCTTTATGCTGATCAAGGCGTTGGCCACGCTCGAAAAATTCGCCACGTCGCTCGATCCGTCGCTGGCGCTGGCGCCGGTCATCGTCCCCTACGCCAAAGAAGTCGTCAAGGGAAAATATTCGCCGCGCCGCATCGCCTCCGAAATCTACGACACGCTGAACAATTACGTCAGTTTCATCCGGGATTTCCCGAACGACGTCAGCGAAATCCTCTACAAACTGAAAGAAGGCAAAATCAAACACGACGTCATCCTCGACGACAACACACTGTTTATCAAAACCATCCGAATGGTCAGCCGCCGAATCGCCTACGTCATCATGCTGATCGGACTCTTCATCGGATCGATCGTCCTGATCGTGTTCGACCGCGACAACGGTTACGGACACTTCATCCTGATCGCCACCTCGATCCTGATCCTGCTGCAAATGCTTAAATGGCTGTTTTCGATACGGTAACCCCTCTCCTACTTTACGACAATCCGTTCCGCGCCGCCACAGTCTTCGCCGCACCGGGCAAGCCCGCAGGAAGAATCCTGCCCGAATCGTACGAAATTCGACTCCGGATAAGGCGAAATTCGGAAATTTATTCTACATTTGTTTACAACTTAACCGTTGGAGCTGTTCCTGTGGAATGGTCCGACCCCGACAAACCACAACGCAATTTTATTTGATTTTTAAACTAAATTTTTTCCATCTATGAAAAAAATTTTTCAAAGTCAGTACTTTGCTACTGTTATTGCCGGCGTTGATGTTTATGTCGTGCAAGAAAGACAATGCCGACGCGTCGTATCCGACGCCGGCGCCGACCAATGCGGTCGTACAGGCGGGCGACGGTAGCGTCACGCTGAGCTGGACCGCGCCGGAAAGCGAGAATCTCAAGGAGTACTCCATTACCTGGACACCGGGGAACGGGCAGGCGACCGTCCAGGCAGGAACGACGCTGTACACCGCCACCGGACTGACCAACGGAACCGCCTATACCTTCTCCATCGCCGCCGTGTACAACAACGGGCAAAAATCGGAAGTGGTGACCAAGCAGGGCACGCCGGCCGCATCGGTCAAACCGGAACCGACCGACCTGGTCGTAACCCCGTGGGATAAAGAAATCACCCTTTCTTGGCAGGCTCCCCGAAAACGGCGAGGGACTGAAAGAATACGCCGTAAGCTGGATGCCCGGAAACGGAAGCGCTACCGTAGCGGCCGGCACGACCACCTATACGGCGACCGGACTGACCAACGGAACCGAATATACGTTCTCGGTAGCGGCCGCATACGACGACGGCAAAAAGTCGAACGCCCTCGTCGAACAGGGCACGCCGTTCTCGGCTGCTCCGACCGGACTGGTAATCACGGCGCCCGATAAAAAGCGAACCTTTCGTGGAAAGCACCCAAGAACGTCGAAGGATTGAAAGAATACGCCGTAAGCTGGACGCCCGGAAACGGAAGCGCCACCGTCAAGGCCGACACGACCGGATACGAGGCGACCGGACTGACCAACGGAACCGAATATACGTTCTCGGTAGCGGCCGTATACGACAACGGCAAGCAATCGGAAGCCGTAACCGGCACCGCCACGCCGGTGGAAGCGTGGCCGGAAGCGGGCATGCAGAACGCGACCTACCTCAACAACGGAATCGTCCAACTGGGTATCGACCTGACCCACGGCGGATCGATCTTCCACTTCTCGGAAGTAAATACCAAGCGCAACCTACTGAACCATGCCGACGAAGGACGTTTCGTCCAGCAATCCTATTACGGAGAAGCGGACGGCAGCAAATGGGACGGTAAGGATTGGGTGTGGAACCCGATTCAGGGCGGCGGATGGCGCGGTCAGAAACCGGAAATCCTGTCGCAGAATATCACCAGCTCCAGCTTGGAAATCGTTTCGGTTCCGGTGCACTGGGCTTCCGGCAAGCTACTGACCGAATGTCAGATGGAAGAAAAAATCACACTCGACGGCGACGTGGCCCACATTCACTATACGTTCCGCAACACGGGAGCGGGCGCGACCGACCATCCGGCTACCGAACAGGAAGTTCCGGCCGTCTTCGTAGACTATGCCCTGAAGAACCTGGTATATTACAAGGGCGACAGTCCGTGGACCAATGCCGCGCTGACCACGGTCGTTCCGGGCTGGCCGAACGAAAAGCATACCCGCGACGAACACTGGGCCGCTTACGTGGACGACTCGCAATGGGGCATCGGAGTTTACTCGCCCGGATCGCCGTTATCGACTAACTACCGTTTCAACGGCGGTTCGTCCGGTCCGACCGGCGGCAGTTGCTCCTATTTCGCGCCGCTGCGGACTTTCGCCATCACCAAAGGACTCGTCTTCGAATACGACGTCTACCTGAAGATCGGCACGGTCGACGAAATCCGTTCTCGTTTCGCTCAGATCCGGATGAACGGCGAAGACGTAGACGACGATCCGAACTTCCCGAAAGGATATTTTTATATCAAGGACAGCAACAACCTGACCGTAGAGGAGGAAGCCTCGTCGCCTACGACCGGCTATACCTACAAACTGACCGCCACGGGCGCCGACGCATCGTTCACGACCCAGCGGGTCGCCGACGGCATATCGGACAAGGTGCTCACGTTCGAATACAAAAGCGGCAAGGCGATTTCGCTGGCAATCGTCCTGGACGATATAACGCAGACCGTCTATAAGATCAAACCGCTCTCCGCGGCATCGCAATGGACGACCTATTCGTTCGACCTCGGCCAGCAGATCGCCGAGGCCGCATGGGGCGGGATAGGCTCCCGTTTCCGGCTCGTGATCGGCGACGGGGCCGGAACCGAGCTCGAACTCCGGAACCTGCATATCCGGGCGCGCAACGCCGAAGAATCCACGCTGGCCGCAGCCCTCTTCCTGGGACTGCAGACCGAATCCGCCAACCAACTGGGGCGTTTCGAAGACCTTACGGATTATTTCAGCTACGAAACCGGTTACAGCTACCTGTACGAACCGTCCGAACCCGAAGCAGGGAAACCGGACGACCCGTATATCTTCACGGTATCGCTGACCCGCGACATCGCAGCCGACGAGAATTACCTATCGTTCGAATACAAATGCGCGAAGAGCGCCAGCCTCGAACTGTTCCTCCAGATCGCAGCGGGCGGATCGATCCCCAACCTGTCGATTCCGGCCTCAAATGACTGGAAGTCCATCACGTTCGACCTGACCGCAGGCAAGGCCCAGGTATTGCAGAACTTCCGAATGCGGGCAAAAAGGGAGACCGGCTGCGTTTCGATATCAACAACATCAACGGAACCCCGCTGTACATCCGCGCGATCCGTCTCCACAAGAAATAGGACGGGAAACATTTTCCGATACCGAACAAGACGCCGTGTGAAACACACGGCGTCTTGCCGTTAAAAAAACCACCTACGGAACAGACTATTTTTTCGACCGACCGATAAAATGATATAATATAGACAAAAGCCCGAATCATACCGGTCGAACCTACGGGGGAGCAAACGATCGTTCGCTCCCCGTAGCGTTTGTAAGGAATCGCAAAAAACAAAAAAGAGGGAACCGTCGCGGTTGCCTCTTTTCCGGGGAATTATCCCTAAACTACTAACCCAAACTTAAATAAATGAAGAAACCTTGTTGCTTGTCCACTTTACTTCTTTCCTTCGATGTATTATACTTCAAACTCTGTGCCAATCTTTGCATCCGGATCGTTTCGGGTTTATAAACCCTTTTAGAATCCCTCTGTCGTATTTATGAATTACCAAAATACGTGCCACATTTTCCGGTTTCTCGCCAAACTGCCGTTTCGGCACGCATATCCGGACAAAACGTCCGGTCGGCGGAACGGCATCTCTTTCCCGGCCTCCCGGATAAAAAAATGCGGCAGGATCCCATACCCGCCGCATTTTCTGAATAAGACCACCTTGTTTTTACTATCTAAAACTCGGTAGTAGAACGAAAAGGACGCACCGTTTATTGTGCACTCCGTTTCTTTTTTTGTTTACTTGTCCAACGATTTACAGATCGCTTTGTTCAGCGCGCTGATTTTCGCCTCGTCCACCTTGATCAGCTTCCGGTCGTAGGTCATCAGCCCGTTCACCTCGATCTCGACGTCGCTGGTCTGCGTATAGACGCCGGCCGAAAATCCGCGTTTTATCATATCCTTCAGCATACCGGTATATTTGAGGTAGGCGTCGGTCACCTCTTCCGGGCTCTTGAACTGCACGTATCCCCAATTGCGGTCGGGCACCCACAGATGCCCGTCGACGGCATACCCGATACCGCCGTACTCGCCGAGCGCCGTCACGCGCTTCGTGTCGTACAGGTACAGCTCGGGCTGCGGATAATTATGCAGGTCGAGGATATCGCCGCAGGAGGTGTAGTGGTTTCCGCCGCTGGCCGAATTCACCGACCGGGTCGGATCGTAGGTTTTGGTCCATTCGGCGATCTCGTGCGTTTTGAACTGTCCCCACGCTTCGTTGAACGGAACCCACACGGCAATACAGGGATTCGAATAGAGGTAGTCCATGATCTCTTTCCACTCCTTGCGGTAGTTGGCCTCCGATTCCGCGCCGCGTTTCCATTCGGCCCCGTCGAAATACTGCTTCATCTGCCACTGCGGACCGCCGTCGCCGCTGGGCATGTCCTGCCATACCATGATCCCGTGACGATCGCAAAAAGTATACCAACGAGCCGGCTCCACCTTGACGTGCTTGCGGATCATGTTGAATCCGAAGTCTTTCGTCTTGATCACATCGTATTCGAGCGCTTCGTCGGTCGCGGCCGTATACAGGCCGTCGGGCCACCAGCCCTGGTCGAGCGGGCCGAAATGGAAAATATCCTTGTTATTGAGTTGCAGCCGCATGATTCCGTCGGCATCGCGGGCGGTCGAATACTTACGCATCGCTGTATAGCTGTCCACTCGATCGACCTCCTTGCCGTCTGAAACGAGCGCGACCTTCAGGTCGTACAGGAACGGGGAGTCGGGGCTCCACAGTTTCATGTCCGCCGGCATCGCGACCTCCACCGGAACGCCGTTCACTGCCTTCGCCCGGGCAATCTCTTTTCCTCCGTCCAGCACGGTCACCTCTACCATATCGGAAACCTGCGCGGCAGCGGCGTCGACCTCCACGCGCAGGGTCTTCCGGTCGATATCGGGCGTGGTGCGAATCCCGGCGATGTACTTCGCAGGCACCGGTTCGAGCCATACGGTCTGCCATATCCCGCTGACGGGCGTATACCAGATCCCGCTGGGATTATTCACCTGCTTACCGCGCGGTTGGTAACCGACGTCGGTCGGATCCCCAAACTTTTACCTTCAGCGTATTGGTTCCTTTCTTATTCAGCGCGGCGGTAATATCGAACGTAAACAGGGGGTATAACCGCCCGTATGCCGACCGACCAGGACGTCGTTGACCCATACGTCCGTTTTCCAGTCCACGGCCCCGAAATGCAACAGCACCCGCTCCCCGGCCCATTTAGCAGGCACGGCGAACTCGCGCGAATACCATAGTTCGTTCTCTCCGCCGAGACGCTTCTGAACGCCCGAAAGACTCGATTCGACGGCGAACGGCACCAAAATTTTTCCGTCGTACTTTTCCGGCTGCGCGCCGACCGGAACGATGGCGTAATCCCACAGCCCGTTCAGGTTCTGCCACCGGTCACGCTCCATCAGCGGACGCGGGTATTCCGGCAGCGGATTCTGCGGATCGACTTGGTCGGCCCACGGAGTTTTGATCTTGTCCCCGACCGGCTGCCATTGGGCAAAACCGGCGGTTCCGAATAGCAGTGCAGCAGCGAGTAAAATTGATTTTCTCATACTTATCTTGTTAGGTTAATCGTATTGTTAACAAAGATAAGTTTTTTTCGAAAACCAAACATACAAAACGCCGACAAGCGATCCGCAATTTTTTTCGAAATCAGAAAAAAAGAATAACGACCACCGAGATAACCGCTCCGCCGCCGGCTCCGGCGGCGACCTGGGCCAAATTGTGGCTGCCCAGCCGCAGACGGGCGCTCCCGAGCAAGCCGGCCAGCAGCAGGCATCCGACGAGCGCCTGCTGGAGATTGGCCAACCCGGCGTAACACACCACGGCGAGCATACCGAGCAGACCGCCCGCGGCAGTCATATGCAGGCTGATTTTCCAATACAGGTTCACGAAAAACGCGAAGGCGACGCAACACAGCGCGGCGATCAGAAAAACGGGTGATCAGGAATGCGAACAGCATGTTGGACATCGCCACGATGCACATCAGGTAACAAACGGCGACGATTCCCATCGGCAGCATCCGCGTTTTCTGATCCTGCAACGACCAGTCGGGAATCACGCGGAACCACCGCAGCACCCCGATGGAAAAAGCCGGCAGCAGCAGCGTATTGAGCGCCACGATGCCCAGCAGGAAAAACTTCACCCGCGGCGGCATGTTGACCATCACCGTCGGCCCGTACAGCATCAGTAGTACCGCCCACGTCGGAATGACGAAAGGATGCATCAGCGCCGAAATACCGCGGCTCAAACGGTTTACGCTGTCGGTCTGCATCGCTTCGGAAAACAACTGTTTGAGCGACAGGATACCGAACTGCGTCTGCACGTATTTGTTCAGGCTATTCACCACGCGCGAAATGGTCGAAACGTCGAGCCCGTAGCGTCGGCGATGTCCTTGAGGATCATCGGCCGCAGCTTCGACTGGTCGCCGTCGACGAAAAATTCGCGTTGGTAGTCGAGAATGGTCTGCATCGTACGCATAAGCGTATCGTGGCGCTGCTTGATCGCCGAGATGAACCACTTCGCCGAATCGATCTTATTCTTGACGAACTGGATCGCCTCCTTGTTCTGCTCGGCGCTTTGGCCGCTGCCGGCGCTCATGCTGCGGATCATCTCCATGTAACGGCGATTCACTTTCAGATCGGGAATGTTCGACGAATTCAGGCTCAGCTCGAAAATACCGTTCTGGTAGTCGAGCGTAAAATCGGGCATAATATAGGGCTGGGCCGAACTTTTTGCCGTCGCTGTACAGATTACCCGGCTTCGGCGACAGGTGCACGATCTCCTCGATCGCGTCGCGGAACTCGTCTTCGCCGACCGACAGCCGCGTCATCAGCTTTTCGTAGTGTTTTTTCGTAAATTCGTCGAAGTAGTTGGTCAGGATTTTCCGGGCCAGCTTTTCGGATTCCGACAGCTCCTCGCGCGCGTTCATTTGCAGCAACAGGCACTCCTGCAGGTTGCGCGAACCGATCCCCACCGGCTCCAACTGGTGGATCACCCGCAGGATGCGTTCGAGCTCCTCCTCGGAAGTTTCGATGCCGAGACTAAAGGCGATGTCGTCCGAAATGGATGACAGGTTTCGACGCAAATATCCGTCGTCGTCGATACTGCCGACCATGTATTTGGCCAACGTCATCTCGCGTTCGGACAGATTTTTGAATCCGAGCTGTTCGATCAGGTACTCGTGCAGCGACATACCTTCGGTCAGGTAAACGGGACGTTTCTGGTCGTCGGGAGAGTAGTTGTTGGCGTGATACTTGTAGCGTGGAGTATCGTCTTCGGCGAAATATTCTTCGACGGATACCTCCTTGGGCTGCTCCTCTTCCTGATCTTCGGACGGTTCTTCTTCGAGTACGGGATTCTCCTCGATTTCCTGCTTGATGCGCTGCTCGAGTTGCAGGGCCGGAAGCTCCAGCAGTTTGATCATCTGGATCTGCTGCGGCGACAGCTTTTGGAGCAATTTTTGAACTTGGCGTTGATTAAGATTGGACATAGCTTTTCAATTTTCAATAACTGATTCAATAGATTTACGTATCTTCTGTATAATTACAAAGATAATTATAAATCTATTGAAAGGCAGCCCGCAGAAAGGGGACTTTATAACAGGATAAGACTTATCTTATATCCTGAAACCGCCGTCCCGTGTGCAGAATTTAACCCGGACTAAAACTCCGCGTTCTTCGGCGTCCGGGGAACGGAATCACATCGCGGATGTTACCCATTCCGGTCACGAACAGCAGCAGCCGCTCGAAGCCGAGGCCGAAACCGCTGTGCGGAGCGCTTCCCCATCGGCGGGTATCGAGGTACCACCAGATATCTTTCTCGGGTACGCCGACCTCTTCGATGCGCCGGCGCAGTTTGTCGAGGTTCTCCTCGCGCTGCGACCCGCCGATGATCTCGCCGATCTTCGGGAACAGCACGTCCATCGCGCGAACGGTCTTGCCGTCGTCGTTCTGCTTCATGTAGAACGCTTTGATCTCCTTCGGGTAGTTAATCAAGATGACCGGTTTCTTGAAATGCCGTTCGACCAGGTAACGTTCGTGCTCGCTCTGCAGGTCGAGTCCCCAACTGACCGGGAATTCGAACTTCACGCCGCTTCTGACCAGGATATCGATCCCCTCGGTATAGTCGAGGCGGACGAAATCGTTTTCGACGACGAACTTCAGGCGGTCGATCAGCTCCGCGTCGTACATTTTGGCGAGGAACTGCAGGTCGTCCTGACAGTTATCGAGGGCATAGCGGATCAGGTACTTCAAAAAGTCCTCGGCCAGTTCCATGTTGTCTTCCAACTCGAAGAAAGCGACTTCCGGCTCGATCATCCAGAACTCGGCCAGGTGGCGCGGGGTGTTCGAGTTTTCGGCTCGGAACGTCGGGCCGAACGTATAGATCTGCGACAGGGCCAGCGCGCCGAGTTCGCCTTCGAGCTGGCCGGAGACGGTCAGGTTGCAGGGTTTCCCGAAAAAATCCTGGCTGTAATCGACCGCGCCTTCCGGGGTTTTGGGCACATCGTTCAGGTCGAGCGTAGTGACGCCGAACATCGCTCCGGCGCCTTCGGCGTCGCTGCCGGTGATCAGCGGCGTATGCAAGTAGAAAAATCCGTGGTCGTTGAAATATTTGTGGATCGCGTAAGCCATCGCATGGCGGATACGGAGCACGGCGCCGAAAGTGTTGGTACGCGGGCGCAAATAGGCTATTTCGCGCAAGAATTCGAGCGAATGGCCTTTCTTCTGCAACGGGTACGTTTCGGGATCGGCGGTGCCGTAGATCTCGATCGACGAAGCCTGTATTTCGACGGGCTGGCCGGAGCCGAGCGATTCGACCAGCGTGCCGGCGACTTTGACGCAACTGCCGGTGGTGATCTCCTTGAGGAGGTTTTCGTCGAATTTGGCTACGTCGGCTACGACCTGGATATTATGGATGATCGAGCCGTCGTTGACGGCGATGAAAGCTACGTTTTTATTTCCGCGTTTGGTTCTGACCCAGCCTTTGACGACTACTTCCGTACCGAACGCCGTTGATTTCAACAGCTCTGCAATTTTCGTTCTACCTCCGCTTAACATAATCTCTTATTTATAGAATTAAACCGAATGACAAATATCGCATTTTTATTCAAAAGATGAAGTTTTCGGGTAATTTTTAGGGGTCGGAAACGCTCGTCCGGACGCCGACCTGCTCAGCGTCCTGCAATCCGGCGTCAAAAAGGCTGGGCCTGCTGAACGCCCTGTACGACGCCCGGAGAGCCGAAAAAGACGAGCTTAAAGCCGAATAACAAAACGGAGCGGGGAGCGTTTTGGGACGCTCCCCGCTCCGTTTTACCCGGCCCGCATCCGCAGGCCGCACTTGCCTTAACAATGAATCACCCCCGATCCGATCAATTCCTCGCCGTCGTACCACGAGGCGAACTGCCGGCCGTAACGCCGCGCTGCGCTCGTCGAACACGATATACCCGCCCTCGGGCGTCACATGCAGCACGGCGAATCCTTGCGTTTGGCCGTAGCGAGCTTCATTTGCTCGGCGATGCGTCGCACTTCGGGTTTGAGCAGGTGGCCGACCGGAAACAGCGCCCGGGAAAGCTGTTCCTGTGAAAGTTGGCAGAGAAAGTAGCTCTGGTCCTTGTTGGGATCGCTACCCGCAAGCAATTTGTAGATCGTCCGGCCGTCGGGCGCCGTCTCTTCGGCCTTGCGACAGTAGTGTCCCGTAGCCACGAAATCGGCTCCCAGCTTGAGGGCTTCCTTCCAGGCCGCCGAGGTACTCGGGTTTGATCTCCGAAATATCTTTGCGGTTATCCTCGCTCAGGATAATCTCGTTGATACCGGCCCGCTTGGCTGCCAGTATCTTCTCCTTGATCCCGCCTACGGGCATCACGCGGCCCCGGAGGGTCGTCTCGCCCGTCATCGCGACGCGTTCCTTGTCCTTGTGGCCGGTGAAGGTCGACACGAGCGAAGTCACCATCGTGATACCGGCGCTCGGCCCGTCCTTCGGAATGGCGCCCTCGGGCACATGGATGTGCACGTCGTATTTGCTGAACATCTCCGGATCGATCCCCAGCTCCCGGCTGTGGGCCTTGACCCATTGCAGCGCGATCGTGGCCGACTCTTTCATCACGTCGCCGAGGTTGCCCGTCATCGTCAGGGCGCCCTTGCCCGGCGTCAGGATCGACTCGATATACGGGATGTCGCCGCCGACCTCCGTCCAAGCCAGCCCCTGTCACGACGCCGACAATGCCGCCGACCTCATACTCCTCCCTCTGGAAACGCGGCACGCCGAGGATTTTCTCCACGTCGGCAGCCGTCACCTCCGGCTTGAACTGTTCGTCGAAACCGATGTTCTTCGCACGCGTGCGGACGATCTTCGCGATGTTCTTGTCCAGCGCGCGCACGCCCGATTCGCGGGTATACTCGCCGATCACCTTCTCGATCACCTTCGGCCCCATCCTGAACTGCTTTTTGGCCGGGACGCCGTGCGCCTCGAGCTGCTTCGGGATCAGGTGCTTGCGGGCAATCTGTATCTTATCCTCCAGGATATAGCCCGGAATATTGATCATCTCCATCCGGTCGCGCAGCGGCGCCGGGATGTTCGCTACGTTGTTGGCCGTTGCGATGAACAGCACTTTCGACAGGTCGTACTCCGTATCGAGGTAGTTGTCGTGGAACGTCGTGTTCTGTTCCGGATCGAGCACTTCGAGCAGCGCCGACGACGGGTCGCCGTGGTTGCTGACGGTCACTTTGTCGATCTCGTCGAGGATAATCACCGGGTTCGACGAGCCGGCGCGCTTGATCGTCTGAATGATCCGCCCCGGCATTGCGCCGATATACGTTTTGCGGTGCCCGCGGATCTCGGCCTCGTCGTGCAGGCCGCCGAGCGAGATACGCCCGAACTTGCGCTTCAGCGCAGCCGCCACCGACTTGCCGAGCGAAGTCTTACCGACCCCCGGAGGACCGTACAGACACAGGATCGGCGATTTCAGGTCGCCTTTGAGCTTGATTACGGCCAGGTGCTCCAGAATCCGGTCTTTTCACTTCGTCGAGCCCGAAATGGTCGTTGTCGAGCCGTTTTTTCGCATGGGCGAGGTCGAGGTTATCCTTCGTATAGGTGTCCCACGGCAGGTCGAGCATCAGTTGCAGGTAATTGAGTTGCACCGAATATTCGGCCACCGCCGGGTTCATCCGTTCGAGTTTGGACAACTCTTTGAAAAACAGCTCCTTCACATCCGGCTTCCAACGCTTCTTCGCGGCGCGTTCATGCAGGTCGTCCAGATCCTTGTCGGCCGGATCGCCGCCCAGCTCGTCCTGGATCGTGCGGATCTGCTGCTGCAAGAAATACTCGCGCTGCTGCTGATCGATGTTCTGCTTCACCTTACCCTGGATTTCGTTTTTCAGCTCGGCGATCTGCTGCTCGCGCACCAGTAGTATCTCCAACAGCCGGCGCGCACGCGCCAGCAGGCCCGGAGCCTCCAGCAAACGCTGGCGGTCGGCGTCGGGCAGATCCATGTTCGAACAGATGAAGTTGATCGTCCCGCGTTTGTTATCGATATTCTTGATCGCAAAAGTCGCCTCTTTGGGCATCTGCGGCGAAATATTGATAATATTCAGCGCGACGTCCTTGATCGAATCGACCAGCGCCTCGAACTCGATGTTCGTCGGCTCGGGAATCGAATCCTTCAGCGGAGCGACCGAAGCCCTGAAATAAGGCTCCGTCATGATGAAATCGCGGATTTCGATCTTGTCCAGTCCGTGCAGGATAACGGTCAGATTGCCGTTCGGCATTTCGAGCACTTTCAGGATGCGGGCCGCCGTTCCGACACGGTACAAATCGTCCGGGCCGGGTTGTTCGACCTCCGACTCCTTTTTTTGCAGCACGGCGCCGAGGATACTTCCGCCGCTCTCCACCTCGCGAACGAGTTTCATCGACTTCTCGCGGCCGACCGTAATCGGCGTGATCGACCCCGGGAAAAAGCACCGAACTGCGGAGCGTCAGAATCGGCAACACCTCCGGAATCACTACGTTTTCTCCCATATCACCATCTTCGCCCGCCATGATCGGGATTACATGGTGACGGCCTTCGAGCATATCTGATATGCCTGCGAAGTCCTCTTTCTTATTATATTTTTACTCATCTTCGTCTCTGTTTAATCTGCAAATATAGTGCATTTTAACTAAAATCAACAAACTGTTCCCGGCGAAATGCGCCGTCGCCCGCTTTTCGACACAGGTCAAAACAGCCGCCAATCTTAAAGTTTTTCAAAATAGAAACGAAAAAACAGCCCCTATTATTGCAAATCGCTATCTTTACGACGTAAAATGATACGAATCGTGAAAAGCTACATTCTGAGCCTGTTGCTCGTATTTTCGGGCATCGCTTGCTGTCCGGCCCGGCCGCTGCCGAAAGCGTGGGTGCGCGACAGTCTGCCCGCGCTGACCGAACGGTGCAGGCAATTGCTGTCCCGCGCCTACATGGCCGAAAAATTGATCGGCGAAACCCGCTCGCTGCCCGGCTGGGAGGGTTTCAACGTTCGACTTTACGAATACCGTACCGGCCGAGACATTCGCACCGGAGCCCCCAAAACCGGCAGGGTATATCTGCTGAATCCGGAGCCGGAGCGGCTGGCGCGGTGGATTGCCACGACCTGCCTGGAAGTCAAAGGAAGCCTCGGTTTCGAATATACCGACCGGCTGCTGCGGTGGATACGCGGGCAGTCGGGGGCGCAGTTCCCGGTGCGGGGCGTCGTTTACGAAGCGATGGAGCGGCCCGGGCGCTACGAACCGTACGTGTTCAAGGACGGCGTGACGGTGTACGTGGCCGACAACGCCCGCTTCCCGGCAGACGGGCACTGCACCCCCGAACAGTTGGCGTTTTACCTGACCCTGACCGATGCCGACCTGAAACCCCGCACGGGCCGTTACGCCCGCATTTGCAGCACGACGCGCGAACAGTACAAAGCCGCCGGCGGCCGCGACGAAGTGGGCGACAGCGACTCCGACCGCCGACTGGCATGGCTCGATACGGTGCGCAGGCTCTACCGGCGGGCGATGAAATCCGACCGCAACGAACTGATGATCGCCTGGGCCAAGGCAAACCTGTAATAATTGCCGGAAAATTGTTATTTTTGCGAGATTAATGCTAAAATTCGGAATACTTATGGAAATCGGTGCAAAATACACCCCGCAGCAGATCGAATCCAAGTGGTACGACTACTGGATCCGCCACAATTTTTTCCACTCGACGCCCGACGGAAGGGAACCCTACACGATCGTCATCCCGCCGCCGAACGTGACCGGCATGCTGCACATGGGGCACATGCTGAACGAGACGATTCAGGACGTGCTCGTGCGCCGCGCCCGGATGCAGGGCAAGAACGCCTGCTGGGTGCCGGGAACCGACCATGCGTCGATCGCCACCGAGGCCAAAGTCGTCCAGAAACTCAAAGCCGACGGAATCGATAAAAATTCGCTGACCCGCGAAGAATTTTTAAAACACGCTTGGCAGTGGAAAGAGAAACACGGCGGCATCATCCTGAACCAACTGCGCAAACTCGGCGCTTCGTGCGACTGGGAGCGTACCAAATTCACGATGGACCCGGCGCTGAGCGAAAGCGTCATCAAAGTATTCGTCGACCTGTATAAAAAAGGAAAAATCTACCGCGGCGTGCGCATGGTCAACTGGGGACCCCGCCGCGCAGACCGCCCTTTCCGACGAAGAGGTCATCTACCGCGAATCGCAGGGGAAGCTGTACTACCTGCGCTACAAAATCGAAGGAACGTCGCGTTACGTCGTCGTAGCCACGACGCGGCCGGAAACGATCCTCGGCGACACGGCGCTGTGCGTCAACCCCAACGACCCGCGCTACCGGGATCTGCCGCAGGATGCGCGCGTGCTGGTGCCGCTCATCGACCGTTCGATTCCGGTGATCCGCGACGAGTACGTCGACATCGAATTCGGTACGGGCGCGCTGAAAGTGACCCCGGCGCACGACGTGAACGACTACATGCTGGGCGAGAAATACAACCTCGAGGTGATCGACATCTTCAACGACGACGGTACGCTGAACGAGCACGGCGAACGCTACGCCGGCATGGGACCGTTTCGAAGTCCGCCGGCAGATCGAGAAAGACCTCGCCGACGCCGGCCTGCTCGAAAAGGTCGAAGCCTATACCAACAAGGTGGGATATTCGGAACGCACCAACGTGCCGATCGAGCCGAAGCTGTCGATGCAGTGGTTTCTGAAGATGACCGAACTGGCCCAGCCGGCTCTCAAAGCGGTCATGGAAGACGAAATCCGGCTGGTTCCGGCCAAATTCAAGAATACGTACCGCTACTGGATGGAGAACGTCAAGGACTGGTGCATCTCGCGGCAATTGTGGTGGGGCCAGCAGATCCCGGCCTACTTCCTCCCCAAAGGGGGGTACGTGGTCGCCGAAACGCCCGAAGAAGCGCTGAAGCTGGCCCGCGAAAAGACCGGCGACGCTTCGCTGACGGCAACCGACCTACGCCGCGACCCCGACGTGCTCGACACGTGGTTTTCGTCATGGCTATGGCCGATCTCGGTGTTCGACGGCATCAACCGCCCCGAAAACGAGGAGATCAAATACTACTACCCGACCAACGACCTGGTC
>VOFD01002710.1_pt1 | contig 29250 bp, 37 predicted proteins | sample 5384101 | NCBI WGS metagenome assembly VOFD01 (sample SAMN12384723, study PRJNA508395) | human gut metagenome | isolation source: healthy gut C | host: Homo sapiens
CTGTCACTAACCAAGCACTGAGTATTAACACGACCGTTCATATCAGCTGAGGCTGCACCGCTGTCCATATCACCAAGACAAGAAACATTATAACCATAACCGCCCCAGGTTTGATTACTTTCCGTCAAGGCCACCGCAAATCCGGTGCTGCCGTTCACATAGGCCACAATACCAACCGGTGTCTTGCTGGCTATCACGCTGTCTGATATCGTACCGTCTGAATACAATATCGCTCCGGGAGCCGCTGCGCTCATATTTCCGCCTCCCTGCGGACAATAGAGCTTGCTCTGGTCAAACGGACATTTTAACGCCTCCAAGCCTTCGCAATCCGTTTCACTCTTCGTAAAGCCCAGCGTTTCGCAGCTCGGCGGCGTCGCGCAGGTTTGTGCTGCTGCGGCTCCCGACGCTGCAAGGCTTCCCAGCATACTTAATGAGGCTATCAGTTCCTTTCTCATCTCTTTTCTCCTTTCCTTGCTCTTTACTGCCACCAGCAGCGCAATGCTCCCTCACACCAGTAATTATCCAAATCTACCGCCGTGTCCTTACAACCGGTTACGCAGTAAAGACCGGTACAATCTTCCCGGCGGCAGACCGAATGCGCCGGACATTCGCTCAGTGTGCACTCGTACAAACATTTCTTACATTCGCTGTATTTTACCGTGCTGCCGCTTTTACACGTCTTCGCTCCTACCGCCGCGCCGTACTCGCACGTCGTATAGCCTTCGCACGGATTTTCCTTGATTTTGTATTTTTTTCCCTCACAGCTGTCGCAGCTCCGTTTGATACATACCCATCGGGTATCTCATCATAATCGTAACCGCTGCACATATTGCAGCACGTACCGTAATCCGTATCATATTTGCAACGACCCTCTTCTTCCAGACGCCAGCCCTCCGGGCAGTCCTTGGTATAGCCGGTACACGCTTCCTCAACGTCGAGCTTGCAGTCTTTATATTTGTTTCCGTTGCCGTCGTTACACGCCGTCCCTTCCGGATAATACGGCGGCTGACAGTTGCTGTCCGTATACTTGTAATCTTCCGTACAACGGCAGTTCTTGTAACAGCTCAGCGTATTTGTCACAAAAACGTATTCTCCGGTTTGTCCCACGCCGCAGGAGGACTGGTAACCATAATCGCTGCATCGTTGTTTCTTGTCGCCTCCGCCCTTGTCTTCAGAACCACGGCTGACGTTTCCTTTAAGATAATCGGGGAAGCCAATAGATACCGGCGACTTTGAGGCTGGAAGTGGAAGCAAACGGCTGAGGCAATAATGACATTGGTGTGAAATGTGGGTTAACAGGGACTTCTGCAAATGAAGAGGAAGCGAATAAGAACATCGCCGCCGCAGTTAAGATTAAAGAACTGATGTGTTTCATAAGCGTCATCCTTGCCAAAATAAAACCTGAGCCGTTTGCTTTAATTTCTATTTTAACAAAAGACTGTTTTGATGTAAAGTATTTATTACACAGGGTGGACGGAAAAATTGTAATGACAACTTTAATTTGAGAGGAGGTTGATTATATTAGTGGAAAATTATCAAAGGGTTATGAAAATGCTTTGGATTATCAACGGGCTTGTATATGGCTTTTTTCTGCGCTTTATACTATGGTGAATCAGGACAGGAAATTTAACGGTTATATTTTGGGAATATGGCGAGGCTATGGCATTGCTTTGGTTTCTCTTCCTTTTTTATTCTTTTTGCCGGTACAAACCAGTGCCTATAATTGGTTTTGTTGATTTTTCAGGGGTGGCTTATCGGCATTTATGACTCGCATTTGTTTTTTGCGTCGGCTGATTTCGGAGCCGGGCCGACATCCCGGGTTATGGCCGTCACAGCGTTGGTGACGACGTTTTTATGGTGGATTTTAACGCCGCATTTGTTTCTTTCTTTGGTTAACAACGGAACGGTATTTATCACTTTGCTATTGGTATTGTTTGGTTTTACGGTCAGTTACTGGTATATGATTAAAAGTCCGGTAAGTAAGGCGGTGACCATATATATGATACCGGCAATTCTGGCTTTGGCAGGAATGAGCATTGCAACTAAGGAAATTGCGATGATGGGGCAGAATGTGTGGGCGAATATCGCCTATTATCTGGTGGTGGCTACGTTTGTCAGCGGCGTTTATAATACGATTTTTTACATTAAGCACGAAAAGCCCGGCTTCCGAGAATTTTTTGCCGCGGTTTTTGACCGCAAAGTGTTGGATACCGGAATTTATATTGTCAGTTTTTCGGCAGCATTGATTGCGGCAAAAACCATGGCGATGCGGATTGCACCCAATCCCGGGTATGTTGTAACGCTGTTGCTGACGGCTCCGGTTTTTGTTTATGCCATGAACAAATATAAAAAAGTGCCGGATAACGTTTCGATACGGGCGGGGTTTATGATGTTGATGTTTGTTGCCGCGATTATGATAATCGTCAGCGGCAATTTCGGCGTAGACGATTAGGAACACAATTCTTCTATGATTTTATTTAGAACAGCAAAGCCTTTTTCAGAAGCGCGAAGACAAGTTGCGGTTTCTTCTAAAAGCTTGTCTTCAATCAATGTCGCCGCCGCTTTTTTGTTTATGAAATCATCCAAAGCGATGCCACAGCAGCGTTTGAATTTTATTTTGTTTATTCCTTCCGTCAGGCGCAGTCCCATAATTATCAGTTCCTGAGCCCTTTCGCCTGCGGTCAATTGTTCTTGCTGACGTCGGTAAGTTGTCGCAAAGCAGCTGCCGTTGACATTAAGGCGTCCGTGTGCTGCCGGACCGATGCCCAGATAATCGTCTCCCTGCCAATAAATGAGGTTATGACGCGATTGGTATTTTTGCGATGCGTAGTTGGATACTTCATAACGGGGATAGCCGGCCTCGGCTAAAAAGGCGTTTGTGTATTCATAGAGTTTGATTGCCTGTTCGTCATCTAAGGCTTGGATGCCTTTTTTGGCAAAAACGGTGCCGTCTTCAATTGTCAACTGGTAGAGCGATATATGTTTCAGGCCGAAAGACACTGCTTGCTTGAGGGTGTTTTGCCAGGCTTGGATGTTTTGATCCGGCAGGGCATATATTAAATCTATTGAATGGTTGTCAAAAGTCTGAATTATATCTTTAACGGATTGTACGGCCTGAACCGCGTTGTGCGTGCGTCCGAGAAATTTCAAATCACGGTCGTTAAGGGCCTGGACGCCTAATGACAGACGATTGATTCCGGCTTGTTTCAAATCAGAAAACAACGTCGGAGTATGTGTGTTGGGGTTGGCTTCCAAAGAGATTTCAACGTCAGCGGACAACTTCCAGCATCCGCTTATTTTATCAAGCAGTTTTTCTATATTTTCAGGCCTTATCAGAGAAGGTGTTCCGCCGCCGAAGAATACCGAGGTAACGGTTCTGTTTCCCGTCATTTCGGCATAGAATTCCAAATCTTTGCAATATTCATCGATAAGTTTATCCTGCTCGTCCTCTTTTTTGACCTTGCTGAAAAAGTCACAATAAGGGCATTTGGAGAGGCAGAAGGGCCAATGAATATATATTCCAAAGGGAGAAAACGTTTGGAGGGAATCCTGAAGCAACAATCCGGTGCTCGCGTCCTCACGTACGTTTGATGTACGCTGCGGGGCTGCGCTCCGTGTGGTCACTTCATTATTCTCCTCCAAACATTTTCGTGAACAAGGCCTAAAGGGAATCCTGAAGCAGCAATCCGGTGCTCGCGTCCTCACGTACGTTTGATGTACGCTGCGGGGCTGCGCTCCGTGTGGTCACTTCATTATTCTCCTCCAAACATTTTCGTGAATAAGGCCGGAGGGAATCCTGAAGCAGCAATCCGGTGCTCGTGTCCTCACGTACGTTAAGCATATATGAGGACGCAACATTTCGTTTCATCGTTTCATCAATTGTTTTTTGCCGTTTTTGACAGCTGCCGTATTTTTTCTGCATTGTTCTAGAGAATAAATTTGGACAGGTCGCTGGCCGTAGTATATTTGTTTAGTTTTTCTTCGACCATATTTGCGGTAATGACTGCTTTTTCTCCGCTGCGGTCAGATGCCGTGAAGCTGATGTCTTCAAGCAGAATTTCCAAAACGGTGTGGAGTCTGCGTGCACCGATGTTTTCAACGTTTTCGTTGATGACAACGGCGATGTCGGCAATCTTGTCAATTGCGTCTTTTTCAAATTCCAAATTGAAATTTTCGGTTTTGAGCAAAGCGGTATATTGTTCAATGAGGTTTGCTTCCGGTTCGGTCAAAATACGAACGAAATCTTCGTGGGTCAGGGCTTTCAATTCTACACGAATCGGCAGCCGACCCTGCAGCTCCGGCAATAAATCGGACGGTTTGGCAAGATGAAACGCTCCGGAACAGATAAATAAAATATGATCGGTTTTAACCGGTCCGTATTTGGTATTGACCGTAGTCCCTTCTATGAGAGGGAGAAGATCGCGCTGTACGCCCTCTCGTGAGACGTCAGCTCTGCCGGAATCTGATTTTCCGGTAATTTTATCTATCTCGTCGATGAAAACAATACCGTCGTTTTCCACCGCGGCGATTGCTTCTTTGGTGATGGTATCATTGTCCAGCAGTTTGTCGCATTCTTCGTCGATTAATTGTTTGTAGGCCTGTTCGACTTTAAGCTTTTTGGTTTTATATTTAGGTGTTGTACCGCCCAACAGGTCACCGAGGCTTATCATACCCATAGATGCGCCCGGCATACCCGGAATATCTATCGTCGGCATTGAGGCGTTGCTGTTGTCGAGCAGAGAAATTTCGATTTCCCGATCATTGATGAGTCCTTCACGGAACAGTTTGCGGAATTTTTGTTTGGTTTCTTCGCTGGCAGAGGAGCCGACCAAAGCTTCAATAATGCGTTCTTCTGCTCCCTCTTCAGCCTGGACGCATACTTTTTGGCGCAGTGTTTTTCGGGTTTCGTTAAGCGCAATTTCGAGCAAATCGCGAATGATGCTTTCAACGTCGCGACCCACGTATCCGATTTCGGTAAATTTGGTTGCCTCAACCTTGATGAACGGCGCTTTGGCCAATTTGGCCAGGCGGCGGGATATTTCGGTTTTGCCGACGCCGGTGGGACCAACCATTAAAATGTTTTTGGGGACGATTTCTTCCTTCAGGCGGTCAGGAAGCTGCATACGGCGCCAGCGGTTGCGCAATGCAATGGCGACGGCTTTTTTCGCTTCATCCTGGCCGATAATGTATTTATCGAGTTCGGAAACTGTTTCTCGAGGGCTGAACGTTGAGGATGTGCTCATTTTTTTATACTTTCTAAAATTACGTTATGATTGGTATAAACATCGATGTCTCCGGCAATCTGCATGGCTTTTTGCGCGACCTCCTCAAGGCTGAGGCCGGGGATGTCATATAACGCTTTTTGCGGCAGCCATGGCGTAATTTCCGCCGCTGCCGATACCGATAATGCCGTCATCCGGTTCCATTACTTCTCCGGTTCCGGAGATGACCAGAGAGGTTTCTTTGTCAGCCACAATCATAAAAGCCTGCAATTGGCGCAGGTATTTGTCCATTCGCCAGTCTTTGGCCAGCTCTACGGCAGCCCGTTTAAGCTGGCTGGCATGTTTTTCCAGTTTGGCTTCCAGGCGTTCGATTAAGGTTATGCCGTCGGCAGCGGCGCCGGCAAATCCGGCAATGATGTTTCCGTTACCGATACGACGTACTTTGACGGATTTTGATTTGAATATAATCGCTTCGCCAAGCGTCGCCTGGCCGTCTCCGGCCATTACGACTTCGTCGCCGCGGCGGATGCATAAAATAGTTGTCATTGATTAAAGTTCCCCACTGTTTATTTGATAAGTGTTATTTAGTTAAAAAAAGACAGCTTTGCAAGAGTGTTTAAAAAGAAAACCCTCATTCCGCAGAATAAGGGTTTTCTTTAGGGTGAGACGGTTATTTCCGCTCAGAGCCTTTCATAACCCTCGGCGCTTTGTTGCCCGAATTGTCGATGGCATCAGCCAGCGGCGTTTCATAGGTTTTGATTGCTGCCGGTTTTTCTGGCTGAATTCGCGGCCGCAAATTTCCATTCCGACTGATTTTAGAGCCGTTTCAATCGGGATGAAGAGGTCGGGCGAATCTTCCAGCTTTTTGCTCTCGTGTGCAATACCCACGATGTTGCCGTTCTTGTCAATCAGGGCTCCGCCAAGGGCTACGCTCTGAACGAAGGTGTCAACGATGATTTCCGCACCACGCTCCTCAGACCAACGGTAACCGATGACTTTTCCTTCATTGTCAATGTAGCCTTCACCTTCTTTGTCAAGGTCAAGCATACCCAGCGTCAGCAGAATGTCGCGGTTGACTTCCGGCAGTTGCAGCGAGAGCGGCAGCGGCGTGAACTGCGTAGGCTGGTCAAGCAGGAGAATCGCAATATTCTTGTTGGGGTTGACTCTGAGTGCCGTCGCCTTGAGATGTTTGCCGTTGATGGTTTGGATATTGAAGTTGTTGTTATCCTTTACCATCAGGTCTGCTGAGGTCAGAATCAGATTATCGGCGATAATCAATCCGGCGCTTTTTTGCCGCGTGCATTTTCCACGGCGACGACAGAAGCGCGAATCTTATACAAGTTGTATGGATTAAGGCTTTCATACGGCGCCTGGTTTTTAATGCAGAAACGGTTGTTGGCGTTGGCAAAGGCCTGTTCAGCCATATTGCGGTTTTCAATCGTCAGGACGTCGGTTGTGTTCAACGGAACGTCAATCCAATAATCGTCGGCAATAGTGACGTTTTCTTCAACGTTTTTGACAACAGTGCAGTTGGCATCATTGATTTCGATGGCTCTGCACTCCTGATCCAATACCAAGCCGGCTGTCCGTCCGTTGTGTGCGAGACGTTCGCGATAGCTTATCGAACGTTCGGTAACATTGCCGGTTCCGTTAACGCCGCCGGTGCTGTCGATGGCGCTTTCGCGAACGCTGTATCCGGCGCTTTCCTGAATATAGCGGTCTTCTATAAAGTATCCTTTTTCATCAAAGTGTCCGATAACGTTTCCTGAGGAATCTTCGATGAAGCGTCCGTCAACATAGCGTCCGACCACTTTGACTCCTGAGGAATCTTCAACAAAGCGTCCCTGACTGTCAAAGTGTCCGACGACGGTGCCGTTGGGGTCCTCCACAAAACGTCCGTCGACATAACGTCCGCGAACCGAGACACCGGAAGAATCTTCGACAAAGTTGCCGTTTTCGTAATGTCCGATGACGGTTCCCTTGGAATCTTCGACAAAGTTGCCGTTTTCATCGTAATGGCCTTTAATGAAGTAACCTGAGCCTTTGATGCCGTGACGTTCGTCAATGCCGTCGGCAATAACCAGAGTTTCCCGTTCAATCGGGCTGCGGCCGTCACTGTATATGCCGGAGCTTTCTTCTATGGCAATATAACCGTCTTCGATGAATTTGCCGTTTTCGTAGTGTCCGACGATGGTTCCGTGAGAATCCTCAATGAACTTGCCGTTTTCGTAACGGCCGGTGATTTTGGATCCCGAGGTTTCAACGAAATTGCCTTTTTCGTCAAAATATCCGACGACGGTACCGGCGGCATCTTCGACAAAGCGACCGTTTTCGATACGTCCGCGGACAAAGCGGCCGTTTCCGTTGATGCCCATATGTTCAAAGATGCTCTTATCGCGTAAGCCGGCATCGGTTGCCACGCCGGAAGCGCAGTTTTGCAGCAAGGATACGCCTTTCAGCTCAGTTTCATACTGGTCTTTAAAGGTTTGGTTGCGGCGTTCGATATCTTTAAGAACGGTTAGCTGGCGGGCAAGCTCATCCGGGCGGACGCGCTGAGAAACCGTGCTGTTGAAGCAGCCGACTTCGGGCAGTTTGTTTAAGGCGTCTTCAAAAGCGCGTTCAACCAAAAGGGTTTCGCCATTGGGCTCGCCTTCGGAAATTTGGCCGTAACCGGTGGTTACGCCTTTGCAATAGACTTCGTCCCGGGTAAGATTCATAACTCTCCAGGTGACGGTCATTTCAGAGGTTCCGCTGCGGAGTTTGTTTTGTTTGACGTTGTTCCAGTCAAACTCGTCGCAGATGTTCATAAAATAGTCGGTAATTTCGGCAGTTACGATATATTCCGGTGTTTCAATACGGTCTGATTCAGGTAATAAGGATTGCTCTTGTCAACAACTACCGGATAATAGTCGTTCATCTGCTCAAAGAAGATGTCAAAGAAGTGCATATCCTTCTGCATTGCGCGTCCTTTGTTAAGGAAAACGTTTTTGCTTTCGCGGCGGCAGCCGAAAATGCGGAACCGGTAATTTCCGAGTTTGGTGTCAAACTCATCGTATTTACGGCCTTTTTTAATGCGGAAGTCAACAAATTCGAGTTTAACCGGGGCAAAACTGTCACGGCGCTGATGCAGGTAAAGGTAAGCATCACGCTGCTCATCGTCAATAATCAGCGTCTGCATCGGGCGTTCGTCTTTAATATAGGAGATGCGACGGACCGGTTTTTTCTTCATCGGTTCGCACATACAGTCAAAAATGCCGAGCGTAGATTCCGTGCCGTCACACATGCAGGGCAGGAGTTCCGGGCTTTCTTTGGAACAGGAAGTCAGCGCAAAGGCTGCAATTAAGAGGTTGAGTATCGTTTTGTTTTTCATTGTTGACTTCTCCTATTGACGATGAGATGACAGCTTCGGCCGGTAAGACAAAGCTTCAGCTATGTGCAGTTTAAGGATTTTTGATTCATTTTGCAAGTCTGCAATTGTCCTTGCTAACCGCAAAGTGCGATGATAAGCGCGGGCTGACAGCTTGTTACGGTCGGCAAAAGTAACCAAGAGCTCTTTGGCGTCGTTGTCAAGAGCGGCGACTTCTTCCAGCAATTTACCCTTGAGCTGGGCATTGGTGCACAGTTTCTTTTCTCCCAGTTGTCGAAACCGGGCCGTTTGGATTTCTCGGGCTTTAATCACCCTTTGGCGGATGGCGGCGGAAGTTTCACCTTTTTTGACGCCGGCCAAATCCCAAGGGCTGACGGCGGGAACTTCAATGTGAATGTCAATGCGGTCAAGCAACGGTCCGGAGATTTTGGCCTGGTATTCTTCGGCACAGCGCGGCGCCCGGGGACATTCGCGGGAAGGGTCGCCGAGATGACCGCAGCGACAGGGGTTCATGGCCGCAATCAGTTGAAAATCCGCAGGGTAAGTCGTGTGAGCGTTTACTCTGGAAATGCTGACGCATCCGTTTTCGAGCGGCTGGCGCAGGGCTTCAAGGGTTGTCCGGTTAAATTCGGGCAGTTCATCCAAAAACAAAACACCGTGGTGGGCCAGCGAAATTTCCCCCGGCTGGGCTTTGCGTCCACCGCCGACCAAAGCAGGCGTCGACGCATTGTGATGCGGGGCGCGATAGGGCCTTTCAAAGGAAATACGGCCGTCTTTGAGTTCACCGGCAATGGAGTGAATCATACTGGTTTCCAATGCTTCTTCGGGGGTGAGCGGCGGCAGGATGCTGGGCAGCCGGGCTGCAAGCATCGATTTTCCCGAGCCGGGAGGGCCTATCATCAAAAGATTGTGTCCGCCGGCAGCAGCGACTTCCAACGCTTTTTTTGCACTTTCCTGCCCTTTGACTTCCGACATATCCAATAAAGTTCCGGATACCGGCGCTTTTTGAGCCGTCGGACGGGGCAGCGTTTGAATGCCTTTAAGATGATTTATCAAAGAGAGAAGGTTATCGGCGGCGACAATGTTTGACAATCCGGACCAGACCGCTTCGCTGCCGCAAGCCGCAGGGCAGATTAATCCGAGGTTTTTGCGGTTGGCTTTGATGGCAACCGGCAGAACGCCGTTGACCGGCAGGATTGAGCCGTCGAGGCCGAGTTCTCCCAGTACCAGGTAATCGGAAAGTTCTTCTTGGGGAACGATGCCCATGACAGCCAATAGGCTGAGAGCTATCGGAAGGTCAAAATGAGAGCCTTCTTTAAAGAGGTCGGCGGGCGCCATATTGATGACAATACGTTTGGCCGGCAAACTTAACCCCAAGGACTGCAGGGCCGAACGAACGCGCTCGCGGCTTTCGGCAATAGCTTTGTCCGGCAGGCCGACGATGATGAAGTTGGGAAGTCCGGAGCTAATCTGCGCCTGAAGGTCGACGTCGGAGATTTCCAGGCCGTTAAAAGTAATGGTGTTGATACGGGACAGCATCGGCGTTCTACCAGCGGGAAGTGAGCTCGGCATCGCGCCAGCGCCGGGTCGGATAAGTGTCGACTTTCAAAAAGTCATAATTGGCAGTTTTGTAAGGGATATCGCGAAAACGGACGTAACCTTTGCTTTCCAGATATTGGGCGCAGCTTTCGGCCGTGTTTTCCGAGTTGTCAAAGCAATAGGCTACGGCCCGGTTGTTCAGGTTTTGCAGGCCAATGGGATTGGCGTCGTTGGGAAAGTTTTCAAAGGCGTCTTTGTAGTAAACAATCTGCGGGGGCCCTTGTTTGACGATTTTTTTGACTTTAGGTTTGGGAGAGCTTTCGAACAATGCCCGCCAGTTGCAAATGTCGCATTCGGCGCGAGCCGGAGCCGGCAAAAACCAGGCGCCCAGGCAGAACAACAGCAGCAATGTCTTTACAAATTTCATCAAAAAGCCTCATGAATCCTTTTAAATTCCAATGCTAATCTAGCGCGAAAATATTAATATAAGATAAATAAAAACTGCCGAGTCGCAATAATTTTGCGGCGGAATGGAGAAATTGCTTGCAAATTACGGCAATTGTGGTATTTAAACAGCCGTCCCTTGCCGGTTGTTTAGCCGGCTATACAAGAACCGACCCGTAATTTGGGTCATTTGTTGAGAATCCATAATGAGATTTTTTTATGACTAAATATGAGAGCGTGTTGATTGCACGTCAGGATTTAGGCGCTTCACAGGTTAACAACCTGGTTTCTGAAATGAGCAATGTTATTGCCAATCAGGGCGGTGAAGTTGTCCGCGTTGATAACTGGGGTTTGAAAAACCTGGCTTATCGCATTAAGAAAAACGTAAAGGCTACTATGTTCTCTTGAACATCTCTGCTCCGGCTACCGCTATTGCCGAATATGAGAGACTGTTGAGAGTTAACGAAGACGTTATCCGTTATATGACTGTCAAGGTTGAAGACTTCTCTTCCGAAGCCGCCAATTCTGACAGCAGTGCCGAAAACGCCGTTGAAGAATAGGAGAACATAAATGGCTAAACAAGTATTCTTTAGAAGAAAAAAGAGCTGTCCGTTTTCCGGCGAAGACGGATTGAAAATCGACTACAAGGATGTTAAAATGCTTTCTCGTTACATTTCCGAGAAAGGCAAAATCATCCCCAGCCGTATCACTTCAGTTTCTGCAAAAAACAGAGAGAACTGGCTCGCGCCATCAAACGCGCCCGTTACCTCGGTTTATTGCCGTATGTAGCTATGTAAGGGAGGGATAGATATGGAAGTTATTCTTCTTGAACATGTAGACAAACTGGGTAAAATGGGTGAAAAAGTAAACGTTAAAAACGGTTATGCCCGCAACTACCTGCTGCCGTACAAAAAAGCTTTGCGCGCAACTGAAGCCAATTTGGCTGCATATGAAGCTCAAAAAGGCTGAACTGGCCGCCCGCAATGCCAAATTGCTGGAAGAAGCAAACAAACTGGCTGAATCTTTGAAAGGCTTTTTCTGCCGTTTTGGTTCGTCAGGCTGCCGAAACCGGTCAATTGTATGGTTCCGTTACCATTCGCGACATTGCCGCTGCCATTAAAGACGCTGGCTTTGGCGTAGAACGCCGTCAGGTTTTCCTGGAAAACGCCATTAAAGATTTGGGCGTTTATCAGGTTAAATTGAACCTGCATCCTGAAGTGTCTCAAACCATTTTGGTTAACGTAGCCAGAACGGAAGAAGATGCCAAAAAGCAGGCTAAGGCTTTCTCAGCAGAATAATCCGCACTATTTTTGCAAAGGATTGTTCCGCTGCCGAAATATAAAAAGAGGTCGTTGTGAAACGGCCTCTTTTTTTGTTACGGATTTATCGATTTTGTTTGGATAAATGCGCCTCGGAAGGGTTAAATCTCGTCCCAGCCTTCGACGGCGGTTGATTGGTTGTAGGAAGAGACGTTGGCTTCAAAGAAATTACCTTTTACATTGCCTTCTCCGTTTGTGTCGGCAACCTTTTCGAGTTGTTTGTAAGGATTTTCGTCATAGCCGTCATAGAGCGGGTTCAGTCCCAAGTCTTTGAGGCGTTTATTGGCAATAAATTTGGTGTATTGTTCAATGGTGGCGGGAGTAATGCCGATTATTTGGTCGCCGATGATATGGTTGCTCCAGGCGATTTCCTGTTCAACGGCTTTGGCGGTCATGGCATAGATTTCATCATCGTTGAAAAAAGTGTCGTTTTCACGCCGGATTTCTTTGATGATGTTGGCGAAGATGACGCAATGGGTTAATTCGTCGCGGTTAATATATTTGATTTCGTCGGCAGTGCCTACCATCATGGAGCGGGTGGCGAGGTTGTAAAAAAGTTAAACCGTTGTAGAAATAAACGCCTTCCAGGAGGTAATTGGCAATCAGCACGCGGGCAAAGTTGACGTCATTGCGGTCGTCAATGAAACGTTGGTAAATTTCGGCGATGTATTTGTTGCGTTCCAGAAGAACTTTGTCTTCCCGCCATTTCTCATAGATTTCGGCACGTTTTTCAACCGGGATGATACTTTCGATGATATAAGCGTAACTTTGGGAGTGAACGGCTTCCTGATAAGTCTGAATGGCTAAAATCAAATTGACTTCGGGGGCAGTGATATAATCGCTGATGTTGGGCAGGTTATTGGTTTGGATACTGTCAAGAAAAACCAAAAACGACAAGATTCCGTCGTAGGCTTTTTGCTCCGAGGGAGAAAGCTCGGCATAGGCCCTTTTTGTCGTCAAACAGCGAAACTTTTTCGGGTATCCAGAAGTTTTCCATCATCAGGCGATAGAGTTTGTTGGCCCACTGGTATTTGACATTGTTGAGGTTAAACAGGTTCGTGACGTTTCCCTTTATCATTCGGCGGTTGATGAGTTCGTCGTTGCCTTCAATGTTAAATAATCGTTTTCTTTGCATAAAATTTATCCTTTCCGGAGTGGTATTGTCGGGGTTATCCTGCGCAGCTGACGCATTCTTCTTTTTCCAGGGAAGAACCGTCTTTTTGAATGGTGCGGGTGTAGTAAAGGGTTTTGATGTCTTTTTTCCAGGCATCCATAATTGTTTCGTAAATGTCAACGGCTTTGATATTGCGATTGAGGTTATACATCAGTTCAATCGAAATGCCGGTGTCAATCCATTTGTTTATGCGCGACATAATGTCGATAACGACTTTTGGTTTATGTTGCGGTTTTCCTGATAAAACCAAAACTTGTCGCGAATGAACGGCGGACAATTGGGAATGCTGCCCCTTGCCATGGGTTTCAACAAAAATTTACTGTAAATCGGCAGCACCGAAGCCGAACAGCCCTGAATCAGCGAAGAGCTGGTATTGGGCGCGATGGCGGAAATCTGGCTGTTGCGGATTCCGTACTGGGCCAGGTCTTTGAACACCTGGTTCCAGGCTTTGGTCTGGCGGCTGTTTTTGTTAAACCAAATCTGGTCGTGGCCGAGGATGATGCCTTTACTCCAGTCAGAGCCCTTGTAGGCTTTGAAAGTTCCTTTTTCCTTAGCGGTTTGGATGCTGGCACGAATATTGTAAAGAGCCATTTTCTCGAATAATTCATCTACATATTCGGCCGAAGATATATAAGGAATGTTGCGTTTGGCAAGAAAATCGGCCAGTCCCATTGCACCGACACCGATGGTGCGGTAGCGGAGGTTGTGTTCCCGGCCTTCCAACACCGGAACTTCGGTAAAGTCAATTGCATTATCCAAGATGCGAACCGAGGTTTGGCAGATGCTTTCCAATTCTTCGTCAGAATCCACGTTGGCAAGGTTAATGGACACCAGATTGCAGACGTGTACCAATCCTTCGCTGCTTTCGCGGATAATTTTACCGTTTTCGCTGCGGGGATCTCCAAATTCGGAAGGACGTACGTTGCTGTGAGATTCCGTACAAAGATTGGTGCCGACAATAACGCCGTCATGTTTGTTGGGGTTGTATTTGTTAAGAGTGTCCTTAAAGGCGATATAGGGCATTCCCGTCTCAATCTGCGAACGCATAACTTTTTGAGCAGCTCTTTGGCCGGATAAAATTTGAACATTTCAATTTTGCCGGCCGCAGCGTCTTCATAAAGCCCGGTATAAAACCGGCTGAACTCATCCCCCAAAGGTTGCCTAACTCAACATTGTATTTGGTACGGATTTCGTGGGGATCAACCATCAGCCAGTCTTGATTGGCTTCGACTTTTTGCATAAACAGGTCAGGAACCACTACCTGCGGGAAAATGTCGTAGGCTTTCATTCGCTGGTCGCCGTTTTCGGTACGGAGTTCCAAAAAGTCTTCAATATCCAGATGCCACATATCCAAGGAGACGGTGACGGCTCCCTTGCGTTTTCCCTGCTGGTTTACAGCCACGGCAGTGTCGTTAATGATGCAATCAAGGAATGACACCGCCGGATGAGTTTTTATGCCTTTGATGCGGGCGCCTTTGCAGCGAACGCGGGAAATATTAACGCCGACACCGCCTCCGAATTTTGAGATGGCGGAAATCTGGTCAATCACATAAAAAATAGAATCGCGGCTGTCGTCCATCATCGTAATAAAGCAGGAGCTGAGATTTCCATGCGGCCGGCGCAGGTTCATCAACAGCGGCGTTGCCAGAGAAATTTTACGGTCGGCAAGTTTGCGATAAGTGTCTTCAACCTGTGCCATACGTTTGTTTTTATCTTCGTTCTGTTCAATAAGCAGTGCGATGGTGAGGAACATTTCCTGCGGAAGTTCGACGATCGAATCGTTGTATTCGCAGAGGTAACGTTTAATGAGAAGGTTGATTCCGGCATAATCGTAAACCAAATCGAATTCGGGCTTGATAAAAGAGGCGGCAATGTTTATTTCTTCGGCCGTATATTTGCTTTTTAGCTCGGGCGTATAAATGCCGTTGGCAACGGCATAGTCAAGAAATTCGGGATAATTGTAGGGTGACGCGTTTTTAGGCGTGCCGCGCAAGGAGCGTATTTTGCGATAGAGTTCAAACAACTTAAGGCGTCCGGCGACATTTTTCCAGTCCGGCTCGTCCACGGAAGTGAGTGCCAACGTATTCATAATCACAGCGCTGAAGAGTTCGGAAGTTGTCATTCCGTCTTTGAAAAAAGTCAGGCAGTTTTTCAACAACTTTGGACGAATCCAAAGAAAAGCCGCTGCCGGCGACATCAATTATTTTTTTGACTTTGGCCGGAGCAAAATCCTGCGACTGTCCGTTTTTTTTGATAACTTTTTGTTTTTGCATAAAATTGTCCTTCAGCTAGATATACAACATACTGTATTTGTGATTTTTCTAAAACACTATATCTTGTGGAATAATGACCTGCAAAGGTTAAAAATAAGTTATGAAAAGATATTTTATAAAGTATTGATTTTGGTTAGCATTTATTAAGCCTCTTGTGTTAATAAAAAGAATAAGTTTTTTATGCAGAAGGCAAATTTATGTTCGGCAATTGGCGGAAAGCACTTTCGGTTTATTTTGACAGGCGCATGCTGGTTATGGTGCTGCTGGGTTTTTCCAGCGGCTTTCCGTTGCTGCTGGTTTTCGGGACTTTGAATCTTTGGCTGAAAAGATTCCGGCGTTCCGCTGGCGATGATAGGTTTATTTTCTCTGGTAAAGGCGCCTTACAGCCTGAAATGGGTATGGTCGCCGGTGGTAGACCGGGTTAAGCTGCCGTTGTTCAGCCGTTTGGGGCGTCGGCGCGGCTGGGCTTTGTTTACGCAACTCTGGCTGATGCTGGCCATTTGGGGAATGGCAGTGACGAATCCCGCTCAGACCCCGATGCTGATGGCCGGTTGGGCTTTTGTGGTTACGCTGGCATCAGCTTCGCAGGATATTGTGCTTGACGCATACCGGATTGAAAGTTTTTCGAACCGGGAGCAAGGCGCCGGCGTAGCCGTTTTTGTTTTAGGATATCGCGTCGGTTCAATTTTTTCGGGAGCGATAGCCTTGTATCTGGCGGCGGTTATGAGCTGGGAAGACGTTTATAAAATTATGGCGGCGGGAGCGGTGGTCGGCATGGCTGCAATTTTGTGTTCCAAAGAGCCTAAAAAAGAAGAAAATTATGTGGAAGTCCGTTGCGAGGGGAACTGGCATCAGCGGTTTGCCTGTTTTATCAAAAAAGCCGTTTATTGTCCGTTTGCCGATTTTATGTCGCGGCCGAACTGGGTTTTGATTTTGTTGTTTGTTTTTCTTTATCGGATGAGTGATTCTTATATTGCGCCGATGATGTATCCTTTTTATGACGATATGGGATTCAGCAAAGTGGAAATTGCTTCCATCAGCAAAGTTTTCGGCGTTGTGGCAACAATTGTCGGCGCTCTTATCGGCGGTGCGGTGGTCAGCCGGCTGGGGATATTGAAGTCGCTGCTTTTTTGCGGAATTTTACAAGGGTTGTCTAATCTGGTGTTTGTAGCTCAGGCGTATGCAGGGCACAGCGTGCCGATGCTGATGTTGACAATTTCGGTCGAAAACATTACCAGCGGCCTGGGGACGGCGGCGTTTGTGGCTTATTTGTCGTCTTTGTGCAATGTCGCTTATACCGCGACCCAGTATGCCCTGCTGTCTTCCTTGATGACGCTGGCGCGCGACGTTTTTGCGGCAACGTCAGGATTTATGGCTGCGGCAGTGAGCTGGCCGATGTTTTTTACGATTACTTCGGTTATGGCGCTTCCGGGACTGCTGCTTTTGCTTTATATCATCAGCAGGGAGGGCAGCATCGGCGGGACGGAGACAAATGAAAAGGCTTAACCCTGCGGTTAAGCCTTTTTTGTTCAAACCTTGTAAGGTAAGCGTGAATATATAAATTCGCTGACGCGGTTGGGCAGAACGGAACCCAGCCACGCAACAAAACGCATCGGCCAGGGAAAAGCAATTAATCCGACATTTTTTTCTACGCGGGAGACAATGATTTCCGCAGCTTTGTCCGCTTCCATAAAAAAGGGCATGGGGCAGGTGTTTTGGTCGGTGATACGAGAACGGATAAATCCCGGGCAGACGACATTGACGTTAATGTTGTAAGGTTTAAGCGACATTCTCAACGCTTCGCCCCAGGCTTTTACGCAGGCTTTGCTTGCGCTGTAAGACGGACAGGTGGGCATTCCGTGGTAGCCGGCGATTGAAGCGGTGATGACGATGGCTTTGTCCGAGGTGTGGAACAGTTCGCAGCCGATGTTGCCGAGATATCTTTTGCGAAAGGGATTTAAGGAGAAGGCCCGTTTTTGTTTTTTTCATTTTATTAATGAATTGGTCCAGCGAACTGGCCGAGTCTTTTTTCTGTTCCTGCGCCAGCCGGTTTTTGTATATGCCGATTGCAGGCAAAACGGTGTTGAGCACGCCGTTGACGTTGGTGTTAAATGTGTTGTAGATATTTTCGTCGGTTTCCTGCAGGGTAGCGACGCCGGCATTGGCAAACACCAGATTCAGCGGCGCGATTTTTTCACATCCTTCAATCCAGCTTTTCATCTGTTCGCGGTTGGTGACGTCGATTATCTCGGGGTAGACGACAGTGCCGAGTTGTCGGCATTTTTGCGCGACGACGGTCAGGCGGCTTTCGTTGCGGCCGCAAATAAAAAGGTTTTTGGCGCCGTTTTTGGCATAGTATAAAGCCAAGGCCTCGCCAATGCCGCTGGTGGCGCCGGTTATGAGAACGTTTTTGTTTTTAATCATTTATTTTCCCTAAAGTAAAAACTTCTTAAGTATTTTATTTATATAATACGAAAAAAATTAATAAGGAGTTTAAAATGAATATATCCAGTATGACGGGATTTGCCAGGCTGAAAAAATCGCTTTCTCTTGAGGAAACCGATATTGGCTGGACATGGGAGATACGCAGCGTTAACGGTCGTTTTCTGGATGTCAAAATCAAACTTCCGGCAATTTTTGAGCATTTGCAGCAACAACTGAAAACGGAAGCCGCTTCCTGTTTTTCGCGTGGCAATGTTACGGCGACGCTGATGATGGAAAACAATGACAGCGATGTTCAGGTCAGAATCAACGAAAAGCTTCTGGAGGATTTGATGACGCAGCTCAACGCCGTCAGCGAGCGGATTTCCGGAAAAAAAAGAATCGGCGGTGCCTGCGGATTTGTTAAATGTCCGCGGGGTGGTGGAATGTCGGGACAATACACTGGGCGAAGAGGCTCAAAAACAGTTGGACAAGGCACTGGTTGAAAGCTTCGGCGAGGTTTGCGCCGCTTTAAAGGCAGACCGGGGCGAAGAGGGCCGAAAGATAAAGAAAGCGCTGGAAGCGATTATTGCCAATATAGAAAAAGTGGTCGGCAGAATTGACGCCATTGCAGATAAGCTGCCGCCGAAGATTAAGGAAAAACTGGAAGAACAGCTCCGTCAGTGGCTGGAACCGGGCAATGAAATAAGCGAAGACCGTCTGGCGCAGGAGATTGTTTTTTACGTTAACCGGGCCGACGTTCGGGAAGAAATCAACCGGCTGCAGGCTCATATCAAAACGGCATATGAACTGCTGAATTCGGATGACGCGATTGGCCGCCGTTTGGATTTTTTATGTCAGGAGCTGGGGCGGGAAGCCAATACGACGAGTTCCAAATCGGCTGACATTGCATTGACGAATGCTGCGGTTGAATTGAAAACGTTAATCGAACAATTAAGAGAGCAAGTTCAAAATATTGAGTGAGGTAAACTATGGATGAAATTATCGACAGACTGAAAAAAGTTCGCAAAGGCGCTATGTTTATTATAGAAGCGCCGTCGGGAACAGGCAAGGGAACCGTTGCCAAAGAACTGCTGCGGCGCGATCCGAACATTAAGTTCTCGGTTTCGGTAACGACCCGCGAGCCGCGCGAAGGCGAGGTTGAAGGCGTCGATTACTATTTTGTTACCAATGAACAGTATGACGAGTTTCTGGCTCAGGACGCGTTTTACGAGCATGTTGATTCTCAATACGGTCCGCGTTACGGTACGCTGCGTTCGGAAGTGGACAGTTTCATCAACGTGGGACAGGACGTGTTGTTTGACATGGACTGGGCCGGTGCCCGTCAGATGCGCAAAAAGGCCGGCGACGACGTGGTGACGATTTATTTGCTGCCGCCGTCAATTAAGGAATTGCGCGAGCGTCTGGTCAACCGGGGAACGGATTCAAAGGAAGTGATAGAAAAAAGAATGGGAATCATCCTTGATAAAATCAGCCATTGGGAAGAATTTGATTATGTTATCGTAAACGTCAATCTGGAAGAAACCGTTACCAAAATTCAGAAAATCATTTCCGGAGAGCGGATGAAACGGGTTCGACAAGTCGGTTTGAAGGGGTTTGTCCGCGAGTTAATCAAGGAAGCCGAAGATGGCAAGTAGAGCTTTTATGGACCGTTACGGAAAAGTCCATTATGCCGACGAGGAAACGGCCACTTTCCGGACGGCCTATTATGCCATTATCATTAAGGACAAAAAGGTCTTGCTGACGGCTTTGCCACGGTTTGATTTGTTTGAATTTCCCGGCGGCGGGCAGGAACGCGGAGAGGACTTCAGAGAATGTCTGCAACGTGAATTGTATGAAGAAACCGGATATGATTTCTGTCTCAGCCACGGCAAAACGGAAATTCGTCAGGTGGTAGACTTTTTTGCCGATGACATCCGGCCGCGCGGCGAATGTTGGATTTATGATCAGACCTATATCGTTTATGATGCCGACAGTTATGGTCTGGAGCTGCGCGAAGGCGAGTGGAAAACGCCGGAAAACGGTCGTGCAAAGTGGGTGAAGCTGGAAGATTTGAAAGAAGGCAAAACCGAAATCAATTATTGTCATCGGCTGGCCTTTGAGAAATATTTGGAAACTATTTCTTAAAACCGGTGACAAGCCGTCGCTGTTCGGCGTTCATGGATTTGTATACCAGCAGGGCATTTTCGGCAGCCCGGGGACTTTCAGGGCTGCGGCTTTCTGATATAAGTTAAAGGCTTCCACCAGATTGGGTTTGATTCCGATGCCGCGAGCATTCATCCATGCCAGCACTTCGACCGCTTTGGGGTCGTTTTTGCAGCGTAATCGTTGATAATTTCCAGCTCGAGAGGCGTAACGCGGTTTTCTTCGACAGCTTTAAGAGCATTTTCACAACGCTGAATTGCAGCCAAACGGGCAGCTTTCTGAGCGTCCCGGTCATTGGAAATGTAAATCGGATGAGGAATGTTTTTTTTTTCGGCTGGCTTTCTTGATTTTCGGGAATTTGCCGGAGAATTTCCTCTTCAATCAGCACGTCGGGGATGCTGCGGTTTTTGACAAACATGGGAAGATATCCCTGATTGTCGGAGCGGACGATATCGCGGTACAGTTCATCAAGGCTGGTTGCGGAGGCCAGACCGGGACAAAGCAAAAACATGCAAAAACTGAGGATAATCCGGTTATATTTTTTCATTTCGGTATTGTACTTTTTTAAATTATTGTAATAATACCAAAGAGTTGCTATATAGGTCTAGAAGATTTTACCGCTTATGAACATGATTTAGAGGATAAATATGAAGAACGTCTATAATTCGATTACGGAAATGGTTGGAAGAACGCCGCTGCTGAGTTTGAACAAATTAGCCAAACAATGCAAATCAAAAGAGAGGATTTTGGGAAAATGCGAGTTTTACAATCCGCTGTTTTCGGTTAAAGACAGAGTGGCCCTGAAAATGATTGAAGCGGCCGAAGCCGGCGGCGAAATTAATGAAAATACCGTTTTTGTGGAAGCGACCAGTGGCAACACGGGTATCGGTCTGGCGGCAATGTGTGCGGCCAAGGGTTATAAACTGGTGATTACGATGCCGGAAAACATGTCTCAAGAACGGATTATGCTGATGCGCCATTTTGGTGCCGAAGTGATTTTGACCCCCAAGGATGACGGAATGAAAGGTGCTTTGGCAAAAGCTGAGCTGCTGGTTGAGCGGAATCCGGATGCGATTATGATGAAACAGTTTTACAACGAAGCCAATCCGGACGCTCACCGTTTTGGAACCAGTATTGAAATTTTGGAAGATACCGGCGGCGAAGTTGACGTTTTGGTCAGTGCGGTAGGAACTTCCGGTACGCTGACGGGCATAGCGTCGACCTTAAGAACGAACAACCCTGACTTGTATGTTGTGGCAGTGGAGCCGAAATCAAGCGCGGTTTTGAACGGAAGGCCTGCCGGAGCGCATAAAATTCCCGGAATCGGCGCGGGTTTTGTTCCTCCGTTTTATAACGACAATCTGGTTAACGAGGTGATGGACATTACCGATGAAGAAGCTTTGGACACTGCGCGGGAAACTGCAAAATCGGAAGGGCTTCCTGTCGGCATTTCAGCCGGTGCGGCTTTGTGCGCCGCTTTGAAAATCGGGCAGCGTCCGGAAATGAAGGGCAAAAACATTGTGGTCATTCTGCCGGATGCGATTGAGCGTTATTTGTCCGTCATTTAATTCGTTTGGAAACTGAACTTATGTTATTTGATAAAGTCGTTATCGTCGGAATCGGTCTTATCGGATCGTCTCTGGCACGCAATCTGAAAAAACACCATCTTGCCCGAAAAGTGGTGGCATTTGATAAAAATCCGGCATATTTGGCGGAGGCGTCAGAGCTCGGCATCGTCGACGAAGTGTTTGACGAGCCCGGGGCTGCGGCGGCAGATGCGGATTTAATCGTTTTGGCAACGCCGGTGGGCGCTTTTGGCGCATTAACGGCCGAGATGGTTCCCTTTATGAAAAGGGGAGCGATTTTGACAGACGTCGGTTCGGTGAAAAAATTTGCCTTGCAGGAAATTGAAAAACACATCCCTGAGGACAGTGGTATCGTCGTGGTCGGGGGCCATCCGGTGGCCGGTACGGAAAAATCCGGTCCCGGCGCGGGGTTTGAGGAACTGTTTAAAGACCGTTGGTGTATTTTGACCCCTTCGGACAAATCTACGGACGATGCGGTTGAGAAAGTCGCTATGATGTGGCGGTCGGCAGAGATGCGAGATCGATACAATGATGCCGGAGCATCATGACAAGGTTATGGCTGCGGTTTCGCACCTGCCGCACCTTATTGCTTATTCCATTGTCGGTACGGTTGCCGATTTGGAGGATACGAGAAAAAGGAAATAATCAAATATTCGGCTTCGGGCTTTCGGGACTTTACCCGTATTGCGGGGTCTGACCCGACAATGTGGCGGGATATCCTGTTGAACAACAAGGGGACAATTTTGGAGCTTATTCAGCGCTTTGTGGAAGACTTGATTGCCTTGGAACGCAATATCCGCTGGGACGAGGGGGACAGGCTTTTTGAATTGTTTTCCCGCACTCAGAAAATCCGCAAGGAAGTCATCGATGCCAAACAGGATCAGCCGGAACACGAAAAGAGAATCTTAAGCGAGCTTAATAAAGATAAAAATTGATTGCGTTAATTCGCTTTTGTGAATAGTCTGTAAGAAAACAACAATTGAAGAAGAACTATGAATCCGAAGTCAATACTAGGCCGTTATCTGATAAAACAAATCATCGTTAATTTCATCACCGTTTTGATGATGGTGCTGGGTGTCGTTTTGCTGTTTGAGGTCGTGGAGCTGTTGCGGCGCACTTCCGGACGGGACGACGTGGATTTTGCTTTTGTCATGGAGATGGCAGTGACCAAACTGCCGAAAACGGTAGAGATGGTTTTTCCGTTTGTGGTTATGATTGCCGCGATGGTGACTTTCTGGAAACTGAGCAAAAGCAACGAGTTTGTAATTGTGCGCGCAGCGGGGGTTTCCATTTGGGGATTTTTGGCGCCGGTGCTGTTTGCAACTTTTGCCATCGGGGTCATTAATGTTACCGTTGTCAATCCCATATCCGCCAATATGTATGATCTTTACGAGACGCTGGAATACCGGCTGAAAACCAAAAATCCCAAAGCGGTGTTGTTTTCTGATCAGGGATTGTGGATACGCGAAGCAATTGACAAAGACAATGTTATGGTTTTGCAGGCCAAGTCTGTCCGACAGGAGAAAGCCGATTTGTTTCTGAGGGATATCACTATTCTGGAAATGGATCGCCGGTCTCAGCCGTCCCGTCGTTTGGAGGCTTTTGCGGGCACCTTGAAAGACGGTTTTTTTGAACTTAAGGACGTACGCGTTTTTATTGCAGGCGAGCCTTTTCAGGAAAAGAGCAGTTTGCAGTATAAGACTACATTGACGCCGGAACGGATTAAAGAAAATTTTGTTGCTCCGGAATCGATTTCTTTTTGGAATTTGCCGGATACCATCCGTTTTTATGAAATGTCGGGGTTTTCGGCGCAACGGCACCGGCTGCGGTATCTGTCGCTGCTGGTTTCTCCGTTTTTGCTCTGTTCCATGGTGTTGGTGGCGGCGGTTTTTGCGCTTCGCCCCAATAATCGCCGCGGCGGCGTTATGTTTTTGATTGTCGGCGGCATTTCAACCGGGTTCATCGTCTACTTTTTATCTCAGCTGGTTTATGCCTTCGGGCTTAACGGCTATATTCCGGAATCGCTTGCGGTATGGACGCCGACGCTGATTGCGACAATGATATCGGTTTCGATTTTGCTTCATTTGGAAGATGGTTAGTCAACGTTTGGGGAATTACGGGCAGCAATGAAATCAGGATATGTCGTTTTTTTTGTTTTTTTGCTTGTTTCCACCATTCCTGCGGTGGATATCGCGTTTTCGGCATTGTTTTACGACGGCGGCGGTTTTGTTTTGCAAAACAATCGTCCGGTTGAGCTGTTTGAATTGTCGGTTCCGATAGCCTTGGGTTTTTGCGGTTTGGTCATTTTCGGCTTGTGGCTGGGCGGCCGGCTCAACTGCCGCGTCATTGCGGGGGTAAACCGGCGGGTAATGCTCCTGACTTTCGGAACTTTGGTGTTGGGGCCGCTGCTGGCGATAAACGGCATATTGAAAAGTTTTTGGGGTCGGGCCCGGCCGATGGAAATTTTTGAATTCGGCGGGTTTAAAACCTTTTCTCCGGCAGGGATAATATCCAATCAATGCAGTTTAGACTGTTCTTTTGCATCCGGTCATACGGCAATGGGGTTTTGGGCTCTGAGCCTGGCCCTTTTGGCTCCGAGACAGTTCCGCCGGCAGGCGGTTGCCGCGGCGCTGACGTTGGGAGCATTGTTGGGAATCGGCAGAATCGCTCAGGGAATGCACTTTCTTTCCGACGTTTTGTTTGCCGCGTTTATTACCTGCGGCATTATCCTGTGGATGCATCGCAGTTTGTACCCTGAAGAGTATGAATAGCTTAAAAAAATACTGGATTTTAAAATTTTTTGTGATATATATATTGATATTCTTTCATATAATATTTTTGGAAGTGGGGTCAAAAGCCCCGCTTTTTTGTTAAAGGAAACGAAAATGCTTAATAAACATCCGGTGCAGGATCTGGTGGAACCGATTATTGACGGGCTTGGCTTTGAAGTCGTCCGGATTATGACAATCGGTACCAAAAATCCGACATTACAGATTATGATAGAGCGAAAAGACAGGAAAGACCTGATTGTTGACGATTGTGCAACGGTCAGCCGTGCCATTTCCGAGGTTTTGGATGAGAACGATCCCATTGAAGGCGAATATTCCTTGGAGGTCAGCCCTCCGGGATTAGACCGTCCGCTTACGAAAGCAGAGCATTTTCAGCGTTTTGCCGGTTATGAAGCGAAACTCGAAACCGTCAGGGAAGTTGACGGGCGCAAGCGCTTTAAAGGCAGAGTCGTCAGCATTGACGGCCAAAACAACGTTCACTTTGAGATGGATGGAACGGAATATGTCATTCCGTTTGAAGACGTCAGCAAAGCTAAATTAATTTTAACGGATGAACTGTTGGACAAATATGCCGCAGAGCATCCGGAAGTCGAACTATAATTAACTAAAAGCAGAGGATTACAATGCAAAATTTTGAAAGTATGCCCAGACCTGAAATTATCTTGGTTGCCGACACCGTTGCCCGTGAGAAGAATATTGACCGCGACGACGTTCTGGAAGCAATGGAAATCGCCATTCAAAAAGCCGGCCGTTCCAAATACGGCTTTGAACACGATATCAGAGCTACCATCGACCGCAAGAGCGGTGCCATTTCTCTGGCCCGTTACCGTGAAGTTGTCGAATCGGCAGACCAGATTGAAAACGAAGTTACCCAGTTGACTTTGGCCGAAGCCAAAAGCTTATGACAGCAACATCAAGGTCGGCGAATTTATCATTGATCCGCTGCCGCCGATTGATTTCGGCCGTATTGCCGCTCAGACAGCAAAGCAGGTTATCGTTCAGAAAGTTCGCGATGCCGAACGCAACAAGCAGTTTGAGGAATACAAGGAAAAAGTCGGTTCAATTATTAACGGCACGGTCAAAAGAATCGAATTCGGCAACGTTATTCTAGATATCGGCAAAACGGAAGCCATTTTACGCCGTGACGAAATTATCCCGAGAGAAAAATTCAAGAACGGCGACCGTGTTCGCGCTTATGTTTTGGAAGTCCGCCGCGAAAACAAAGGTCCGCAAATCTTTTTATCCCGGACTTGTCCCGAATTTTTGGCCAAATTGTTTGCGTCAGAGGTTCCGGAAATTTATGACGGCATTGTTAAAATCGTCGGTGTTGCCCGCGATCCGGGTTCTAAGGCTAAAATTGCCGTTAGAACGGATGATATGACGGTTGATGCCGTCGGCGCCTGTGTGGGTTTGCGCGGTATTCGCGTTCAGGCCGTGGTTACCGAACTGCAGGGTGAAAAAATTGACATTGTTCCCTATTCTGAAGACAAGGCTCAGTTTATTGTCAGCGCTTTGGCTCCGGCAGAAGTTACCAAGGTTGTTTTGGATGAAGACAATAACCGTATCGAGGTAGTTGTCCCGCAGGAACAGTTCTCAATCGCCATCGGCCGCCGCGGTCAAAACGTCAAACTGGCCTCTCAGCTGCTGGGTTGCGACATTGACGTTCTGACGGAAGAGCAAGAACAAGAACGCCGCCCAATGAGAATAAGGTTCGCTCCCAGAGATTTATGGAAGCTTTGGATGTTGACGAAATGATTGCACATCTCTTGATTGCCGAAGGTTTCTCTACGGTTGACGAGATTGCGCTGGTTGATTTGAGCGAACTGGCAGAAATCGAAGGATTTGATGAGGACGTTGCCAAAGAATTGCAGAGCCGTGCTCAGGAATTTATTGCAAAGCGCAATAAAGAGTTTGAAGAAAAGAGCAAATCTCTCGGAATTGACGAGAAGCTGCAGCAGTTGCCGGGTCTTGACCAGGATATGCTGTTGACGCTGGCTTCAAGCGGCGTAAAAACAATTGATGACCTGGCTGATTTGGCTACCGACGAACTGATTGAGATGTTGGGTGAAAACACCTTGTCGGTTCAGGAGGCCAATAAGGTTATTATGGCGGCCCGTGAGCATTGGTTCGCCGAGGAATAGTTTGCGAGGAGGGCAGGAGCGGTTTTGTCCGGTTATGAGAAAACTTTTAGATTTTTCATCGGCAAAACCTCTCTGTCCGCCATTGCGAAACAATTTCTGAAAGAAGGAAACAGGAATGAAGGACACTAACCGCAAATGTATTGTTACCGGAAACGTAATTGACAAGTCGGGATTGTTGCGTTTTACGGTTACGCCGGACAGGCTGGTGGTGCCGGATTTTAAAAAGAAACTGCCGGGGAAAGGTATTTATGTCACCAACTCCCGCAGGTTGTTGCAAAAGGCAATAGAAAAAAACTTGTTTGCCAAAGCGGCAAAACAAAAGGCCAAGGTTGCGCCGGAGTTGGATTTGATGGTGGAACAGCTGTTACGCAAGCATGCGTTGGATGCCGTTTCGCTGGCCCGGAAAGCGGGTGTGCTGGTTACCGGCCTGGAAAAGGTTTTGGAGGCGATAAAAAAGGATAAGGTCGCATTCGTGTCGGAAGCAAAAGATGCCGGAGACGACGGGCATCAGCGGATTGTTCTGGCCGCCAGAGAGCTTGAAATTTTCAGATTGTTTGATATTGAGGAGTTAGATACGGCATTAAATAAAGTGAATACGGTTCATGCAGCCTTTCTCAAAGGCGAAATGGCAAAAATGGTACATAACGAATTTAATAAATTAGCCGATTTTTTGAATTCTTGAGATTTAAGACAGAAAGTATGGAGAATATTTTATAATGACAGAAGATAATGCAAAAAATAAACTAACATTATCAGGTAAATCCACCCTAACGCTCAAAGGGGTCGGCAGTCTGGACAAGACTCATAACCGCGACGGCAAAAAAGTCGTACAGGTTGAGGTTCGCAAAAAGAGAGTTATCAATCCCGGTGCCGTCAAAACCGAAAACAAAGTCGAAATTGACGAAGAAACCGCGGCAAAACTCCGCTTAATCGCCGAAGCGAAAGAGTATGAGAACAAACGCCGTCAGGAAGAGGAAGAACGCGCTCTGCAGCGTCAGAAAATGAAAGAACAGGAAGAAGCTGAACGCCGTCAGCGCGAGCTTGAAGAACAAAGCCGTGCCCAACAGGCGGAAAAGGCCAAGGAAACCGTGGCCGCAGTCGAAGAAGAGCCGGAAGTCAAACCGCTCAGCAAAATTAAAGACAAAAAGAGCAAGGATTTTGACGACGAAGACGATGATGAAGATTTCGGAGACAAGAAGTCTAAAAAAGTGTCTTCCCGCGAAGATGTTTTTTGAACAGGAGCGCAAAAAAGTAACCAAGCGCAGTTTTGAACCGCAGCGCCGCAGCGGCAAGCTGAACGTTCACAATATCAGCGCCGATGACGACGATGACGATTACGGTTTCGGCGGCCGTCGGCGTTATAAGAAAAAACAACCCAAACCGGTTCAGATTCAGCAACCTCAGGAAAAAGTCATCCGCGAAGTGGTCATTCCCGAGATTATTACGGTTCAGGAATTGGCTAACCGTATGGCAGAAAAGAGTGCCGACGTTATTAAAAAACTGATGGGTCTCGGGGTTATGGCAACGATTAATCAGCCGATTGACGCCGATACGGCCCAGTTGATTGTTGAGGATTTCGGGCACAAGTTCAAGCGCATTGCCGAGAGCGATGTCGAACAGGGACTGGGAGCCGAAGACAAACCGGATGATTTGCTGCCGCGTGCGCCGGTGGTTACGGTTATGGGACACGTTGACCATGGTAAGACATCCTTGTTGGATGCTTTGCGCGAAACCAACGTTGCGGCCAAAGAGGCGGGCGGCATTACCCAGCATATCGGTGCGTATCAGATTACAGTGCCGACCGGAGACAAGATAACTTTTATTGATACGCCGGGGCATGAGGCCTTTTCGGAAATGCGAGCCCGTGGTGCCAAGGTTACCGACATCGTTGTTTTGGTGGTTGCCGCCAATGACGGCATTATGCCGCAGACAATTGAAGCTATCCGTCATGCTCAGGCTGCTGAGGTTCCCATTGTGGTTGCCATTAACAAAATCGATTTGCCGGGGGCTGATCCGATGAAGGTGAAAACGGCATTGTTGCAGCATGGCATTGCGGTTGAGGAAATGGGCGGCGATTGTTTGTGTGCCGAAGTTTCTGCAAAGAAACGCATCAATATTGACAAGCTGGTCGAGGCCATCTTACTGCAAGCGGAAATTTTGGATTTGAAAGCCAATCCGAACCGTAAGGCGGAAGGCGCCGTAATCGAGGCCAAGATGGAAAAAGGCCGCGGTACCGTAGTGACTGCTTTGGTTCAAAAAGGTACGCTGCAAATCGGTGACATTTGTATTGCAGGCAAGGAATGGGGCCGTGTTCGGGCAATGTTTAACGAGCGCGGGCAGAAAATTCAAGAAGCCGGGCCGGCAATGCCGGTTGAGGTTCTCGGACTTCAGGGAACGCCCTCTGCCGGTGACGATTTTGTGGTTGTGGCTGACGAAAATCAGGCCAAGGAAATTACCGGTTACCGTATTCGCAAAGAGCGCGAGGCCAAATTGGTCAAATCCGCCAAGTCGGCAATGGAACAGATGCTGGATAAGATTAAATCGGGCGAGGTTAAACATCTTCCGGTTATTATCAAAGCTGATGTTCAGGGGTCGATTGAGGCAATTGAGGGTACGATAAACAAACTTTCCAATGAAGAGGTAAGTGTTCAGGTTTTACACTCTGCCGTCGGTCCGATTTCAGAGTCCGATGTTACGTTGGCAAAAGCTTCGCACGCTTTGGTTATCGGCTTTAACGTCCGCGCCAATCCGCTGGCCAGAGATATGGCCCGCCGGGATGGTGTCGAAATCAAATACTATTCGATTATTT
>VOFD01002404.1_pt1 | contig 29190 bp, 48 predicted proteins | sample 5384101 | NCBI WGS metagenome assembly VOFD01 (sample SAMN12384723, study PRJNA508395) | human gut metagenome | isolation source: healthy gut C | host: Homo sapiens
AAATATGGCCATTGCCTAAATACAGGGAACTGTTATTTACCAAATAAAACGTCCGTAAGATTGCACGAAAGCTCTCACTTTTTGTGCAATCTTTTATAGATTCGTTTATTTTTTCATTTTTATTTCTACTTTTGTGCTGTATAACACAGTTTTGTAGCACTCATGGTAAAAAATGAATATGTCAGACATCGATATTTCGGAACCGTTATCCGATATGTTAGCTCCTCTAAACAATGAACAAAAGGAGTTTCTGATGAATAATTATACGATTCAAACCTACAAAAAAAATGAAACCATTTACTGTGAAGGAGAAACGCCATCGCATCTAATGTGTCTTATCAATGGTAAAGTCAAAATCTTCAAAGATGGTGTAGGAGGTAGAAGTCAGATTATTCGTATGATTAAGCCACACGAATATTTTGCATATCGTGCTTATTTTGCCAAAGAGGATTTTGTTACTGCCGCAGCAGCTTTTCGAACCTTCTGTTGTTTGCTTGATTCCCATGGGTGCCATCATGGCTTTAGTTGCCCAAAACAATGACTTGGCCATGTTCTTTATCCGCCAGCTTTCCATTGATCTCGGCATTTCTGACGAACGAACCGTCAGCCTGACACAAAAACACATTCGAGGACGTTTAGCCGAATCTCTGATCTTCTTGAAAGAAAGTTATGGACTGGAAGAAGACGGCTCTACCCTAAGTATTTACTTATCACGTGAGGATCTGGCAAATCTGTCGAATATGACCACTTCGAATGCCATCCGCACACTGTCACAATTCGCTACGGAACGGCTGATTACAATCGATGGAAGAAAGATCAAAATCATCGAAGAAGAAAAGTTAAAGAAAATAAGCAAGATTGGGTAAAAGTGTTCCTACACCAATCACTCCACCCTAAAAGTGAACATACATATAGAAAATATAATTGCAGACATAAAACGTAGCAACAAACAGGCTTTCAAAAAGCTATTTGATGACTACCACCCTATTCTTTGTGTTTTCTCCAACCATTATATCGAAGACAAAGAAGTTTGCAAAGATATTGCACAAGATGTATTTCCAGCCGTTCGATCTAGCTCCTATCCCGGAAAATGAATCGAAAGTGATAGAAATAAAAGTAGAAGACGGCAAGCTGACTCCCATCACCCGTCAGTTCTTCATCGACCACATTTTCGACTTCCGCAAATGGAAAAAATGGCGGAGCAATACAAAAGGAAAGTGATGTTCTACAAAGTGAATGCAGACAAAGAAAAAGGATTTATGCAATCGCTTTGGTGTACAGGCATTGCCTACTTTATTCTTCATACCTGCAGGCGGCAAACCGATTATTGAAGTCGGAGCTAGTCCGGAGAAGTACGTACAAATCATCGAAGAACAACTACTGAAATAGAAAGATAAAATAATTGCAAGTACTTTTAGTACGAATATCTTCATAATGACTGCCCCCTAAAAGTTTTTTATTCAACTTTTAGGGGCAGTTCAAATAAGTTTTTAAGTTCCGTCTTTTCCTCTAATGCAACAAACTATCAAATCTTTTCCTATCGAAGAAAGATAACGCTCCGCCTCAATAGCAGCCTTGCAGCCACTTCCCGCAGCAGTAATAGCCTGGCGGTAATGCGGATCGGCAACATCTCCTGCAGCAAATACTCCCGGCACTTTCGTACGTGGGCTATCTCCATCCGTAATAATGTAACCTACTTCATCCGTATCGATATAGTCTTTGAATATATCCGAGTTCGGTTTATGACCGATAGCCAGGAAGAAACCATCGATAGGCAGGCTGTAACGTTCTTCATCAGGTTCGCCCCAACGTTTTACAAGGTTCACCCCTTCTACTCCGTTATCACCATACAAACCAACAGCGTTGTGTTCAAAAAAGCACTTCAATCTTCTCGTGATTCATCACACGCTCCTGCATAATCTTTGATGCACGCAGGAAAGGTTTGCGGACAATCAGATATACTTTAGATGCCAGACCGGCAAGATAAACAGCCTCACAAGCTGTATCACCACCGCCGACAACAGCCACGATTTTCTTACGATAAAAGAAACCGTCACAAGTGGCACAAGCGCTGACACCCATTCCGGCATATTTCTTTTCATCCTCCAACCCCAGATATTTAGCAGTAGCTCCAGTAGCGATAATCAATGCTTCCGTTTCTATTTCTTTCTCACCGTCAATCGTAATCTTATAAGGCGCTTTGCTTAAGTCTGCCGCAGTCGCAATGCCAAAACGGACATCGGCTCCAAAACGGCTGGCCTGAGCACGTAGATCTTCCATCAATTGCGGACCGCTGATTCCTTCCGGATAACCGGGAAAGTTCTCTACGTCCGTAGTCGTTGTCAACTGACCGCCGGGTTGCAACCCTTCATAAAGCACCGGACATAAGTTTGCACGTCCTGCATAAATCGCTGCCGTGTATCCGGCAGGTCCTGAACCAATAATCAGGCATTTAACTTTTTCTATTTCTGCCATTTTATTATACCTTTATCGTTTTATTTAATCAAAAACATTTTATCTCAAATCTATAATTTCCGCACTCGGATATTGCTTTCTGTCAAAAGTGAAAAGAGTATCCGCATACTTCTGTCCGGGTCTGATACCCCGTAACGGTAATCGCGTTACGTGTCGGATGCGCACGTTGCTGAAGCAATATATATAAAGGCTCGTATCCCTCTTTCGTCACATAAAGAGTAATGCGTTCCAAATCCTGTGCCTTGTCTTTGGCCGTCAACACCACTTCCCAAATGGCTTTGCCACGAAAAGTTTTCATTGTTCCCAGCTTATAAGAGAATCCCTTCTGATACATATAAAGAAATGTATAAGGATTGATTTGCTGCAACTCTTCCTGAGTCGGGTTGCTAACATTCACTTCATCATTCTTCGCTACATAACTCCACTGCGTTTTCCCATCAAACCAGGTTACAATATCGGTTGTTTTCAATACGAATTTCTCTCCTTTCAATTGGATCGTTCCATGCTCGACACCTTCTATCAGACCATCCGTTATAACCTTTACCGTAAAATCAGCCTTCACTCCTCCTGCTTTCCGAAAAGCCTCAGCAGTTTTATCCAGAATACTCTTAGCCTGCGACTGCTGTTGTTGAGCAATCACAGGCAATGACAGTAAAGCTATTAAAACACTAAAAATGTACTTTTTCATTTGATTTATAAACGAACTGTTACTGCAAATTGTTCAAACGCATTTCAAGGTCATTATCATCAATACACAAGACGTCACGCGCCTTGCTGCCTTGCGTAGGGCCCACGATACCTGCTTTCTCCAACTGATCCATAATACGGCCTGCACGATTGTATCCGATAGCAAATTTACGTTGGATTAACGAAGTAGAACCTTGCTGATGAATAACGACTAATCGGGCGGCATCTTCAAACAAAGGATCAAGACGCCCCATATCAATATCCCCTACCTCATTACCACCATCCTCACTCACATATTCAGGCAAAAAAGAACGGAGTAGGATAACCTTGCTGACGGGCAATGAACTTCGTTATTTCTTCCACTTCCGGCGTGTCAATAAAAGCGCACTGCACACGTACCGGATCAGCTCCCTGTAAGAAAAGCATATCTCCCTTACCAATCAACCGGTTCGCGCCCGGACGGTCAAGGATAGTACGTGAGTCCATCATAGCAGATACACGGAAAGCGATACGTGCCGGGAAATTGGCCTTAATCGTACCCGTAATAATATTCGTAGTCGGACGCTGTGTAGCGATAATCATGTGAATGCCGACAGCACGTGCCAACTGTGCGATTCGCGCAATCGGAAGTTCCACTTCCTTACCTGCCGTCATGATCAAATCACCGAACTCGTCAATCACAACTACGATATACGGCATAAACTTATGTCCCTTTTCCGGATTCAGGCGGCGATTGATAAACTTTTTCGTTATACTCTCTGATATTACGCACATGAGCCATCTTCAGAAGGTCGTAACGAGTATCCATTTCCACACAAACCGAATTCAAAGTTTGTACCACTTTAGTTACATCCGTAATAATCGGTTCACCTCCATCCGGAAGTTTAGCCAGAAAATGATTCTCAATTACCGAGTAGATACTAAATTCCACTTTCTTTCGGATCGACCAGCACAAACTTCAGTTCGGCAGGATGTTTCTTATATAATAAGGAAGTGATAATCGCATTCAGCCCCACAGACTTTACCCTGACCGGTCGCACCTGCCACCAACACGTGCGGCATTTTACAAAGGTCGAACATAAAGACTTCATTCGTAATAGTCTTACCCAATACGATAGGCAAATCATATTTAGACTCCTGAAACTTCTTACTTCCGATCACACTTTGACCGGAAACAATTTTCGGATTCTTGTTCGGCACTTCAATACCGATAGTTCCCTTTACCCGGTATCGGAGCAATAATACGAATACCATCGGCAGATAGGCTCAATGCAATGTCATCTTCCAATCCGCGAATTTTGAGATACGAACTCCCTGTTCCGGGTAATCTCGTACAGCGTCACCGTAGGACCAACCGTCGCTTTAATGGTGCTAATCTCAATTCCGAAACTACGTAATGTATTGATAATACGATCTTTATTCGCATTCTGTTCGTCCATATCAATCGTAGGATCATCATTCTCAAAATGTTTCATCAAGTCGATCGTAGGAAAGCGATAGTTTTCCAAATCCTTAGTCGGGTTGTAAGGTTCAAGTTCAGGGCCCTGGTATTCCTCTTCTGTAACTGCCGGTTCCACTTCAAATCCGGGTTCTTCTTCATCTTCGGTATCCTTATGTATCGACGAAACCGAATCAGAAACAGTCGGCTCAAATACCATCGTTACCTTCACTCTCATCTGCCGGAGAAGAAGGCTCATCCGGTTCTGCGTGCTCTGTAGGAAACTCTTCCTCTTCTTCGGACTGAACATCCACCACAGCCGCCGGAGGAGGAGTCTGCTTATAAGTCCGTTTCAAATTGAATTCTACTTCCTGCGGTTGAGAAGTAGTAAATTCGGATTATCTTCGCCTGCCGGAATCGTCTCAACTTCTTCTTTCTTTTTACGTTTCAGGAAACTCAAAGCAAAAAGTTTGCGCAACCAGATAATCGTGCGCGCACTGATATATATAAAGAAGCAGACAGCTGTTATCAACAGAATCATCCACACACCGGGCACACCTACCTGAGAAATCAACCATCGGCTGACATTGTATCCATGCATACCCCCAAATAGATGAAAGAATCCTGATAATGATCCATAAAAGCAAATCCGAAAAATACGGAGAACCACACCAATAATAATGTACAACCGATAAACCATTTCCACAGGCGGACGATGCGCACCCGCATCAGTTTCAATCCCGCCACCGCCAGAAAGACGAGGATAAAGAAAGAAGATATACCGAAGCAGTCATTTATCAGATAACTGGCCAACTGTGCTCCGCGTGAACCAGCATAGTTCTTCACATGATTATCAACGACCGACAAATCTGCCGAATTTCCACTGTCGATAATACTTTGGTCGGCCGCCCCCGTGAAAAAAGAAAGAAAAAGCCAAAAGTAAATAAACGGAAAAGATAACCAACATCAGTCCAATCACAAAATGAATGGTTTCATTCTTGAATATTGCAATAATTTTGCTCCGGGGGAAGAGGGAGTACGTTCCGCCTCCTTATCTAATTTCTTCTTTGCCATGAGTCTTTTTATTCTTTTTATAAAACCGGAATCATAATCTAAGCTGCAAAAATAATAAAAAATAACGAGCACTACGCTCATTCAATCCTTTTTCTTACCTTTGCGTTTCAAATCAATGCTGATTATGGAAAAAGAAAGCCAAACGATATTTGATAAAAATGTAATTGAGTTCGTAACGGTAGCCGCCGAATTTTGCGCATTCCTCGAACGTGCCGAACGCATGAAGCGTAGCACTTTCGTTGACACATCATTAAAAATACTTCCCCTGCTCTATCTCAAAGCATCTATGCTGCCCAAATGTGAGACTATCGGGACGAAGCGCTCGAAACGTATGTCACGGAAGAAATTTACGAAATTCTGCGCATCAACCTTTCCGGATTGATGGCCGACAAGGATGATTATCTGGACGTATTCGTACAAGATATGGTGTATAGCGACCAGCCTATCAAAAAGTCCATTTCGGAAGACTTGGCGGATATTTATCAGGATATCAAGGATTTTATCTTCGTTTTCCAACTGGGACTGAACGAAACGATGAATGATTCATTGGCTATCTGCCAGGAGAACTTCGGTACACTGTGGGGACAGAAACTGGTAAACACGCTCCGTGCCCTTCATGATGTGAAATAACCAACCAGGAGGAAGAAGAGGAAGAAGGATTTTACGAACCAAGCGACGACAACGATTGTTGTGAAGAGGATGGCTGTCATTGCCACGATGATGATTGCCACTGCCACGAAGACGGTTGCCATTGCCATGATGATGAATTAAAATAGAAATGATTGTAAGAAGAACCATAGATAAAGATGAACTAAAGAACTCCCGAAAACTGTCTTTCCGGGACGTATTTATGTTATCCAGTCGGAAGCTGAAACGGAAAGAGCAGTAGCTTACCTCCAATCCAGACCTGTGATAGGTATCGACAGCGAAACTCGTCCTTCCTTTACCAAAGGACAATCGCACAAAGTAGCACTTCTCCAGATTTCTTCCGAAGAATGCTGTTTCTTATTCCGTCTCAATATGACGGGATTGACCCAGCCATTGGTTGACTTGTTAGAAAACCCGGCTGTTATCAAAGTGGGACTTTCACTGAAAGACGACTTTATGATGCTGCATAAACGCGCACCTTTTACCCAACAAAGCTGTATCGAGTTGCAGGACTATGTGCGTCAATTCGGAATACAAGACAAAAGTCTGCAAAAGATTTACGCCATCTTATTCAAAGAAAAAATATCCAAATCACAACGCTTGTCCAACTGGGAAGCTGATGTATTAAGTGACGGACAGAAACAATACGCTGCTACCGATGCATGGGCGTGCCTCAATATCTATAATCTGCTGCAAGAGCTGAAACAGACAGGAGATTGGGAGGTTTCTCCGCTAACAGCTACAGTCTCTCCCACGGAGGAAGTGATAGGTAATAAAATAAGTGATTAATAACCAATAATAAAACCATCTAAAGCCCTTTCCCCGTTGGGAAAGAGGGTTGAGGAAAGACTACATTATGCATAAAGTATATCTCAAACCTGGTAAAGAAGATTCTCTTAAGAGATTCCACCCGTGGATTTTTTCCGGTGCTATCGCTCGTTTTGACGGAGAGCCCGATGAAGGTGAAGTTGTAGAAGTATATACCTCAAAAAAAAGAATTTATTGCCGAAGGACATTTCCAGATCGGAAGTATTGCTGTGCGTGTACTGTCTTTCCGCCAGGAACCTATCGATCACGATTTTTGGAAACGCAAACTGGAAATAGCATATGCTATGCGTTGCAGTATCGGCATCGCCACCAATCCGGTCAACAATACTTACCGGCTTGTTCACGGTGAAGGAGACAATCTCCCCGGACTGGTGATTGACGTGTATGCCAAAACCGCTGTTATGCAGGCGCACTCCGCAGGAATGCATGTAGACCGTATGATTATCGCCGAAGCCCTGTCGGAAGTAATGGGTGACAAGATCGAAAATATCTATTATAAATCGGAGACTACACTGCCTTTTGAGGCAGATCTTTTTCCTGAAAACGGTTTCCTTAAAGGAGGAAGCAGTGACAATATCGCACAAGAATATGGATTGAAGTTCCATGTGGACTGGCTGAAAGGCCAAAAGACAGGATTCTTCGTAGACCAACGCGAAAACCGTTCACTGCTGGAGCATTATTCTAAAGACCGTTCGGTACTGAATATGTTCTGCTACACCGGCGGTTTCTCCTTTTACGCCATGCGCGGAGGTGCGAAACTCGTCCACTCTGTCGACAGTTCAGCCAAAGCGATTGATCTGACTAACAAAAATGTGGAACTAAACTTTCCCGGTGATTCCCGTCACGAGGCGTTTGCCGAGGATGCTTTCAAATATCTCGACCGCATGGGCGACCAGTATGATTTAATCATCCTTGATCCGCCTGCATTCGCCAAACATAAAGATGCATTGCGGAATGCTTTGCAAGGTTACCGTAAACTGAATGCCAAAGCATTCGAGAAAATCAAACCGGGCGGTATCCTGTTCACCTTCTCTTGTTCGCAAGTGGTAAGCAAAGATAATTTCCGTACTGCCGTATTTACCGCTGCAGCCATGTCAGGGCGTAGTGTACGCATCCTACACCAGCTGACTCAACCGGCCGACCATCCGGTAAACATCTATCATCCCGAAGGAGAATATCTTAAAAGGGTTGGTACTCTACGTAGAATAATCGGTAAGGTGCCGGAGTCAAGTTTCCATTCGGATATCAGGCATTTCTCCGGAAGTATAACTGATCAGAGAGGGCAATAACAGAAAAATGGAAGATTCAAAGTTAATTAGAGTTAACAAACAGAAGAGAAAACATTATGTTGTATAACATAAACCCCATATCTTTGCACTGTGTTTTTCATGGTATTAGATTTAAGGTTAACAAAGATTGGCTGTCTGGGATAGATAGCCTTCTTTTTTTTATACCCTCTTCATTTGTTTTTTTCACACCCAAATCTCATCTATTCTTCGCATTTATACCATTTTTATCCCCTTTTTATCAAATTACTTATCCACCTATTCAACGAAAATATTATATTTGCAAGGTTTATGAACGTGAAGAGAAACACAAATTAAAAAAGTCATGAGTATAAAAGTTCGTTTGATTATTATGAACTTCCTGCAATTCTTTGTATGGGGGTCATGGTTAATATCACTAGGTGGTTATATGGGAAGAGAACTTCATTTTGAAGGAGGACAGATCGGAGCCATTTTCGCCACCATGGGGATTGCCTCTTTGGTAATGCCGGGTATTATCGGTATTATCGCTGATAAATGGTTTAATGCAGAACGTTTATACGGACTTTGCCATATTGCAGGGGCAGGATGTCTCTTCTACGCTTCTACCGCAACGGGATACGACCAGATGTATTGGGCCATGTTGCTCAACTTGTTAGTATATATGCCTACTTTATCCCTCGCTAACACAGTATCGTACAATGCACTGGAACAATACAAATGTGACCTGATTAAAGACTTCCCTCCTATCCGTGTATGGGGAACAATCGGTTTTATCTGTGCCATGTGGGCTGTCGACCTTACCGGATTCAAGAATTCAAGTGCGCAACTTTATGTGGGCGGTGCTTCCGCATTGCTACTCGGACTTTATTCATTTACCCTCCCGGCCTGTCGACCGGCTAAATCTGAAAACAAATCATGGCTCTCCGCTTTCGGACTGGATGCGCTGGTATTATTCAAGAAAAAGAAAATGGCTATTTTCTTCCTTTTCTCCATGCTTCTAGGTGCAGCATTGCAGATTACGAATACTTACGGCGACCTTTTTCTAAGCAGTTTTGCCAGCATCCCTGAATATGCAGATTCTTTCGGAGTGAAACATTCAGTCATCCTGTTATCCATTTCACAGATGTCCGAAACATTGTTTATTCTTGCCATACCTTTCTTCCTGCGTCATTTCGGAATCAAACAAGTCATGCTAATCAGTATGTTCGCTTGGGTGTTCCGGTTCGGGCTGTTCGGTTTTGGAGATCCGGGATCGGGACTATGGATGCTGATCCTTTCCATGATCGTTTATGGTATGGCCTTTGATTTCTTCAACATTTCCGGTTCGTTGTTTGTTGAACAAGAAGCGAAATCTTCTATCCGTGCCAGTGCACAAGGATTGTTCTTCATGATGACTAACGGATTGGGAGCCATCATGGGGGGATATGCCAGCGGTGCGGTAGTTGATGCATTCTCGGTGTATGCTGACGGTAGACTGGTGAGCCGCGAATGGATGGATATCTGGCTGATCTTTGCCGCTTATGCGCTGGTGATCGGTATTCTGTTTGCCCTGATATTCAAGTACAAACACCAGCGAAAGTAAAACAAATTAAGTAAAAGAGAACGATGGACAAAAAGATAGAATTACAAGTTTTAAATATCACAAATAGCCAAGCGCAAGTAGGCGCTTTTGCCCTACTGTTGGGTGAAGTGAACGGTGAACGGCAACTGCCTATCATCATCGGCCCTGCGGAAGCCCAGGCTACAGCTTTATATCTGAAAGGAGTAAAAACTCCCCGTCCGTTGACACATGATTTATTTATAACAAGCCTTACTATACTGGGAGCCAGCCTGATACGTGTATTGATTTACAAAGCAAAGGATGGTATTTTCTACTCCTATATTTACCTCAAAAAAGACGAAGAGATTATACGTATCGACGCACGGACTTCAGACGCAATTGCCTGGCAGTGCGCGCCGACTGCCCGATTCTTATTTATGAATCTATTCTTGAACAAGAATGTCTTCATATGTCATCAGAAGAAAGAACCCGTTCTGGAAAAACGGACAACGACGAAGACTGAAGAAGAACATGATTTGCCCGGTGCTACTTCCAGAACACTTGAAGAAGCACTGGAACAGGCTATCAAAGATGAGAATTATGAATTAGCCGCCCAGATACGTGACCAAATCAATTCAAGAAATAAAAATCAGTAAGTAATATTATGCACGTATTTTATACTCCCGATATACAGAAAAACTACGAACTTCCGGAAGAGGAAGCACAACATTGTACCCGCGTCCTGCGGTTGGGTATCGGAGACGAAATCACTCTTACGGACGGTAAGGGACATTTCTATAAAGCAGAAATTACGGTTGCAACCAACAAGCGTTGTTTCGTAAACATCAAAGAAACCATTTTCAGGAGCCTGTTATGGCCGTGCCATTTACACATTGCCATGGCACCGACGAAGAATATGGACCGTAACGAATGGTTTGCAGAGAAAGCCACCGAAATAGGTTTTGACGAACTGACTTTCCTCAACTGCCGTTTCTCGGAACGTAAAGTTATCAAGACCGAACGGATTGAAAAGATTCTGGTATCAGCCATTAAACAATCTCTCAAGGCACGACTGCCAAAGTTGAACGACATGATCGAGTTTGACCGATTCATCAGGCAGGAGTTTAAAGGACAGAAGTTTATCGCCCACTGTTATGAAGGGGAGAAACCTCTATTGAAGAATGTTCTGAAACCCGGAGAAGATGCTCTTGTCCTGATAGGTCCCGAAGGGGATTTCAGTGAAGAGGAAGTGAAGAAGGCCATCGAACGGGGATTCGTTCCGATCAGTCTCGGCAAATCACGGCTCCGTACAGAAACAGCAGCACTAGTGGCCTGCCACACGCTGAATTTGCAAAATCAATAACAGCAGTAAACGTCTGAATCAATGATTATACAACTTTTAAATAACATAAGTATGGCAAAGAAAACGATTTCACGACTCTCGGTACTGGCAGTACTGATTGTTTTCTGGCAGCATGTTCCAAGACATCGGAATATACAAATGTGATACCGGCTGACGCTTCGGTAGTTGCCTCTATCAACCTCAAATCCCTCGCAAGCAAAGCAGGATTGGATGATAAAGAGAATGAAGCTGCTAAACAAAAAGTACTGGAAGCACTGAAAAGTGGAATGAATGCCGCCACATTCCAACAACTGGAAAAGGTTATGAAAAATCCGGGCGAATCGGGAATCGATGTTGAATCTCCATTCTATGTATTCTCTTCATCTTCTTTCCCTTATCCCACCGTTGTAGGTAAAGTGAACAATGAAGATAAGTTGCATGCTTCACTCGACGTGATGGCAAAAGAACAAATCTGCCAACCGGTAGGTGAAGCTGACGGTTACAGTTTTACAACGATGAACGGCGGTTTGCTTGCTTTCAATAATTCTACTGTACTGGTAGTTAACGTAAGCGGAACGACTCAAACTGATAAAGCCAAAGAAGCCATTACTAATTTGTTGAAACAGACAGCAAGCAATAGTATCGTGAAATCAGGAGCTTTCCAGAAAATGGAGAAACAGAAAAGTGATATTAACTTCTTTGCTTCCATGACAGCTATCCCTTCAACCTACCGCGATCAGATAACCATGGGATTACCTACTGAAGTGAAAGCGGAAGACATCACTCTGATAGGAGGACTGAACTTTGAAAAAGGAAAGATTGCCCTCAAAACAGAAAACTATACTGAAAACGAAGCAGTGAAAGCTCTCCTAAAAAGAGAAATGGAATCTGTTGGAAAAGCGAACAATACTTTCGTTAAATACTTCCCGGCTTCTACCCTGATGTTCTTCAACGTAGGTGTAAAAGGAGGCGAACTGTATAACCTGTTGAGCGAAAACAAGGAATTCCGCAACACAGTATCTATCGCTAAGGCAGACGAAGTAAAAGAGTTGTTCAGCTCGTTCAATGGTGATATTTCTGCAGGATTAATCAACGTAACGATGAGCAGTGCTCCCACTTTCATGATGTACGCTGACGTAAAGAACGGCAATGCTCTTGAAATGATTTACAAGAACAAGGAATCATTGGGATTGAAGAGGGGAAGACATCATACAACTTGGCAAAGACGAATACGTCTACAAGACAAGAGGCATGAATATATTCTTCGGCATCAAGGATAAACAAATGTATGCAACCAATGATGAGTTACTTTACAAAAACGTAGGTAAAGCTGCCGACAAATCAGTCAAAGATGCTCCTTATGCATCGGATATGAAAGGAAAGAGCTTATTTATAGCAATCAATGCCGAAGCAATTCTTGATTTACCTATAGTTAAAATGGTGGCAGGTTTCGGAGGACAGGAAGTTAAGACATATATCGAACTGGCCAACAAAGGTTTCTTACCTGTCCATGAGTTCGGAAGGAGAAAGTCAAGCGAAATCGACCTTTGCCTGAAAGACAAAGATGTAAATGCCCTCAAACAAATTGTAGACTTTGCCAAGCAATTTGCCGGCATGTAATAAATGTATAAACAAACGGTATGAATAGTATTCACCTACAGCAAACACTTCCCAAGTGTTTGCTGACCGTAATTCGGTGACTTCGGACGTATGGCATCAGGATCTTTTCTTCCGGAAAGGAGAAATGTATCTGATTGAAGCCGCTTCCGGCACCGGCAAATCTTCGTTGTGCAGCTATATCTATGGCTACCGCAACGACTATCAGGGGATTATTAATTTCGATGAAACCAATATCAAAGCATATTCCGTGAAGCAATGGGTCGACCTGCGAAAGCATTCACTAAGTATGCTTTTTTCAGGATTTACGCATCTTCACCGAACTGACCGCTCTTGAAAATGTGCAATTGAAGAATAACCTCACCGGATGCAAAAAAGGAAAAAAGAAATCTTATCATTCTTCGAACAACTGGGGATCGCAGATAAAATAAATGTGAAAGCCGGTAAGCTATCTTTCGGACAGCAACAGCGCGTCGCTTTTTATCCGGGCGCTCTGCCAGCCGTTCGACTTCCTGTTTCTGGATGAGCCTATCAGCCATTTGGATGATGAGAACAGCCGCATCATGGGAGAAATCATCATTGACGAAGCAAAGGCACAAGGAGCCGGAGTGATCGCCACTTCCATCGGTAAACATATCGAGTTGCCTTACAACCATACACTTCAACTGTAGTAAGCTGGTTAATAATAGGTAGCAGGTAATAAACAATCTCTTTTCACAGCATCATTTCAAATCGTAAATCGTAAATTGTAAAATCGTAAATAAAATGCCAACTCTTGTCTGGAAACTCCTCCGCCAACATATCAGTATCGGTCAGTTAGCCGGTTTCTTTTTAGCCAACTTGTTCGGCATGATGATTGTATTGCTCAGCGTACAGTTTTATAAAGATGTCATTCCGGTATTCACCGAAGGAGACAGCTTTATGAAAAAGGATTTCATCATAGCTACAAAGAAAATCAGCGCTCTCGGTTCTTTTGCGGGAAAGAGTAATACATTCTCTGCCGAAGAAATTGCGGATCTGAAAAAGCAACCGTTTACCAAAACAATAGGAGCTTTTCACTCCTTCTCAATTCAAAGTTTCGGCAGGATTAGGAATGAAGGAAGCCGGTATCCATCTTTCCACAGATATGTTTTTTGAGTCTGTTCCCGATGAGTTTGTCGACATCAAACTCGATAAATGGCATTTCGATGAAAGCACACATACCATACCCATTATCATTCCGCGCAACTATCTGAATCTTTACAACTTCGGTTTTGCGCAAAGCCGAAGCCTTCCCAAACTATCGGAAGGATTGATGAGTCTGATTCAAATGGATATTATGATGCGTGGCAACGGACGGGTGGAACAGTACAAAGGAAACATTGTCGGCTTCTCCAATCGCCTGAATACGATTCTTGTCCCCAGTCTTTTATGAAATGGGCTAATGAGAATTTTGCACCGAATGCAGAAGCCCAACCGGCACGATTGATTATCGAGGTTAGCAATCCGGCAGATTCCGCCATCGCCAGTTATTTTCAGAAGAAAGGATATGAAACGGAAGACGGCAAGCTGGATGCCGGAAAAACAACTTATTTCCTCCGTCTTATCGTAGGTATTGTATTGGGAGTGGGTTTATTTATCAGTATCCTTTCATTCTATATACTGATGTTGAGCATCTTCCTGCTCTTACAAAAGAATACGACCAAGCTGGAAAGTCTATTACTAATCGGATACAGTCCCAACAAGGTAGCATTGCCTTATCAGTTGCTCACGGTAGGATTGAACGTTATCGTGCTTGTATTATCCATCGGATTAGTCTCCTGGTTACGCAGTTATTATATAGACAGCATCCGCTTGCTATTTCCACAGCTGGAAACCGGATCATTATGGGCAGCAATCAGTATGGGTATTCTATTATTTATCGTTGTATCGGTGATTAACATACTGGCAGTAAAAAGGAAAGTGCTTTCGATTTGGATGCATAAGGCGTAGATGGAAAAGACTCGCTAAAACAAAGTTTTCACAAAGACGTATAATATATGAAAAGCATAACTACATTTTCGATTAATAGGGTTTCAATAGCTTTTTTTTTCGGAATGCTGTTCTGTTTTGCTCCATTGTCGGGGCAAAACGGACAAGATACAATCATTGCGTATTTTAATCTGCTGGAAAAGGTCCCACAGGAAAAGCTGTACCTGCATCTGGACAAGCCATTTTATGGGGCAGGAGAAAAAATATGGTTCAAGGGATATCTGGTAAACTCTGTTACACATCAAGATAATACACAAAGCAACTTCATCATTACAGAGCTTGTCAACCGTTCCGACTCTATTGTAGAACGGAAAAAGATTCGTAGAGACTCACTGGGTTTTCATAATGCCTTCACCCTCCCTCCCACTCTCCCTGCAGGTGATTATTATTTGCGGGGATATAGCAACTGGATGCTTAATCAGGAACCGGAATTCTTTTATTCACGCAATCTGAAAATCGGTAACTCGATTGATAACACGATTGTCTCGAATATTGAGTATCAGCAAGAAGACGAATCACATTATACAGCCAAGGTAAGATTTACCAGCAATGTCCAAGAGGCTTTCGGAAATACTGCTATCCGCTACCACTACTTTGAAAATGGAAAGATAAAAGATAAAGGTAAAAAGAAAGACAGACGAGAATGGGATGATTTCTATTTCCCTGCCGGATTTGAAGCCTATTGCCACACGCCACATTGAAGTAGAGTTCGATGATCCCCAATATATTTATAAAAAGACTTTCTATCTGCCTTCGTTTACAAAAAAAAGACTTTGATGTTAAGTTCTTCCCGGAAGGAGGTGCTCTCCTGACCGTTGCTCATCAGAATATAGCTTTCAAGGCTCAAGGATCGGATGGCTTTTCTACAGAAATAGAAGGATTCCTGTTCGATGCCAACGGAGACACATTAACAGTCTTCCGCTCAGAGCATGACGGCATGGGAGTTTTCACACTGAATCCGACTATAGGGAACTCTTATTATGTGATTGCCAAATCCGGTGACGGTATCAGTAAACGATTCGACCTCCCAGCTGTAGAAGAAAAAGGAATCACACTTTCCATGACACATTATAAAAAGGAAATCCGTTACGAAATCCAGAAAACAGAAGCTACCCAGTGGCCTCAAAAGTTATTCTTGATTGGCACATACTCGCGGAAAGCTGATCATCCTGCAGCCAGTCAGTGTCGACAGGACTTTTGGAAGAATGAACGACAGTTTATTCAACGCAGGCATCACCCATTTCATGCTGATCGACCAACAGGGCAACGCACTTAGCGAACGCCTGGTTTTCATACCCGACCGGAATCCGCATCAATGGCAAATTCTTGCAGATAAGCCGACATACGGAAAAAGAGAAAAGGTATCCCTGCAAATTTCAGCAAAGGATGATAACGGCACTCCGGTAGAAGGTAGTTTCTCCGTCAGCATTACCGACAGAAAGAGTATCCGTCCGGATTCGCTTGCTGACAATATCGTCTCGAATCTTCTATTAACCTCCGACTTAAAAGGATATGTAGAAAATCCCGGATATTATTTTTTGCAGCAAGACCTCCGGACTCTCCGCACGGTAGACTTCCTGATGATGACGCACGGATGGCGCAGACACCATATCCAGAATGTACTGACTGCACCTTCAATGAACCTCACCAACTATATGGAAAAGGGGCAAACTATCAGCGGACGTATCAAAGGTTTCTTTGGAGGTAACGTTAAGAAAGGACCTATTTGTATTCTGGCTCCCAAACAGAACATCATCGCCACTACCACCACAGACGAAAAAAGGAGAGTTTATCGTGAACACATCTTTCAGAGATAGCACGACTTTCCTTGTTCAGGCACGTACCAAAAGAGGATTTGCCGGAGTGGACATCGTGATTGACACTCCTCAATACCCGGCAACTTCGCACAAGTCTCCTTTCCATGATGGAACAGCAACGTTTATGGAAGATTATTTGCTCAATACCCGCGACCAATATTACATGGACGGTGGAATGAGAGTGTACAATCTGAAAGAAGTGGTAGTCACTGGAAGTCGTAAAAAGGCCAGTTCAGAAAGTATTTACACAGGAGGTATCAACACCTACACGATCGAAGGGGACAGACTGGAAGGATTCGGTGCACAAACAGCTTTCGATGCAGTCACCAGACTTCCGGGCATTAGCGTGACAAATGGAAATGAAATACATATCCGCAACAATCCCGAGCAACCTGTCATTGTTGTTGACGACGTGGTGTATGAAGACGATAACGACATCCTGACCATGATACAAACCAGCGATATGTCGAGTTTGAGCCTTCTTCGCGGTGCCGATGCAGCAATCTTAGGTTCCCGCGGTTCGGCAGGTGCTATCGTTATTACGCTGAAAGACGGTAAAGATATCCCGGCAAGACCGGCACAGGGCATTATCACGTGTACTCCACTGGGGTACAGCGACTCGGTCGAGTTCTATCATCCTACTTATGATACGCCCGAAAAGAAGAATGACCAACGCTCGGATTTACGAAGTAGCTAATGGAAAAGCAATCATCGAATACTATACTCCGGACAGCACTGCACCGGAAGATATAACCATAGAGGGTGTGGATAAAAAATGGAAAGGCATGCCGGATCATACAGACAACAGATAAATGTGAAATGATTTTGAACTAAAGGCACTTTAGCTGAACAATGCCAGTATCTTCAAGCTACTTTACCCGTATCTATGCGTTATTCTCACACACTTCATCATCATTAGATTGAATACCAGTAATTAGGGTTAAAAATACAAATTAACCTTCCCTACTCTCTTATTTATCTTGATAAAAAAGCGATTGAATACCAAACAGGTTAAAAATATTTCGTAATTTTGCAGATATAAAAGAATGAAGCTATGCCGGACTATGATTTAATCGCCATACTCGGGCCAACAGCCTCGGGTAAAACTCCCTTTGCTGCAGCATTAGCCCATGAACTGAATACAGAAATTATCAGTGCCGATTCTCGTCAGATATATCGGGGAATGGACCTCGGTACGGGAAAGGACTTGGCAGATTATACAGTCGACGGACATCCAATTCCTTATCACTTGATTGATATCGCCGATCCCGGATATAAATACAATGTTTTGAATATCAGCGGGATTTCCTGATTTCTTACGAATCCATCAAACAAAAAGGCTGTCTGCCCGTTTTATGTGGAGGGACAGGTATGTATCTGGAATCGGTACTGAAAGGCTATAAGCTGATGCCGGTACCGGAAAATCCGGAGTTACGTGCCCGTCTGACTAATCACTCTCTCGAAGAACTGACCCGGAAATCCTGAAGCAATATAAAACATTGCACAACTCTACGGATGTAGATACCGTGAAACGTGCAATCCGTGCGATAGAAATTGAGGAGTATTATGCCGTGCATCCGGTTCCCGAACGGAGTTTCCGAAGTTGAACAGCGTCATCATCGGGGTAGATATCGATCGGGAACTGCGTCGCGTGAGAAGATCACCCGACGGTTGAAACAACGGCTGGACGAAGGAATGGTACATGGCGATTGAACAAGGGATTTCACCGAACGACTTGATTTATTACGGACTGGAATACAAATTCCTGACGTTATACGTCATAGGCAAACTGACTTACGAAGAGATGTTCACTGAGCTGGAGACGGCCATCCATCAGTTCGCCAAACGTCAGATGACTTGGTTCCGCGGCATGGAACGTCGGGGATTTACCATCCACTGGGTCAGTGCAGAGCTGCCTATGGAAGAAAAGATAGCCTTTGTGATAGAAAACTGCGAGGGAATTAGTATCTTTGCCAGTCATTTACGAATGGTCTGTGAAAGATAAAAAATGCGATTGTTAATACAGTTAGGATAGAAATACGGTTATGAGTGTAGAACCAGGAAAATGGGGAGTGATCTACAACCCCAAAGCAGGTACCCGAAAGGTACAGAAACGATGGAAAGAGATCAAGGAGTATATGGACGGCAAAGGTGTCGATTATGACTATGTACAATCCGAAGGTTTCGGTTCAGTGGAACGTCTATCCAAAATTCTGGCGAACAACGGCTATCGTACCATTGTCATCGTAGGTGGCGACGGTGCGCTGAACGATGCCATCAACGGTATCATGCTCTCTGATGCCGAAGACAAGGAGAACATCGCCCTTGGCATGATTCCGAACGGTATAGGAAATGACTTTTGCCAAATACTGGGGACTCAGTACCGAATACAAACCTGCCGTAGACTGTATCATCAACCACCGTCTCAAGAAAATAGACGTAGGCTTCTGCAACTTCTACGACGGCAAGGAACACCAACGCCGTTATTTCCTCAATGCAGTCAACATCGGGCTGGGCGCAAGGATTGTGAAAATCACCGACCAGACCAAACGTTTCTGGGGGTGAAATTCTGTCGTACGTTGCCGCCCTGTCTTCTCGCTGATATTCGAACGCAAACTATACCGGATGCACCTTCGTATCAATGACGAGCACATCCGCGGGACGCATCATGACCGTATGTGTAGGAAGCGCCTGGGGATGGGGACACACTCAGTGCCGTTCCATACAACGGCTGGCTGGATGTATCCGTCATCTACCGTCCGGAATTCCTGCAAATCATTTCGGGATTGTGGATGCTGATTCAGGGAAGAATCCTGAACCATAAGATGGTGAAAAGCTATCGGACAAGAAAAGTAAAAGTGCTCCGCGCACAAAATGCTTCCGTCGATCTGGACGGTCGCCTGTTGGCAAAAGACATTTCCCACTGGAAATAGGCGTATTATCAGAAAAGACGACCCTGATTATTCCGAATTAGCCAACAGAACCGGGCTTCTGGCGAAAAACAGCCCTTCACTCATGAAACTATAAATAAGTAATTAGTAACTTGTAATTAATAAAATGATCGAACTTAAGAACAATCCTGCCGGTAACTTCTTTCTGCTGGCCGGTCCATGTGTAATAGAAGGTGAAGAGATGGCAATGCGCATCGCTGAGCGTGTGGTCGGAGTCACTGAAAATTACAGATTCCTTATGTATTCAAAGGTTCTTACCGCAAGGCAAACCGTTCGCGTCTTGATTCATTCACAGGTATCGGTGACGAAGGCACTCAAAGTGCTGAAAAAGGTACATGATACTTTCAGTGCCCACGTGACGGATATCCATTCGGCCGACGAGGCTGAGATGGCTGCCGAATACGTAGACATTCTCCAGATTCCGGCTTTCCTTTGCCGTCAGACGGATTTACTGGTTGCTGCTGCTAAAACGGGTAAGACGATTAACATCAAGAAAAGGACAGTTCCTCTCTCCGCTCGCCATGCAGTTTGCCGCTGACAAAGTGGTGGAAGCAGGCAACAAGAACGTGATGCTGACCGAACGCGGAACAACCTTCGGTTATCAGGACCTTGTAGTAGACTACCGGGGGATTCCGGAAATGCAAACGTTCGGTTATCCGGTCATACTGGATGTCACCCATTCATTGCAGCAACCCAACCAGACCAGCGGAGTGACCGGTGGTATGCCCCAACTGATCGAAACCGTAGCCAAAGCCGGCATCGCCGTAGGAGCCGACGGTATCTTTATCGAAACACACGAAAACCCCGCCGTAGCCAAGAGCGACGGAGCAAACATGTTGAAGCTGGACCTTCTGGAAGGACTATTAACGAAATTAGTCAGAATACGGGAAGCTATCAAATAACTCTTTTTCTGCCCGTTTGTGATTATACACAAAAGAATACGACAGATATTTCAAACAACTTTTTATAAACTAAATAGAACATGAAACATTTATTACGTGGATTTTTTATTGCAGTTCTCTATATATGCTGCAACTTCCAACTCGTGCTTGCACAACCTATGCAAACACTGCCCGTGGACAAAAATGTCCGCATAGGTAAACTTGACAACGGGCTTACTTATTACATCCGACACAACGCACTCCCAGAAAAACGCGTCGAATTTCACATTGCACAGAAAGTGGGTTCCATCCTTGAAGAGCCGCAACAGCGCGGTTTGGCTCACTTCCTTGAACACATGGCTTTCAACGGAACAAAAACTTCCCGGGTGATGAAACCGGACTGGGCATCGTGCCTTGGTGTGAGACTAAAGGTATCAAGTTCGGAACAAACCTGAATGCATACACCAGTATCGACAAAACAGTATACCGAATCAGCAATGTACCTACCGACAACGTCAGTGTAGTAGACTCTTGTCTGCTGATCCTGCACGACTGGTCAAGCGCCATCAACCTTGCCGACAAGGAAATCGACAAAGAACGTGGTGATTGAAACAAATGAAGTCATTTCGATCTGAAACCTTATGAAGATAAAAGTTTCTAACGAACCGCTGATCTCTGAAGATATTAAAGGTGGCAAGATTGTTTTGAAAAAAGCTGGTGATATTTATGGTACGACTAAGTTGGTGCTTTCCAACGGCGTAACTGTATATGTGAAGCCTACTGATTTCAAAGGCTGACCAGATTGTAATGAAAGGTGTAAGCTTCGGTGGTACCAGCGTATTCCCGAACGAAGAAAGTATCAATATCTCTCAATTAAACGGAGTAGCTCTGGTAGGTGGAATCGGTAATTTCAGCAAAGTGGATCTGGGTAAAGCTTTAGCCGGCAAACGATGCAAACGTAGGTGCGGGTATCGGCAATACTACGGAAACTGTTTCCGGTTAGTTTGCTCGAAAGACTTTGAGACAATGATGCAGCTTACTTATCTCACTTTCACATCTCCACGTAAGGATAATGAACATTCGAATCTTACAAGAACCGTCTGAAAGCTGAACTTCAAAATGCGGACGCTAATCCGATGACTGCTTTCAGTGACACAGTTACAAGTGTACTATACGGTCACCATCCGCGTGCCATCAGAATGAAGGAAAACATGGTAGACCAGATCGACTATGACCGTATTCTTGAAATGTACAAAGACCGCTACAAAGATGCTAGTGATTTCACTTTCTTCCTGGTAGGAAACGTAGACTTGGCTACAATGAAACCGTTAATCGCCAAATATCTGGGAGGTCTGCCATCTATCAACCGTAAAGAGACTTTCAAAGATAACAAGATGGATATCCGCAAGGGAGAGATCAAAAATGTATTTGCAAAGGCACAGGAAACTCCAATGGCTACCATCATGTTCCTTTATGGCGGCACTTTGCAAATATGACTTGCGCAACAATGTCCTGCTTAGCTTCTTAGATCAGGCTCTGGATATGGTTTACACCGCAGAAATCCGTGAAAAGAAGGCGGTACTTATGGCGTAAGCTGCAGCGGAAGCCTGTAAATACCCGAAAGAGGAACTTGTTCTTCAGATTGTATTCAAACTGACCCTGCCAAGAAAGATAAACTGTCTGCTGTTGTTGTAGAACAACTTCACAAAATGGCAAAAAGAAGGTCCGTCTGCCGAGCATATGCAGAAGATCAAAGAATATATGCTGAAGAAGTATAAAGACGCCCAGAAAGAAAACGGCTACTGGCTTAATAATATGGACGAATACCTCTACACGGGTGTGGATAATACAAAAGACTATGAAAAGTTGGTCAACAGCATCACAGCAAAAGAAGTGCAAGACTTCCTCGCCAAATTGCTGAAACAGAACAACGAAATTCAAGTCATCATGACCGTGCCGGAAGAAAAAACAAATAAAAATTCTCTAGTATATCTACTGAATGATGATATTCAACGAATTACGCAAACATGGAAGGCTTGCCGCCAAACGGCATCCGATGTATGAAAAGAACAAAGTTGCTAAAATACTCGGTTATGTCATGGGCGCATTCTGGGCCGGTTACCTGATATTCTTCGGTACGACGTTCGCGTTCGGATTTTCTGATATGGTTCCCAACCGGGAACCATATCATCATGATGAACGCAGTGGTTCTGATCTTTATCCTGGCACTGGACTTTCTGTTGCGTGTTCCGTTTCAAAAAACACCGACGCAGGAGGTAAAACCTTACCTCCTGTTGCCGGTTAAACGAAATCGGATCATCGATTTCCTGCTTATCCGTTCGGGACTTAGTCTGTTCAACCTGTTCTGGTTGTTTATGTTCGTCCCCTTTTCCTTCATTACCATTACCAAATATTTCGGTATCTCAGGTGTACTCACCTATCTCATAGGCATCTGGCTTTTGATCGTTGCCAACAATTACTGGTACTTGCTTTGCCGCACTCTTATCAACGAACGTATTTGGTGGATTCTATTACCTATCGCTTTCTACGGTGGAATAGGCTGCCTTCTTTTTTTCATTCCCGAAGATAGCCCCCTCTTCTATTTCTTCATGGATCTGGGAGACGGATATATACAGGGCAACATTCTATATTTTCTCGGCACCATACTTATGATTGCCATTTTATGGCTGGTTAACCGCAAGATAATGTCCGGACTTATCTATGCAGAGCTGGCAAAAGTAGAAGATAGTCAGATTAAGCATGTCTCCGAATATAAATTCTTCGAACGCTACGGGGAAGTTGGCGAATACATGAGATTGGAACTGAAAATGCTTTTACGTAACCGCCGCTGTAAAGGTGCATTACGCAATATCGCTATTATAGTGGTGGCTTTCTCCGTTGCACTTAGCTTTTCGAGTGTCTACGACGGCAATTTCATGACTTCTTTCATCTGTGTATACAACTTTGCCGTATTCGGAATGATTATCCTTTCACAGATTATGTCCTTCGAAGGTAATTACATTGATGGCCTGATGTCTCGTAAAGAATCAATAATGAGTCTGCTGAAAGCGAAATATTACACATACAGCATTGGCGAAATCATACCTTTCATACTCATGATTCCCGCCATCATCATGAATAAACTCACTTTACTGGGCGCCTTCGCTTTGGTTTTTCTATACCATCGGCTTTATTTATTTCTGTTTTTTCCAACTGGCTGTCTACAACAAACAGACGGTACCCCTTAAACGAGAAAGTGGCAAGCCGGCAAACGAATAGTGCTATACAAATGGTGGTTAATTTCGCGGCTTTTGGTGTGCCTCTCATCTTATACAGTCTATTAAATGCATTTTTAGGTGAAACAATCACTTACATAATTCTGTTAGTTGTCGGTCTCGGATTTACCCTGACTTCTCCTTTATGGATTAAAAATGTATATCATCGTTTCATGAAACGGCGATACGAAAACATGGAAGGCTTCAGAGACAGCCGCCAATAAACGCTCATGAATCATTAACCATATAAACATTGAAGATCATGATTATCATTGACAAACTTAAAAAGAATTTCGGTGAGAAGATTGCCGTAGACATAGAACACTACGAAATCAATCAAGGCGATATGCTCGGATTGGTGGGAAACAACGGTGCCGGTAAAACAACTCTCTTCCGAATCATGCTGGATCTGCTAAAAGCAGACGATGGTAAGGTGATTATTAATGATATTGATGTCAGCCAAAGCGAAGACTGGAAAAGCATTACCGGTGCTTTCATTGACGATGGTTTTCTGATTGATTATCTCACTCCGGAAGAATATTTCTATTTCATCGGAAAGATGTACGGACTAAAGAAAGAAGAAGTGGACGAACGTCTGATTCCTTTCGAACGTTTTATGAGTGGAGAAGTGATCGGGCACAAGAAGCTAATCCGTAACTACTCCGCAGGTAACAAGCAAAAGATCGGAATTATTTCTGCCATGCTTCATTACCCGCAATTACTGATACTGGACGAACCATTCAACTTTCTCGATCCAAGTTCTCAGTCTATCATCAAACATCTGCTCAAGAAATATAATGAGGAGCATCAAGCTACGGTTATCATATCCAGTCACAACCTCAATCATACCGTAGATGTATGTCCGAGGATCGCTTTATTGGAACACGGTGTCATCATCCGGGATATTATCAACGAGGACAACTCCGCAGAGAAAGAACTGGAGGATTATTTTAATGTAGAAGAAGAGTAAACGGTAAATAGGGAATGATAAAATAATGAATGGTAAGTATTCATCCTTACCATTCATTATTGCATAAACTAATTATGATGATATATATAACAGAAAAGTCTGATACCCATAAGTCTAGTATAAAGAAACCTGATAGAAAAAGAAAAGATGCCTCCTGCAATTCATCCTTTTATTAGGACTGGTTGCCAGCCTTAGTTCCTGCCGCACTTCCGCACCCCGGCTGGATTATCAAGCATTGGCGCGAGCTTCTATATTGTTGGGGGTAGATATTAATATGGAGGATAACCATAAGCTCTATCTGGAAGCAGCCGACTGGATAGGGGTTCCCTATCGTGTTGGAGGTGATTCGAAACGAGGAGCCGACTGTTCGGGATTAGTTTATCAAGTGTACCGTAAGGTATACCGCACCCAAGTGCCGCGTAACACGGAAGATCTGAAAAAAAGAAAGTAATAAAGTCGCCAAGCGGAATCTCCGGGAAGGAGACTTGGTATTCTTCACCAGCAGTCGTTCAAAAAATAAAGTAGCTCATGTAGGCATTTACCTCAAAAACGGTAAGTTTATTCATTCCAGCACCAGTAAAGGAGTGATCGTCAGCAACTTGAACGAGAACTATTATACCAAACACTGGATAAGCGGCGGCAGAATACGTTAATTATCAACTTCTAATGATATAAAATTATGAAATCATTCATCGGAGCAGTTCTATTTATTTGCGTGGCATTCAGCGCCAATGCACAGCTTTTTATGGAAAGTGTCCGGCAACGGACTGAACCAACCTTCCTACATCATAGGCACTCACCATCTGGCACCGTTCAGCATCATGGATAGCATTGCCGGACTTAAAAAGGCTATGAATGAAACCCAACAAGTATATGGAGAGATGAAAATGTCGGAAATGCAATCGCCTGCCACCATGGAAAAGATGCAAAAGGCAATGATGATTGAAAGTGATACCACGCTGAACTCTCTCCTTTCTCCGAAAGACTTTGAGACTGCTAATAAATTCTGCAAAGAAAACCTGATGGTAGATTTAAATATGGCTCCGAAGCTAAAGCCTGCCTTCTTATTAAATAATGTAGTGGTGATGGCTTACGTAAAACATATAGGGAAATTCAACCCGCAAGAGCAACTCGACACATTCTTTCAGAGCCAAGCCATCCAAAACGGAAAAAAGGTGGACGGACTGGAAACTGCAGAATTCCAATTCAACCTGCTTTTCAATGGCAGTTCACTACAACGGCAAGCACAACTATTGATGTGCACTCTTAACCATATAGAGACTGAAGTAGAAAACCTGAAAAGGCTCACAAACGCCTACATGAGCCAAGATCTGAACACTATGCTTAAAATCAGCGAAGAGCGTAAAGGCGATCAATGTGACGCACTTCCCGGCGAAGAAGATGCTATGATTTACAACCGTAATAAAGCATGGGCTGAAAAACTACCGGCAATCATGAAGGCTGCCCCGACTTTTTGTCGCAGTAGGCGCCCTGCACCTCCCCGGAGAAAAAGGATTATTAAACTTACTAAAAGACAAGGATACACAGTAGAAGCTGTGAAATAAGAAAAGTATTTAGTACTTTTGCGGAAAAGTTTTCCCCAATGAACTACAAAACCTATTTATTCGATTTCGACTACACACTAGCCGATTCGTCGCGTGGTATCGTTAAGTGTTTCAGAATTGTGCTTACCCGGCATCAGTATTTGACCGTTACTGATGAAGCTATCAAGCGTACAATCGGCAAAACATTAGAAGAATCATTCAGTATCCTTACCGGAATTACCGACCCGGCACAGCTGGAGGCCTTCCGGCAGGAGTACAGACTGGAAGCTGATGTACACATGAATGTAAATACCCGTCTTTTCCCGACACATTGTCTACGCTGAAAGAATTGAAGAAACGGGGTGCCCGCGTCGGAATTATCTCTACCAAGTATCGTTTCCGGATATTGAGTTATCTGGAAGAATATCTGCCTAAGGATTTTCTTAATATAGTAGTGGGAGGAGAAGATGTAAAAGCACCGAAACCTTCACCGGAAGGAGTTAAATTTGCATTAGAACATCTGGGAAGTAGCCCCGAAGAAACATTATATATTGGAGATAGCACCGTAGATGCCGAAACAGCGCAGAATGCAGGAGTCGATTTTGCAGGTGTGCTGAACGGAATGACAACAGCAGAAGAACTTCGTGTTTATCCACACAAAATCATTATGCAGAATTTAGGAGAATTAGTCCAATAGGCTACAATGAGAGCTAAAACGCTCATTTATTTGCCGTAATCATTTTATCTCCTATAAAAAATAAAAAGAAATATTTGTCGGGAACGAATAAAAATAGTACTTTTGTGCCCGATTATTCCGCAACGGGTTCGATAAAGAGTTCTTTAAGTGATTAAAGACCACCCGCCGGAGCTAACTTATACATTTATATATAAGATGTACGCAATTGTAGAAATTAACGGTCAGCAATTTAAAGCAGAAGCTGGTCAAAAGTTGTTCGTTCACCACATCGAAGGTGCAGAAAACGGTTCAACAGTAGAATTTGAAAAAAGTTCTTTTGGTAGACAAAGACGGAAATGTAACAGTAGGTGCTCCTACCGTAGAAGGCGCTAAAGTTGTTTGCCAGGTTGTTTCAAACTTGGTTAAAGGCGACAAAGTTCTTGTTTTCCACAAGAAAAAGAAGAAAAGGACACAGAAAACTGAACGGTCACCGTCAACAGTTCACTGAATTAACAATTACAGAAGTAGTAGCTTAATCAATTAAAAAGTAAGAAGAAATGGCACATAAGAAAGGTGTCGGTAGTTCTAAGAACTACCGCGAATCACAAAGTAAAAGATTAGGCGTTAAGATATTTGGTGGCGAAGCTTGCAAAGCAGGTAACATCATCGTTCGTCAAAGAGGTACTGAATTCCACCCGGGTGAAAACATCGGAATGGGTAAAGACCACACTCTTTTCGCTTTAGTAGATGGTACAGTTAGCTTCAAAGTAGGCAAAGAAGACAGAAGATATGTTTCTGTTGTTCCTGCTACTGAGGCATAATTGCACAACTGAAAATATTTAAGAGAAGGAGATGTAATCCAATGGATTACATCTCCTTTCTTTTTATATCTAATTCACTTCATGATATCAGCACCTAACTAAGATTTCCCTCATAAAATGTGTATTTGATATGCATATATGTATCAGATAATAATACACATATACTTATCGATTATTCGTTTTTTCTTTATCTTTGTAGCCTTAAATAAGAAAGTTCATAAAAAGTATAGATATGCTTACCATTAAACAAATTACAGAAAACACAGAGGCGGTACTCCGCGGACTGGAAAAGAAGCATTTCAAAAATGCAAAGGAAACGATCGATCAAGTGATCGCTCTTAACGACAAGAGACGTAGCACACAAAATGAATTAGATAAAAATCTGGCAGAGGTTAACTCGCTTTCACGCACCATCGGTCAACTGATGAAAGAGGGCAAGAAAGAGGAAGCTGAAACCGCACGTGCCCGCGTTGCCGAACTAAAAAGAAGGTAACAAAGTATTAGACGCCACCATGACACAGGCTGCAACAGATATGCAGAATGTACTTTATACCATTCCTAACATTCCTTACGACAGTGTGCCCGAAGGTGTAGGCGCTGAAGATAACGTAGTGGAAAAAATGGGAGGTATGGAAACGCAACTTCCCACAGATGCACTCCCCCATTGGGAACTGGCTAAGAAATACGACAGTAGTTAACGCTGCTTCCGGCTATGGAACCGGACAACTTCCGGATAAGGAGGGACAGATGTACCATTGCGAGGTAGACGATCTCTATCTGATTCCGACAGCAGAAGTGCCTGTAACCAACATCTACCGTGATGTGATTTTGGAAGAAATTCACATACACCCATTAAAGAAAGGAAATCCACCTTTTTCCACATAGCGTTGCAATCCTTCACATGCAGTAGGCTCGTCATCGGTTATTACACATTTTACCTGTTTCATCCTATAATTCTATCACAAGTTTTACTCTAAACAAAGTATCTCCTCTATTTATGTCCAGCGTATGACGCTCCGGATATAGCAGCTCCAGCCTGCGCCTCAGATTTTCTATGCCGATTCCATGTTTTCCTTTCTGGTGCACTAATGGTTCCCGGCATAGAATTTTCAATACTAAAACACAACTTGCCTTCTTTCAGACACATATCCATAGCTATAAAATAGTTCCCTCACATATTTGAAAGCATTCTCCAGGTGCATCTGTTACGGAACATCTTCTTTTGAATATCGATATTCACCTCCAGCACCGGATGTACAGTGGCTTGTCCGTAGGCCATTCGCCCATTATAATTTGCCAAAAAGTTCGGCCGACCATACTGAAGCGAA